>Ga0310124_10000419_pt1 | contig 29282 bp, 28 predicted proteins | sample CB11b_AW_Bot5_MG_FD_203507 | JGI IMG/M metagenome (GOLD analysis project Ga0310124, IMG submission 203507) | Marine microbial communities from Western Arctic Ocean, Canada - CB11b_AW_Bot5 | ecosystem: Environmental > Aquatic > Marine > Oceanic | place: Canada: Western Arctic Ocean | collected...
TTATTCCAAATTAAAGGCAAAGAAGAAGACGGCCTGAGTATAATGCTAAACCACAGTAAAACAATTGGAGATTACTGTGAAGTGAATCAAGCAGCCGAGAAAATCATCAAAGAATTCCTGCCGGGCCCTATAACTTTGATTCTAAGGTCGAAACGTAATTTTGCAAAAGGTGTAACCAGAGATGGTAACATCGCTGTCCGAGTACCATCGAATAGAACTGCTTTGGAACTGGCTAAAGAAAATCCTGTCGTAACTACAAGCGCGAATAAGCACAATTCCAAGATTGCCGAGAGCATGGATGATGCAATTCAAATATTTGGTTCCCAGTGCACATATTTAGACGGTGAGAAACCGATGGGAGTCGAATCTACCATAATTGACCTAACTCAAGATAAACCCGAAATAAAGCGCATCGGTGCTTTATACTCGTCTATTCTAGAGGGAATAATTGAATTCTGAAGAAATTATAAAATGGAAAGAAGCCGGAAAATTAGCTCGTAATGCTCTTAACTTCGGTAAAGCCTTGATTCAGGATGGAGCGTCAATGCTAGATGTGACTGAAAGCATTGAAAATTTCGTAATCGAAAAGAATGGGGAATTAGCATTCCCCACTAATTTAGCGATTAATAATGTTGGTGCACATTGGACACCATCGACCAAAAGCAAGGAGATTTTTCATACTGGTGATGTAGTGAAACTGGATGTAGGTGTACATATTGAGGGATATATTGGTGATAATGCCCTAACTGTCGAGATTGGAAGTGGCAAATACCGTAAAATGATTGAAGCCTCGCGTGAGGCCCTGAATACAGCTATAGAAGTTGCATCACCTGGCGTGAATGTTGGAATTATTGGGCAAGCTGTCCAAGACACGATAGAAGGCTACGGTTACAGGCCAATTGCCAATTTGACTGGCCATGGAATAAAAAGATACAATTTACACAGCGGCGTATCCATACCCAGTATTAGGGAAAGAGGGGGTTCAGTACTGAAAAGTGGAGATGTTGTGGCCATAGAACCATTTGTCACCGATGGTGCTGGGCGAGTAGGTGGAAAACGAAATTCCAATATTTATCATCTTAGACAAGTTCGGAAGATTAGGGATGAGAAGGCAACGGAACTGATGATAGAGATTCAAGATAGATATCATGGTCTGCCTTTTGCAGAAAGATGGTTGCATTCAATTCAGGATGATGCTACCAAGAGCCTGCAAAAACTGATTCGATCAGGAGTGGTATCATACTACCCCATCTTGAATGAATTGGGTAAGGGCATAGTAACCCAGTCAGAACATACCATAATGATTACCAGCAGTGGAGTCGAGGTCCTGACGGCATGAATGAATCTAAAGCACTGGAGAGGTTTAAGACAGTACTAAAATCCCCGATGCTCCAAATGAACCTGCTGGCGGCACTAACGGGAATCTGTGCCGCAGTATTGACATGGGCATTCATATCTCTGAGCAAAGGAATCCAAGGAATATTCTATGGAGATAGTTTCATCCATAATTCATTAATTGATTCTGAAAATGAGTGGAAGATTATCTTTATTCCAGCATTAGGAGGATTAGTTGCCGGACTAATAATCGAATACTGGTCCAAAGATGCAAAAGGTGCTGGAGTTCCACTCGTGATGGAAGCTGTAGCTTTCAAACAGGCCCGATTAAGTGCAAAAAAGGCGGTTGCCAAGTGTTTTGCAGCTGCTGCCTGTATTGGAACTGGCATGTCACTGGGACGAGTAGGGCCCATGGTGGTGATATCCTCTACTGTAGGCTCCGAGATAGGTCAGAGAACTGGTAAAACAGTTGATGAAACAAGAACTCTGGTCGGTTGTGGAGCTGCAAGTGCGATAACTGCGGCCTTCAATGCTCCACTAGGTGGGGTACTATTTGCGATAGAATTAATTCTAGCTGAACTAAGAACACGTTCTTTCATCCCAATAGTAGTGGCTGTAGTTATAGCTACAACCGTAGGGCGGGGACTAACAGGGAATATCGCCGTATTTGATAATATACCAAAATACCCTTTGGGATCTCCTTCAGAATACCCCTTCTATATCATCCTAGGACTGGTCGCTGGTTTGGCTGCAGCAGTGTTCATAAAATTATTAAACTGGGTTGAAACCAATATTGAGAAAATAGAGATAATACCCGTACCGCTCAGAACCTGTCTAGGTGGATTATGTGTGGGTATAATCGCACTATCGTTTCCACAAGTTCTAGGAAACGGATTTGGCGTTACATCAGATTTAATATCACTAGATTATGATGAAGGTGGCAATATGATTCCGGGAAGCAGCTTCCCAGTAAATCTTGATATGGTGTCAGGGATTAGCAGTCTCCTAATTTTCATAATTTCCATCATGTTTCTGAAAATAATTGCCACCTCCGTTTCTATTGGGAGTGGAGGATCTGGGGGCATTTTCACTCCTAGTTTGTTTATTGGGGCTGCACTCGGGGCTGCCCTAGGATTAGTCCTAAATGATATGGGAATGGTTGACCATCCAGGGGCCTTTGCACTGGTAGGAATGGCTGCTTTCGTAGCATCTACAACCAGAGCTACACTGACTGCAATAGTTCTGCTTTTCGAAATGACTGCGACATACGAGATTATTTTGCCTTTGATGCTATCCTGTGTCGTTGCGGATGCTGTATGTTATGTTGTATCTGAGCACTCATATTACACTTCCAAATTAGCACGACGTGGAATAAATATTGATTTGGGATCTGAACAAGATTTGATGAGAATGATAAGAGTGGAAGATGCCATGACCGAGAACGTGATGACCATTACATCAGAAAAACCTCTGGAAGTGGCTCTCCAGATAATCGAAGATACAGGGCACATGAGTTTGCCCGTAGTCAATGACAATGGAGAGTTAAGCGGAATAATAACGTGGGCGGACATTCATAGTGCTGCCCTAAGGCATGAAAGGCATCTAACTGTCGGAGATTATTGCGTAAGGGATTTAATTACTGTTACACCTAAAGAAAATCTGGCGCAGGCTCTGGATTCGCTAGGCTATCGTGAGATAAGCCACTTGCCTGTTGTCGATAAGGCCAACCGCAAGAAACTGATTGGAATAATCACCAAAGGAGATATAGTAAAGGCCTATAATCGACAGAGATTTCTGCGTAAGCAGAAGAGCTGGCAGGAAGAATTTTAGTGAAACAAACTTTTAATTGATTACTATAAGTGCCTAATTATGTCATCCGAAAGCAACGGGTCTGAGATACGATTAAACGGCTCTCGCTCTAATAGTAGAGCAAAGAGTTCTCCATCGCTTGTCAGTCTCTTTGAAAAACTGATGACATTATTAAAAAAATACTGGTAAAAAATATGGCTTGGTTCGGCAGAAAAAAGAAAAAAGCAAGAAAAAAACCTCCTGTTTTAGAGCCGGTGGGTGCTCCGGTAGCGCAAGCTGTACCTGTAGCCCAACCCGGTATAGTACAACCTCTTGGCGTTATGCCTGCGGTTCAAGCTGAGCCTACTGTGCTGCAGCCTGTGATAGAGGTGGCACCAGTTGGTGTTGTTGCGGATGGTGATATTGTTGTTTCAACCGATGCTTCTCCAGCCCCGCAGCCAACAGGATGGTCAAAGCGAAGTCAAAGACCCATAGAGGATATCCACAAGAGACTGGACCATATGATGGACTCCAAGGGAAAAAGTCTGGAGGAAAGATATGAAGACCGATTTGGGAATTTACTACCCGATTCAGTAACTGCAGATCCAGCTCGAAAAGAGTACAATGAGAAAAAGAAGGCTGATTCTGATAAACCAAAAATTGTCTTCAAAGAAAGATCACAACTCAAGTTGACCCCCAAAGCAGGAAGTACACCCGCTGTTGAGAAAAAACCACAGAAAAAACCACAGAAGAAACCAGAGGTCAAAACTGACAGTGTTGACAAAGGCCCAGGCATCGGAAGCAGAATTGGAAGCGGAATAAAATCTGGAGGAACAAAAACCAAGGCTGCTTTTGGCAGGGCTGGATCCGCTGTAGGGCGTGGTGCTGGAGCTGTTAAATCGGGAATTGGAAGAGGAACCTCAAGAGTGATTGGGATCTTCAGGAAAGGTGACAAGGAAGAAAAACCTAAGTCAAAAAAACGAGGTAGAACAGCTAAGAAAAATACAGATTATAGTTCTATGAAATTACCTGAATTGAAGGCCGAACTGAAGAAGAAAGGCCTTGCCACATCAGGTAATAAGTCTGAATTAATTAAAAGGCTCCAGAAATAGTTCAGCGGTGCGTGATGATACTGACTATATCTCCATCCTTGACTTTATGATTTAACCCGACAGTCTGTCCTGGAAACTTAGCTGAGGGCCCCCAAACTTGTGAATACCTGAATTTACGAGTGAAATCACGATGTAGATGCTGACAGACCTCAGTGATAGTAGTCCCCTTCCTCACTACCATTGGTTCTTCCAGATCTGCTTTTTCTCCTTGGGGTTTCATAAATACGGATATGAAATCCAAGGAATTGTAAATCTGCTTTTTCAGTTTGGCTACACCTTTTCCAGTAGGTGCTGCGATCTCAATTGTCATTTCACGGCCGCATTTTGATTTAGCCTCCATCAATTGATTACGGTTCACCATATCCACTTTGGTCAAAACATTGAAAGAAGGTACGTAAACCCGAGTTTTGGCCAGTATATCAATTAAATCATCCAGAGTGATTTGCTCTCTGAGAACAACCTGAGCATTTACCATACCATACTCTCTGACTACAGTCTTGATGGCCTCTTCCTCTATTTCTTGATTCGTGATTGAAATAACTTCTACACCTCCCATTCCTGTTTTAGAAACGCTACCATTGGGGGGACGGCTATTGAGACGAACACCGGAATCAAATAATTCTTTGAGAATAACATGAGGTGCCGGTTCCAAAGCGTCTATGATATGGATTATCAAATCTGCCGAACGTATTACGGAAAGAACTTCCTTGCCTCTGCCTGCACCCCGGGCAGCTCCCTCAATCAACCCCGGTAAATCAAGGATTTGAATGTTGGCATCTTTATATTTTAGAACGCCAGGTACAACGTCCAATGTAGTAAAAGCATAGGAACCAGTCTCACTTTCCGCATCGGTCAGACAATTAAGCAAGGTGGATTTTCCGACACTGGGGAGGCCTACCAGAGCTACAGTAGCATCGCCTGCTTTACGTACTCCATAGCCACTGCCTTTGGGCCCTGAAGAACTAATTACTACTTCTTCTCTTAATTGGGACAACTTGGCTTTTAATTTGCCAATATGATGTTGAGTTGCCTTGTTGTATTTAGTATTGGTGATTTCTTCCTCGATTTCAACAATCTTATCTGTAAGAGACACTGCGCTTCAGATTTAAGGGGGGATTAAACGTATTGAGTCGCCAGTAACTATAAAATTACGCCACTAATTACACAAGCATGGTATACCCTTGGAGTAAGAAAGCAAAAGACGAGGAAACTCCAAAGGATGAGATAGCTCCGAAAGACGAGGAAGAACCAAAGGACGAGGAAACTCCAAAAGACGAGGAAGAACCAAAGGATGAGAAAACTCCGGACGATACTGAGACTTCCGAGGATTCCAATGATTTAATCTTAAACATTCTTAAACTTGAGGGGTACAGAATGGACTCGGGAGAATTATTTCAGGCATTCAGAAAAGCTGGAGGTGAGATGCAAGACTTCAAGGAGGAACTAGATAGACTCTCGGAAACTGGAAAAATTAAATCAGATAGTGATGGTGACATAATGACAGTACAAGAGTTTAATCACGAAAAATCCCAACAAGACGAAGAAGAAGCAGATGAACTGGAAGAAGAAAATATCGAAGAAGCTGTAGTGGGGAAAGATTCTGAGAAAGATGATGAAGCCAAAGATAGTAAAGATGAATCAGAAGAAGAGACCGCAGAGGAAATTACTGATGAAAACGCTTCCGAGGAAAGCAATACCGGGGAAGATGATGATATTGAATCCATCATAAAACTAAAGGAAGAAACTGATAATTGGTTAATAGATCAACTCAAAAGCAAGGGAAATAACGGTGGTGATGATAGTTTGAAAGCTGAAGTGGCTGAGTTGAAAGACAGAGTGGAAAAATTAGAAAAAATAATAAAAAATCTTACGAAAGCATTTGAATAATAGCCTAGACTTCAGTTATTTTTCATCATTTGACGGTTGATTGGAACGAAAGTAACTTAAAAAAGGATATTAAAGATATAATGTTAGAAGATAAACCAATAGTTGAAAACAAACAACCTGATAAAGAGGAAATTGTAACTGATGACGAAGTGGATGATAAATTTGAGGACTTGAAAAAATTACTGGATGAACTAGGTGGAAATGATTAGGGCGAATTATTTTGAGGTAATGTGGTAGTAAAAGAAAATAGAGGACGGAAAAGGTACATCTTGTTCACACATTCAGTGAGCACTACCAAGAATCAAATTAATCGATTCTTGAATGACCAATGTAAAGAACTGAATGATAAAATAAGGTTGAAACTGATGAAATATGATTCTGAAAGAGGAATTGTGCGTGTCGACCATAAATTGGCAAAACAGACAAGAGAATTCATGAATAGAAATGGCACGGAAATGAAAATACAGACTGTTAGAACCAGTGGAACTTTGAAGGGACTCAAGAAAGAATAGAGCAATCATTATTATAGGTCGAGTATTGACTGATTGATGAATGAGGATGATGACTCCGAAGGATGGGAGGAAACACAGTATGAATCTTTAGATTGGGGTGATGAAGAGGAGAGTAGTAGTCTGGTTGCTCTATATCCTGCTACTAGCAAACCAAGTCAAGCGGCACTGGTCCTCATTATCGCAGGATTCGTTCTACTGGGAACTGCTACAACCATGAATGGAATTCTGAATAATGAAGAAAAAATACAAGGTGTGACGGTAAAGTACAACGATGTTATGGGCGAAATGGGAGTTGAGATAGAACAGGAAGAAGAAGAGATTGATGAAGACTTTGTTCGCAAGATTCTCAAATTCGGGATGATCTGGGAACTCATCTGTGCTATTCTGGCATTCGTTGGAGGGGCTCTCCTGATGATGAGACAGAATTACAATATGGTCCTTATCGGCTGTTCTGCTGCCATAGTTGGATTAGGAGGATTATTGTTATCAACTCTTCTTGGAGCAATAGCACTTTACTTGACGTTTCAAAGCCGACCCGAATTTGGTATAGCTGAGCAGGATGAGAGCTGGTAGGGTTGTTACCTGAACTGCTAGAGTATCTGAACATCAAAGAATTATATCCTCCCCAAAAAGAAGCAATCAAAGTTGTTGAAAAAGGGGATTCGGTGCTCATGTCCGTGCCTACTGCCGCGGGCAAGACGCTGGTCGCCTATGCTGCACTCATGAGGGCTGTAAAATCAAAGAAAAAAGGAATCTATCTGGTTCCCCTAAGGGCACTGGCCTGGGAAAAGGTAAACGAATTAAGGGACATTTGTAAAAATATCCTGAATGGAGCCAAGATAGGGGTCTCTGTAGGGGATTTTGACAAGGCCAGAGGTTTGTCAAAGTATGACATCATAATCGCCACTTCGGAAAGAGCCGATTCATTGATCCGACATAACCCCTCCTGGTTGACAGAAGTAGAATGTCTAGTGGCCGATGAAATACATCTGATCAATGACTCAGGAAGAGGTCCAACCCTAGAGGTGACACTTTCCAAATTCAGAGAAATCAATCCAACCATCCAAATCATCGGTCTTTCAGCCACTGTATCCAATTCAGAAGAGATTGCTGAATGGCTGGATGCGACCCTGGTCCAAAGTGATTTTCGACCAGTTCCTCTTAGAAGAGGGATTGCCTTAGACAAAGAAATAAAATGGGAAGATGGAGGAAAAAAGGGCATTGGACTAAGTGGTGTGGAGGGGATTGCCATGGACAACCTACCCGAACAATGCTTAGTGTTCGTAGGAACTCGAAGAGCCGCAGAAGCACAGGCCCGAAATTTAGGTAGGATATTCGGGAAAAAACTAAATTCTGAAGATATAGAGAAGCTAAAATCGTACTCCGATAGAATAAAGCAGGGTGCTGACGAAGTAACCTCAGTCGATTCAAACCTCTCAAAACTAATTACTAAAGGAGTTGCCTACCATCATGCTGGCCTTACAAATCGCCACAGACAGATAATTGAATCAGCTTTCAGGAACAAGACGTTGAAGGCCCTATGTGCTACTCCAACTCTGGCAGCTGGAGTAAACCTGCCGGCAAAGAGAGTCATAATCAGGGATCTTAGTCGTTGGGAATCCTCATTTCAGTCAAACCAGCCTTTGCCAGTGTTGGAAGTTCAACAAATGCTAGGAAGAGCTGGAAGACCTGGTTTTGATGTAGATGGTGAAGGTATACTTATTGCAAAGAACAAGGAACAAATTGATTATTTTACGGAAAATTATTTCGAGGGAGAAACTGAACCTGTCAATTCTAGACTAGGTAGTGAACCAGCGCTCAGAACTCATCTTCTCTCACTGATAACCTCAGGTACAATAAATACAAAGAAAAGATTGCACGAATTTCTTGGAAAGACACTCTTTGGGGTGCAAGGAGAACTCTGGAGAGCACAGCACCGTTTGAACAAGGTACTTGATTTCCTGGATAAGGAAAACCTGATAGAAATTGAAGGTCGGCAGGATGGAGAATTTGTATCTGCAAGTAACCAATTAGAAGAAAAATTTAGGCCGACGGCCTTTGGAAGGAAGGTTTCACAGTTGTATATCGACCCCCTATCTGGAGTTATAATCCGCAATGCTCTGGAATCGGAAGTTGATGCGAATCCTCTCGGGATTCTGCATACTATCACTAGAACTCCTGATGTATACTCATTATACGTCCGGAAAAATGAAATGGAAACATATCTTACACATCTGATGCAGATGGAAGGAGACCTCATGCTTCCTCCTCCGGTTGAACATGTCGAATTGGAGTTCTATTTATGGGATTTGAAGACGGCCTTGCTATTGATGGACTGGATTGAGGAAACACCTGAAGAACATCTTCTGAAGAGATATTCGACAACCCCCGGGGACATCAGGGCAAAGGTCGAGACTGCTAAATGGATCCTTTATGCTATGGGAGAACTATCGGAATTGGTTTGTCCAGAATCAACCAAGATGATAATCGAACTACAGATACGTGTGAACAGCGGGGTTCGTAAGGAACTTCTACCGCTACTGGAGATAGAAGCCATAGGAAGAGTAAGAGCCCGAGCACTTTTTAATTCTGGTTTCACGAGCCAGGGCTCGATAAGAGATGCAAAACCCTCAGAACTAGCTGAAATCCCAGGAATAGGTCCCAAACTGGGTGGAAAACTTTCAGGTAAGAAAGAACCTGAGCAAACCCGTTTTGAGTTAGGCTAATTAATAGCGCTCCTGTGGTAGAACTATGGTACGTTTTATTCGGGACCAGCCTGACGCCTACATCTACAGTAGTTTTGGAACTCGAATTTTCATAGCCGGGTTCTTGTTGGCCCTACTCTACATAGGTCAAGGAATTCTGGTTTACACCAGTACCGACAAGGTGATGTCATTATCATCATTGTTAGGTAAGGATTCGAGTGCAGACCTTATGGGTCAGCTGGTGGGAGGTTTAATTTTAGTCACTGCGGTCTTTGTTCCTCTGGCCTCTAGCACCATGGCCATTTCCAGATGGGTTCTAAAGAGAACATACAAGAAATTGGAAAAAATGGAAATAGATAGTAATAGATCACAGTTTCTACTCCTTTTGGCCAGATTCTTCTTTCTGGGATGTATTGTTGCAGCCTATGCGCCTCTACCAATGATTGCCGAGAGTGTGATGGCCGGTGGTTTCCCATCCTCCTCCGTAAATTATTATCAAACCAAATTCATGAAACTATTTTTCACCCTATTTGGAATTGCACTATTTTTAACGATTATTTCCCCTGTGCTTCAACTATACCGTAGGACTGAGAGTAGGTCTCTGATTCTAGCCGGTTTGTTAGCATCAGCTGTATCCGGAATTATGATCTATATGGGAAACGGAGATTGGGATCTATCTATCTTTAAACTAGATAACACCGAATTCAAATCCTCCTTTGGAACTATAATGATTATTTGTGGAATTTGTATATTCTTCTGCTTCTGGATAGTTTCCAGAAATGCAAAGTCGATTCTGAAATATCAACGTTTACACTTTGCAATGAAATTAGGTGATTGATGGAATCCTGGGCTGAGAAATATAGACCCGAAAGTCTTTCGGATCTGATTGGGAACACTAAGACAATAAATAATCTGAAGAACTGGGCGAGTTCATGGGGAAATAAGACTACAAAGAAAGGTGTTATTCTATCTGGTCCACCGGGATGTGGAAAGACCTCTGCAGCCATTGGATTAGCAAACGATATGGGATGGGAAGTTATTGAACTCAATGCCTCTGATACCAGATCTGGAGCCGTAATCGAAGGTATAGCGTTACGGGCTGGACTCTTTCAAACATTTGGAAATGAGGGTATCTCTAGCAGGAGCCTGATTCTGCTTGATGAAGCGGATAATTTATACGAAAGAGCCGAACAATCAAAGAAAAAGGTGAAGAACTATAGTGATAGAGGTGGGAAGAAGGCTATAGCCAAGACTTTAGAGCAGACCAAACAACCCGTAGTGATTACAGTCAATGATCTTTACAATCTCACCAAAGGTACTGGTTCAAAAATAAAAAGACTGGCCTTGACACTAAAATTCCAGAGACCATCTGCAGTTTCCGTAGCGATGGTCCTGAACAAGGTATGTGAAAGTGAGAAACTTGAGATAAGTCAGGATACAATCAGAGCAATGGCCGAAGTTGCTAAAGGCGATCTAAGAGCTGCAATTAACGATCTGCAATCTCTTTCGGAAGGTAACAAAAAAATATTGGTGGAAGACGTGGAGAAACTAGGCTCACGAGACCGTGAAATCGAAATGTTTGACGCGCTACACGTGATATTCAACAGTGATAATTACGAAGATCCCCGAACTGCTATATTCGATTTGAATGAACAGCCAAGAGAAGTGGCAACCTGGGTAAGTGACAATATTCCGATTATGTACAAGCACCCCAGTGACATTGAGCGTGCCTACGATAAAGTGGCATATGCTGATTTGCTGCTCGCTCGCGTAATAAATAACCAGAACTATGGACTCTGGGGATACGCTTCGGAATTGATGTCAAGTGGCGTTGCCTTGTCCAAGGCACATCCAACCACCGGACGACGTTTACAATTTCCCTCATGGATAAGGAAAATGGGCGCCAGCCGATTTCAAAGAGGATATAGGAATTCACTGGCCAAAAAGATTGGAGGGGCAACACACCAGTCAATAAAGGAATCAAAAATGGAACAGCTGGCCGTCTTATCCATAGTATGTCAAAGTGACCATGGCAAGGCTGCCCGTATTGCCGGAAAATTGGATTTAAACGAGAATGAACTAGCTACTTTGATGGGGATAGACAAGAAAGACAAGAGAATAACTGATATTATGGAAAAATCTAATAACTTCAGACAAGAAAGGGAAATGGTTACCCTAGATTATCCCATTATCCACGAAAAGAAAGATGAAGAACCAAAGAGAATCACACCCAAGGCAGATAACAAACAAAAGAGTTTATTCGAATTCTAACGGTAACTTCTGTTGATCTGAAACACCCAGACGACTAGCTGAAACACCCATCAACCGGATTGGTTTTCCTGATTTCCAGTTATCATAAAGCAGAGCCTTGGCGACCTTGTAAATATCTGCGGCTTGATGAATCTCACCCGGCACTGTTCTCTGTCTGGTAATAGTATCAAAATTGGACCATCTCAATTTGAGAGTTACAGTACGGGCTGAACGCCCCATACGACCAATGCTTTGCGAAACCTCAGTGCAAAGCTCGAGAAGCGCATCCTCAAGAATGGTCGAATCACTGACATCCTTCTCAAATGTCCGTTCAGTTCCCTGCTGCTTGGCAATCCAGGGTGATGAATCAACTGGCCTGTCGTCTATGCCCTTGGCCTTGTTTTTCAACCGGATCGAATATTGGCCAAAAACAGGCAATAGTTTCTGGATATCTATCGATACCAAATCTGAGCATATCTTTACTCCCAGACCATTAAGCAATCCTGCCGTTTTAGGACCTATACCGTAAATTTTCCGAATTTCCAGAGGTGCCAGGAATTTGCTCTCTGTCCCGGGAAGAACCACTGTAAAACCGTCGGGTTTGTCAAAATCAGAGGCAATCTTGGACACCAATTTCGAAGTAGACAAACCACCTGAAGCCGGCAACTTTGTTTCATCCTTTATACGTTCCAGAATAGTCTTTGCCAGAGCTGGCGGATTCTTCTGGGACGAGATGTCTACAAAGGCCTCGTCAACACTCATTCTTTCAAGTGTACCATAACGTGATAGGATGTCCATGACCTGAGCTGAACAGGAACGAATCATTGGTCGATTTGAAGAAACCAGCTTCAACTTTGGACACCGTTGGAGGGCTCTGCTGGAAGCCATAGCTGACCTGATACCTAATTCACGAGCCTCATAGGAGGCCGAGGCAATCACACCTCTCTGTCCTGGTTTACCCCCTACTGCCAGAGGTATATCCTTGTCCTCTGGATTTTCCAATAAATGGACGTTAACGAAGAAGGCGTCCATATCCACATGAAGGATTGCTCTTGGCCACTCTACTCTTTCCACATTATGGTAAAGGAGGGTAGGAATTACCTTTAAGTCCCTAAGCTCTAAGCTAGTAATGAAAATCGACCCTTGGTCTAACGAAGGAGTCCAGAACTACAAAGAAATATGCGATAAATTTGGTCTGGAGACCATCGATCATACCAAATTGCCGAACCCGACCCATCTTCATCGTCGTGGAATTATCTTTGCCCACAGGGATCTGGATAACATACTAGAAGCAAAAAAAGCTGGAAGGCCGTTCGGGGTACTATCTGGTCTGATGCCCTCTGGACAAATCCACCTTGGTCATAAAATGGTGATTGACCAAGCTCGCTGGTACCAGGAACTAGGGGGTGATGTGACAATTACGGTTGCAGACCTAGAGGCACATGCCACGCGTGGGCTGAGTCTGGAGACTTGCAGGAAATACGCAATTGAGGAGTACGTGACGAATTATGCTGGAATGGGTCTGGATCCAGATAAGACATCCATTTATTTCCAATCAGAAAGGCCTATTGTCCAGAAATTAGGTTTCACACTGGGCAAGAAAACAAATCTATCTGAGATGGAGGCCATCTACGGTTTTTCAGGGGAAACAACCTTGGCCCATGTACAATCTCCTCTGGTTCAGGCTGGAGACATAGTCCATCCCCAAATGGACGAATATGGGGGATTGAGGCCTATTGTGGTCCCAGTTGGTATCGATCAGGATCCCCACATCCGGCTTACGAGAGGAATGGTATCCAAGACAAACTGGTTTAATGTCAATGCAAACAAATCCGGAGGTATGACCGTCGGATTGTCAATCCAGGACAATAATCTGGAGGTGATGGGTATTCAGGCCAAAGATGGAATTGACGATAAACAGAGAAACAAGGTCATTGGCAAGGTTGTTGGGGCCATAAACAAGGCTGGATTCAGTCAGGTGAGTTCGAACCCTAAGCATGGTAAGATCGATATCAAGGATGCCACGGTAAATGACCGCAACGAATTGAGATACCAGTTATTGAGTCTGGAACGGAATCTAGGAGGTCTGGGATTCATGCAACCATCATCGACCTATCACCAGTTTGCCATTGGGATGACCGGGGGCAAGATGAGCTCGAGTCAACCTGAAACTACCATGTTCCTGAACGATTCAATGAAAACCATTGAAAAGAAGATAAAGTCATCATTCTCCGGAGGGCAAGCCACAGCCGAGGAACATCGGATGAAGGGAGGAAACCCAGACGTTGATGTGGCCTATCAATATCTCCGTTATTTCTTTGAAGAAGATGACAATGAACTTGAAAGAATAAGAAACGAATATACTTCTGGTGAATTACTTACAGGTGAAATCAAAGCAATCTGTATTGAGAAAGCCTCTGAGTGGATGAAAAATCATCACGAACTAAAGGACCAGAATCAACATCTGGTGAAAAAATTCCTGAACTAAAACTTTCTGATCTGGTTTATCTTGCGGCCCAAAACTAGAGGCATGGTCTCGACCAATTTATCCTGCATCTCCTGTATTGATACCTGAAAACCAAAGCTGGAAAGTGAAGTGTGTTTACCTATCGGCAAACCACAACCTTCCACGGACTCTATACGGCCTGGTGGTGTTGCCAGATTAATGTCAAAGCCATGTCGTGAAACCCACTTACTAAACGCTAATCCGATACTGGCAATCTTCTGATCCTCATACCAAACTCCCTGCATGGCTACGTTCCTTACCGCCTTAATTCCTAATTTGTCAAGAGAGATGATAATCCACTCCTCGATTATCGTGATTACCTTTCTAATTGATTCCTCTTGCCACTTGAAAACGGGATAACCCACTAACTGCCCGGGCCCATGCCAGGTGATTCCGCCACCGCGGTCAACATTGGATGATGCGAAGCCATCGGGTGCTTCCAGACCATCCAGCATTCCCCTTCTTCCAATCGTAACTATCTCCGGGTGTTCCACAAATATCAAAGTGTCCGGTATTTTGTCATCGATGCGTTGCTCCTGCAAACCAATCATTAAGCGGTCAACATCAGAATGATTTGCATTTCCGGCCTCAATGAGATCGATGGAGATCACTTTGAAATGTGGATAGCCTGGCCTAGGCCTGCTAATGCTGATTCAGCAAAGGCTTCGGTCAGAGTCGGATGCACATGAATTGTGCCTGCCACATCTTCCAATCTGGAACCCATCTCAATCGCATGTGCAAACTCACCTGACAATTCAGAAACGTGCGAACCAACTGCGTGAATTCCCAGAATAACGTGATTAGATGCTCGAGCCGTAATCCTCACAAATCCACCGTCGGAGCCAGCATCCATAGCCAATGCTCGACCGCTGGCTGCAAATGGAAATTTACCTACTACTGTCTCAATACCTTGTTCTTTTGCCTCATCGGGTGTCAAACCAACACCGACTATTTCGGGGTCTGTGAAACAGACTGCCGCAATTGAAACTGGGTCGAAGGCTCTTCGATGTCCAGCAATAATCTCGGCCACCATTTCACCTTGAGCAGATGCCTTGTGGGCCAGCATAGGTTCACCAACAATATCCCCAATAGCCCACACATTCTTCATGGAAGTACGACACTGGTCATCAACTTTGACGAAAGGACCATCCATATCGACAGCCATCTTCTCCAGACCCCATCCCTGAGTGTTAGGCCTACGACCAACAGTGACGAGAACCTTGTCTGCCTTTATTTTGTGATCCTGACCCTTGGAATCGGTATACTCAACCGTAGTCACCTTACCTCTGGTAGAAACTCCCTTAGCCTTAGCTCCAAGATTAATCGTAACCTTGTGCTTACGAAGCCACATGGAGATAGGACGTGTCATTTCAGTATCATAAATTGGCAAGATAGTGTCTAAAGCCTCAATAAATGTTACTTCAGAACCCAGTTTTCGGTATGCAATACCCAATTCAAGCCCGATATACCCGGCACCAATCACTACCATGTGTTTTGGGAGTTCTTGCAACTCAAGGCCTTCTGTAGAGGATATTACATTATCACCATAAGGCATGAAAGGCAGTTCAATTGATTTGGAACCATTGGCCAGAATAACGTGTTCGGCATTGATTATCCACTCCTTTTCTCCACCACTAACCTCACAGGTCTTGGCATTCCTGAACTTAGCCCAACCTGAGATTAACTCCACCTTAGCAGCTTTGAGAAGAGTTTCAACCCCCTTGTTTAATTTGTCTACTATAGACTCCTTCCAGGAAACCAGATCCGGCATGTTGACCTTGGGTTTGCCAGTAACACTGATCCCCATTTTGCCAGCACCTGAATGTTGCCCCAATTCCTCAAAGGATGAGGCTGCGTGAATCATTGCCTTGGAAGGTATACATCCTCGAATCAGACAAGTTCCTCCGGCTCTTGATCCTTCAACTATAATCGTATCTAGGCCAAGTTGGCCAGCTCGTATAGCAGCTACATATCCTCCTGGGCCAGCGCCCACTACCAGAACTTTACAATTACGGATTTCAGCCATATAACCTCACATGAAGATTGTTGCCGGATGTTCAAGCATGGATTTCAATTCCTGAATCAGAAGTGCACCATCATAGCCATCAATTATCCGGTGATCGAAAGATGAGGCCAAGTTCATCATCTTACAAACTACAATTTCACCATCCCTGACTACCGCTCGATCACGAGCTGCATGAATACTGACTATGGAAACCTCGGGATGATTGATTATCGGAGTCGCCCCCAGTCCACCCATAGCCCCCAAACTGGTTATGGTTATCGTGGAACCTGTCAATTCATCAATTGTTGCTGTTTTTTCCCGTGCAGATGTAGTGACGCGGACTAGTTCATTCGCTGTATCCCAGACATCCCGTGCTTCAGCATGCTTGATAACCGGGACCATCAGGCCATCTTCGGTCTGGGTTGATATCCCGACATGAACTGCCTGATGTCTGAATACAATTCCTTTTTCCTCATCATACAATGCATTGCACTGCGGGAATTTTCGGACAGCTCTGATCAAACCTTGAATAATGAATGGAAGATAGGTCAATTTGGGCTGATTCTCTGCCCTCGTGGAATTAAGATGTTGACGAAGACTCTCCAGTGCTGTAATATCTACCTCCTCGAAATAGGAAAAGTGAGCCGCACTGCGTTTGCTGGTGGCCATCTTCTCAGCAATCTTCCTGCGAAGCCCAATAACTGGTACCTCTTCCACACCCGTCATCTTGACACCGGACTGAACGGCTGCCAATCTACCGCCTCCGGAAATGAAGGTGTCCATATCATCATGGGAAATACGACCTGCGGGTCCAGTTCCACTAACCTGAGAAAGATCAATACCTGCCTCTCTGGCCCTGCGACGAACTGCTGGCGAGGCTAAGGCTTTGGTACCTGTGGAAGCTGGTGCAGGAGTAGGTACTGAATGAGTTGGTGCGGCAACTGGTTCAGGTTTGGGTTCTGGATCTGGTGCAGGCTCGGCCACTGGTTCAGGTTTGGGTTCTGGATCTGGTGCAGGCTCGGCCACTGGTTCAGGTTTGGGTTTTGGCTTCGGTTTAGAACTACCATCCCCTTTGACCTCGAAGACAATCAATTCAGCTCCAACGGGAACCATATCTCCTGGTTTTCCCGTGGTGGAGACGACCTTGCCATTAACACTAGAAGGTATGGAAACGGTTGCCTTGTCCGTCATCAACTCTACCAGAGGTTCATCTTCCTTGACTGTATCACCGGGTTTAACGTTCCATTTCACAATCTCCCCCTCAACAATGCCTTCACCGACATCCGGCAGATTGAACACGTATTTCGCCATCCTAGCTCACCAACACCTTCTTCATAGACTCTATAACCCTTTCCTGACTAGGGAAATATTCCCACTCTAATGAATGGGGGTAGGGAGTATCCCATCCAGTAACCCTTGCAATTGGCGCTTCCAGATGATAAAAACATTCTTCTTGGATTTGTGCAGATAATTCTGCACCAAAACCACTGGTCCTAGGAGCTTCATGGACAATGACACATCTTCCCGTCTTTCTGACGGATTCAGTTATGGTATCTATGTCAAGCGGAACCAGGCTTCGCAGATCTATGACCTCGGCATCAATCCCACTGGATTCAGCCGCTTCTCTGGCAACATGGACCATTGTACCATAAGCCAGGACCGTGACTTGATTACCAGGTCGTTCAATCGCTGCTTTTCCCAGAGGTATTGAATAATAATCCTCTGGAACCTCTCCCTTAGGATGTATGTCCCATTTGAGTGCCGCTTTCTTGTGATCTCCATCAAAAGGACCATTGTACAATCTTTTAGGTTCAAAGAAAATCACTGGGTCATCATCTTCGATTGAGGTTATCAATAGGCCCTTAGTGTCATGAGGATTAGAGGGAATCACAACTTTCAGACCTGGTGTATGTGTGAAGTATGCTTCGGGACTCTGGGAATGATAGTGGCCACCCCTAATACCTCCGCCACAAGGGGTTCGAACCGTGACAGGAGCCCAATACTCGCCTCCACTTCGGTAACGAAGTTTAGCCAATTCATTGGTAATCTGATCAAAAGCAGGGAAAATATAGTCCGAGAATTGAATTTCCGCGACCGGCCTGAGTCCATTGATACCCATACCAATAGCAGTCGAAATAATTCCGCCTTCTGAAAGTGGAGTGTCAAAAACCCTATGTTTTCCATACTTCTTCTGAAGACCGTCAGTACATCTGAAAACACCACCAAAATAGCCTACATCCTGTCCAAAAATACATACATTGGGATCTTTTTCCAGTATAATGTCAAGAGCTGAATTCACTGCCTGAATTATGTTCATCTGAGACATCTAAAATCCAAACTCCTGCCTCTGTTTCCTAAGATGGCGTGGAGGTTTCTTGTAAACATCCTCGAAGAGCGTATCCTCGGAAGCCCAAGGACCTTCCGATAGAGTACCATGTTTTTCCGCTGCCTTATAGGACTTGATGACCAGAGCATCCAACTCCTTCTCAAGTTTATTATGCTCTTTCTCTGACCATGCTCCCAAACCTATCAAATGGGCCTTGAGGCGCTCGATAGGATCTCCTAACGGCCAAGATTTCCATTCATCCTTGGGCCTGTATCGAGTTGGATCATCACTGGTTGAATGTGCTTCTCCTCTGTACGTGAAGACCTCAATGAAAGTCGGTCCACCGCCCTTACGAGCTCTCTCAGCAGCCCAGCTTGTCACTGAATAAAGTGCCAGAAAGTCATTACCGTCAACACGAATACTGGGGACATCATACGCAATTCCCCGTGCTGCGAAAGTAGCTCCTCCACTGGATATATTCTTATGAGTGGAGATCGCCCACTGGTTATTGACTACATTCAGCAAAACCGGAGCCTTGTAGACAGAAGCAAAATTTAGCGCATAATGAAAATCACCCTCGGCTGCAGTTCCATCACCAACCCAGGAGATTGATACGTTGTCCTCACCCTTGTAGGCAGACGCCATCGCACAACCTACTGCCTGAGGGAACTGGGTACCTACTGGACTTGAAATCGAGACGAAATTACCTTCCTTCCAGGAATAATGGACTGGCATTTGCCGACCCTTAACGTTATCCTTGACATTCGTGATACAGTGGCATATCATGTCTACTATGTCCCGGCCTCTGACAAATTGCAGACCTGGTTGCCGATAGGATGGGAAAAGAATATCATCTGGCCTGAGGGCCATTCCCTGGGCTATAGCAACCGCTTCCTCGCCCAATGATTTCATGTAGAATGACAATTTGCCCTGCCGTTGCATGGTCAACATACGGTCATCGAATATCCTCAGAAGGCACATATGTCTCAATCCTTCCTTAAGAACCAAAGCATCGAGTTTGGGGTCCCATGGACCTACTGCCTCGTGCTTGTCATCCAGAACTCTCACTAAACTGAAGGCCAGATCACGAATCTCGGATGGTTCGACCATGACTTTCGGTCTCTTGGCGTCACCAGCCTTTGGTAATTTCAAATTACTGAAGTCCGGTTTCTCACCGGGCCGGAAAGGGGCATCCGGTACGTGTAACGTCTTCCTCTTGCTCACGCGACCACCTTTAACTCAGAATCAAAGGTCTGACCGTTGGCTGCAGCAACCAGAGATTCGGCGCGATATGATGAGCGGACCATTGGTCCAGATGCAATCGCCCTGAAACCCATCTCCTTGGCAATATTGGCCAACCTATCAAAACTTTCAGGATTGGGAAAGGAGACTACTGGAAGATAACCTGGGCCCGGAGCCAGATATTGGCCCAGGGTCAGGAGGTCGACCTTAGCATTTCTCAGTTCACTAAATGTCTCGATAATATCTTCTTCAGTCTCACCCAGACCCAGCATAATACTAGATTTCGTCATTATATCTGGTCTAAGTTCCTTGGCTTTCTTCAGAATCAGTATACTCTGCTCAAAAGTTGCTCTGGGATCACGGACGCGAGGAGTCAGTCTTCGGACCGTCTCGACATTGTGGGCAAATACCTGCAGAGGTGCATTATCCAGAAGGGATTCCAAAGCTTCAAGATTACCACTCAGATCACTACATAAAAGTTCCAAACTGACCTCGGGAAGTCTCTGATGAACTGCATCCAGACACTGTCTGTAGTGGGACGCTCCACCATCCTCCATATCATCCCGATTGACCACTGTGATAACGGCATAGGTAAGCCCCATGGATTCTATGGCATCCGCCAGATTTCCAGGCTCATCCAAATCCGGAGGTGGAGGGTTGCGAACTGTGTCCACCGCACAAAAACGGCAGCCACGGGTACAGGCCTTGCCTGCAATCATGAAAGTGGCAGTTCCACGGCTCCAGCAATCATGTATATTGGGACAGTGGGCTTCTTCACAGACAGTGTGCAGTTGATTGTCTTTTACAGAAGCGGTAGTGGACTTGTAGCGCTCCATGTCATCGCCAGACGGCAAGGTTACTCTGAACCATTCCGGCAAGCGATCAGGTCTATCGTTTGCGAGCACTTATTTTTCAGACTGAACGCTCCTATTAATGTTAACTATTACGAAATTATTTTTCCACCACCCGATAGGGTTCTGCCCCTGTGATGTAATATGTGGCTGAGCTTTACGCGTTGAAGAGCCCTATGAGTGCTGAGGGGTATTTGTGATTTAATCAGCATAAGGTGTATATAATCCGATATCAGACCAAGTTTATGCCCACTCTAAATCACAAAGCTTATGCTGTTAGGCAAAAAGAAATTGATTACAAAACAACTGATTTGGTTATGATGCAAGCTCAATTAATCAACCGAAATCCAGAAGGAAATGTAATGGTTGAAAAAGTCTCTAACGATGCAAACACATATTCAGCTGGAAAATACTATATTCCAGGAGTAGCAATGAAATTCGGTGAACATCCTGAAGAGGCTGGACATCGTGTTCTTACAGAGGAACTTGAAATTGCAGATCGGGAAATATCTTTAGTGGGTACTCAGTCACACTGGAATGATGAGAAGAATCATTGGTATCTATTATATCTTTTTGAAACCGTTGAACCTATCAGCCAAGAGGAAATGGATAATCCCTGTGAGGGAATTGAAGAATTGCTTTACTTGAATCTGGAAGATGCTACAGAAGAGAATTCAACACAAGGTCTTAGAGATATCCGTGAAGCTATGAAAGTTTCTGGTAAAACATACATTTAGACTTCAGGCTTCCTCATCCGGCTTGGTTCTTTTCTTATTCCTGTGACTGCTTTTCTCTAGCTTCAGTCCAGCCTAACAAATATGAGATTTTGTCAAGTAAACCACCTTCACTAGTAACAAAAAACATTACTACTGCTGTAATACAACCAAGAATAAAACCGAATTCTAGGTCGGAAGTGTAATTCAACACAACAGGAATAACAAAACACAAGGTGCAAAGTACTATTCGGATATTAGAATTCATATTAAGAGAATAAAAACTGTGCAGCAATCAACCAAATTCCAATCAAAGTCCCGCCGATGATATTGAGCCAGAATACCTCTGGCCAATATTCTTTAGGTTTCCAATCGAAATGCTTGCGACTCCCATATTTCTGATTGAAACAACAGTTGCCCACATACACCAGTACGCCCAAGCCTAACGCAACGCGGAGAATTAGAATAGGTGTGAGATCCACACTCCCCTGACGCCTTTGTTTAATTATAATACTATGGTTGTTTTGTTCTTTGGTGGGTCTACTAATAGATCCTATAACAGCGCCTTTAGGCCTTATTTAATCAGATTGATATACGGTTTGGTAAAAAGTTCCCACTCATTAGTCTCAGAGTCGAAACGGGAGTTGACGAATACGCGCCATTTCGAATCATCCAGATCCGGGAAATCACTACGGTAATAGTATCCTGGCCAGCGGGTCTCCTCCCGATGCAGCAAGTGACGCATATGTGATTCGCCCACCCAGGTACGATGGACAACTTCCCAGCATCTCATCAATTCGTGACGGTCCCGTGCCGCCAATTTATTCAGATCCTCACGTAATAGTTCAATCAACTGGATACCACGCTCCAGAGTCGGTTTATTGGTAGTGTACCAGGCTGAGGTCCCTCCAGCATACTCGTCCATTATCTTCTGCAAACGTACCAGTGCCTGGTAAGGGGTTAGGTAGTGAGGATTTATCTCTTCAGCGGTTGAGGCTCCCTTGTGTTTCTCAAATCTTTCCAACGGTGCCCAGATCTTATCACGAAGGGAAGCGACCTGCCCATCATTGAGGATTGAGTCCTCAGGATTATCATTCAGGAAATTGACGGCTGCCTTGGCCGCCAGACGACCTTCAGTGAAGGAACCTGAAGAAAACTTGTGAGGAGCGGCTCCAACACCATCACCTGCGGCAAAAAGTCCCTTGATGGTGGTCATCTTGTTGTAGCCCCAGAAATAATCTGGAGGTGCCAAATCCTCCGGTCCGCTGACCCAGGCTCCAGATTCACCTGAATGGGAACCCATGATGTAAGGCTCAGCCAATACGACCTCGGAGGGTGTCAATTCGGGCCGGATATCCTGTGAGGCCCACGTAAGTGCCTGAGATATGGTCATATCCAGGAAATCCTCCCATGCTTCCTCCTTGACTTTTCTCATCTTTTTGGGATCGCCACCGGCAATCTTCTGCATTGCCTTGTCAGTTCCCATATACATTGGCCCCAGACCGTCTTTGATATCGAGGAACATCTGGTGATTGCGGAGAGGCGTGGGTGTCGGTACAACCAGACCATAGGGCTTGTACTTGTGGAGTTCAGCCTCCCTAGTAACCGTGTAGTCTTCTCCTTTAGAATTGGTGATCTTGGCACCAAAATACTGGAACCACATACCTACCGGTCCATAACCATCCTTGAAACGGGTCGGAACAAAACGATGTTCCATCTGGGTCATTTCTGTCCCAATCGGGATCATAAGCCCATAAGCGGCTCCGGTAGCAAACACGGAGTACCAAGTGCGTCCCATTCCTTCATTAATCGAACGGGGCCGGAAAACATTGGATGCTCCGCCACAAGTAATCAAAACCGCCTTGGCCTTGAAAACGTAAAATTTATTCTCCCTCACTCCAAACCCAATCGCTCCTGCAATACGTTGTGGATCATTAGCATCTGTCAGTAAATGAGTGATATTGACCCTCTCATAGATGTTCTCCTGTCCGATGGCCTTCCGGGCAGGTTCAGCAGTGATAGGTTTGATTGACTCTCCGTGAATCGGAATCTGCCAACGGCCGATACGTTCGTAGTCACCATTGTCCTTCTTCCAGATTGGAAGGCCCCACTCTTCCAGTAAATGTACTGAGGAGTCGACATGACGGCCCACATCATAGACCAAGTCCTCTCGGGCTAGGCCCATCATGTCATTGACAACATACTTGACGAACTCCTCAGGTGTATTCCATCCATATCGCTGTCCCATGTAGCAATTGATAGCGGAAAGACCCTCGCCAGTAGCTCCACTCCTCTCGATCACTGCCTTCTCGACCATGACCACTTTCATATCACCGCTCCAGTATTTTGATTCGAAAGCGGCCCCACAGCCTGACATTCCCCCTCCAATAATCAGGAGGTCACATTCTATGGTTTCAGTATTAGGTAATGACATGATTTTCCTGTTTAAGCGTTAGATACAAAAGTTGGCAAATTGTCGACACCCAACCAAATAGATTCACCGGCCAGTGTCTGGCCTCTCAGATCAGCTATAGGATCTTCAGTGAATCCATCATAGGGAATACTTGATCCCACTGGTTTGGTACGAGAAGGATAAGTGAACTCTAGCACTTCTCCATCACGAAACCTGACTGTCCAAGTCAATCCCAATTCTACACGACGGGGCTGAACCTCAGCTCCCAACGGTATGAAATCTGCATAACCCCGAACGTGAATCGCCTCGGTAGGGCATAATTTAACACAAGCATAGCACTCAGAGCATAGATTCGGCTCCTGGTTGAATCCCTTATCTCCCTCAAGTTTCATAAGGTCATTGGGACAGATATAAACGCACAACGGACCCTTGTCCTCACCTTCACAAGTATTACAAGCATTGGGGTCCACGAAAGTTGGCATAACACGTCCTGCCTTTTCATGGGCACTGGATTATATTAAGATGTTTTTCTTTTCACTTCTTATTCATGGCGATTGGCTGATGGTTCTCATCAACGGCCACCATCACTGCACGCGCCTCTGTGACCGGTAGAAAATCACCATCTTCAGCAAATTGGCGTTGAGCATAAACATGGATATCAATCGTTACCGAAGTTCTACCTAATTTATGGGTCTGAGTGTAATACGAAATCACATCTCCGACAAACACTGGTTGTTTGAACTCTATCTCATCCATAGCCACCGTGACAACGGCACCCTTGTGATATTTGTGGGCCTCAATCGCAGCTGCTTGATCAATCTGACTCAGAATCACGCCTCCAAAAATAGTACCCAATGCATTCGTATCCTTTGGCATTGCCAACTGCCTAAGAGTTGGTATTGATGTAAGTGGTGAGATTTCATCTGCCATGCTCTTGGAAAGGAAACCCGTATTAAGTCAAACGCGTCGGACAGGTGAATGAAGATAATCTGCCATGGCGGTGCAGGTCACACCCCAAAAGTCCAGGATGGGGTCGATAAGGCAGCTGAGAAAGGGTGGAGCGTTCTGAAAGAGACCGATAACGCTCTGGAAGCAGCAATCGCAGCAGTTATGGTCATGGAGGATGACTTCCGGTTCAATGCTGGTACTGGAAGTTGCCTACGGGAAGACGGTAGTGTCCAGAACGATTCGTCAGTGGCGACCAGTAAGGGGAGAATAGGAGCCATAGCAAATCTTCAGAATTTCAAGAATCCTGTACTGATTGCCAAAGAATTATTGGACGAATTCCCAGTCATGCTAGCTGGTGAAGGAGCTATCCAGTTTGCCTTGAAGAGAGGGTACAAACAGACCAAGGTCAAGGGCTCCAAAAAGGGATGGACCGGCGATACAGTAGGAGCTGTGGCCCAGTCATCAAAAGGTGATATTGTAGTAGCATCATCAACAGGTGGGGTCAGAGGAAGACCTATGGGAAGAGTCGGAGATACGCCATTATGGGGATCCGGATTCTATTGTAACGAGACGATTGGTATTATTGCCACGGGTATCGGTGAGGCGATAATCGAACAACTTCTCTGCTACAGGGTGGCCCAACATAGCGAGAATCTCGAAGAGGCGATAGAATGGGGTGTTCGACTATTACCCAAGGATACGGAAGTGGGGATTATTGGGATAAACAATCGTGGTCAAATTTGCGGAAGCTCCAACACAAGTATGCCATTTAGCATAATTGAGCGATAAACAAACTATATAATCCCACTAATATCCGCAGAACAGGTGTATAAGTGGACTTCAGTCAAGAAAAACTTTTGAGTATAGGGATTGTCGTGCTATTGACAGTTTCAGGGATTGCTAGCTTTGTATATTACAAAGATAATTATGGCGACTCCAACAACAATAACTTTGCCTGGGTAGACCCTGTAACTGAAATTACAGGTCCTGGAAACCATACTCACACCAACCTGAGTGAACATTTCCTGATGACAAACAACATGACGCTGATCGACTACCACAACCTCAACTGTGACGGACAGCTAAAACCCGAAACTGACCCGGAAAATGGATGGATAGGGCGCCCTTGCAACAGTGATTTCAAGAACACTGCACCAACACCGGGTGACAACTCAGAAGTAATAATTGAAGGAGACTTTCCAGACTGTGTGGAGGGATGCTATGCGTATGTAGCTGCATACAACCAGTTCCACATCCTAGATATCCGGGAACCAAACAATGTCCAACTGATGTCTACCTATTATGCAGATATAGCCCGTATCATCGATATCAAGGTAACACAAGATAACAACTGGGTTCTCATCAACCATGAACTGACCAACAGTGAACTGGACCCCATACCTACTGGGAGTGAGCTGAATTCTGGTATGAACAGGTTGGACCTGATCGATGTCAGCAACAAGAACTATCCTGTCAAGCGTGCCGAATGGAACAATCCACCAGCTGGTTTCCACAATCAGGACGTCCGCGTCTATTGTGATTGGGAGAACGCACCACCAACCCAGCAGGATGAATGCCACGTCTTCCTTTTCGGAGCGGATCCCTACCCAGAGATTATTGCTGGAGGGGTTGGTTACAAGGGCACACAAATTTTCTGGGCACCTGACTTCGGGAGCATCAGCCCCTTTGCAGGTGAGAATGAATCTGCAAGGGCTATCGAGCGTCATGGAGGTTATACTCCCGATCCTGCCACAACGTGTGGTGGGACGGTATTCAACCATGACAATGTTCTCCACCGTCATCCTATTACTGGGCAAATTCTGCTCTATGCAGCATACTGGGACGCTGGACTCCGAATTCTGGATGTTAGCAATCCACCTACTGTCCCTGACCCACTTGGTCTCTCATGGCCTCAGAATAACGAGGTGGGACGATGGATGGGCTGCTCGTCTGCAAATGACGGATGGTACGGCCCCGAAGGCGGTGGCCATGCTGGGATGAGCGCCGAGGAGTGGACAAGTCCACCTGATGGTAATGGCAACATCCACTACGTGATTCCTTACGACCACCTTGTCTGCGAAGGTATCTACGCTGGCAGCCCAGAACCATGGCCTGCCAAATGTGGTACCGGCTATGAGGACCCCAACTACGGCATCAACTGGCGCCACTACACCCTCATCGCCCCTGAATATGGTAGCAATGCCAATCATACTGGCTGGATCTGGACGATTGACACGACCGACCCCACCAAGCCATTCTTGGTCTCAAAGTGGAGACTGCCTGGCACTAGCACAAAGGTAGACGATAATGGCAACGTCACCACACATCCGCAGCATTACATTCCTGGCGGCTACATATTTAGCCCGCACAATGGTGATACTGGAGGCGGAGGCAACGTTTACTGGGCTCACTACCACGCCGGTGCTTGGGTCACCGACCATGGTGGCATCTGGAGCTCAATTGAATGGGAGAACGGTAGCCCGGAACCTGAACGTGGCTGGCAGGCAATCACAAGCCTCGGCATGACTCACTCGCGTGCTTACTACCTATCACACGGCCCTGACTGGATTGACGATCCGGCTAATGAACTGGCCTATGACTTGGCAGATTGCTGGGCGTCATGCATGATTCCGTTCAACTGGGGTCTACAGTACGATCCGCGCGGATACATCATGATTTCCGAAATGGTGAGTGGTTTCTACGTTGTCCAATACGATGGAGATAAACAGGCCGATTACCTCTTTCCACCATTGTACAATCAATAAACTTGAGCTTTTTGATAATTAGTACCAGTCTACGCTCCGGTAGCAGAAGTCAAGTAATGGCAAAATATCTGGTAAATTCTTTTGAAAAGAATGTCGAACTCTTTGATCTCCAGAAGAATCCCTTACCTATGTGTGATGGTGATGAGTGTTATGATCTACCGGAGGTCCTTGATTTCAGGGAGAAAATAAAGAACGCAGAAGGAATCATAATGGCAACTCCGGTTTACAATTTCAATGCAAGTTCCGGAGCGAAGAATATTGTTGAACTAGGCGGAAGGATGCTCTACGACAAGATATTCGGGTTTCTATGTGCCGCCAGTGGAAGAAACAGCTACATGTCCGTGATGTCTCTCGCAAATTCACTGATGCTTGATTTCAGGTGCTATATCATCCCCAAATTTGTTTTTGCCACTAAAAATGACTTTGAAGAAGGTAAAATTGTCAATTCAGAGATAAAAAGTAGAATCGAAGAGCTTGGTTCTGAACTGATAAGGGTCTCTAGTGCTTTAAGCAAGGATTAAATCACCGTCCTCTCTACAAAATCGTGAATCCCATAATTCTAGTTGTTGGTGCACGCCCGAATTTCATGAAGATAGCACCGCTCTATGACGAACTAAAATCAAGAGAATTACCAGTTCTCCTGCTCCACACGGGACAGCATTATGACGAGAATATGAGTAAAATATTCTTTGATGAATTGGAAATGCCAAAACCGGATGTTTATCTGGGGGTTGGATCTGGCAGTCATGCCGGACAGACTGCAAGAATAATGCTCGATTTCGAGAAAGTGTGTGATGAAAAGAATCCATCCATGGTAATCGTAGCGGGTGATGTTAATTCTACTATTGCTTGCGCTTTAGTTGCAGCCAAACTTTTGATTCCTGTAGCTCACGTGGAGGCGGGGCTGAGATCCTTCGATATGAGTATGCCAGAGGAGATCAATCGTATCCTGACTGACAGGATCTCGGACTTGCTTTTCACGCCATCTCCAGACGCAGACCAGAATCTCGTTAACGAAGGTGTGAAATCCGAAAAAATTAAACTGGTAGGCAATATCATGATTGATAGTTTATTGAATCACTCCAAAAAATCTGAGAAGAGTGATATACATAACAAGCTGAAAATTTCCAAGGGGAATTATGCCCTAATTACCTTGCACCGGCCCTCAAATGTAGATGATGAGAATACATTTTCAGGAATCATGGACGCCCTGGAAACGATTGGTAATGAGATCCCAATCATCTTTCCGGCCCATCCAAGAACCTCGAAGATGATAAACGAGTTCGGTTTTGATAGTAGAATAAAACAGATTCCGAATTTTGTGGTAACTGAACCCTTGGGATATCTTGATTTCCTGGCCCTAATGAAACATGCTAAAGTAGTACTCACTGATTCCGGAGGGCTTCAGGAAGAAACGACGGCACTAGGAATCCCCTGCCTAACCATAAGAGAGAATACAGAGAGACCGATAACCGTTGAGCAAGGCACTAATACAGTGGTTGGAAATTCTACTGAGAATATAGTTAATGAATGGAAGAATATTGTTAGTACAGGCGGAAAAAAAGGTAGAGTTCCTGAATTGTGGGACGGGAAAACAGCAGAAAGAACTGGAAAGGCTATAGTCGAATATTTTGATAATTAACGGGAGCCAAAAATTGAGGTCCCAACACGTATGTGTGTAGCGCCTTCAGAAATAGCTTCAACAAAGTCTCCAGACATTCCCATTGACAAGAAGGGCAATTCAATCCCCAACTTTTCTTGTAAATTATTCCGTAGATGTCTGAGTTGGTAGAAATGAGGCTGGGCTGGCTCGTGAAAAGGTGGTATGGACATCAAACCCCGGATTCTGATGTTAGGCAACGCCAAGACTTCCTCCACCAATGCTTCGAGATCGTCCGGTTCTATACCGGACTTGGATAATTCA
>Ga0310124_10000420_pt1 | contig 29276 bp, 18 predicted proteins | sample CB11b_AW_Bot5_MG_FD_203507 | JGI IMG/M metagenome (GOLD analysis project Ga0310124, IMG submission 203507) | Marine microbial communities from Western Arctic Ocean, Canada - CB11b_AW_Bot5 | ecosystem: Environmental > Aquatic > Marine > Oceanic | place: Canada: Western Arctic Ocean | collected...
CTCTGGAGCGGAAGGCTGGCGGAGAATCCCGGGCAGCATACCGCGACGCTGCTTCCGCGTGGAGCCCAGGTCAGCGGCACGCAGTGTCCGCCGCCCTGCGATCCAGGCCGGGGGCTGGGCCGCTGGATCGCCGCGCCGGCGCTGTCGTTGGAGCGCTCCGGCCTTGTCGGCCACCTGTGCCGGGAGCACGGTCTTGCGGAGATCGTCCCCGGGCTCGGCTTGCTGACGGCGCCGAGCGCGGCGCCCGATCCGTGGTTTACCAGCTACGAGGTGCTCGAGTCGATGCCCTGGCGCCCTCGCAAGGTGGCGGCCTGGCTTGCCGCCCGGGATGCGGGAGTGGTCGATGTCAAGACGCGGGGAGGAGCGGTAGATCCGGAGCAGGCCAGGAAACAGCTCAGGGGAAAAGGCGCGAATCACTTTATGGTTTTTGTGCTGAGGCTGGGTAAGAAAGTTGTCGCGGCGATCTGCCGTCCGCCAACACCGGGGTAGGCATCTGTCCGCACCCGGGGCGCCCTCATCCGGCAGTTTCTTTTCGCGGTTGTGGGAAGTCGCTTCCGTTTGTTGTAATTTGTCTTGGGGGCGGCCTGTTGTCGCTCGGGCTAAAGGCGTGTTTCAGTCGAGGGTTTGAAGTGAAATTGCTGGTAACTTTGAAGCGTACACCGCAGAGAGATGCGCGCATCCAGATCTCAGAGGGTGGAGACGCTCTCGATCTCGACAACATCCAGTTCGAGGTCAATCCCTTTGATGAGCTCGCCGTCGAGGAGGCCCTGAGGATCAAGGAGGCTGTCGGCGAGGCGGAGGTTGTGGTCGTCAGCGTTGGAGGCGAAGAGTGTGAACCGCAGCTCATCAGCGCCCTGGCGATGGGCGCTGACCGCGCGGTGAGGGTTCATCTTGGCGGTCAGCTTGATAGTCTCCAGGTGGCGAAGGCGATCGCCGCAGTTGTCGAGCGAGAGGCTCCGGACCTGGTCCTCTCCGGCAAGCTGGCGGTAGATGATGAGTGCGGACAGGTACCGGCGATGGTGGCCGGCCTGCTGGGCTGGCCCCAGGCCAGCCAGGCCTCCAATATCGAATTGTCCGAGGACCGCTCATTTGCGACGGTGGTCTGCGAGGTAGATGCCGGGTTGGAGACCGTAACCCTGGCGCTGCCGGCGGTGATCATGGCGGACCTTCGTCTCAACGAGCCCCGCTACGCTTCCCTGCCAGGCATCATGAAGGCGAAGAAGAAGCCCCTCGCGATCCTGGAGCCGGAGGAGGTCGGTGACCTGGGACCAGCCAGGAGCCGGGTGGCGGGTTTCCGAGCGCTGGAGGAGAAGGCGCCTGGGATCAAGGTGGACTCGGTCGAGGAGCTCGTACGCGCATTGGAGGAGAAGAAGCTCATTTGAGGTGATGGTTTTCCCCGCTGCGCTTTCAGGCGGGATGACAGGCAGATCATGGCAGATACACTCATCATCATCCAGGCGGTGGCGGACACGCTCAGCAAGTCGGATCTTGCGGCAGCGGGCTTTGGCCGAGACGCATCGATGGCTTCCGGTGGCGCCTTCGACATCCTCCTCCTGGGTCCCTCGGCGGCCGCCCTGTCCGGGGAGGCGGCCGGGCTCGGGGCGGGCAGGGTGTTCACCATGAGTCCCGCCGAGCTCGATGTTTACACGGCGGAGGCCTGCGCCGCCGCAGCCAGGACCTTTCTTGAGGAGGACTCCTATCGCCTGGTTGCCGCGGCGACCAGCTCCTCCACCAAGGAATACTTTCCCCGCCTCGCCGCCCTGCTCGACTCCCCGATGGCCAGCGACGTGCTGGCGGTGGAGAGCATCGATTCACAGAAGGTGGTCGTGACCCGAGCGGTATTTGTCGGTAACCTGCTGGCTACTGTCGAGCTGGAGGCGCCGCAGGCGCTCGTGACCTGTCGCGCCAGCGAGTTCGAGCCGCAGCCCCGGTCGGCTGAGAGTTCGGCTGTCGAGGAGGTGGCGGCGCCGGCAGGATTGCTGCACCCGGGCAAGGCCTTCGTCGGGATCGAGGCGGCCAGCTCGGACCGTCCGGATCTCAAGGAGGCGGATATTGTCGTTTCCGTCGGCAGGGGAACCCGGGGCCCCGAGGAGGGCATTCCCCTTTGTGAGCGGCTGGCGGACACTCTCGGGGCGGCGCTTGGGGCGACCCGGGCGGTGGTCGATGCCGGCTGGCTGGCGAACGAATTCCAGATTGGGCAGACAGGCAAGATCGTCGCTCCCGAGGTCTACGTGGCCATCGGGCTCTCGGGATCCATCCAGCACCTCGCCGGAATGAGAAACTCGGAGACGATTGTCGCGATCAACAAGGATCCAGAGGCGCCGATTTTCGAGGTCGCAGACCTTGGCCTGGTGGCTGATCTTTTTGACGCGGTTCCGGAACTGACCGCGGCCCTTGAGAAGCGGGGTGGTTGAATTGAGCACGACCCTAGCGGCGGTGGTTACCCGTGAAATTCTCTGGAACGTTCCGCCCTGGGCGCGCGCGCTCATGTACCTGCTCTTCCTTGCCGCCGCGGCCGTCTGCATCCTGGGAGTTGTCCGGAGGGTGCGGGCCTGGAGTCGGGGGCGGGAGTCCGGGGCATCGGTCTCGGCGGGGAAGGCCTGGGGACGGCTCTGGCGGGATGCGATCCTGCAGGCGCGGATCTGGCGCTCGGGGATGGCAGGGCTGGGCCATGCCCTTGTCTTCTGGGGCTTCATCGTGCTCTTCATCGGTACCTGTATCGTCGCGGTGGAAGACTACGGGAGCTGGCTGCTCGATCGAGAGCACCTGTTCTTCACCGATACCTTTTATCTGGCGGTCTCTTTCGCCCTCGAGCTTTTCGGAGTCTTTTTTCTTATCGGTCTCGTATTGGCCCTTTCCCGCAGGAAGTCCAGGGGTCGATTTCGTCCGCTGAGCCGAGGGGTGGACCTGGGGGTGCTCTGGTTGTTCCTGGTGATCGGCCTGAGCGGCTTTGTTACCGAGGGCTTGCGGATAGCGGCTGCCGGGGGGGGGCTGGAGAGCCACCCGTTCGAGCGCTGGAGCTTCGTCGGCTGGTGGTTAGCGACGGGATTGCAGGCTGTGGATGAGAGCCTCCTGGCCACACTCCATCTCGGATGCTGGGTGGGACACATGGCGTTGTCGATGGCCTTCATCGCCCTTGTTCCCTATTGCAAGCTGAGGCATATCTTCTTCGCTCCGGTCCACATCGCGCTGCGCGAGGACCGCAAGGCTGGTCGATATGCGGGGGTGTCGTTGGAAGAAGTTGAGGAGACCGGTCGTTACGGGGTCTCCACGCCCGCTGATTTTACACGTCGCCAGCTCATGAGCTTCGATGCCTGCACGGAATGCGCTCGCTGCCAGACGGTCTGCCCGGCGACGGCCACGGGCAAGCCGCTCTCTCCAATGAAGGTGGTGCTGGATATTGCCGGGGCCGGGGGAGCGGATGAGAGCCTGCATGGCGAAGAGATCAGCCCTGAGGTCCTCTGGGCCTGCACGAGCTGCGGAGCCTGCGTGGAGGAATGCCCGGTCTATATAGACCAGCTTGGAGCGATCGTTGACCTCCGCCGTCACCTTGTGGCCGAAGGCGAGATCCGGGGCAGCGCCCAGGCCGCTCTCAGGTCGGTTGCGGCGGCGGGGAACCCCTGGGGTATGCCGCGGGAGGACCGGGCCGATTGGGCGGTGGGTCTTGGCGTACCGACGATCGAAGAGATCGATTCGCCGGAGATTCTTTTCTGGATCGGCTGCGCCGGGAGCTACGACAGGCGGAGCCGGAAGGTGACCGAGGCCATGGTGAGGATTCTCCAGGCGGCGGGCGTGCGTTTCGCGATCCTCGGAAAGGGTGAGTGCTGTACGGGCGATCCGGCCCGCCGGATGGGAGATGAGTTCACCTACACCGAGCTGGCCGGGGCCAATATCCAGACCCTGTCGGCTGCGAGCTTTGAGCGGGTCCTGACAACCTGCCCTCACTGCTTCAACGCGATTCGCAATGAGTATCCCGATCTTGGCGGTGATTACGAGGTTATCCACCACTCGGAGTTTATCGAGGAGCTGCTTTCCTCCGGCCGCCTGGAGCTTGAGGATGGGGGCTCCGTTCGCGGCACTCTGCACGACCCCTGCTACCTGGCACGTCAGAATGATGTGGTGGAGGCTCCGCGCTCGGTCCTCCGTTCGGCCGGCCTCGAGGTGGTGGAGCCGGAGCAGTCCGGCAAGGATGGATTCTGCTGCGGCGCCGGTGGTGGGCGCATGTGGATGGAAGAGGATACCGGCGAGAGGATCAATTCCGAGCGCTGGAGGCAGCTGCAGGAGACGGAGCCGGAAACGGTCGCAGTCGGCTGCCCCTTCTGCATGACGATGATGACCGATGCCCGCGACGCGGTTGAAAGCGAGGTGGAGGTGAAGGACATCGCGGAGCTGGTCGCGGAGCGTCTTCCCGGCTCGGGATCCTGAGCGCGGTTCCGGTTCAGGAGAGGATCTTTTCACGCGGGCTGTCGTAGAGCGCCCCGTCGTGTCGGATCGCCGTGATGGATTCTCCCATGACCTCGATCTCGAAATCATTTTCTTCGGCCGCGCGGGTGGGGATGTATCCGTAGGCGATGGAGCTGCCAACGGTATAGCCGTAGCCGCCGCTGGTCAATACGCCGAGCACCTCTCCCTTCCGTAAGATGGTCTCACCTCCGTTCAGCGGCCTGTATTCTTCGAGGGTGAAGCAGCAGAGCTTACGCGAGGGTCCTTTTGCTTTCGCTTCCAGGAGCGCCTCGCGGCCGATGAAATCGCCCTTGTCGAGCGCGACGCAGAAGCCGAGCCCCGCCTCCCAGGGGGTGTAGTCTGCGGTCAGGTCACTGCTCCAGTAGCGGTAGCCCTTCTCAAGGCGGCAGGATTCTATCGCCCTGTAGCCGGCGTTGCGGACTCCGAGAGCTGTGCCGGCTTCCATGAGCAGGTCGTAAACCGCGGCCGCGGCCTCCATAGGCATGTGGAGCTCCCAGCCGAGCTCGCCGACATAGGTCACCCTGAGGGCGAGGAGAGACGCGCCCCCGATCCGCAGCGGGAGACAGGCTCCGAAGGGAAAGGCCTCGTTGCCTGTCGGGTCATCGCAGACGCTCTCGAGCAACTCCCTCGAGCGTGGTCCGCAGACGTTGATGACAGCGCGGCTGTCGGTGATGTCTGCAAGCCTGATAGCGCTGCCGCTGTCGAGGTTCTCCCGGAGCCAGGAGAGGTCGTGTCCTCCAAAGGCCGTTCCTGTGACGATGTAGAAGCGCTCGTCTTCGAGCCGGGCGATGGTGAGGTCGCACTCGATCCCGCCGCGCTCGTTGCACAGCTGGGTGTAGGAGAGCCTGCCGGGAGGCTTGTCAATGTTCGCCGTCGCCAGGCGTTGCAGGAACTCGAAGCTGCCCGGTCCGGAGACCTCGAGCTTGCTGAAGGGGGTCTGGTCGATCAGGGCGACGGCCTCGCGGATGGCCTGGTGTTCCGCTCCGACAGCTTCGAACCAGCCGGGCTTACCGAAGGAGGGGGTCTCGATGGCCTCGGCTCCCTCCGGCGCGAACCAGTTGGCTCTTTCCCAGCCGAACTTTGAGCCAAAGACCGCGCCCTGCTCCTCGAGCCGGGAGTAGAGCGGGCTGACCCGGAGCTTTCTGCCCGACGCGTGTTCATCTTCCGGCCAGGCGATGGAGTAGTGCTTGCCGTAGAGCTCCAGGGTGCGGTCCCTGACATAGTCGAGCTGCTGGTGGTGATCGCCAAAGCGCCGGATGTCGACGCTCCAGAGATCGAGACTGGGTCTTCCCTCGAGGATCCACTCCGACAGCATCCTTCCAGCTCCGCCGCCTGCGGCGATGCCATGGGCGTTGAAGCCGGCGCCGACGAAGAAGTTATCCAGCTCGGGCGCGCGCCCCATGATGAAATGTCCATCGGGGGTGAAGGATTCAGGTCCGTTGATGAGCTCCCGCACCCCGGCTGTTTCCAGCAGCGGCGTGCGCTCGATCGCCATGCTGGAGATCTGCTCGAAGTGAGCGAAGTCCGGCTCCAGCAGCTGTTGGCCGAAATCACCCGGGATCCCCTCGACGGACCAGGGGATCGGGTTGTGTTCATAGCCGCCCATGGCGAGGGCTCCGGCCTCCTCCTTGTAGTAGACAAGCTTGTCGGGGTCGCGCATGGTCGGCAGGTCGGCGGGAAGCCCGTCCAGCTTGTCGGTGACAAGGTATTGATGCATTACCGGGATGAGCGGCACGTTGACTCCGGCGAGGGCTCCCAGCTGGCGAGACCACATCCCCGCGGCCAGCAGCACCGTCTCAGCTTCGATGTCTCCCTCGCTGGTCCGCACGCCGACGACCCGCCGGTCTTTTATTCTGAACTCTTCCACCTTGACGCCCCGCTCTATGCTGACGCCGCCATCCCGGGCTCCCTTTGCGAGCGCCCTGGTTACGCTGCTGGGGTCGGCGTAGCCATCGGTGGGCAGGAAGGCGGCTCCCACGATGTCCTTCGGGCTCATGATCGGGAAGAGGTCGAGAGCCTCCCGGGGGCTCAGCATGTGCATCTCGAGACCGAAGCTCCTGGCCGTGGTGGCGCCCTTGCGGAGCTCCTGCATGCGCTCCTCGCTGCAGGCCAGCCGGAGTCCGCCCGCCTGTTTCCAGCCGGTCGCCTGTCCCGTCTCGGCCTCCAGGTTCTGGTAGAGCTCTACGGAGTGTTTGAGCATCCGGGTCACGTTGCGCGAGGAGCGCAGCTGGCCGACCAACCCGGCAGCGTGCCAGGTGGAGCCGCTGGTAAGTTCCCCCTTTTCGACCAGCAGCACATCCCGGCAGCCGGATTTTGCCAGGTGGTAGGCTGTGCTGCAGCCGACGATGCCTCCACCGATGATCAGGACCTGTGCCCGGTCTTGCATGGAAGGGGTCTCCGGTGGCATGAGGAAGAGTATCAGTCGGGAAGCAAGAGGATACGTTAAAACCCGCGCTCGTTAAAGTCCGGGTCCCACAACAGGTTCTCGAATGAAAACGATCTTTCGCCGGCCTCCGGCCTGCTGTGGTAGGCTATCGATTCGGTTGTTTCCAGCCAGCCGGTCTGAATCAGTCAATCAATTCCGAGGAGTCCGTCAAGCGATGAAAAACAAGCTGAGGAACCGAACGATAAGCGGTTTGTGCCTGCTGCTTTGCGCTCTTTGTGTTCACTCGCAGGGCAAGGTGACTGGAGCTGAGTACCTCTGGTCCGGTGGTGCGGCTCCCGGCGCGGTGGGCAAGGAGAGCGCCGACAAGCCGACCCTCACTGTTCACCTGGCGAAGGGGCGCGGAGCCACCGGCTGCGGAGTGATCGTATGTCCCGGGGGCGGCTATTTCATGCTTGCCGACAACCACGAGGGCAAGCAGATCGCCTCCTGGCTGAACTCTTTCGGCGTGAGCGCCTTTGTTCTCCGCTACCGGCACGCGCCGCGTTACCACCATCCGGCGCCCCTGCAGGATGCCCAGCGGGCGATACGCCTGGTGCGCAGCCGGGCGAAGAAATGGAAGGTCGATCCGAACCGCATCGGCATCATCGGTTTTTCAGCCGGCGGGCATCTCGCCTCGAGCACCGGCACCCATTTCGATAAGGGCAATCCTGAGGCGAAGGACCCGGTTGACCGGGAGAGCTGCCGGCCTGATTTCATGATCCTGGGCTACCCGGTGATCTCCTTTACCGAGCCATTTACCCATGTAGGTTCACGGAATAACTTCGTTGGCGGCAACCCAGCCCTGGCGGAGCTCTTCTCCAACGAGAAGCAGGTGACCGCGCAGACGCCGCCCACCTTCCTCCTGCATACCAGCGAAGATCGAGTCGTTCCCCCGCAGAACAGCATCGTTTTCTACATGGCCCTGCTGAAGGCGGGGGTACCGGCGGAGCTGCATATTTACGAAAAGGGTCCCCACGGAGTGGGCCTGGCGAAAAAGCGTCCGGGCATTTCCGGCTGGCCGGCAAGCTGCCAGGCCTGGCTTGGAGGGCGCGGATTTCTCAAGAAGAAACGGTAGGGGCAAGGGTCCTGCTGTGAATTGAAATGCTATTGGAGAATCATGAGATGAACTCGAGAGTTGGATTGAATTGTTTGCGGCGCTTTTGTTTTCGCCCAGCCCTGGCCGCAGCGCTCGCGCTGTTTTTTATCAGCGTCCCCCTGGTTGCGGAGGAGCCCTGGACTCCGAAACACCTGGCAAAGTTGCGCTCGATTGTTTCGGCGAAGATTTCTCCCGATGGAAAGAGCCTGGCGTACCTGCTGGCGATTCCGAGGAAGCTCATGACGGAGGACAGCGGACCCTCCTGGACCGAGCTGCATCTGCTGAAGGACGGAAAACACACCCCCTTCATCTCAGGGAAGGTCAACATCAGCTCGATCCAGTGGACCCTTGATGGAAAATCGGTTTCCTTTCTGAACAAGAAGGATGGAGACAAGGTGCGGGCCCTCTACCTGATCCCGGTGAATGGAGGTGAATCACGCAAGGCCTTCGACACCACCCTCTCGGTCTCATCCTACGCCTGGAGCCCGGATGGGAAGCGGGTCGCCTTTCTTTCCTCCAGCGAGCTCAAAGAAGACAAGGAAAAGAAGAAGCTCAAGGACAAGGGCTTCGCTCCCATTGTCTACGAGGAGGAATGGAAGCCCGTTCGGGTGTGGCTGGTTGACATCAATTCCGATGGCTCCGGGGAACCGAAGGCGCTCGATCTGCCCGGCTCGGCGAGCGCCTTGAGCTGGAGCCCGGATGGGTCCCGGCTCCTGGCCGCGCTGGCCCCGACAGCTCTCGTCGATGATTATTACATGAACCGCAGGCTGCGAGTCATCTCCGTCAAGAGCGGCAAGGTCGAGGCGGAGATCGCCAATCCCGGAAAGCTCGGGGACACGGCCTGGAGTCCTGACGGCAAGCACATAGCGTTTATCACGGCCCAGGACCCCAATGATCCAAGCGCCGGGAGGATCCGGGTGGTTCCCGCCGCCGGCGGTAAGCCGGTGGACGCGCTGCCGGATTATCTCGGCGAGGTATCCGCGATCGGTTGGCTCGACAATTCGAGGATCGTCTACGTCGGGGATGTCGGCACCGTGACCGAGATTGCCGAGGTGGGCCGCGATGGCAAGAACAGGAAGACGCTCCTCGAGCCCGGCCCGGAGATCTGGAAGGGCCTGTCGATCGCCTCTGCCGGCGGCATCCATTCGATTGCCACCCTCGGCAACAGCGCGACCCATCCTGGAGAGGCTTTCCAGTGGGAGGTGGGCAAGGGCAGGCCCGAACGCAAGACTGACAGCAACCCCTGGCTCAAGGAGATGCGCTTCGCGAAGCAGGAGATTGTTCGCCACAAGGCACGCGATGGACTGGAGCTCGAAGGGATCCTCATTCGCCCCCTCGATGAGAAGAAGGGCCAGCGCTACCCGTTGATCCTTACGGTTCACGGCGGCCCCGAGGCCCATATGCAGAACGGCTGGCTGTCGCGCTATTCCTACGCCGGACAGGTCGGCGCGGCGCGCGGCTTCGCGGTCTTCTATCCCAACTACCGCGGCTCCACCGGCCGCGGGGTCAAGTTCTCCAAGCTGAGCCAGGCCGATGCCGCCGGCAAGGAATTTGACGACTTCGTCGATGCGGTCGACCACCTCATCGAGATCGGCCTCGTGGACAAGGCGAAGGTCGGGATTACCGGGGGGTCCTATGGCGGGTACGCATCGGCATGGGGCGCCACCTACTATTCGCACCGTTTCGCGGCCAGCGTCATGTTTGTCGGCATCAGCGACAACATCTCCAAGGTCGGCACCACCGACATTCCCTACGAGATGTACATGGTCCATCACCGCAAGTGGCTCTGGGATGACTGGAAGTACTTTCTCGAGCGCAGCCCGATCTATCACATCAAGAAGGGCCGGACGCCGACCCTGATCCTGCACGGCAAGGATGATCCGCGTGTCCACCCGGGACAGTCGATGGAGCTCTTCCGCCATCTCAAGACGCTTGGGAAGGTGCCTGTGCGGCTGGTTTTCTATCCCGGTGAAGGGCACGGCAACCGCAAGTCCGCGGGGCGCTACGACTACAGCCTGCGCCTGTTGCGCTGGATGGAGCATTTCCTCAAGGGACCGGGCGGCAAGGCTCCCGGCAAGGACCTCGACTACGATATCGAGGAGCCGAAACCCAAAGAGCGGGTGTCGGGAGGAGAGCCGGGGAAGGAACCCGTGGGGCGGGCTGTTTTTCCAGGGGCGGCTGATTCGAGCTATGTCTCTCTCCTGCCCGAAGAAAAGATGCCGGTTCTTCCGAAAGGGAAACCCTCTGCCAATTTCAAAGAGCCCAAGGCGGTGCTCAAGCCGCTGGGCGTCGAGGTGAAGAGGCCGACCCTGGCCGTGAAGAAGGGTGTTTGAGCCCTTCCGGATGTGACCTGCAGCCGGCAGGGTGGCCGTGAGCTCAAGCTTGATCTCTTCGTGCCAGCGGCTGCCGCGCGAGCCGCCGCTCCGACGGTTTTGCTGATCCATGGAGGCGGCTGGAAAAAAGGAAGCAAGGCGGGAGAGCGCAACAAGGCCATCTGGCTTGCCAACCGGGGCTATGTTGCCGCCGCTATGGAGTACCGTTCTCTCGGGGGAGGCGAAGTTTCCCGCCGCCGTGCATGACTGCAAGGCGGCTGTACGCTGGCTTCGCGCCAACGCCGTGAAGTACGGGATCGACCCCGGCAGGATTGTCCTGGTCGGAGGCTCCGCCGGAGCGCATCTCGCCGCCCTGGTGGCCACGGCCGGGCCGGAGGCGAAGCTTGAGGGTGTCACCTCAAAAGACATCTCCAGCGCTGTGCAGGCGGCCGTTGTGATCGCCGGGCCTACCGATACGACCGATGAGCAGGCAGCGAAAAACTCACGCAGGCCGGGCTCCAACTACCAGCTCTTCCTCGGCGGCATCATCGATGAGCTGCCCGCCCTCTACAGCAGGGCATCCCCGGCCCACTGGGCCTCGGAGCGGACCCCTCCCATGCTGATCTTCGGCGAGAACTCCGCAAGCTCCTACCAGGCCATCGAGTCGAAGCTCAGGAAGCTCGGCGTTCGCTGCGAGAGTTTCGTGCTTACCGGCGGCATCCACGGAGAATGGAATCGGGAGCCCTGGTTCTCGATCACCATGAACCGTATCGATCGTTTTCTCGGGGACGTTCTCAAGAGCCCCGCGAGCTGATTACCTGATCCGGAAGCTCCAGGGCATGACGGCGAGCACCCGCTCGCGGCCGAGCGCCGAGCTGATCCAGCTGACGCTTCTGAGCGCCTGCCGGGCTTCCAGCGGGAGATCCTGCAGGGCGTGCTCCAGCAGCGCGCCCGCGCGAATCCCGGGGAGGAAATCAAACAGGCCTCCGGATGACTCCGGTAGGATCATGAGCTCCGCCTCGGCCGGGGTCTTGCTCAACTCTCGCGCCTTGGCGAGCGCCTCATCGAGGCCGCCGAGCTCATCGACGAGGCCCAGCTTGTGGGCCTGCTTGCCTGTCCAGACGCGGCCCTCGGCGATCGAGGCGACCGCCTTCTTCGGTAGCTTGCGCCCCTCTGCCACGTGGGTGAGGAAATCATCGTAGATCCGCTGCATCTCTTTCATGATGAGCTTGCGGCCCTCGGGGCTGATCCTGCCGTAGCCATCGATGAGGTCGCCGCGTTTTCCGCGCGTGATGGTCGTCACCTTGAGGCCAGCCTTGTCGTAGAGCTCCTTCATAGATGTGATCGCGCCGATGACCCCGATCGAGCCGGTGATGGTGCCGCTCTCGGCGACGATCCAGTTCGCCGGGCAGGCGATGTAGTAGCCACCGGATGCAGCCACATTGCCCATCGAGACGACGACGGGCTTGACCTTCCTGGTCAGCACGATCTCGCGCCAGATGAAGTCGCTGGCGAGCGCCGAGCCGCCGGGGGAGTCGACGCGCAGGACCACCGCCTTGACGGTCTTGTCCTCGCGGGCCTTACGGATCGCCTTGACCATGGTCTCGGAGGTCATGCCGCCGAAACTTAAGAGGCTCTGCCCCTCGGCCCCGGTGCTGATGGCGCCAAGGGCGTAGATGAGGGCGATCTTTTCCTTCTTGCTGCCCGCCTTTTTCTTCGGTGAGCCGAAGAGCTCGTTGAAGAGAGTCATGAGACCCGTGATTCCCTCGAGCTTGACCTCTTTTTTCTTCGTCGAGTCGACGACCTTCATGGCCTTGTCGCCCTCGCCACGAACGCGGGCGAGGAACTCGTCTTCGTATTCAACATGATCGACGAGGCCGGCCTTTTTCGCATCGGCGGGTGAGAACATCCGCTGGTCGATATGGCCTCGAACGACGATCGGCTTCATGCCTCGGTTTTCAGCCAGCGCCGCGACCTGGTCCTCGTAGAGGTCATCGAGGATCGCGTGCATCTCTTCGAGAACCGGCTCGCTGGGTCCATCGCGCGTATAAGATTCCAGCGCGCTCTTGTAGCGCCCCATTCTCAACTCCTGGAAGGTGACGCCGATTTTTTTGAGCAGGCCGTGAAAGTGCAGGAACTGGGCGCCGGGACCAAGCAGCTCGAGTCCTCCGGCGGGATGGAGTGAGACCTCGGAGCAGGCCGAGGCAAGCAGGTAGCTCCCGGTCGAGGCGGTGGCCATATGGCAGAAGGATTTCTTGCCGCTCTTGCGGAAGGCGATCAGCTCGCGCCGCAGGGCCTGGGCCTGGGCGGTGCCGACTCCGGCGTTGCCGACATCCAGCACAAGGGCACTGACCTTGTCGTCGCCGCCGGCCTTGCGAATGGAGTCGCAGAGCTCTCTGAGCGAGGCTCCCGCGGCGGGCGCAAAAAGCGACATGGAGCCACCCTGCTCGGGTACGGATCCCGTGATGCTTACTTTCAGCAGGTGCTTGACGGGGGCCGGCTTGTCCTCGGCCGCGAGGCGGCCGAAGGAGATGGTCGCGGCGATAAGAGCCAACAGGAAAGCGTGTTTTCCGCGCAGAAAGGTACTCATGGTTACTCCAGGGGGGGCGCTCGTTCGGTTTCAGAAGGGACCTGCCATTCTAAGGGCGTCCGGGCCGGGGTGCGAGGAGAGCCTTCAGTCTTTTGTATCGGTCAACCGAATCGAGACCGAGGGGCCTGGAGGGCTGGAAAGCTCTTCCTCTACCACGTGGCAGGCAAACTGGTGGCCATCGGAGTCGACGGTGAGGGGCTCTTTTGTATCGCACAAGCCCTTGACGGCCAGGGGGCAGCGCGGGTGGAAGCTGCAGCCCGTTGGGGGTGCGATCGGGGAAGGTACGTCTCCCTGCAGCACGATGCGCTCGTGCTTGAGGGTGGGATCGGGTTTGGGTACGGAGGACAGCAATGCCTTTGTATAGGGATGGAGCGGGTTGGAGAAGAGCTCCGAGGTTTTCGCGAGCTCGATAATCTTCCCGAGGTACATCACCGCCACCCGGTCGCTGATGTGCTCGACAACCGACAGGTCGTGGGCGATGAAGAGGTAGGCAATGCCGTATTCTTCCTTGAGGTCAGCCAGCAGGTTGATGATCTGGGCCTGGATCGACACGTCGAGAGCGGAGATCGCCTCATCGCAGACGATGAACTCCGGCCTCAGAATGAGCGCCCGGGCGATGCCAACGCGCTGGCGCTGCCCGCCGGAGAATTCGTGCGGATAGCGGTCGAGGATATTGCGCGGCAGGCCAACACGCTCGAGCGCCTCGGCCACCATTGCGTCCCGCTCTTTCTTTTCGCCGATTTTGTGGATATCGAGGCCTTCCCGGATGATCCTGCCGACGGTCATGCGCGGGTTCAGCGATGCGTAGGGGTCCTGGAAGATGATCTGGAGGTTCTTGCGCAGCGGCCGCATAGCCCGGTTGTTGAGTCTGTCGATAGACCTCTCCCGGTAGATGATGCTCCCGGCGGTAGGCTTGAGCAGCTTGAGAATCGTGCGGCCTACCGTTGTTTTGCCGCAGCCGCTTTCACCAACAAGCCCAAGGGTCTCTTTTTCTTCGATCGACAAGCTTACGCCGTCAACAGCCTTCACATGGCCTTTTACCTTACGTAGGAGTCCCTTGCGCAGGGGGAAGTGTTTTTTCAGGTTCTCGACCCTGATCAGCTCAGTCACGGGAGCCTCCTTCAATCACATCGCAGGCTGCCGAGTGGTCTGGGGCCAGGGTTCTTAGCCCGGGTTCGATTTCACGACAGGCATCCACCGCCAGCTCGCAGCGCGGCCAGAATTTGCAGCCGGTTGGGAAGGCCAGGGGGTCGGGTACGGAGCCCTCGATGGTCTGCAGGCGGCCGTCGGCGTTTCCGCCAAGACTAGGCAGCGAGTTGAAGAGCCCCCGGGTATAGGGGTGGAGCGGGTTGGCGAAGAGCTCCCGGGCCGGGGCCTTCTCGACGATGCGCGAGGCGTACATCACCACCACCTCATCGGCGATCTCGGCGACGACCCCGAGGTCGTGGGTGATGAAGAGCACCGAGAGGCCGCTGTCGGCCTGCAGCTCCTTGAGCAGCTCGAGGATCTGGGCCTGGATGGTCACGTCGAGGGCGGTGGTCGGCTCATCGGCTATGAGGAGGTCGGGCTCGGTGACGAGCGCCATGGCGATGAGAGCCCGCTGGCGCATCCCGCCGGAGAGCTGGTGGGGGTATTCGTCCACGCGCTGCTCGGGGGCCGGGATCTTGACCTGCTTGAGCATCGAGATCGCCTTTTTACGCGCCGCATACTTGCCAATATTCTGGTGGGAGAGAATGGCCTCGATGATCTGAGCCCCGATGGTGAAGACCGGGTTCAGCGAGGTCATCGGCTCCTGGAAGATCATCGAGATCCGGTTGCCGCGAATGGAGCGGAGCTCTTTCCCCGAGAGTTTCAGCAGATCCTGCTTTGCCGCACCGTCGAGGATGGCCTCTCCGCCAACCACACGGCCGGGGGGCGAGACAAGCCCGAGCAGGGAATAGGCGCTCACCGATTTGCCGCAGCCGCTTTCGCCAACCAGGCAGACTGTTTTCCCCAGGGGAATGTCAAAGGAGACCTCGTTGACGGCGCGGACGATGCCCTCCTCGGTGTGAAACTCGACGCTGAGATTCCTGATGCTCAAGAGCGTCATATTCCTAGGCTCCCCTCCCCCTGGTTCGCGGATCGATGACATCCCGCAGGGTGTCGCCGACGAGGTTGAAGCAGAGCACGGCCAGGAAAATGGCCACGCAGGCCGGCGGGATCATATGCGGAGAGGTGGCCATCAGGCCGTAGCCATCGCGGAGGATATTGCCCCAGGAAGGATTGGGCGCCTGCACTCCGAAGCCGAGCCAGGACAGGCCCGATTCGACCAGGATCGCGCCCGCGATGCCGAAGGTGATGCTCACCAGGGCGGGGGCGAGGGCGTTGGGGAGCAGGTGCCGGAAGACGATTCGGAAGGGGCCGGCGCCGAGCGCCCTGGCGGCGGCGGTGTATTCCAGCTCGCGAAGCCGCAGCACCTCGCCGCGGGTCAGCCGCGCGATACCGACCCAGCGGGTCAGTCCGATGATGATCATGATGTTCTCGATACGCGGGGGAAACCAGGCGAGGACCGCGAGGATGAGGAAGAAGACCGGGAAGCACATGAAGATCTCGATGACCCGGGAGATGATCATGTCGACCCAACCGCCGAAGTAGCCGGCGATGGCGCCGAGGCAGAGGCCGATCAGCGCGGCGATGCCCATCGAGATAAAGCCGACCCGCATCGAGACCTGGGTGCCGTAGACCAGCCGGGAGAGGACATCACGTCCCAGCTCGTCGGTTCCGAGCCAGTGCCTGCCTGAGTAACCCTGGATCCGGTCCCCGGAGGTCTCGAGCGGGCTGAAGGGTACCGGGGGCATGATGGCCCAGTCGCGTCCCGGCTTGAAGTGCTTCTTGAACTTGAAGTCCATGCGGCTGAAGGGAGGCGCCGCGCTGAAGAGCGCCGGGCCGATCCAGGGGAGCTGCCGCAGCGTCTCCTTGACACCCGGAAAGTAGAGCTTGTTGGTTGTTGCGCCGTCCGCGCGGGTGTACTCGATCCTGCAGGCAATCGGCTCGTCATTGGCGATCATGGGCGCGAAGAAGGCGATGACCGCCAGGAGGCCGAGGAAGGCGAGGGCGAGCATTCCCATGCGCGACCTCCTGTAGCGCTTCCAGGCGGTACGCCAGAAGCCGGTGGATTTTTCGTTTCCCCTTTCAGTCATGGGAGATCCTCGGGTCGACAAGGCCGTAGGCGAGGTCCGCCAGCAGGGTGCAGATCAGCACCAGCGCGGCGGTCATGAAGTTCAGGCCCATGATGGCGTTCACATCACGGCTCATGACGGACTCCATGTACAGCCAGCCGATTCCCGGCCAGTTGAACATATGCTCGAGGATGACGCTGCCGCTGAGGATGAAGGGGAGGGTGAGCCCCATGAGCGATACAAAGGGTATCAGGGTGTTGCGGAAGGCGTGATGGATGATCACGCGGGACTCCGAGAGCCCCTTGGCGCGGGCGGTACGGATGAAGTCCTGCTGTATGACCTCAAGAAGATTCTGGCGTACGAAGCGGGAGTAGTAGGCAAGGCTGCCGACGGTGAAGCAGATCGTGATGAGCACGTAGTGATGGGCCTGGTCAGCGAACTTACCGCCGAGGGATAATTCCTCGTAGTTGTCGGAATGCATGCCCTGGATGGGAAACCAGTCGAGCTCCACCCCGAGGTAGAGGATCAGCACCATGCCGATGACATAGGATGGGACCGAGTAGAGCATATAGAGGTTGGTGCTCATGATCCGGTCGAAGATTCCGCCTCGGTGAACGGCGCTGTAGAGCCCGATCGGGATCGACAGCAGGAAGGCCAGCGCCAGGGAGATGATTCCGACCGAAGCGGTTGGCCAGATGTGGCGCCGGATCATGGTGGTGACCGGCTCCCCGGTCTTGATGGACTCGCCGAAATCGAGGGTGACCAGTTTTCCGACCCACTTAACGTAACGAACGGCCATCGGGTCGTTGAGGCCGAGAGCTTCCCGCAACCGCTCGCGGTCCTGCTCTGTCGCGTCAGGCCGCTCCCAGAGCATCAGCTCGACGATGTCGCCGGGGGCGCTCTCGATGGTCAGGAAGGTGACGAAGGTGATCCCGAGGAGCGTCACCAGGCCGATCAGCAGGCGGCGGATGATGTAGTTCAGCATCGATTGACAGGGCTCCCGAGTCCTGGCCGCCTCAACGGAGCTTGTCTTCCTTGCGCACCCACCAGTCAAGGTGCGATGGGTAGACGCTGAAGACTCCGCGCGGCGAGAAGGTCACGCCGCGGATCCGCTTGTGAAAAGCCCAGGTCGCTGAGCGTGACAGGATGAACATATACGGCTGGTCATCGTAGATCAGCTTGTGGATTTCCTTGAACTGGTTGGCGCGCTTGACGGTATCGAACTCCCGTCGCGAGAGCTCGAAGAGCTCATCGACTCTCGGGTTCGAGTAGCTGACGAAGTTGCGCCCGCTCTCCGCCTCCTTGGTATGCCAGAGGTTCCGGTTGGTGTCGGGGTCGATCCCGGTGCTCCAGCCCAGCATGAAGGCCTCGTAGTTTTTGCCCCGGAGCCGATCGAGCAGGGCGGAGAAGTCGAGAGTCTGCTGCTTGAGGGTGACGCCGATCTGGGCGAGACCCTCCATGAAGATCGCGGCGAAGGCCGGGCCGATACTGGACCCCTGCGGAATGAGGAGGGTGAACTCGAACTTGACCTGCTTGCCATCGATCTCCTTGTAGCGTGCGCCATCGTTCTCGTTGATCTTCCAGCCGGCCTCATCGAGGAGCTTTCGAGCCATGTCGAGGTCATAGGTAAGGAGCTGGACCTGTTCGTTGTACATCCAGGCGCCGGGCTGGAAGATGCCGCTGGCCTGCCTGGAGAGCCCGTAGGTCAGGTTCTTTAGCACCCGCGGAATGTTGGCGGCGTGCGCCATGGCGCGGCGGACCCGGCGGTCGGTGAAAAACGGATTGCTCTTGTCAGAATCATTGATCCCGTTCCAGCCGACGCAATAGTAGCTCCAGGTGGGATGAAAGGCCTTGACGCCCACCTTGGCGAAATTCCCGTCATTGGTCTGGGTGGCGAACTGCAGCGGGGAGATCTCGATCTCATCCAGCTCGCCCTTTTTGAAGAGATTCAGGGCCTGGTTGGGATCCTTGACGACCTTGAAGATCTGGCGTTTGAAGTGCGGCTTCTTGCCGTGGTAGTCATCCCAGCGTTCGACAATGATCTCGCGGTTACGGTCCCAGCGTACGAATTTGTAGGGTCCGCAGCCGATGGGGGCCTGGGCGTATTCCAGGTAATACGGGTCCTTTTTGAGGGAGGGGTCTTTTTTCCGGTTCTCATCGTTCTTGTCGCCGATGATGTGCCTCGGCAGGATGGAGTAGAGCATGTTCCATTTGCCGGTGGGCAGCGCCTCCTTGTGGACGAAGCGGACGGTCAGGTCATCGAGGGCGGTGACGGATTCAAGCTGGTCGCGGCCGCTGCGGAGCGTCTTGGTCGGTACGGCGTCGTCCATGATGGCCTCCCAGGTGAAGGCGACATCGTGGGCGGTCAGGGGGTGCCCGTCGTGCCACTTGAGTCCCGCGCGCAGCTTGACGGTCCAGGTCTTGTGGTCCTCGGTCTTTTCCCATGACTCGACCATCGACTCGTTGACGATCCATTCGAAGTCGGAGTTGAAGGTGAAGAGGCCGTCAAAGAGCGTGTCCTCGACATAGGTCTCGTAGACGCTCGAGGTGAAGAGCGGGTTGAGGGTGCCGGGGTCGGATTTCAGGTAACGAACCAGGGTCTCGTCGCGCGCTATTTTTTCCGCATCCGCGGGCGCTTTTTGAAAGAGAGAATCGGGGTTGACCAGCGGATCCGTGTCGGGCGAATAGAGTTCAGCTGGAGGGGGAGATTTGCCTCCTTCGCGGAAGCCCCCCCCGTCGCCGTTCACGGGTGCGGCGCCGGGATCGGCTCCCTGGCTGTCCTCACCCTGGTAGCTGCAGCCGGTTAGGGCCAGCAGGAGAACAAGAAGTCCGGTCCACATTCTCATGTCGAGTCACTCCGCGGGTTTTCCGAACTCTTCACTGCCCTGGAACCGCGTTCCAACCTGTTTTATAGCGTTGTCTCAGGGCAGATTTCAACGCTATTCGCCGCGGTTGGCCCAGGGGGGCGGGGAATCTCTTCCGGTAACCTCATTCTTCCCTGTCTTCATCGCCAATCAGGGGTTTGAGGTACCAGACCGCGGCGTAGAAAAGGGGTGTGTCTAATAGAGCTACGAGCATCTTGAAGAGGAAGCCGTTGACCAGGAGCCCGCCAAAGAGCTCCCAGGCGATGACATCAAAAGAGCAGAGCAGCAGCAGGACAGCCCCGGTATCGACCAGTGCGCTGACGATCGTCGAGCCGTTGTTTCGAAGCCAGAGGTGCCGGCCTTTCGTCTTCTTTTTCCAGAAATGAAAGATGCGGATGTCGATGAACTGCGCGGACAGGTAGGCGACCATCGAGGCGAAGACGGCGGGGCCGTTCAGTCCGAATACCGCTGAGAAGGTCTCGTTGCTGACCGGCGACCAGCTCGTCTGCGGAACAGCATTGGCCACAAGCACGAGCAGGCTGACGAAGACCGATGCGATGAGGCCGGAGATGACGACCTGGTCCGCTTTACGTTTGCCGTAAAGTTCGGAGATGATGTCGGTTACGAGAAAGGTGACAGGGTAGGGAAGGATTCCTACCGAGATCTCGAAGGTGTAGAGCCCAAACGGGGTCCAGCTGAAGAACTTCTGGAAGATCAGGTTGCAGGAGACCAGGGCGGCGATGAAGATTCCCGCCAGGATGAGGAAGAGTCGGTCTCGCAAAGTCATGGTTCGTTTCCCGGGATTCCGCTTACCAGTAGGCGCTTCAGCCTACCAATGACACTTCGTGAAGGGAAGCCCGGGCGCGCGGCCGGAGAGAAAATGCGTGACTTAAGTTCCGGGAAGATAAAAATAGAGGGTTCACTCGGCCTGCGAGCGTTCGAGCCATACACAGATCCAATACAGGGGTTTCCAATGAGAGCTTTCATGATCACCGCGTTTTTTCTTTCCGGTTTTATCGCGCCCCTTACCGCGTCCTCCGAAGAGGTGAGGCTGGATGGCACCTGGGTCATCACCGTCGATGACAGGGGCCGCCAGCGCGACTACTATCTCGAATTGAAGCAGGACGGGACCAAGGTGAGCGGCGCCTTCATCAGTCCGCGCAGCGGCTCCTATGCCATCAAGGAGGGCAGCATCGCCAAGGGCGGACTCAAGCTGGTCATTCCAAGAGACTTCGGAGATGTCGTGCGAGTCTTTGAGATCGAGGCCAGGCTTGGCAAGGACGGCTCGTTCACGGGCACTCTCACGGTCGATGGCAATGAGGGAGGCGGCGTGGTGATCAAGAAAGACAACACCCTTCCCACGGTGGTTGGCCGCTGGGCCGCGACGGCCAGGAGCAAGGATGGCGAGCCGGTTCGGTCCATGGTCGAGATCAACGCGGACAAGGACGGGAAGCTCAGCGGCAGGAGCCTCAGCGACAGCGGGGAATTTCCGCTCCAGGCCATCAAGTTTGACGGCAAAAAGCTCTCCTACAGCCTGGTGATCGCCTTCGACGGAGAGAAGGTGACCTTCGTGGTGGAGGCTGAGCTCAAGGGCCGTTTCCTGATGAGCGGCAAGTGGTCCGACAAGGCTGATTCCAAGTTCGGCGGTTCCTGGACCGCCAATCTCGCTTCCGCCGGCGAGCGTGGCGACAGGGCGCAGCGTCCGGAGGGCCGCGAGAGACCTGGGGGAGGAGAGAGGCCGGAAGGCGGGCGGCGGTCGGAAGGCCGTGAGCGTCCTGAGGGCACGCGGGGCGAAGGCAGGCCGCGCAGCGCCGTCGCTTTCGTGGGAAAATGGTACGCCGCTGTCGAGATGCCCGGTGGAGAAGAGCAGAAGTTCGTGTTCAATTTCCAGCTTGCCGGCGAGAAGGTCGCCGGGAGCGTCAAGGCGGGAGACGGCTCGAGCTTCAAGATCCTTGGCGGCTCGGTGGAGGGACGCAAGATCACCTTCAAGATCGAATACAGCCTCGATGGGGTTGATACCGAGGTCGAGCTCAAGGGGGAGCTCCTGGGCCGCGGGAGCATCAAGGGCTCCTGGACCGCCGAGGGCGAAGAGGGCGAGTGGAAGGGCAGCAGGTCGAAGACCATCTGAGCTCCGCCCGCCGCCTATCCGCCGATCTGGGACATTGACCGGTTCGCTCGAACGAAGTCAGGCTCGTTGATCCGGTGCCCGGGCTCTTTGTCATGGACCGCCGCCGACACGGCCGCGGCGATTTTCTCATCCGAAGCTCCCCCGCGAAGGAGGGAGGCGAGGTCGGTCTCTTCCTGTGAAAACAGGCAGGTGCGGAGCTTGCCGTCGGCGGTGATCCGGATCCGGTTGCAGTTTTCGCAGAACGGCTCCGACACCGAGTTGATGAAGCCGATCTTGCCGGGCGCTCCGTCCGAGAAGATGTAGTCCGTCGCCGGCGCTCGTTGATCTCTCGCCGGGTCTTCAACCAGTCGGGCTCCATTGTCAAGGTGTCGGTCGATGTGTTCGCGGATCTCGGCTCCCGTTACCAGGCTGGAACGGGACCAGCTCTGATCCGCATCGAGCGGCATGTATTCGATGAAGCGGATGGTGTGTCCATGTTTTCGGGCCAGCTCGGCGAAGGCGGGGGTCTCTTCATCGTTGAGTCCGCGCAGGAGCACGGCGTTGATCTTGAGGGGGCCCTGAAATGTTTTCGCGGCCTGTTCGATTCCCCGCAGCACCCGATCGAGAGCGTCCCGGCGGGTAATCTGTTCGAAGCGCTCTTTCAGCAGGGAGTCCAGGCTGACGTTGACGCGGTCCAGCCCGCTCTTCTGCAGGGCCTCGGCCTGCTCAGCGAGCAGCAGCGCATTGGTGGTGAGGGCGATGTCATCGATGCCCTCGATGGCCCTCAGCAGCGAGATAAGCCGTGGAAGGTCACGCCTGAGAAGGGGCTCTCCTCCAGTCAACCGCAGCTTTCGGATTCCCATGGGGGCGAGGACCCGGACAACTCTCTCAAGCTCTTCAAAGCTCAGGATCCCTGCTTTCGGCAGCCACTCCATTCCCTCCTCCGGCATGCAATAGAGGCAGCGAAAGTTACACCGGTCCGTGACCGAGATCCGCAAATTGTCAATTTTGCGGCCGAGCTGATCGATGAGAAGAGGCATATTTCAGGTCCCGGAAGAGGGAGATCCAGGTCGCCATGTGGCGACGATTGAAGCAATATACTAACAGGTTACCCATCTTTGAGCGAAAAAGACGGTGATAAATTATTGTGCTAAGACTCATCTTGATTGCACAATATAAGGTCACTGCTTATAAATAGGGCAGGGAGTTGTCGGGTCAGTGGATAGGTGAGAAGTCCTTGAAATAAGCGGGTTTCGGCATGGCTAAGATGGGTGAACACAGCGGATCTTCTGATTCGGCGTCCCTGCGGCGGGAGGGAGGAGCGGATGCTTCTCGTGCCGACAGTCGCCTCGAAATCTTCCAGGAGATCGCGCTGGCGCTGAACTCGACCCTCGACCCGATCAGGCTCCTCGAGGTTCTTCTCGATTCGAGCATTCGCTATACGGGCGCCACGACCGGCTCGGTGATCCTGCTGGAGGGGGAGACGCTCAGGATCGTCGCCTCTCGCGGTCTCGGCCAGGATGTCGAGGACAAGGTCGCCCTTCGTGTTGGCGAAGGAATTACGGGGTGGGTCGCCAAGCATGGCGAGGCTCTCGGTGTTCCTGATGTGCGCAAGGAAGATCGCTACGTCATGGTCAAGGAGCACATTCGCTCGGAGCTGGCGGTTCCCATGATTCTCGACAAGAGGGTGGTGGGGGTGATCAGTGTCGATTCGACTCGCAAGGGTAATTTTGCCCAACAGGATCTCGAGCTGCTGACGATTGTCGGCACCCAGGCCGCGCAGATTCTCGAGAACGCCCAGTCGTTTTCCGAGCTGCGGCGGCGAAACATCCAGGATGAGACCCTGCTCGAGATCAGCCAGGCCCTCGGCTCCTCCCTCGTCTTTGAGGATCTGTTCACCCAGGTCAGCGAGATCCTGGCCCGCAGATGCGAATTGTCCCAATGCTTCCTGGTCCTGGTGCAGCCTGATTCGGATGATCTCAAGATCTCCCTTGCCTACGGGATGACGGAGGAGGAGATGGCCAAGGGCCAGTACGCGCGCGGCGAAGGTATCATCGGACGTGTTGTCGAGAGTGGTGAACCGATCGGGGTGCGCGACATCAGCCAGGAGCCAAAGTTTCTCGGCAGGACCGGAGCCTTCCGCGCAGGCTCTGAGCAGATGACCTTCATGGCGGTCCCCATTAACCTCGAGGGGAAGGTTGTCGGGGTGCTCGGCGGCGCCAAGCCCTTCCATGGCGACAAGGAGTTCGACCAGGACATGGCCCTCCTTCAGATCATCACGGGAACACTTGCCCAGGCGGTCAAGATCTACCAGGACGCGGCGGCGGAGAGGGAGCAGCTGCTTGAAGAGAACCGCATGCTCAAGGCCGAGCTGCGCGAACGCTATAATTTCGACGGGATTGTGGGCAACAGCCCCGCGATCCAGGCGATCTTCCAGACCATCGTCAGTGTCGCCCCTACCCGTTCCACGGTCCTCGTCCGGGGAGAGAGCGGAACAGGCAAGGAGCTCATCGCCAATGCCATCCACTACAACAGTCCACGCTCCGGGGGTCCATTCGTCCGGGTCAATTGCGCCGCGATTCCCGAGCCGCTGCTCGAGGCCGAGCTCTTCGGTCACGTGAAGGGATCCTTTACCGGGGCGATTGCCGACCGCAAGGGGAAGTTCGTTCTCGCCGATGGAGGGACCATCTTTCTGGATGAGATTGGCGATATGAGCCCCATGCTGCAGGCCAAGATGTTGCGGGTTCTGCAGGAGCGGGAGGTTGATACGGTAGGATCGGAAGCACCTCTGCAGGTCGATGTCAGGGTTGTCGCGGCCACCCATCGTGATCTCGAGCAGCTTGTGCAGGACGGGACCTTCCGGGAGGACCTCTATTACCGACTCAATGTCGTTCCGATCGCCATACCGCCCCTGAGGGACCACTCAGAGGATATTCGCCTGCTGGCGCAGCATTTTCTCGATAAGTTCTCAGCTGAGAACGACCTGCCGCCGATGAAGCTGGGCAAGGATGCCCTGCGAGAGCTCATGGCCTATTCCTGGCCCGGAAATGTTCGTGAGCTTGAAAACCTGATTGAGCGGGCTGTTATCCTTTGCGATGGAACGAAGATTCATGCCGCCGACATCCCATCGCTTCACAACGATGCGAACCCCGGGCTCCCCGACGTTGGAGAAAAAACCCTCGACAGCTCGGTCTCCGCGCATTTCCATTCGCTGTTGGGCTCCTCTGCCTCACGCGAGATCTGGTCGGATACGATGGCGGTTGTCGAGAAGACCCTGCTGAGTGAAGCGCTCGAACGATGCGATGGCGTGCGCCTGCGGGCGGCTGACCTCTTGGGAATTCACCGCAACACCCTTCGCAAGAAGGCGGATGATTTTGGCCTTTAAGGGCGCCAGGCCTACCCGCCAAACGGGTCGAGACCGTCCTCACATCCCAGCGCGCCTTCTTCTCCCGGGTCAGAACCTCGCTGCGGGAAGGGCGAGGCTGGAGCCGCACCTCCCCGATACAGGTATTCCAGCAGGTAGACGGCGTCGGTGATGTTGATCTCCTCATCGTCGTTGGGATCTGCCGCATCGAGGCAGCCGAGCGTCACACCCGAGAAGAGGTAGCGCACCACCTTGACCGCGTCACTGATGTCGACCGCCTCATCGATATTCGCATCGCCGCGGATAAACTGGGGCGGCGGGGGCAGGATGACCAGGGTGGCAGGATCAGAGGAGCGTTCATCTGTATTATTGACCGTTATCCGCACCGTGGCGGGTCTCTGCCAGGGGACCGGGAAGGTGAGAGTCTCGGGGTTCTCCGCGTCGAATTCGACGCCCTCAATGATTTCGTCAGCGATACGCACCTGGATTCCTTCGTGGAATTCCGTTCCCGTGACGGTGATGGTTTCACCCGGTTGGCCCTCCGCCGGGATGATCGAGGTGATGGTGGGAGTCTCCCAGCCAAAGGTGCTGGTTACGGTCACGCTATCATCGCCTACCACGTTGCCCTCTACATCAAGGGCCAGGAAGTCGAGGACGTTTTCTCCCGCAGACAGAGTAACATCGACCCGCCATCGAGTCGTGCTGGTCCAGGTGATTGCAGTCGGCTCGCCCGAGATAAGGATCATGTCGATGTCTACCCAGCCGGTTCCGTTGATCCGCGCCGAGACCTCGTCTTCGGTAAAATCATTGCCGCCGTTGGTTGTGATGGAAAAGGCGACGCGGGAGGGGACCTGGCGGGCGAGGGTAGCTCGTCGGCCGTTCATGAAGTTTCGCACCGGGGATGAGTTGCCGACGCCATCAGGGCCAACAACGGCCGAGTTGCGGTCGAGGAACTTGGTGACCATCTCGTCGGTGGTCCAATGTCCCGGGTTGCCGCCGCGGCCGTTGAGCATCTCGTTGAGGATGCCGATGTATTTACGGCGGTATTTGGGGCGGGCGATGATACGCGAGAAGGTGCTGTCGTTATCCGGATAAACTCGCGCGCCGGTGTTGCCCCAGGTGTGGTCCATATCCCAGGGCAGGAGCTTCCAGCGCCCCTCGTTCGGAGCGTAGTAGATATAGGCGTTCTGGCCGTTTCCGATCGCGATGGTGTCCCAGTCGTCGTGCGCGCAGCGGGCGGCGTAGACCCTGAGGAACTGCTCTACATCCATGATGTTTTCAAGCGAGTTGTCGAGGGTGGACGAGTTGCCGTTCATGGTCTGGATCAGCGAGATCAGGGGCTGGAAGTTGTCCTCGAGCTCCCTGGTGCGCAGGGCGAAGTTCCAGCGGTAGCCTGACTTGTCCGCGCCCCGGTTTTGCCAGGTGGCCCACTGGAGGAGATTCGACTGGTGCGAGCCTGAGTCTGAAAAGGTCTGCTTACCCATGATTTTCATGATGATGCCGTCGGAGTCCTCGGGGAACCACATCTTGAGGTATTCAGGATTGGTGGGTTCCACGCTCTCCATGATGTAGGTGCCCCCGTTGGTTCGTACCCGCGCCCAGGTTGACCGGTTGTAGGGGCTGGTGGTGGAGGATGTCGAGTTTCTCCAGACGACGTAGCTCGCCGCCTTCTCCCGCTGTTGGCTGCCGTAGCGGCTCAGGTTGATCTTCGTACGGTTGCGAAGAGGCTGATCCTTCGGGAAGCCTACCCGGTACATGCGCGGGTTTCCCGGACGGTTCCAGGGGCTGCCTCGCCATCTCGTTCCCACATTGTAGTAAATCTTCTCTTCGTTGAAGATGAAGGTGGCATCGAGCAGCTCGTTGGAGTGAAGCTGCCGGCTGCCGAGCCGGCTCCAATTGGCATCATCGTGGATGAGGCGGTAGGTAAATGAATTGGCGGTGAGCGGCGTGGAGTGCTGGTAGACCAGGTCCCTGGCCGGCGCGTCTCGAGGTTCGCGGCGACGGTTCCCGGCGTTGTCCACGGCCTCCACGTAGAAGGTCACCTTGGTGTTGTTGGAGAAACCGGGAAGGTCTCCTCCAAAGAGGCCGTCTCCCGCTTCGCCATCGGAGTGCGCTCCATCGTCGAAGAGCTCAATCTCGCCCGAGGCGTTGTTGCCCGAGGGGTCGTAGAGCGCCCGGACGGAGTCAATGCCATCGGAATCGCTTGCCCGCGCGAGAATGGTGACTCCCTGCCCGGCGGCAGGGACCGCCGGCTGGTGAATCACCTCGCTCAGCACCGGTCCGAGATTATTCGAGACTACGCTGTTTGCCTGTCCCGGGCTGCCGAGGTTGTACGGGATTTGCAGCCCGTGAGTGTGCTGGCACCGGGCGTATTGCCTGTAGCAGCTGAGGTACAGCATATGCGCGCCGCGCAGCCAGCGGGCCTGCAGGCTGATCTGGTGGGAACCGGAGGTCATTCTCGGAGAGGTCTCGGTCTCGATTCGGTTGACCCGGGTGTCGCCATCGCCGGTAGCGACAATCTTGAGGCAGGCGTTGCCCGCTGTTGAGTCTTCGGTCGTTCGGCCTGACTGGATGTGATTGCCCTGGATGATCCAGCTACTGGTGTTGGTTTCGAAGTTGCCGTTACGAATGTACTGGGTGTTGCCGCGAGTGACCCGGATGTCGTCCATGAGGACCTCCCCGGCCCCCATCATGCGGATCTGGAATTCGGACTCCGACTGGGTGGCGTAGCTGATGGTATAGGAGATCTCCTCCCATTGGGACTTCGCCGACTCATCGCTGCTTTCCCAGGCGCTGGCAACCGAATTGTCCTGGTTGGGATCCAGCAGCTCGAGACTCGACCCTCCTCCATCTGCCCATCTCGGCCAGAGGCCTCCATCGTGGTAGCGTACCTCGTCTACCGGGTTGCCTCGCGTGTCCACCAGGCGCAGGAGCTCTCCCTTATTGCTCAGCTCGCCCTCGAAGGGACCGACGATCGGCAGGATCCCCCAGCCCTCCCCGGGCGATTCGTGGGAGCTTCTGAGATTTTCGGGGTCTGCCGCGATGGCGAGATAGGCGCCGCTTGCAAGGACTGTTCCCTCTTCGAAGGTATAGGAGACGCCGCGGTTGAAGCGGAACCCGCTGATGTCGATGTCCTGTTCCGAGCGATTGAAGAGCTCGACAAACGCGGTCAGCTCGCGTCCATCGGGGGGGTGGTACATGATCTCATTGATCACGACGCCATCCTCGAGAGGAACAGTGTTGGCGGCGCCGGGCGTGGGAGTCGGGGTCGCCATGAAGCGCCGGCCCGCGTCAGGGTAGAGCGCATCGCTGGTTCCATCGAGCGCCGCGGCTACCTCGGCAGGATTATCGAACATGGCCGCGGAGAGGACCTCGCGCAGGTTGGGGCGGCTCAGGAAGATGGAAACGCGTTCGGCTGACAGGTCCAGCGTCATCTGGGAGTCGCTGAAGACGAGGTAGCCGTTGCCGTCGATGGTCGTTCCATCCGGAATAGCCCACTTGCTGAGCAGGTTGTTGTCATCGCTGAGGAAGAAGCCCGAAAGATCGACAGCCTGGGCAGAGGTATTGTAGAGCTCTATCCAGCTCTCCTCGCCGGTGCGCAGGAAGGCCTCGTTGATGACCACGGGTACCGGCGCTCCGCCCGGGCTGGGGAACTCGATCCGGCTGCTGATCAGCTTGGGCTGGAAGCTCGAGTCCGAGCTGTTGACCGAGGCGTTATGGATGCCCACCGCGAATACGTTGGCTCCCACGCGCAGGCGATCCGTGTTGACCGCGAAGCTTTCGAATTCGTCCCGTGCCTCGTGGGAGGTTCCTCTTTGCTCGTAAGAGACCGGATCGCCGGTGTTGCCAAGCCTGTTCCGCGCGGTCTCGATTCCATTTACATAGAGGACAAACCCGTCATCGTACCTGAGCTGGAAGTAGACCTCGTCAAAGGAGTCGATCTGTTCCCGGGTCAGCTCGACCGATTTCCGGCAGGCGAATGAAGTATAGTTGCCGCGCATATCATCCAGCACGGTGGTGTCATCGTCATCGCCATAGCCGATGCCGGTCTGGCCTTCAAGCCAGGCGGAGTCATCGAATTCGATTTCCTGCCAGCCGCCGGGGTACTCTGAGGTGTTCTTGCGGTAGCGCCAGGTCGCATCATCGGGAACGATGATCGTTTCGATGATTCTCGGCTCTTCATAATTGGGTCCCCCGGGAGTTCCGCCTATTACAACGCTAGAGGTCCAGTTGTTGTTGTTGTCCTGGGCGCCGTAGGTGTCCTTGATCATCAGGGAATGGCCCGTTCCGTCGGCGATCTTGGGCCATTGACCCCGGTCGGAGAAGCCGATGCTCATATCGGGGCCGCCGCCGTAGATGTTGAGAGTGAGCCTCTCGCCGTCGTTATCCAGCTGTCCGCCGAAGTTGCCGATGACGTTCTGGATTCCATAGGCCTCCCTGACAGCCGCGGCATCGGCCGCGATGACCAGGTATGTCCGTCCCTCGAGCCAGGTGTTGACAGGAAAGGTGAAGTTGATTCCTTCGGAGAAATAGTAGCCGGTGAGGTGAACCACAGTCGGTTCATCGTTGAAAATCTCGATCCATTCGAGATTGGCGTCGCCGTTGGCGGCCTCCAGCTCGGCGGGCGGATTGAACATGATTTCCGTGATAATCACCGCCGAGGCATTCCGAACCTGGGCCAGGGCCAGGAGGAAGAAGATGGCAGAGAGGGTGGTTTTCCACCTGGGGGAGATGAGACGTCTGGGAAATTGTCCTGGCATGGTTTTCAAGGCCTGCAATATAGGGGCGTGATATGTAAAAAAAAAGAGGGTCAGAATGTCGGACGGAAGGTGTCGTGGGCGGTGGTAGCGGAGACGTCACAATGGAACATCGCCGTAAAGTAAAATCACCGAAAAC
>Ga0310124_10000421_pt1 | contig 29262 bp, 23 predicted proteins | sample CB11b_AW_Bot5_MG_FD_203507 | JGI IMG/M metagenome (GOLD analysis project Ga0310124, IMG submission 203507) | Marine microbial communities from Western Arctic Ocean, Canada - CB11b_AW_Bot5 | ecosystem: Environmental > Aquatic > Marine > Oceanic | place: Canada: Western Arctic Ocean | collected...
TGCCCGCCAGCCGCCGGCCGATGCAGTCGACGGCAATTGCCCAGAAAATACAGAGGAAAAACACCAGATACAGATGAGCGCGTGGAAACGGCAAGCCCATTTTCAGAAAAACCAGCAGCAACCCCCACCAGCACAGCAGTAGCCAGGTGCCTCCGAATCCCGGACGCCGGTGCAGGCATGCCAGGCCGACGAACCCGAGCAACAGCAGGGGCCAGCCGCAATACCCCGTCAGATGACTGACAAGATACGCCTGCCATTCATACCCCTGGCCACAGGCGACTGTGACGTTCTTGCCGTACCACTCCAGCGTTCCATCCCACTCGACGTTGTGCCGCAGATAGCCCATAGTCAGTGCATAGCCCAGCGCCGCGAGGAGCAGCAGCACTGCGGCGGCCAGCATCACGGGCTTTACAGCCTGCCGTCGCCGCATCAGCAAAAGCGTCAGCCCCCAGGCACCGGCCATGCCGAGAAGCGTCAGGCAAGTTTGTATGCGTACGGTGAAACTGAACCCCAGCAGCAGTCCGGCCGGCAACAGCCATAGCCAGCGTCGCCACGATCTCCGCCGCTGCGTATCGGTCGGCGCCTCCAGCCACAGTCCGAACGCCTTCGCCTGCTGCACCAGCAGCAGCGCGATCAGACAGAAAAACATCAGGGCATAGCCATCGCTCATGTTGCTGCGATTATAGAACAGCACGTAATGGCTGCATGCCATGGCTGCGGCCCCGAGCACAGCCACACGCCGGCTGAAAAGCTGCGACAGCAACGCATAGAACAGCACGATCGTCGCCAGCCCGCAGATTCCGGAAAATTGCATACTGGCAGCCTGACTGAGCCCCAGAACTGATATCCCGACAGCAATGAACCACAACAAACCGTGCTTGAAATAAAGAAACGGTTCCTGGTGATCAACGAGATAGAGGATCGGGAGATTGAGATGGTAGCCCTCGTCGCAGAACCGGTAACCCTGCTCCGACAAATGGTAGAACCTCAGGACAGCGGCACCACCCACGGTGGCGGCAAGCAGCAGCCACGCAACCTTCGGCGGCAGATCCCTGGCTGCCGCCGATGCCGGATCACCGTCCTGCGCGTGATCGTCTTTCACTCTGGCAACCGCGGTGAATGCTGAGGATTGATTAATCGCGTGACGGCCGGGTCGCTCATGTTGTCTTTTGTAGCAATCACCGATGCAATTGCGATCTGCGGTCTGACATCACGGCCGCGAACCGCGGCTATGGCAGTCAGGACACCGGTGTGCCCGAGCTCGAACGACGGTGGCAGTACCAGTGCCTGGATCTCGTCGTTGCGCAGCGCTGCGACCGATGCCGGATCGTTGCCGAAACGCACGGCCACCGCATCTCCTGCAGGACGGTGGCTGGCGGCCACGATGCGGCTGGAGATACCTTTCACCGCTGCATCCGAATCCACGATGACCACTTCTATGCCGCGTCCGATGGCTGTTTCCATAGCTGGGTTTACGGAATCATCTGCCGGTGAGACAACGATGCCGTCGACCCCGCGGTTAATGGCGTTCTGCAAAGCCTGGATCTGCCATTGCGGATCGTCGGACACCGCCGCCGGCCAGATGATTTCGGCGCCGGTTTCTCGGGCTGCGGCATCCGCACCGGCTCGCATCGCCGTCGACGAACGTTCGGTGTCGCGCAGGACAACCGCGATACGCAGCCCGCGCCCTTCCTGCCGCTGCGAACCCTCGGCATTGGAACCTTCGGCCTTCGACCCCTCGGCGTTCGAACCTTCAGCGCGGGTTACCATCGGCACCTTCCTGGTGCGTGGCGTCGTCGTGGTATCCTCTTTCTTGCCGCAACCGGACAGCGACAGGGTAGCGGCAGCACAAAGGATGACTGCGGCAGCGGTTAGCGGATATGGGGCAAGGGCATGTCTGATCATTGATGGATCTCAACCTGGCTGTGCGAAGCGGTACAATACCCCGCACCCGGGTATCGTCCATCATGCGGTGAGCTGCCCCTTCACAGCAGCGATCGAAATCTCCACGTGCGTTCCCGAGTTGAACGCAAGATAATCCGCCTCAATCCCGTCGCTGAAGAACTCGAGACGCTCGATTTCCGGCAGATTCACGCCTGGCCAGCGCCCGGCGCTGGATACGGCCGCCTTTGTACTGGATCATGTGGGTGAGGGCTTCCGACTTGATGAATCGAATACCGAGCACGGCGGACGTTCTTTGTTTGAACGTTTCAGATTTCGAAATTGAAACCGCTTTTAACCAACCGCTTATAACTGCGTTCGTCGAAGCGATACAGCCGCGCGGCACGATGCGCCACGTCCTGCTCGATCTCGTTGCAGTCGATCAGCAGATCCATCGCCAGGATCTTCTTGCGGAAGTTGCGCTTGTCGAGTTCCTTCTCCAGTATGACCTCGTACATACGTTGAAGCTGCGTAAGTGTAAACTTCACAGGCAACAGCTCGAAACCGATCGGCTGATAACGCACCTTGCCCTGCAGCCGCTGGTACGCCATGGCCAAAACTTTGTCGTGATCAAATGCCAGGGGCGGGCAATCATGGACACCGAACCACGCGGCATCCGCAGCATCGGTAGTGGCACGGATCACATGTCCGGACAGGTTGACGAGGGCATAGTAAGCTACCGTGACAACGCGCCCGCGCGGGTCGCGATCAACCGCTCCGAACGTATAAAGCTGCTCGAGATAGACTTTGTGGATACCCGTTTCCTCCTTCAACTCACGACGTGCGGCATCGTCAACAGATTCCTTCGGTTTAACAAAACCGCCGGGCAGTGCCCACTGGTCCTTGAACGGTTTTTCTCCACGCTGAATAAGCATGACTTTCAGTTCATCCTCGTCCAGCCCGAAAACCACGCAATCGACAGTGAGCGCATGCATGGGGTATTTGTATAAGTATTCCTGAGCCATTTTCGCCTCATTTGTGTATATAATACACCATACTTAGTGTAATTAAATCACTAAGTTGATTTTTTCCCGGACAGGAAACGCCCATAACTGAACGGACAAGATGCCGGCGATCCCGGGAAACGAAACCAACCGGATCAGGTTGACAATATCCCAGCACAAGCAGACTGTAGAGATTGTCCCACCCAACGGAACTGGAGCATGTCGACAAAGAATAAATCTGCGTCACTCAACACCACGTCCATGCTGTCGAACAGGATGACCCCATGAGCCAGGACAACGCCCGAGTTATCCCAGCGCATATCGCTGCTTACCTGAAGCAGCCCGCGGCGGTCCCGATCGAACCCGGTATCCAGAACTACGACTGGGGCAACCCGGAGTTCATTCCCGAGCACTTCGGCTACGACAACACCGCTCGCCGCCCGTATGCGGAAGTGTGGATGGGCGCCCATCCGGAACTGCCGGCACTGGTGCAACTCGATGAACCGGTGTCACTGCGGACGTTGATCGACGCAGCAGCCGAAACGTTGCTGGGCACGGCCTGTGCCGAAAAATTCGGCGAACTGCCGTTTCTCTTCAAGGTCCTGAGCGCGGCACAGCCGTTGTCCATCCAGGTACACCCGAACCGCATTCAGGCAGCCGCCGGATTCGCCAGGGAAAACGCTGCCGGGATCCCGATCGACGCAGCGCACCGCAACTACAAGGACGGCAATCACAAGGTTGAAATGGCCGTCGCCATCACCGACATGTACGCCCTCGCCGGTTTGCGACCGGTCAGCGAGATCGCCGCAAATCTGCAGGCATTCGCCGCCAGCGCCAAATTTCCCGACGACCTGCCCGCTGCCGACAGCTCACCATCCGCCGTACGCGAATTGTTTACCGCGTTCATGTCGCTGCCGCAGCCTGTCGTCAACGACATTCTCAATCCCGTTATCGCAACGCTCGACAAGAAACGGGACACGTTCAGTCGTGACGACTGGCAGTACTGGCTCCTGCGTGCCGATGCGGTGTTCGCCAAAAATGACGACCGCGACCGCGGGCTATTCGCGATACCGTTCCTGCAACTTATTCACCTGCAGCCGCTGCAGGCGCTGTATATGCCGCCGGGCATCACGCACACCTATCTCGAGGGCACGGCCGTCGAGATCATGGCAAACTCCAACAACGTCCTGCGCAGCGGACTCACCCCGAAGCATATCGACGCCGACGAGCTGGCCCGGGTCATCGACTTCGCTGCCGACGACCCGACGATTCTGGCTGCCGTTGCGGCTGGCGACTGGTCGGTGTACGAAACCTCGGCCGACGAATTCCAGCTGTCGCATCGCCCCCTGACTGGAGGAGAAACTGTCTCGCACACAGCCGCCACCAGCGCCGAGATCCTGCTGGTGCTGACCACCGACGCCGACACCGACACCGAAGTGACCGCCGATTGCGGAGGCCGCAATTTCTCGCGGCATGGCAGCACCGCTGTGTTCCTGCCGGTCAGTGCCGCCTGTGCAATCACCACGAGCGCTGATGCCCGGTTGTTTCGAGCTGCAGTTGGCGCGACCAGTCATCCGGATTTTCGCACCCGGCAACCGCGTACGCTGAGCTTCGGCACCAGCGGGCTGCGCGGTCTGATCACCGACATCACCGACCTCGAAGCGTACATCAACTGTCGCGGTTTCCTGCGCTACCTCCAGGTTATCGGCGATGCCGCCGCCGGCACGACAGTGAGTACCGGCGGCGACATGCGCCCCAGCACCGAGCGCATCCTCGGCGCCGTCGCCGGTGCCATCGCCGACGAAGGCATGCAGGCGCAGTACCTCGGCCGCGTGCCGACACCCGCACTCACCTATCACGGTATTCAGCACCGGCAGCCGAGCATCATGGTGACCGGCAGCCATATTCCATTCGATCGCAACGGCATCAAGTTCAACAAGAGCAAGGGTGAGATCCTCAAGAGCGACGAAGCCGGAATCCTCGCCGCTGTTGCTGCCATCCGCGACGAAACCTATGCGTGCCCGGCCGATGCCTCGCAGTTCGACGACGACGGCATGTTCCGCGAGCCGACCAAAGGCCTGATTGCCGATCCGGAAGGCATTGAACGATATACACAGCGCTATCTCGATTTCATGCCACCGGATTGTCTGCGTGGGATGCGGGTCGTCTTCTACCAGCACTCTGCCGTCGGCCGTGATCTGCTGGTCGATCTGCTGCGCGCACTCGGCGCCGACGTCATTCCGATGGGCCGCAGCGAGTCTTTTGTCGCTATCGATACCGAGGATATCACAGTCGACCGGCTCCAGACGCTGCAGGAACTGGCTGATACAGCCGCGGCCGAACACGGCCCTGTCGACGCGGTCATCTCGACCGACGGCGACAGCGACCGGCCGCTGATGACCGGTATCGATGCGGACGGCAAGGTGGTGTTTTACGGCGGCGATGTCCTCGGCGTGGTAGTCGCCGACTATCTGCATGCCGATTCGATCTCGGTACCGATCAGCGTCAACGACCTGGTCGATCTGCATTTCCGAGCGCAGGACATCGAACCGCTGAAGACGAAAATCGGATCGCCCTTCGTCGTCGCCGGCATGGACCAGGCAACGGGAACAGCGCGAGTAGGCTGGGAAGCCAACGGCGGTTTTCTCACCGGCTCGGTGATTGAACGGCACGGTCGCCTCCTCCCCGCCCTGCCAACGCGTGACGCCGTGCTGCCGCTGTTGGCAACACTGCATGCCGCCGCCGAGGCCAAGGTACCGGTGACCGAGCTCTTCGCGCGGCTGCCACACCGCTTCAGCAAAGCCGGACTGCTCGATAACTTCGACCCCGCCATCAGCCGGGCACTTCTCCAGCGCCTGTCTCCGCCGGCAACCGACGTGCCCGGAGCCCTGGCGCCGTTCTTTACGCCGGCGGATGGGTTCGGAGCAATCACCGAACTGAACTACATCGACGGTGTGCGTATTTTTTTCGACAACGGCGATATCGCGCACGTACGCCCATCGGGCAACGCGCCGCAACTGCGAATGTACGTCTGCGCCGACACTTCCGAGCGCGCCGATGAAATCATTCGCCTCGCCGTCGCCGAACCCAACGGCATCCTGCGGCAATTGGAAACATGGATTCGAGAGTCTTCGGATGACTGAACACGACGCTGTAGAAATCATCAAGAGCAACATCGCCTTCACTCGCGAGCTCATCGCTGCCGGTGAAACACCGGAGGTCATCGGTACCGTCTCCGGGTCCGAATCGGCCCGAGAATTCTGGCAGAGCATCCTGGACCGGTCGTGCGAAACGTTGAAGGCGCGCGAGGCTGTGTCGTTTCACGAGGACCTGCCGGTCAATCAGGCTTTCGGCATCCTCCTGCTCTGGCAACGGCTGAAGCCGTATGTCCGCGAGGACCGCGGAAGTCTGGTCGCCTTCGTCTTTGGCGAGGGCACACGGGCAACACCGTTTACCGAGACCGACAACGCTCAGAAGCCGGCGATCGCGACCTACGTCTCGACGACAGGTGCCGACGGCAGCCGACGCCAACTGTCGATGGTCGAACTGGCAATGTACTATCGTGTGCCGGTGCAGCAGTACCTGCGCCGCTCGGGGTTCGACGGACTCGTGGTGCAGTGGGGCGACGAAGTTCAGATTCCGACATGCGACCTCCGCAAGACCGATTCGAGATTGGCCAATGCAGATATCGTCCGCTTCGTCTCGGTGTGCGAAATGACTGCCGACCAGGCAGCGGAAAAGGACTGGGTCGGCATCGATGCCGATGGCCGGGTCACGGCGTTCATTCCACGACGGCCGCTGGCAGAGATGGAACAACTCGCCGATCGCGGCCTGCTGCAGCGACGCGACGGCAAGCTCTTCGGCGGCATTAATCTCGGGTCGATCGCCGTCTCCTACCGGTTGCTCGACGCCCTGCTTGCAGAGTTTTCAACAGACGTGAACGACACCGACGCCAACCGGCAGCAGCGGCCGGACCTCGATCCGCAGTTCTTCACCGCGTTGACCATCGCTGTTGTCGATGACCCGGCGGCGCGGACAGCCGCCTGGGCAGCGGCCTGCGAAGAAAACCGTGCGATGGCCGCATTGCATGAAATGATGCCGGATATCCTGTCGCGCCTGCGCCGGGTGATCGAGACTGTTGCGCATGACACCGGCCGCAGGCTGAAAATGCGGGCCATGGATTGCGGCGAACCGTTCTGGGGCGACATCGGTCAGCACCGGCAGATTTACAAATTCTATACTGCCTTGCGGGCAACCTCGGCGGCGGGCGAAATCTCACGGGCAATTGCGCAGATCGCAGACGTGGAACCCGACAGCGACGGCAATCGCATCGTCGACAGTGAGCTTGGCCCGGACGTCGAAGTGCGCGGATCCGTGTTGATCGGCGTTACCGTGAGCGGTCGCGGCACCATCACAGATAGCGTGCTGATCGGTACGCGGGCGCAGGAGATTGTCGCCGATCAGGCATTCGACGTAGGCAGCACCGTTGGAGAGCTGCGGCTGGCAGCGCGCAGCGGCACGTACAAGGTCGTCGCCTCGGAGCCTGTCGATGCCGGCCCGGGCGAACGCTGCACGACACTGTTTATGCCCGGCCACGGCGGGCAGCTTGTGCAGGTTCACGAAGACACGGACCTGCGCGATCGCGAGAATTGCTACGACCAGCCGATTCTGGACAATCCGCTATCCTTCCGGGAAGCGCACGAAGCGATGGGGCGGATCGGTGTCGAACAGCTTGCCCAGTTGCGGCAGGCAGCAGCAGATAAGGTCCTGGCAGGTCGATAAATATCGGGGACGTCGTTCGCGGCGTGCGTCTCTCGCAGTCAGGCGGTATAGTGTCGGCAGAACAGAGTTGTGACATATGACGTTCCACAACCGGAGGGACAGGTGAAGCTGTCATCCCGGATCTGTCGATAGCACTCACAGCTCTCTGTACCTGAACCTGCAGCACCACAAGAAGCCTCGGCCAGGCGCCGGGGCATCAACATCAATTCATCAAGCCGGAGACAGATATGGATTTCTCCAGATCAGAGGCACTGCACAACGAAGCGTCCGAGGTGCTCGTCGGCGGTGTCTCCAGCGGATTCCGCAAGAACATTACGCCACTGCAGTACTTTGAGCGCGCCGACGGGCCCTGCTACTACGACGTCGACGGCAACGAGTTTGTCGAATACACACTGGCCTGGGGGCCGCTGATCGTCGGCTCCAATCATCCGGACATCAACGCCGCGGTCCGGGCCCAGCTGGAAACCAGCTATACCCTCGGTGCCCAACACAAGCTGGAGATCGAGTTGGCGCAAAAGATGGTCGGCGCAGTGCCCGGCATCGACCAGGTAATTTTTTCCAATACCGGTTCGGAAGCCGTGCAGGCCACCTTGCGCATTGCCCGCGCCACGACGGGCCGCGACAAAATAGTCCGCTTCAGCGGTCACTATCACGGCTGGTTCAACAACGTCCTCATATCCATGGACGAAAACGGCAACGCTGCAGCGATGTGCGGCGGGCAGCCGGCAAAGGAGTACGAAGACACCCTGGTTCTGCCCTGGAACGATCTCGACGCATTGACCAAACTGCTGCAGTCGCAAGGCGATGAAATCGCCTGCGTCATCACCGAACCGATCCTCGTCAACAGCGGTTCATGCATGCCGCAGGACGGTTTTCTCCCGGGCCTGATCGAGTTGTGCCGGGCGCACGGAGCACTCTCGATCTTCGACGAAGTCATTACCGGCTTTCGTGTCGCCCTCGGCGGCGCCCGCGAATACTTCGATCTGCAGCCGGACCTGTCGGTGTATGCCAAAGCCATGGCGGGCGGCTTCACCATGTCCGCTGTCGGCGGGCACCGCGGAGTTTTCGATGCGTTGCGTGACGGGCGCACCGTGCACTACGGCACCTACAACGGTTCGTCACACAATCTCGCCGCAGCCATCGCCACCATCGACATCCTGTCGCACCCCGGCACTTATGAACGAATGCACGGGCACGGCAATGCCATCCGTGAACGTCTCGAGGCGAAAGCGCATGAACATGGGCACCAGTTAGTCACGTCCGGTGTGGGCACCGCATTCAGCATGCACTTCGACCTCGAAGAACTGCCGCTCAGGCATGCCGACACGCTGGCCGCCAACAAAGAAAAGTTCGCAGCCTTCCGCCGCAACATGCTGGAGAATAATGTCCTTATCCTACCCGACGGCCGCTGGTACATCAGCGCCGTGCACACGGATAAGGAACTGGAACGCACGCTCGCCGCGATCGATGCCGGCATGGCCGCAATCTGAACAAATGCCGGCACGCGCACGGAGGCAGCGTGGTACTATCAGGGGAAAAAACTCCTTTTGGTGGCTTACGGCACGCAAACTGCGTTGCTTGCGTATGCATCGATTTAACGTATTTTATAAGACTGCCCAATTCGGGGTGGTGCCGTGTTCAAACAAAACTAAATCAGGAGGCATTTCATGTTCCGAACAATCACCATTTTTCTGTTGGGTACATTTGCGCTTTCGCTCCAGGCTCAGGATGAGGCAGGCGCGCCGGCAGAAGAAGAACCGGAAGCCGTCGTCGACTGGCGACTGAGCTATGCGATGGGCATGGAGGAAGCCGAATCGCTGAAGATCCAGGAGAAGCTGGATTCCCGGCTGTTCCAACGCGGCTTTCGCGATACCTTGGACGGCGAAGAGCTGCTGCTCTCCCAGGAAGAAGCGCAGGAGATTCGACAGACCTATTACATTGAGAGAGCGGCAGCTGCGAATCTCGAGCAGAGCCGCGCCGTCCTGGCGGAGAACGCCGCGGCCGAAGGCGTCACAACGACAGAGAGTGGGCTGCAGTATATCGTCGTCGAACAGGGCCAGGGCGAACTCCCCGTCGATTCCGACACCGTGCAGATTAACTACACAGTTTATCGTCTTGACGGCACGAAGCTTGATGAACGCTCCGCTACCAGCGAGGTCAGCGTCCTGATACCCGGCTGGCGTGAAGGACTGAAACTCATGCAGGTCGGTGGCAAATCCCGATTCGTCATCCCCCCCGAACTGGCCTACGGCACCGAAGGGCGGCTGCAGGCGGGAATCGGCCCAAACATGGCACTGATCGCCGACATTGAACTGCTGAGTAAATCCAGCATCGACAACGCCGATCGGCTGTCCGAGGATACCAAGAAAAGCATCGAAGATCAGCTGTAAACTTTTTGTCGATGGACCTTTCACTCGGCAAACCGCACGGCGGACGCCCGACCGTTTACGGGCGTAACGGTGTCGTCGCCTCCGGCCACTACCTGGCGTCGGAGATCGGCGTTCACATCCTCCGACGCGGCGGCAACGCATTCGATGCGGCCGTTGCAGCCATAATCGTCCTGCAGTTGACCAAGCCGCACCAGAACGGCTTTGCCGGCGAAAATCCCACATTGCTTTATTGTGCACGGCAGAAGAAGGTCCATGCCTTGAGCGGCCATGGCCCGGCACCGGCAGCCGCTACGCTGGAGCATGTGAGCAGCCTGTGCGACGGCCTGATCCCCGGCGACGGATTCCTGCCCGCAGTCGTGCCGTCGGCTTTCGGCACCTGCATGTATCTGCTCAAGACGTTCGGCACGCTATCGGTCGAAACCGTGCTGACACCGGCACTGATGCTCGCCGTCGACGGCTTCGCAATGGCCGGCGATCTGTCGCGGACAATCAACGCCGTGAGCGAGCGCTTCCGCACCCAATGGCCGTCGAGCGCTGCAGTGTTCCTACCCGACGGTGAGGTGCCGGCCACCGGGTCATTGTTCTCCAACCCCGACTTCGGCCACACGCTGGAACGCCTGATCGAGGCGGCTGCAGGCAAAGACCGCGAAACAGGTTGCACCGCCGCCGCCGACCGATTCTATCGCGGTGATATTGCCCGCGAGATTGTCGAATTTATCGGCGACGACCCGTGTGCCCTGCTGACTCTGGCTGACTTTGCCGCCTTCCAACCTGCGCTGGAAACACCCGCATCGATTACCTGGCGTGGCATGGACATCGTCAAATGCCCGACCTGGACGCAGGGGCCGGTATTGCTGCAGTCATTGAATCTGCTGCAGTCATTCGATCTGGAGGCGATGGGCCACAACACCGGGAAGTACATCCACACGGTGGTCGAGGCAATGAAGCTGGCCTACGCCGATCGCGAGTTTTACTATGGCGACCCCGATTTTTCTGATATCCCTCTGGAACGATTGCTGGACCCCGCCCATGCCGCCGAACGCGCCGGACTTATTACGGACTCCGCAAGTTTGGAGCTGCGGCCGGACGGGTACGCACCGCTGTCGGAGTTCGGCAGTGTGAACGACGTCAACGAGACGGTCGCTGCCGGTCCGCACCACGGGGACACAACCAAGCTGGACATCATCGACGGCGATGGCAATGCAATCAGTATCACAACCAGCGGCGGCTGGCTGCAATCGTCGCCGGTCATCCCCGGACTGGGGTTCCCGCTCGGCACGCGTGGCCAAATGTTTTCTCTCCAGCCCGGGCACCCGAACTGTATCGCGCCGGGCAAACGGCCGCGCACGACACTGACGCCGGGACTGGCACTCAAACACGGCGAGCCATACCTGGCTTTTGGTTCGCCCGGCGGCGACGGCCAGGACCAGTGGGCGTTGCAGTTTCTGCTCAATACAGAGCTTTTCGGCATGGACCTGCAGGAAGCGATCGAAGCGCCAACGTTCTGGTCGCGACATTGGCCGGACAGTTTCTATCCGCGTAAATGCGAACCCGGCAAATTGCTGCTGGAAAGCCGCATCGAGATGACAGCCATCGAAGCACTTGCGGCACGGGGGCATCATACAGTCCGAACCGGAGCGTATGCCGGCGGCAATACTTGCGCTTGTCGCCGCGAGCAAACGACGAGGGGCGTGTTGTTGTCGGCGGGCGCGTCGCCACGACTCGAACCCGCCTATGCCCTGGCGTATTAGGACGGAATAGCAGCCGCTATGGCGCATCTTTGCGGATCAATCGACTGACGTCTCACCGAATTTTTCCAGGACCTCCTCCATCCAAAGACATTCGCCGATAAACGCATCGTCGAAGTCGAGGAAGCGCTGCAGATTCGATGGCCCGGTACCGATGCAAGGCCAGGGCGGTGGCGGCTGGCGCCAGCCGCCGGCCGTCTTCATGTGGCTGCGGTCGGACACCAGCCGGTCGCGAAAGTCGGCAGCCGGAACGACCCTGAAATGCGGCAGTAAGTCGGGCAGCCACTGGTCGCATCCGGGGAAGGTCTCGCCCAACCACGTATCAAGTGTCGATGGAAAGGCCAGCCGCGTATCGAAGTCGTACACCTGCCACGCCTGTCCAGGCACCGAGCGCACCACCAGAACAACGTGATAGTCCCATACGACCGGCTGCCCCAGCACCGCAGCGCACTGCTGCCACAAAAGACAAGTGCGGGTCGGATTGGTGATGATCAGAACGACGCGCTCATCGTCGACAAGGGCTGGATTGCCCGTGAGTTGCCAGATGTTCTCTTCGCAGTAGAAGGCGGTGTACGCGCAGGCAGCCAGGGGCAGATCGCGGTACGGTGTCACGCGTGCAAGCGTTCGCAGTGCTGCAACAACTCCGCAGCCAGTGCATTGCTTGTCGGCAGTTCGATCAGATCGATCTTCTGCTTGACATCAAGCGGCAGATGAAAGGCAAGCAGGTTGAGAAAGGTCAGCAATTCGATGGACTGCATGCGCTCCGCCATACCCGATGGTGCCTCGCCGATGACCTCGATCAGTGCCCGGGAGCCGAGCTCGCGCAGCCGTTGAACGGCACCGTTCGCCGGCGATATTTCCGCCGGCATGTCATCGACGCGGATCTCAACGCAGCGGAACTCTCTGTCGTTGGACACCTCCGCCATCTGCACGCGCGACACGCCTTCTACCAGGATGTTGTAGCGACCATCAGGATGCCGCTCATAATCGATGACGCTGCAGACGCAGCCAGTGGGGTGGAAGTCCGGGTTGCCGTCGTACTTCTGAGCCCAGTTGCCGACCAGCGTGCCCATACAAAATCGGCCATTGCCGTCGAGGACTTCCGCCATCATCTCACGGTACCGAGGCTCAAAAATATGCAGCGGTACATGGACGTGCGGGAAAAGGACGAAATCGGGCAATGGAAAAAGCGGCAGGATTTCATGAGCACTCGCTTTCACCATCCGTCTCTTCCCCCCCTGCCATGGACCAGCCATGGCGAATTCCGGCGTTCTACAGTCAGTTAGAGTTCACTCTCTCCTCGCTACTTAACAAAGTACACCCAAATGAACGGGTTGTGCAAGAAACTATTGAATGAAATTGCCTGGGGCCGGCTGCTGGCCAAGGTGATTGTCATCGATGCCGACACGGAGTATACTCTTGGCTATTGTGATAACCTGTAACCGGCAGCTACCATGCAACTCTGGCTTGTCTACTCATTATTGACGGTCCTGTTCTGGGGATTGTACGGCGTTTTTCTGCACACCGGTCAGGTTGCCATGGCCGATCCGGTCAACGGCCGGTACAAGGCATTCCTGCTTGTCGGCATCGCCTATTTTCTGACCGCGGTCCTGGCACCGCTGGCCATTCTCATTTTCAAGGGTTCGAGTTGGTCGATGCCCGGCAAAGGCGTGACGTTCTCGCTGGTTGCCGGTCTGGTTGGAGCAGCCGGTGCTTTCTGCGTGCTGCTGGCATTCGGCGCCAAAGGAACGCCGCCGGTCGTGATGTCGATCATTTTTGCCGGAGCCCCGATCGTCAATGCAGGTGTGGCGATTGCACTGCATCCGCCGGCTGGCGGATGGCACTCGATCAGCCTGCCGTTTTATCTTGGTATTGTACTGGCCGCCGTCGGCGGTTGTCTGGTGTCGTTGTACAAGCCGTCGCCAAGCAAGCCACCACCCAAACCGGACGTCGTTCAGACCGACGTGCAGTGACGATGCAGAGGAAGCTCCAGGCGTTGCTTCAGAATCTGCTGCCGTCGAATGCGTTTTATGCACGCAAGTACGACGGCACCGGTATCACGCCTGATATCAGCATCGATGAGTTCCGTGCCGTGGCCCCGTTCACCACCAAAGCCGAGCTCGTCGCCGACCAGCAGCAGCATTCACCATACGGCAGTAACCTGACGTATCCGCTCGAGCAATACACGCACTTCTGCCAAACCAGCGCCACGACCGGAACGCCGATGCGCTGGCTCGACACACCAGGGAGCTGGGCCTGGATGCTCGACAACTGGCAGCAAGTCTACGCCGTCGCCGATGTCACCCGCGACGATCGTTGTTTCTTCGCTTTTTCCTTCGGCCCGTTCCTCGGGTTCTGGACTGCCTTTGACGCGGCTCAGGCACTGGGCTGCCTGTGCGTGCCCGGCGGCGGTATGCGGTCGTTGGCGCGGCTGCAGGCAATCGTCGACAATCGCATCACTGTGCTCTGCTGCACACCGACGTACGCCATTCATCTTGGCCAGGTGGCGGCAGCCGAGGGAATTGACCTGAAACAGGCCGCGGTGCGCGCCGTCATCGTCGCCGGCGAACCGGGCGGCAGCATCCCGGCAACCGGCGCTCACATTGAAACTCTGTGGCCGACCGCGAAGCTCTACGATCACCATGGCATGACCGAAGTCGGTCCGGTCAGTTACCAGTGCCCGGCCAGGCTGGGGCGGTTGCACGTTATCGGTTCTGCCTACCTCGTCGAAGTGATCGATCCGGAAACACTCGCCGCCGTCGCTCCCGGGGAGCCCGGTGAACTTGTGTTGACGACGCTCGGCCGCGATGCCTGCCCATTATTGCGCTACCGCACCGGCGACCTGGTTCATGCACCGGACTGTGGCACTTGTGAATGCGGCACAGAAGATCCAGCGCTGGAAGGCGGCATTCTCAGCCGCGTCGACGATATGGTCATCGTACGCGGGGTTAATATTTACCCCGGCGCCGTCGAGGCTGTCCTCCGGCAGTTTGCCGAGGTCGAGGAGTATCGGGTCAATGTGTCCGGCGATGCGACACTTCGCGAGTTGTCCCTCGAAGTAGAGCCGGGCCCGCAGTGCAGTGATGATGCCGCCTTGCAGCAGAAGATCAGCGACGCCCTTTCGACGACTTTCTCCATGCGCATCGACGTCGCTATCGTGGCGTCCGGAACGCTGCCGCGCTTCGAGCTGAAAGCCAGTCGCTGGATAGTCTCGACATAGGACAATGATATTGCCAGCGACCCCGGCGGAGGCTATACTCCTTACAGCACCAACTATCGAGATTTGACTATGCCTGAATTCGAATACGCCCCAATCCTGCCGATCGGTGCCGACGATACGAAGTACGAGTGCATCTCAACTGATCATGTATCGACGATCGAAGCCGGCGGTCGCAGCATTCTGCAGGTGGACCCGCAGGGCCTGGAACTGCTGGCGGAACGGGCGATGAGTGACATTTCGTATTACCTGCGTATCAGCCATCTCGACAAAGTCGCGAAAATCATCGACGACCCGGAGGCATCGGACAACGACCGCTACGTCGCTGCCACCATGCTGCGCAACGCCATCGAATCGGCCAAGGGCATCCTGCCGATGTGCCAGGACACCGGCACAGCAATCGTCATGGGCAAGAAAGGCGAACAGGTGTGGACCGGAGGTAATGACGAAGTCGCCTTGGCCCGCGGCATATACAACACTTTCGTCACCCAGAATCTGCGGTATTCGCAATTGGCGCCGCTCACCATGTTCGACGAGAAAAATACCGGCACCAATCTGCCGGCGCAGATCGATATTCATGCAACCTACGGCGACGAATACCACTTCCTGTTTCTCGCCAAAGGCGGTGGCAGCGCGAACAAGTCGAAGCTCTTCCAGGAGACCAAAGCAACCCTGACGGAAGAACACCTGGCGTTCTTTATTCGCGAAAAAATATTCGACCTGGGCACGGCAGCATGTCCGCCATATCACATCGCGATCGTCATCGGCGGAACATCGGCGGAGGCAAACCTGAAGACTGTAAAGCTGGCCAGTGCCGGTTTTCTGGATGCACTGCCGACCACCGGAAACACCGCCGGTCAGGCATTCCGCGACCGCGAGTGGGAGACGAAGGCAGAACAGATCGCCCGTGAAACCGAGATCGGTGCCCAGTTCAAGGGCAAATACCTGGCACACGACATCAAAGTGATCCGGCTGCCGCGGCATGCCGCGTCGTGCCCGATCGGTATCGGCGTGAGCTGCAGTGCCGACCGCAACGCCAAAGCCAAGATCACTGCGGACGGCATTTTCCTGGAACAACTCGAACGCAACCCCGCCAAGTTCCAGGACAAGATCAAAATCACCCTGCAGCCGCCGGTCATCATCGATCTCAATCGGCCGATGAGCGAAGTCCTGGCGCAGTTGAGCCAGTACCCGGTCGGCACGCGACTGCTACTCAACGGTTCACTGGTCGTCGCCCGTGATATGGCGCATCAACGGATCAAGCAGTTGCTCGACGACGGTCAGCCGATGCCGGAGTACTTCAAGAATCATCCGGTGTACTATGCGGGCCCCGCCAAGACGCCGGAAGGCATGGCCTCCGGCAGTTTCGGCCCGACCACAGCCAACCGCATGGACGTCTATGTCGACGAGTTCCAGTCGCTCGGCGGTTCGATGATCATGCTCGCAAAAGGTAACCGTACCGACGTCGTCACCGAAGCCTGCGGCAAGCATGGCGGCTTCTATCTCGGCTCCATCGGCGGACCGGCCGCGATTCTGGCGAAAGAATCGATCCTGAAAGTGGAAATTATCGAATTCGAGGACCTCGCAATGGAGGCGATCCGCCGCATCGAAGTGAAAGACTTTCCGGCCTTTATCGTCTGCGACGACAAAGGCAACAATCTGTTTGCCAAGTAAGTACCACCAGCGTTGTCGGAATTTGCGGCGCAACCTTCCTCACCCTGAAGTTCACAGAAATCGAAGGCCTGCGAGGAAAATCATGCCTGATATCAACGGGCCAAATAGTGCGGCCGTGCATGCCGGCATTCTGACATTGCTCGATACCAACGGCATCGAATACCGTACCGTGCATCACCAGCCGACCTACACCTCCGAACAGTCAGCGGCGGCACGCGGCGAAGACATGGCGATCGGCGGCAAATCAGTGCTGTTGAAGATAGGCAATGACTTCCGATTGTTCGTGCTTAGCGCAACGCTCCGCATTGATTCCGGAGTCTTGCGCCGCCATTTCGAGGTACGAAAGACACGATTCGCATCGCAAGAGGAGTTGCTCGAACTGACCGGATTAGTGCCCGGTTCCGTGCCGCCGTTCGGCCGGCCCATCCTGCCCTTCGACCTGTATATCGATGATTCGATCCTGGCCAACGACCGTATCGCCTTCAATGCCGGCAGCCTGACCGACTCGATCATCTTCGGCGTCCCCGATTATCTGCGGATCGTCGTTGCCGAGCGTTTCGCTTTCAGCCAGACGTGTGACAAATAGCCTCGGCGAGGCTATAGTATACTACTCCACACGAACACGGGTTGCATGCCGTGTCAACGTGAACCCGAACGGTCGCACCTATGGATATCCTGTATCGCGTCATGATTGACCAGGCGATTACGCTGGACTGTGTCGGCGCGGAGTCCCTCAATCTCCACATCAACGACTGGTGTATCGTCAACTGCGGCAGGTACCAGGACTACGGACGGGTGGCATATCTGGGCGATCTGCCGGCCGATACCGATGTCGGAGACATGCCCGTCGTCGACCGCCGCGCCACCTTGCGCGACCAGGGCAAGGCAAACGAAAACGCCGCCCGCGGAAAATCCTTCAGTCGTAAAGGCCAGGAGGTCATCGACCGTCACAAGCTGCCGATGAAACTGGCCAGCACGCATTACGTCTTCGACCGGAGCTTGGTTATTTTCATGTTCACGGCGCCGGGCCGCGTCGATTTCCGCGAGCTCGTCAAGGACATGACCAAATCGTTCGGCAGCCGTGTCGAACTGCGCCAGATCGGTCCCCGAGACCAGGCGGGAATCATTGGCGGGCTGGGCTCGTGCGGGCGCGTGCTGTGCTGCTCGTCCTTCCTCACCAATTTCGTCAGTATTAACCTGAAGATGGCGAAGGAACAGGGTGTCTCCCTGAATCCGTCGAACATCATCGGTGCCTGTGGGCGGCTCAAGTGCTGTCTCGATTACGAATACGAAGGCTACAAGATCCTGATGGAAAACATGCCGCGTCCGGGGTCGCGCTGCACTTGCGAAGGCTGCGACGGTCACATCATCGAGGGCAACCCTCTGACCCAGACCGTGAAAGTGTCGATCAAGGACAAGGACGGCCGCCGCATCGTTAGCGTACCTCTCGCCGAAGTGGAACTGAAGACTTAATGCAGCGCTGCTTTGGCTCTACACTGCCGGTGCGTGGTGCAACGGTATTACTCGCCGGCCTCTTCTTTGTCGCGCCGCACAAGTTCGGCAACATCGTCAACCCTGTCGGACCGGTTGGCGGGTCAGTGTTTCCGACATCCACCATCGAATGGATTATCGGCATGTGGCCGACGTATTTTCCGGCAGTCGCCAGCGGCATTGCGTTGCTCACAGTTCTGCTGGCACACTGGTGCGGGCGACGCCCCGATTACGCTCGAGCCTGGCCGCTACTGCTGCCCTGCATGCTCCTGGTGCTGGCGACACTGATCGGCATGCCACACACCACCGAGCGTTACGTGGCAATATTCTTCCTGGCACACATGTTCGGCGTGCTGGCCTTCCTGCTCGCGGTATACATCCACGTGACACACGTGCCGGAAAGTCGACACCTGTTTCTGGGTGCCGCAGTCGTCGGGGTGCTGACAAGCGCACTCAACGGCTGGTACGGCAAGTTTCAGGGGCAGGCCGACATGATTCAATTCCTCTACGACATGGAGGCAAATGGAGAGACAATCCTCTCGCCGCTCTGGCAACGCGTGCTCGAAGGACGAATATCCGCCAGCTTCACTTATCCGAACGTCTTCGCCGCGCACTTGCTCCTGCTGTTGCCGGTGACTTTGTACGTCGTCGACCGCTGGGCAAAATCCCTGCAACCCAGCGACATCCAGGCAGACGTGACCCGCGTCACCCGGCCGCTGTTCGTCGGAACCTCTGCAATTCTGATGCTGATCGCTGTATACTGGACCGGCAGCCGTGCGGCTATTCTCGGAATCAGCAGTGCCACGATAGCAATGACCGGGCTGGTAGCTATTACGCACCGGGATTGGCTGCGCCAGCGCTGGAAACTCCTGATCGCACCGGCGATCATTGTGCTGGTCGCAGGAATTGTCATCAGTCTGCAGTTTCGTGACCGCGGCCTGTCATCTACCGGGGCCAGGTTGGACTATGCGGACAGTGCCGTGAAGATGTTTGCGGAGCACCCCGTAACCGGCATCGGTGTCGGTGAATTCTTTCCGAATTACATGAGGCTGAAAAGAGCCGGTGCCGAAGAAACGCGATTGCCGCACAACCTGCTGCTTTATTTTCTTTCGCAGTGCGGCATCGTCGGCGGGCTCGCTGGTCTTCTCTTTATTGTGCAGCCCGTCATTCTGTGGTTTCGACGCATCGGCAGTGAACCACCGGACCCCTTGGCTTTCGGATGCGTTATCGCCGGCATGTTGGCCTGGAGCGCGCATGCTCTGGCCGATTTCGATCTGCACGTGCCGGCCACTATGATGATGGTCGTGACACTGCCCCTGCTGGTGTTGCAATTACCGAGCGCAGTTTCCGGCGGACTCTGGTGGCACCGCAGCCTGTGTATGCTGGCAGCGCTGGCCTGTATCGCCAATCTCTTGTGGATTCCAGGCGACATGGACCATCAGGACCTGCAGTTGGCAATGGATTTTCAGCGACGGCTGACGCAACAATCACCCCCAGTCCGGGTGCCACGCCCCGGCGCCTTGCTGCCGCTCGTGGACCGCACCGCGAAACGCATGCCATGGTCACCCTACCCCTATGACAGCTTCGGTAAACACGCCTTTCAACTCCGGGAGTATGCACTGGCCCGCGATGCCTTTATGGCCGCCGCCGAACGCGCACCACATCGATCCTCTGTGTACAAGCAAATCGCCGATTGCAGCATTGAACTGGGCGAGTTGAAAGTCGCCAGGGAGTACCTGGATAAAGCGCTGCTGTGGTACCCGCACGACCCGCGGCTCAGTGCCAGGATCAGACGTCTCGAAAGGCTCGAGGCCAAACAGGCGCCGCCGTGACGGCGCTGCCGACAATCTGCTGGCTGCCCGGTTGGGCCGGGAACAACCGCATATGGACACGGCCGCAGTCAGCACTCGATGCATATCAGCATCTGTCACCGGACTACGACGGCGTGACCAATCCGGGTGACTTCATCGATCGCGTTGCCGCCTGCTTGCCTGCAACACCGTGCATCCTCGTTGCGTGGTCGCTGGGCGGCATGCTCGCCTTGGAGGCGGCAGCCAACATGCCCATGTTACAAGCCTTGGTTGTCTGTGGCGGCACCGGCTGCTTCGTCAATCGCCACCGCGACCTGGGATGGCCCCCAGCCATCCTGCGCCGCATGCAGCGCAACCTCGCTTCCGATCCGACCACGACAATCCGACAATTCATTGCCGAGATGTTCGCAGACACAGACAGGGCACAGCACTTCATTGATACCACGTATCCCCATGGACTGCTCGATGACTGTTCGTACAATGCCGCAGCACTCGATGCGGGACTGCAATACCTGGCAGACACCGACCTCTCTGATTCTATCGAGAATGTGCGTTGTCCCGTGCTATGGCTCCATGGAATCGAAGACAGCATCTGCCCCATCAGCGCCGGACGTGCAGCAGCCGACAAATTGGTGAATTGCCAATTTGTCGAACTCCCCGGCGGCCACCTGCCCGCTTTCGAAACCAGCGACGCACTGACAGAGCACCTGGTTGCGTTTATCAGAAATTCTCATAACGCATAAACGTTTCCGCCGGAACGCATGTATTTCCTCAGTCAATCCGCGTCGGACGCATTAGCAAAGGAATGATGCACATTGAACGTAAATTCCCCCGGGGAATCTTACGTTACCCTTCGGATCCTTTGTGGCTTCGTGGTAGATTCCCCTTCGAGGCGTAACTATGCGAATAATCTGTTTCGGCGACAGCCTGACAAGTTGCGGCGGCGAGAACGGCCGCTACAGCGACATCCTGCAGGATCGCTTTCCCGGCCACGAATTCATCAATGTCGGTATCGGTGGCGAGACCTTCGTGGATGCGCGCGTGCGATTGCAGGCGGATGTGCTCGCGCATGCTCCCGACGTCGTCGTGCTCGCCTTCGGCGCCAATGACTGGTGGCAAGACGAACGTCCCGTAGCTCAATGGGGTGACGACCTCGACTACCTGATTCGCGAGATCAAAACGATCGACGCACAGGTCGTCGTGCTTGGCGTGTTCGGCGACTACTTCGACGAGAATGACCGGGTCGCCCCAAAGAATTACGGCAGCGACACCCGTAGCATCGAGTTCCAGGCACTGGAAGCGGCGGTTGCCGCGAAACACGAGTGCGGTTACGTCGCCAACATGCAGGGGCGCATTGTCGGCCGGCGCTGCTGCTGGACCGATCGGAATCACCCGAACGAATACGGCAACCGTCACGTCGCCGATACCATCGAGCCGATCCTCGCCGAATTCCTTCATGCGATGCCACTGCCGATTCGCAAACCGACGATCCACACCGTCCGCGACATGTGGCGCGAGGCTGTCGACCTGGCGCCAAGCAATCTTTGCGTCGTCGACCGCGAGCAGCGACTGAACTACGCCGACGCCGACGAACTCGTGCGCCGCGTCGCTGCAGGCCTCGCAAAGCTGTCAGATGCCGAGCGCCCCGTCACCGCGGTCTACCTGCCGAACTGCCTCGAGTATTTCCTGCTTTACTGGGCGCTGATGGAACTCGGTGGCGTGATTGTGCCGCTCAATACTTTCCTCGCCAATGAGGCATTGACCGCGACTTTCGCAAACCTCGCTCCCGACATCCTGATCGTCGGCTCAGCTGCGGACACCGCACCCATCGCCGCTGCCGAGTCCGCAAATTCGAAGGTCCTGGTGATCGACGATGCGTGGCATCAACTCATTGCATCGGCACCCCGGCGCCCCGACGCACCGGGGCCGGAGACTATGGATACCGCCATCATCATGCATACCTCGGGCACGACAGGCGTGCCAAAGGGCGCCGTGATGCGGCATCATGATCTGCTGTTCAACGTCACTGCGACAATCAACGCTCAGGCGTTTGTGACAAGCGACATTCATCTCGTTGTCAACCCGATGTTCCACGTCACCGCCCTGTACAGCTCGCTGCCAAGCGCGGTGCTGCAAAAAAGCCCGGTGATCATCACCGCCGACACCACCGCCACCGGTCTGCTGCAGCTTGTCGCGGGTGAACGGATCACAACGTTTCTCAGTGTCCCGACAATCTTTCAGCGCCTTGTTGCGATACCCGATCCCACAACGTATGACACGTCGTCGCTGCGGGTCATGGCATATGCCGGATCGATGATGCCGGTGTCAACCATCCGCGAGCTGCAACGGCGGTTTCCGGATGTGGCGTTACAGAATTTTTTCGGGTTGACCGAAACCACCTCGGCAACGCACGTGCTGTATGGCGAAGACGCGGACGCACGCCCGGATTCGATCGGTTCTCTGCTGCCGTTTGTCGAGGCGATCGTGGTGGACGAAAATCTCCAGACCTTGCCGCCCGACTGTGTCGGCGAACTGCTCTTCGCCCGAGAAAATGTGATAGCCGAATATTACAATCAGCCCGAACGCCTGGATGAAGCCCTGGTCGAAATTGACCAGCGCCAGTGGTTTCGGACCGGTGACCTGGCTTCGGTCGATGCGGAAGGGTTCTTCTTTATCAAGGGCCGCAAGAAGGACATGATCATCGTCGGCGGCGAAAACGTCTACGCCGCCGAAGTCGAGGCAGTGTTGATGACTCACGCGGGCGTTCGCGAAGCCGCCGTGAAGGGGACGCCGGCAACCGGCGTGCGTGAATCCCTGGGTGAGTTGATCCGCGCCTACATTGTAACCGATGGTGCCGAACTGAAAGTGCAGGAACTTCGCCGCCACTGCAGCAAGCGGCTGGCATCGTATCAGGTGCCGCACGAAGTGGTGTTTCTCGAGCGATTGCCGCGCAATCCCGCGGGCAAAGTAGTCAAGACGGAACTTGACTGATCAAGAATCTTATTGCTCCTTCAATGTTACCGGATCAGAAGACTGTTTCTGCGTTGGTTGGCTCGGTCTCAGTGTTTCGAATCGTTCAGGCCAGCCAGGAACATTGCACGTGCCGCCGACTCCATGATCTGCGGCGGCAGTTGAATCGGCAATTCGATCAAGCGTGCCTGTCCGGATTCAATCGCTTCGGTAATCGCCGGTCCGAGCGCCGCAATCGAATCGACGCGACCCCCCTCGATGCCGTACGCCGCGGCCAGCGCCACGAAATCCGGATTTTCCAGATCGACAACGAATGATCGACCGTATCGCATCTGCTGCTGCGGTTCCAGCGCGCCGTAGCCGCCGTCGTTCAAGAGCACAATCACAATCGGCACGTCGAACTGCACCGCGACGGCCAATTCCTGGAGATTGAACTGGAAACCGCCGTCGCCCGAAAGCAATACTGTCGGTCGCAACGGTTGTGCGAGCTTTGCACCGATCGCGCCCGGCACCCCGAAGCCCAGCGTGCAGAAACCCCACGGATAGACGTTGCTGCGCGGTTCGTACTGTTCAAGCAGTCGCCGGCATCAGTAGGCACCGACAGCGACCATGACATCACATACTCACGAGCCGCCGGATGCTGGATCGCGGTGCCGGCGCAAAGTGGATGATCTCCAGAAATCGTGCCTTTGCCCAACACGGTAGTGAAGACAGGCGACGGCGGGTTCTCGATCGGCATGAACGGCCTGATGTCCGCCGTCGCAGAGAAAATACCGATCGTCACGGTCATCCTGAACAATCGGGCCCTCGGGTGGGTCAAGCACGGGCAGGGCGAGCGCTCTATCGCCTGTGATTTTGCGGACTTCGATCATGCCGCGATGGCCCGGGCGATGGGTTGCGAGGGCTGCAGAGTGACATCACCCGATGAGCTGGCGCCAGCCTTGAAACAGGCGCTCGACCGTGGCAAACCAGCAGTAGTCGAGGTCTGTTCTTCCATCGACGAAACGTTCCTAAAAGTCACCTAGCCGCTGGTGAAGAAGTAGTCGGAAAAGGTTCGATATCCGCTTGCGAAGTCCGCAGATTCGCGTCGCAAGCGACTTAGCCGCGTTACGATTTCGACGATCAACAACATCCTCTCCTATCTTATCCGTGGGCCGGTTCCTGCATCCGTAGCATCTCGTTGTTGGCAGAAGTTATACTGAACTTTTTCGTTTTTTAATGGTTTCCGTTCCCTAATACCGACTCCTGCGTGCTGACTCAGGCAGACTACGCGTGTCAAAAAAAGCAATTTTTCCCTGCTCATGCTCAGGGCTTGAACGGGCAGCGCACGAAGTTCAGACCGTATGGGTGTTTGACCGACTGCGCAACTGCCGTCATAGTCATGGTCACGGATGAAAGCGATTCAACCATATGCAGTTTACGGATTAGCGCTTGCATGCGTATTGATATTTTCAGTCGCGGCCGGATGCACCTCCTTCGTTCGCGGCGGCCGGCATGGTATTGTTCTTAATGATCTGCACTCGCGTCTGAATCCGACCCGTGTCGCCGAGGTCGTATCACCGCGGTCGACGACCGATGTCGTGGAGGCCGTCCGGCGGGCCGTCCGTAAGGGGCGGGCGATAAGCATCTCCGGCGGTAGACACGCCGCGGGTGGGCAACAGTTCGGGGAAGGCACGCTCCATCTCGATACGTCGAAGCTGGACGACGTGCTCGCCTTCGACAGGGAACGCGGCATCGTCCGAGTCGAGGCCGGCATACAGTGGCGGGCACTTCTCAAATACCTGTGGCTGGCGCAAAAAGGTGAGTCGCCGCAGTGGAGCATCGTCCAGAAACAGACCGGGGCAGACTGCCTGAGTATCGGCGGTGCGTTGTCATCGAATATCCACGGGCGCGGCGTCAATTATAAGCCCATCATCCAGGACGTCGAAGCGTTTACATTGGTCGACGCTCGAGGCGACGTACTGGACGTCAGCCGCACAAGCAACCCGGAACTGTTCCGCCTCGTTATCGGTGGCTACGGCCTGTTTGGCGTTATCACCACCGTCGACCTGCGGCTGCAACAGCGGAAGAAACTGGAGCGTGTCGTCGAAGTTATCGCTCTCGACGCGCTCCATGCGCTGTCCGTGCAGCGCATTAATGACGGGTTTTTGTACGGGGATTACCAGTTCAAGACCGATGCGACGGCCCCCGATTTCCTGCAGACCGGTGTCTTCGCCACCTACAAACCTGTGCCCATGAACACGCCGATTCACATGACACGAAAACGCCTGGGCGGAAAGGGCTGGAAAAGGCTGATCGGTCTGGCCCACTCAGACAAGGCCCGGGCGTTCAAGCTTTACAGCGACTATTACCTCACCACCAACGGTCAGATTTACTGGTCGGACACGATGCAGCTCAGTTACTACGACGACGGTTACGAGAAAGCGGTGAAGGCGGCCATGCCCGTTTACGAAAAGGGTTCGCTGATGATTACCGAAGTATATGTACCGCATGACCACATCGCGGCGTTTATGAAGGTGTCCGCCGCCGACTTCAAGGCACACGACGTGAACCTGATTTATGGCACCGTCCGCATGATCCGACGCGATGACGAAAGCTTCCTGGCCTGGGCAAACAAGGACTACGCCTGCATTATCTTCAACCTGCGCATCGTCCATACCGACGGGGATATCCAAAAAGCGCAGGCGGACTTCCAGCGAATCATCGATCGTGCCCTGGAATTCGACGGTTCGTATTATCTCACCTATCACCGCTGGGCGCGGCGTGACCAAGTACTCAAGGCGTATCCGCAATTCCCCAGGTTCCTGGAGCTGAAACGAAGGTATGACCCCAATGAACGGTTCCAAAGCGAATGGTACCGCCATTACAAACGGATGTTTGCCGATCCGTAAATGAGGAATGACCAACCAAGCTCGACGGCGCTCCTGATCGCATGGTTAGATGGCTCAGTCCTTGTGGGATTACTTGCGCTGAAATCAGCTCACGTTCAGCTTCCCCACACTTCTTTCAGCAGGTTCAGCCAGTTTTCTCCCAGGACTTTGCAGATCCGCAACTCCCTCCACCCGGCTCTGACAAGCGCGCTGGTAAGGTTCGGATAATCGTGCAAGGTCTCCAAGCCTTTGGGATTGTAAACGTCGCCTAGGTCGACGAGTTTTCGTCCCGTGCCCGATCAATCGAGTAGATTCACGCGTACCTTTCGCTCCACATACAGGTCGACGCCGTCCATGTCGAGCCGCGCTTCGACGTGCCAATGGATGCGTCCCCGCGTCATGTTCTCCATTTTTGCCGCCATTTTAACCACCGAGCCCATCACGCCGTCGCCCATCTCCTCAGCGGCCGCATGTAACGTCGCAGCGCTCTGCCGAGCCTCGCCAGAAGTCGGCGCAACGATCTCGAACTCGTAGCTCTGCCTTAAGCCCATTGTGAAGTCCCGCGTCTCTTCGAGGATATGATCCTGTCGATAGACCTCGACCCACCTGGAACTGTTCCCATTCCCGCTACTCCTGTGGTGTCCCCTACCACGCTGCTTCTCGCGGCCGATCAGACCCCTTGTGCGCGGCCATCCTGTTGGCCGATTTCGAGATAAAACTCGACGGGCAGCGGATCGGGCGCGACATGCCGTGTGCACCAGGCCGGCGATCAAAGCGCCTGCGAAGGCAGCCTGTCATTGACCGGTCTTTTTGAGGAATATTTTGAGGAATACCAGGCGGGAAGTTCCTTGAATGCCAGGAATTACCGGGGGAGTTCGGCATCGAAGGCCGATAGCCAGTCGGCGGTTCGAGGACGATCGTTTTCTGCGAGGAAGGCGCGGAGCAGTTCGAGATCGTCGAGGACATCGATGTCAAAGGTCTCTTCAAGCTCGATGTGGGAAATCTCATGGGTCGCCAGACGCTGGCGAGTCTCCGCCATCACAGTATGGCTGCCCCAGTCAATGCCGTCGAAAACCGCCGGCTGCCGGCAACGCTGACCAATCAATACATAGCCGCCGTCGACGGCAGGCTGAACGACAACATCGACTTTGGACAGGGCATGGCCGGCATCGATCAAGGACTCCCGGGAATGGGTGATGCAGTCGCTGCCGATGATCAACATGCGGCTGTCAGGATGATGCTGCAGCAACAGATCTACGGTGCGCCGCATGCGGACGCCTAAATCGTCGCCGGATTGTGGATACAACCAGACGTCCTCGGGTATTTCGAGCGTGCCGAAATCGTCGGGATTGCAGTCGGGCGGATACCAGATAGTGGGCAAGGCATCGGGCACCTGGCGCATGGCATCGACGAGGTCGAGGAGCATGGCAGCGGCAAGTCCGGCAGCCGCGTCGTTGCCAATATCCGCAGCCAGCCGGGACTTGGTACGGCCCGGGATCGGCGGTTTGGCGTAGAGGCAGAAAATTGTGAGAGAACCACTCATGCCGAGTCTTTTGCTTTGCCGTAATAGGTAGCGTACATGCGGTCGGTCAGTATGGCAATGTCGGCCCCGGCGCGGCGGCGGACGAGGTATTCTGTAACTAACCGAAGTACCTGCAAGGTATAGCCGGTAAACTTCTTGCGCTCCCAGCGCCGGGTCGAGACGGTCAGAGAGTTGCCGAGATCACGACGACCGGGGCACTGCAGCAGGCGCAAGGACAACTCGACGTCCTCCATCAGGCGAATCTGGGGAACACCACCGACACGGTCCAGGCACAGGCGCCGCACGAAGATGCCCTGGTCGCCAAAAGCGATGCCGCCAACGTGGAAGCGAAAACGATTACTGAACTCGATCAGTTTCATTTTCAGTGTCGAGTGGGTGTAGCGGTGGCCCAAAATGCCCCACTGTAATCCTCGATGTTTTTCGGCCGCAGCCTGCAGCTTGATGAGCGTGTCGACGGATATCCTGGCGTCGGCGTGCAGCATGACGACCAGGTCGCCATCTCCGGCATCGACGCCGGCGGCGAACTGATGGCCGCGGCCGGGTTTCTCAACGGTCAGAATCTCGACATCTTGCTGCCGGGCAATCTCGAGAGTGCGATCACTGCTGCCGCCATCGACGAGATAGACCCGGATCCTGTCTGCGGCGATTCGGCTTTGCGCAACCAATGTTTCCTTGGCTTCCCGCAGGCCGGTGAGGAGTTGCTCAATCCCGGCTTCTTCATTCAGAGTCGGTACGACGATATCGATGGACTGCAGTGGCGGCATTGGTTCGAGCCACGGCTGGTCGGCCCGATTGTGATCGTACAGGTAGAGCAAGAACATCGGCAGGAACTGCGCGATCCAGATCCAGTCGAAGGGCCGCCAGACGCCGGGGTCCAACTGGTAGCCAAGCACGAAAAACTGCAGTCCGAGCAGAGCGGAGAGCAGGAACCACGTTCGCGACGGGCTGTAGGTCAGAAACAGGATAAGCGGCATGAGGTACCACGGGTGCATGGTCGGCAGGCACAGCAGGAGCCACATCCAGGCAAGGGCCATGGCGCCAATCGGCACGGTCTGGCGCAATAACCAGGTCCACCACAAACCCGAAAGCAGGCAGGCCAGCATCAACGGCACGTAGGCCCACTGCGGCAGCACACGGAAGACGGCAGGAAACACGTCGTTGTAATGCATCGAAGCCCCGAAGGCCCGCAAGCTGTCGAACATGTCCGGATGACAGAACGGCAGGAAAGCCAGGACCGGCAACGGCAGCAGCACCAACATGGCTGCGTTGCGGCGATTGATTATCATCGGCAGCATGACGATCGCAATGTACTTGACCATGACCGCTGAGCCGACAGCGGGAAACAGCAGCCAGCGCCAGCGTGACCGGGTGCCGTGAGCAAACAAGGCGACGGCGATCAGCAGCACGAGCAGCGTGTCGAGATGTGCTTCACCGGCGCCGTACAGTAGAATCAGCGGGTTCCAGGCATACAGTGCGGCCCAGTGCGGCGGTCGGTTCCACTGCCGCAGGAGAACAGGCAGCAGCAGGAGCACGCCAATCTCGCACAGCATGAAAAACAGCTTGAACACGACGAGAGGCGACGCCGCAGACAACGGCCCGTCGCACAGTGCTGCAAGGCCGCGGAAGATCAGCATGACAACGGGGCCGTAGACAGTCGCCATGTCCTTGTGGCTAATATCGTCGAAGAGCGGATCGACCGCTGCATATTTGCTTGCGGCAGGTGCGGTGACGTAGGGATTATCGCCGTGAAGCTGCAGGCGCCCCTCCCAGACGTAACGGTACATGTCGTCGGTCACGGGATAGGAGAGAAAGCACAGACGCAGAGCAATACCCACGCCGATGATCGCCATCGACGTGCCCAGCACCCTGTGTCGTTCGAGC
>Ga0310124_10000422_pt1 | contig 29218 bp, 26 predicted proteins | sample CB11b_AW_Bot5_MG_FD_203507 | JGI IMG/M metagenome (GOLD analysis project Ga0310124, IMG submission 203507) | Marine microbial communities from Western Arctic Ocean, Canada - CB11b_AW_Bot5 | ecosystem: Environmental > Aquatic > Marine > Oceanic | place: Canada: Western Arctic Ocean | collected...
GCATGTCGCTTTTCTTCAAGGAACTCTCTCAGTTAATTTTCCCAACCAAACGCCTACTTCCCAGCCACCCACCCTGAAACTTTTGGACTTGAGTCCCGATGAATCGGGATCAAACTCCCGAGTCCCGACTCGTCGGAACACCTTCCTCGGGACATGCCAACTCGCGTGCAAGGCCCGTGCAAAAGCTTTATCCGAATGGCGGCGGCATCATGCCCACCGGCACCTCAATCAAGGTGGGTGCCTCTATCGCCAGCGCCTCCCGAAGGGCAGACTCCAGCTGCTCCGGACCTTCGGCCTTTATACCTCTGGCACCGTATGCTTCGGCCAGCTTCACAAAATCAGGGTTATGGAGTTCTGATCCAATAGTATGGCCATTGAATCGGTTGGTCTGATCCCTGAAAACGTTCCCGTAAGCATTGTCGTTGAACACAACCACCACTGCGTTTATGCCGTACTGGACGGCTGTTGCCATCTCCTGGGAGTTGAATAAGAAGCCGCCATCGCCAGAAACGGCGACCACTGCCTTGTCGGGCTGGGCCACCTTTGCGCCCAGGGCCGTGGGATAGGCGTATCCCAGGTTGCCGAAGTAGGAGGATGTAAGGTAGGTACGCGGCTCATAAACCGGGTAGTGGGCGCGGCTGTAGTAGCCTATCTGCGTCATGCCGCTGATAAGGATTCCGTCGTCCGGAACGGCCGCCCTTACCGCCGCCGTCAGGCCATCCTGTGGGTCCACCTTCGGCATGGCCTCGGCCCGTTTTTTATTCTGCGCCTCCAACTCGGCCTGGCGACTGGGCTGGGCCGGCTTGATCGCAGCCAGCGCACGGTACAACTCCTCCAACGTCTTGCGTGCATCGCCAACAAGGCCAACTGTATTTTCGTAGTTGCGCCCTATCTCTTCGTCGTCAATGTCTATCTGAACTACCTGCTGCACACCAAGCGCGGCGGGTGTAGCGATGCGCGTGCCCACAGCCAGGACAACGTCATGGTCAGCAATCTGCTCTGAATCTCGCCCGGTTATCAACCCGGCGGACAGGTAGTGCCTGTCTGAGATGGCGCCCTTGCCCTCACCGGTGGTTACCACGGGTGCCTGCAGGTGCTGAGCCACCTTGAGGAGTATCTCTGACGCCTCAGCGGATATTGCTCCGCCTCCCGCCCATATGACCGGATTGGAAGCACCAGCGATGATCCTGGCACCCTTCTGAATACTTTCGGTGCTAGCGGCTTGGCGGGGGTAGACGCCAGGCTCCAGCAGCTCTACCTCTGCCATCTCGGCCAGAGTCTCGGGCGGTATCTCGATCTCCACGGGACGGGGACGCCCCGTCTTGAGCTGATGGAACGCCTCATGGACCACCTCCGGGACTTCGGCGGGATCCAGTATCCTGTGCGCCCACTTGGTGACCTGCCTGATGGCCTCCATCTGGTCGTCGACCTCGTGGAGGACGCCCCGGTTGACACCTATCAGATCCTTGTTGATCTGGCCGGAGACCACCAGGACGGGCGATGAAGCGGCGTAAGCAGTACCAATGGCCGCCGATGCGTTGAGCAGACCGGGGCCAGGAACGACCAGGGCGGTGCCGATCTCGCCGCAGGCACGGGCATAGCCGTCAGCCATGTAGGCCGTGGCCTGCTCGTGGCGCGTTGTAATGAAGCGGATGCCCGGCTCATCGTACAGGGCGTCCATAGCGTGATAGAGCTGCACGCCGGGCAACCCGAATATCACGCGCACTCCCTCCCGATACAGCGATTTCATCAGCGCCTGACCACCGGTCATTGTCGGCATATTCTATTTCTCCTTACACCCTCTTTGAGGGTACTACTAGTCCTGCACAGAAGGTACTGCCACCGTTAGATCTCTCTATTTAGCGCCTTCCTCCCACCCACTCCAGTCTCGCAGCCTTTTAGGGAAAAGAGGGGCAGCCCCTTAGACCCTCGACAGGAAACCCGGGGTTCCTGTCCATTCCTGTCCTTCAGGTATTACTTAGACAAAGCCGCTTGAATCCTACCCCTTGCGCTCGAACTTCTGGAGTCGTGCGCTCTGAAGCACCTCTGATATGTACAGGTCGCCGTGGGAGTCGACCCATACGCCGTGGGGCGCTACCAGCTGATCCGGGCTATCGCTGCCCTCGCCAGCCAGGTGGGCCAGCACTGTTCCGTCCAGTGTGCAGATGGTCGCCCTGCCGCCAAGTTCGGCCACGTACATGATGTCATCCGAGTCCACGAATATCTTACATGGTTGCAGGAAGCCGGGCCACGTTTCCAGGTGCTCTCCCTGAGGAGTGAACACCTGAAGCCTGTTGTTCTGCCTGTCCGCCACGTAGACCCGCCCTTTGGCTTCCCACACACTGTGAGGCAGATTGAACTGGCCGTCGCCCTCGCCGGGCTCGCCCCAGGAGAGGATTAGTTTTCCATCACCGGAGAACTTGTGCACCCGCGCGTTGCGGTAGCCATCGGAGACGTAGACGTCGCCATTGGCCGAAAGTGCAATGTCCGTAGGGTGGTGGAAAGGCTCCGCGGCCCTGAGTACCGTGCGACTCTCATCCGTCCAACCAGAGTCAGAGGGTTGGTCCCTATTGCCCAGTTCGAACACCTTGTCCCCATTGGCGGTGAACTTCACTGCCACCTGAGCATTCCTGTCCACCATGAACAGATTGTCCTGGGCATCCAGACAGATGCCGTGGGCATCACTCACGATACCCTCTCCCCATGACCTGACGAAGCTGCCATCCCGCTCGAATATCATCAGCGGGTGGTCAGTACGTGTATAGACGTAGACCCTGTCCTTGGAGTCCACCGCTACGGAGCCCACCTGGCCCCATTCCCAACCCTCCGGAAGATCGCCCCAACCGTCCACACGCTCATAGGTGTACTTACCTGTGCCAAGTGCCATTGGTGCCCCTCCTCATATGTGGTGGCATCTAGCGCGCTCGCCCAACCCGTCAGCCATGCTGGCGGTGCGCATGGCGACATTATACGAAGGAAGGCAACCAGGTCAACGACTCATAGCTGGCAAGGAGGTTCCAGGCCGCTTAGAAACGACCCACCTGACAGCCGCAGTCGTAGGTGTTATCCTTCCGTTATTCTCGTCCATTCGCGCCACAGGGCGACACAGGAGGGGGAATATGGCAGGTCCTCTGGACGGCGTCAAGATACTGGACTTCACGGAGATCATCGCAGGACCCTTTTCGGCCATGCTCCTTGCCGACATGGGCGCTGACGTAATCAAGATCGAGCCGCCTTGGGGCGAACCGTGGCGTCTCAATCAGCCCTTTCTTCCGTTCGAGGCACGCACCTACATAGCTCTCAACAGGGGCAAGCGCAGTCTGCCTCTGGACCTGACCAAGCCGGAGGCCCGCGAGGTCGTGTACAAGCTGATACCGGATACGGACGTCGTAATCATAAACTACAGGCCGGACGTCCCGTATAACCTTGGCATCGACTACGAGACACTATCTGCCATCAACCCTCGACTGGTCTACTGTGAGAACACGGCCTTTGGGCGGCGCGGCCCCCACAGCCAGCGCCCTGGTTACGACATCATCATCCAGGCCATGAGCGGCCTCATGGCCGGCGACGGCAAGCTGCTCGATGGGCTGCCACAAACGATCAACCCCGCCCTGGCCGACTTCTCAACCGGCCTAGCAATAGCATGGGGCGTCTCCAGCGCCCTGTACGCCAGGGAGCGGACCGGACTTGGACAGAAGGTGGAGGCCACACTGCTGGCCACCGCGCTGGCCATTCAGACAGGACCGTTTATGCAGATCAACATGATAGAGGAGGAGGAGCGAAAGGAGATGCTGGAGGACATCGCCCTCCTGCGGAGCGAGGGCCGTCCATACGCCGACATCTACGCCCACTACGATGCGCTCAGACGCCGTCAGCGCATGGTCTACTACCGCACCTACCAGACCAAGGACGGCGTTGTAGCTGTGGGCTGTCTCAGCGACCCGCTGCGCAAAAGGATGGCTGATGTACTGGGCCTACACGATATTCGCTTCGAGCCGGACTACGACCCCACCAGCGACGAGACACGCGCATTCAACGACGAGCTTACCAAGCAGGCGGAGACGCTATTCCTGGAGAAGAGCACCGACGAGTGGATCGCCACCCTGGACGCGGCCAGGGTTCCTTGCGGCCCGGTGAACTTCACCGAGGAGCTGATGCACAACGAGCAAGTTATCAGCAACGACCTTGTCGTGGACCTGGAGCACTCTACTGCCGGAACAATCAGAATGGTTGGCCCAACCCTGCGCATGAGCGAGACCCCCCTGGAGGTCAAGTCAGCCTCACCCGGCCTGGGAGAGCACACCGATGAGATACTGACCTCTCTGGGCTACAGCCCGGAGGAGATGCAGCGCTTCAAGGATGACGGTGTCACACGGTAGTGTGAGACCGCTGCGTTGACGCCCACTCGCAGCTCGCCGTAGCCTGAACTCAGGCCGGACGGTTAGTGAAACCATCGGCCTGTTCACGCATAATCGTAGTAACCGTATGGAGTGAGGAACCACGTATGGACTGGGTGCTGGCGTCCCTGGTAAGCGCCGCTGTATTCGCCGTGGTCAGCGTTATCGATAAACGCATACTGGCGGTACACGTGGACGGCATGCCCGGCTTCTATTTCCTGGTCGGACTGATGCAGTTCGTCATGGCAGTCGTCGCTGTCCTGGTGGAGCCATGGCAGGACGCTTCCTTGAATACGATGGCAATGGCAGCGCTATCCGGTACCATTACCGGTGCCGGTCTGCTGTGCCTCTTCTACGGCATCAGGGCACTCGACGTATCCCGTGCGATTCCCATATTCCACACCTTTCCGATATTCGTCACCATACTGGCCGTACTGTTCCTGGACGAGCGTGTGCAACCGGCTCAGTGGTTCGCCATCCTGATGGTCATTGCCGGGGCCGGCCTGCTAGCGATAGGCCCTCAGCAGAGCGAGGCGTTCGGCAGTAAGAGACTTGGGATACTTGCGACTGTCATTGCCAGCGCAAGTATGGCCGGCGGCCTGGTGACGAGCAAGGTGGCCCTTGAAGGGATGAGCCTATGGAACGCTTTTGCGTTCCGCTCCATATTCCTCGGCGTCGTTATGCTGCTCCCCGCGATTCGTCCCAGCGGTATGCGGCAGGTGGCTGACATTCTTTCCAACAAACGGGCACTCAGTCTGATCGTGCTCACTGAAGGCGTCCTGGCAGGTATCGCCGTCTACACCATGCTTCTGGCGCTGGTCTTGGGGCCGACCTCCATCGCATCGGCGCTAATGTCCACCCGACCGGCGTTTGTCCTGATTTTCAGCGCACTGCTGAGCACCCGCATCTGGAAGCTACTGGACGAACCTCTAACGCGGGACACCTGGGCACTAAAGTCCGGCTCCACCGCCATAGTCATAGTCGGGGTGGGTATCCTGGCACTGACGTGACACCTACCAGACTGAGAACCACCGGCCTGATGTCGCCTTTCAGACGTGCAGCGCAGGCCCACGGCAAGGCGACCTAGCCCCTACCCCCCTACGGCCACTTGTCGCCGAACTCGTCCCTGTGCACCACCCTCCCTGTAAAGTTTTTAGCGGTCTGCTGTGCCAGCCACAGCGCCGCCGGAACCACCGTCTCCGGTGCCTCGGCAACGCGACCGTCACGGTTTGTCGGCTCCTGACCAGGTGCCAGCGGCCGTGACTGGATCAGGCCAGGCCCCAGGATATTTACCGCGATGTTGTGCGACTTCATGTCCATCGCCAGGTTGAGGGTCAGTCTCTCCAATGCGGCCTTGGTGGCCGCGTACGGCAGCCTGTTAACGTCGTCCCTGCCAGCGGCACGGGAGGTTATGTTAATGATGTTGCCCTTGCGACGTTCTATCATTCCAGGTAGAAAGTATTTGCAGGTCAGGAACGGCCCGCGGACGTTCACCGCCATCGCCTGATCCCATGCTGCAGTGTCGATCTCCGTGAGCAGGCCGGATAGCAATATGCCGGCGTTGTTGATGAGCACATCTATGGGACCGGCCTCGGCCAGCGTGCGATCCACCAGAGCTTTCACCTGCGCCTCGTCCGCCACGTCGCACTGAGCGGCAATCGCCTTCCCACCAGCGTCGGTGATCTGCCGCACCGTCTCCTCCAGGGATCCTTCCGCCGATCCTTCGCCCAACCGCTGGGTACGCGCCACAGCTACCACCGTGGCGCCCTCAGCAGCAAAGCCCACGGCCAGTGCCCGTCCTATACCACGGCTGGCACCCGTGATGACTACAACAGTTCCTTGAAGACTCATGTACGATATACCTAATCCGTCTCACCTATGTTGCTTACACCAGTAGCAGGCCACCAGTATGGGCATTCTAACCTATCTAGTTTCTCGCAACCAACATGCCACACGATGCATACTGTCTCTGGCATGTTAGGACGGTATGGTCAGCGTATGTTCGGCAACAAAGCATTCTTCTACATCGGCTCCAGCACCGCTAAGGTATCCAGACACCCGACTTACCAATGTAGCAGTTCGCCGTGCCTTTCACATATAGTTTAGAGGATACGTCTACATCGCACTGGATAGAAGGCAGGCGAATCCGAATTCATTGATCAGCGATAGTGTTGGTGATAGGCTGGATTGAGGTTTCTAACGATGTTTTGTGGAATGAAGGTAGCAGCGCACAATTGCTGCATTCTGGCAGGGAGAGCAGGTGGCCGTTGGTAACAGTCATTCCAGGGCCGTTTACCACGCAGGCAAAGCAGGCTGCCATCCAGAAGGAAGTCCGCCAGCATTACGAAACGTATTTCGACAAGGCAGCGCGACAAAGGTCCTGGTTTGCCGACCGGCTGCCCCAGCGAAAGGAGATGGCAAAATACGGCCATCTCATCAGCGATGAATCCCGCGAGCTTCTGCTTGGCTTCATGGGTGTGGAGTCGTTCGTTGACGACTACGTTTTCGCAGGGATAAACGCCGCCGGGAATACCGCGACCACGCGCCAGATATACATCTCCTGGGGATTTGAAGAGCGCCGCCATGGGCAGACCTTCCGGTTCGCACTGATCGACTCCGGCCTCTATACCCAGGAGTTTGTCGACCGCTACCTTGCTGAAGCCGGGGAGGACCAGTGGACCTTCGAGCGGCAAACGGGCTACGAGGCGACACCGCTGCTCGCATCCGCCTACGCGATATTCCAGGAGAGGCAAACGCGCTGGAACTACGCGGCGTTGCGGGTCCGCCTCTGGCAGGAGTACGGCAGCCCAACGGACCAGTCCGGACGGCGCATATTCCCTGCAGTTGCCGGGGCGATCAGGTTCCCTGAAATCGATGAAGGCGCGCATGAGGCGAACTTCAGCAGCATTGTCCATATCTATCTAAAGTACATGCCAGACATGGCCATGGATGCCCTGATGAAGGTGTCCGCCAGATATCGGATGCCAGTGGTGCAACTACCCAACGGTGAGCAGTTCATCGAGGCTGTAATAGCTGCCGGAATGGGCGTCCCACGGGATGTAATCAGCAAGATTATGAATCCCGCTCTATCAAGAATGGGGTTTGAGAATCGTCGCGCACTGCGCAATGCCGTGGAGAATTTCCAGAACCTGCCGGAAGGCGCCGCCGTCCAACTGCCCGGAAAGCCGATTCAGGATCTGCCAGAGGACTCCGCCTCAGCTGTCTACGAAATGATGCCAACGGGAGACTTTGTCCTCGTAGGTCAGGACGAAAGCGCGGATTCTTAGGGTCTTCCACCGATAAGGCGGACGCTTGGGACACCGACAACCCCTTTCAAGCCATCGCCATACACAGAGTTCTGACTCCCGCTCCACAAACACCTACGATACCCGCATAATTGCCGTCTCTACATGATAGCAACTATGGTCACCATTCACGGTGCGCACAATACATCCAGCGAGGATTGAGCTAATAGCTGAACTGTCCCCTGCAAAACCAGAATGTACCGCCATTCGCACCGCTGATCTGCTAGGGGCCTTCTCCCTGGCAAGCGATCTCGCGATGGGGCTGCACATGGGGCACGAGGCACGCTCCTGTTACATCGGCATACACATCACCTAGGAGATGGAACACCCGTTGGAGCAACGCACCAACCTTTACTACGCTGGGTTGTTGCTGTTGAAGGACACCGGCTGCACCACCTATACATACAAGCCTGCTAGCCAGCTCCTGGCTTGTGGACGAACTCGCCGCCAAGCGAGGCCTACAGGATCTCACACAACCCAATATGTACAGGCGCTTCAGTAATGTATTTAGGATAAGCAATTGCGCTCAACTCAGCATGGGTCTCAGGCCTGTTCCCAGCCGCTATTACCCTTATTATCTTCGGAGCAATTCTCCCAGAGGAACGCTATCTGGAGCAGAAGTTTGGATAGGAATATCTGAGATACAACTCCACAGTCCGACGGTGGCTCTAGGTTAGGGGGCCGGAAGCCCAACACAGTGAAACGAAGCAGATTGAAAGTCGCCATGTCACCCCGGACCGGTTCGTGTCGGCATTGCCGCGAGAGTGGGCTAGGTGAACCGCAGTGAGCCTATCCCTGTCGTTCGGCGACAAGTACACGCCACCATTCCTGATACCTTGATTCGGGCAGGCCATTCCTATCCCACAACGCTCTGACCTGCCTAACTTCCTCTTTTACATTTGCCACCAGCTCCTCAGGGGTGCCGTTGTTGAAAAGCACCAGGTCTGCCGCCGCCGCCCGTTCATCCCACGGTCGCTGACTGGCCAGGCGCTGGTCTGCCTCCTCCCGCGTAAATCCGTTTCTGGCCATGAGCCGCTGCCTGGCCAGGTCCTGGTCGCAGGCTATCAGCCAGGTCACATCAGTCCACTGCCCGTATCCGGCCTCCACATGGTTCACTGACTCCATGACGCACGTGGCGTCGTCTCCCAGGGTCGCACGCCAGCCGTCGATAACGCCCTGCACAGCCGCTCCGATGTCGCCGATGGCCGTTGTCAGGTTACGCATCTCCTCCGGTTTGCCGAAAACCATGCCGCCCAGCAGGCGACGATCTATGTAACCGTCCTCACCAACCACCTCCCTCCCAAAGGCGGCGACCACACTTTCGAACCCGGACGTGCCTGGGTCGTACAGCCGGTGCGCCACCCTGTCAGCGTCGCTGTGGACGGCACCCGTCTCCACAAGGGCCTGGCACACCAGACCTTTGCCTGTGGCTATGGAACCGGTAACGCCAATCACCAGTGGCACGTTTCATTCACCTCTTGCCGAATGAGCACCTATTGCACTGCGGGCACCTTCCGCCAAACGGGAATTGGAAGCATAGTAGTCCTACCGGTGTGGCCGCGCAAACAACCCGATCCCGGTTGCAATCTGTGTCCGGCTCTGTAACATTGGCACTAGCAACGCTGAAGCCAGCCTTGAAACCAGGAGGGATGCTGCTATGTCCATCATAAACTCGGTCCTGGGGCCGCTGGACACCGCCGACATGGGGTTCACCCTGAGCCACGAGCACATACTGACCGGCTCGGCAGGGATACAGACCACATACCCTGAGTTCATAGACCGCCAGGGGACCATCGATCGTGGCGTAGTCGACCTGACGGAGGCTTATGGCGAGGGACTGCGAACCATAGTGGATGTGACCACCATGGACCTGGGCCGGGACATACGCCTGATTGAGGAAGTGTCGCGCCGCAGCGGCGTCAATATCATCGTCGCCACGGGCATATGGCGTGATATCCCAAGGGTATTCTGGGCGGCTGCGCCGGACATGATCGCCGATCTTTTCGTGCGGGAAATAGAGGTTGGCATAGAGGATACCGGCATCAAAGCAGGCATCATCAAGGTGGCCAACGATCAGGGCGGCGTAACGCCGGAGGGTGAGATCATCCTCCGAGCGGCGGCCCGCGCACAGAAGCGCACTGGCGTGCCCATCTCCACCCACACCTGGGCAGTGGAGCGCGTGGGGGAACAGCAAGTACGCATCTTTGAGGACGAAGGCGTGGACCTGAACCGTGTATACATCGGCCACAGCAACGACTCCACGGATATCGACTACCTGACGGGCCTGCTGGAGAAAGGTGTGTGGATAGGCCTGGATCGCTATCCTGGGGGCCGCGCCGCCAGCACTCCCAACTGGGAGAAACGCACCGAGACCGCCAAGGCCCTTATAGACGCCGGCTACGGCGACCGAATCATGCTGTCACACGACTGGTCGGTGACGCTGAGCATCGTAAGCATTGAGCAGCAGGAGCAGCGGCGTCAGTACAACCCTGACGGCTACCTGTTCATTCAACGCCAGGTGCTGCCAAGGCTCATAGAGCTTGGCGCCGACCCGGAAGCGGTGCGTGTGATAAACGAGGAGACGCCGCGCCGGTTCTTTGAGGGTGGGTAGCGCTTAGGTCTCGGGAATGCCTGACGAACCTTTGGACCAAGGGCTAGCGTCCTCGGTGGAAGGGACAATGACCCAGTGGCGTGCCCTCACATTACTGGCGCTGGCTGAACTGCTGGGCATGACTCTGTGGTTCAGCGCCTCCGCAGTGGTACCAAGCCTGGAGCTGGCCTGGGGCCTATCTTCAACCGACGTGTCCTGGCTCACCATGTCCGTTCAGATAGGATTTGTTGCTGGAACAGTCCTGACTGCACTCCTCAACCTTCCGGACATAGTCAATACCAGGCGCCTGTTTGCTGTATCAGCCCTGCTTGGCGCTTCATCCAACGCAGCATTTGCTTTCATGGCTGATGGGCTCGCATTGGGCATTCCATTGCGCTTTCTGACCGGCGTGTTACTGGCAGGCGTCTATCCACCAGGATTAAAGATCGCCGCAACCTGGTCTCTCCGCTATCGTGGCCTAGCCATAGGCTTGCTGGTAGGGGCTCTTACTGTGGGGTCGGCTTCGCCCCATCTTGTGCACGCTCTGAGCAGTCTCGCCTGGGAACAGGTGGTCCTGGTTTCTTCGGGGATGGCTATCGTAGGCGGGTTGATAGTCCTGGCACTCATCAAAGACGGCCCGTTCACAGCACCACAGGCACCATTCAACCCCCGTATAGCCATTAACTGCCTGGCACAGCCAGGCATCCGGCTGGCGAACCTCGGCTACTTGGGGCATATGTGGGAGCTCTATGCCATGTGGATATGGGTGCCTGTCTTTCTGGCGGATGGTCTGGTAGCGCGGTCGGGGTCAGCTACGCTTGCCGGCGCAATCGCCTTTGGTGTGATAGCGATGGGCGGCATCGGAAGCGTCGTAGCAGGGGCGCTGGCTGACCGCTTCGGGCGGACCGTCATAGCATCCGGCGCCATGGTGTTGAGCGGGAGCGCAGCCCTTGTGGCGGCGGCGCTCTATAACGCTCCACTGATTGTCATTACGCCGGTGCTGCTGGTCTGGGGTCTGACGGTCGTAGCAGACTCCGCTCAGTTCTCGGCTGCTATCACAGAGCTTAGCCCGCCTGAGTATGTGGGGACGGTCCTGACCGTTCAGACAGCCGTGGGTTTCCTGCTGACTCTCTTTCCGATTCAGCTAGTACCGATATTCGTGAACGCGCAAGGATGGTCACTTGCGTTTGCAACACTGGCCCTTGGACCGGCCGTAGGTGTATGGGCGATGCTGCGCCTGCGGCAGTCGCCTGAGGCCATCAACCTTGCCGGGGGCAGACGCTGATCGTAGGACTAGATATTACGAGGAGCGGTGTGTCTCTCCTGAAATCAGTTCACCAGGACACGCAGAAGCAGGCGCTCCATTACATCATCCGGCTTCCTGTCCGCAGGCAGTTAGTGACCACTCAGCGACCTTTTGTTCCTCCATCACCAACAAGCACCGCTTGCGATACTTTCCGATTGGGCGGCCTGGCCATGAACAGAAGGAACCCAGCCATCGCGAATAACCCGGTTGAGATCATCCACAACGTTATCGGATCAAGTCCGGCATCTAGAAGGAATCCATAGACCGGCGGACCCAGGCTGGTTGCAGCCACCTGCACCGGAAACACGACGCCCCGGATAGTGCCAAGGAACCTGCGCCCGAAATAGTTGGGCCAGATAAGGTTATTCGCAGTGATATAGGCTCCGGCTCCGATGGCCCAAATCATGCTATGCGCGATTATGGTATATGTCTGTCCTGTGGACCAGATCATGGGCAGCATGGATAGGCTGAAACCCAGCGCACCAAACAGTCCCAGATACCTTGTTTTTACCCTCTCACCGATGAGGCCGAATATGATAACCGAGAAGATGACAGTGAACGGGTCCATCGCGATACCGAATGCCACCATTGATGGCGACATGCCGGTTCCCTCCCAGTAGGCTACCCGGTGCAGCAATGTGCCGGTCAGGGCGAAACCACCTACCGACAGGGCAGCGAGTATCAACCAGGATACAGGGTGCCGAAGTGCCTCTCTGGCTGTCCAGTCGTCCTCAATTACCGCGTTCTGCTCGTTGTCGAGGTCTGCAGGCGATGGCTCTAGCCGTGATTCGTCAAAGCCATCAGGCTCCAACCCTAAGTCGGACGGGGAACCTCTTAGAAAAAGAAAGCTCAGAGGAACGATGATGGCCGTGACCAGCACTCCAAAGACCACCCAGGCCTCCCGCCATCCAATTGTTTGAATCATCCATTGACCCACAGGGATGGATATTACGGTGCCTATTGCCATGCCTGTGGTAGCTATCGACGTGGCGCGGCCCCGTTTTGAAATAAACCACTTGGCCACAGGCACCGCCGTGAGCAGGTTGCCCCCTGGCCCTCCCCCCAATCCAACAGCGCCGGAGATCGCGAAAAGCAGGTAAAGGAGCCAGAGCTGCCTTACATAGAACAAGCCGACCAAGCTGACCCCGGCTGCCACACCAGCAAGCAGTCCCAGCCACTTCGGGCCAAACCTATCGATTATCAAGCCGATCAGTGGCGCGGTGACGCCGCTGACCAGTAATCTGAAGGTAAGCGCCAGCGAGATAGCACCCAGGCTCCAACCCATCTCTTTACTAATTGGTGCTATGAAGAATGAGAAGACAACAGGGTTGAGTGGCGCCGTCGCAATGTTGATGGCAAGACCCGTTGCGACGATGACCCAGCCGTAGTAAAGCCGGGCGGGCATAGGAATGGGAACAGTAGGCAGCCGTTGCATGGATAACCACGTTAGGGTATTAGAAACTTTAGGGCAAGGACTAGGGCATCCCGTGATATCAGTTCACCAGGGTCCACAGGAGCAGGTTAGCCAGAAAGATAGCAGTCATGCTTGCGCTGAGCGGTGTCCCCAGGCAATCCTGCGGTGGTACAATCATCCTGCGTAAAAGGAACAGCGGAACAACTACTGTCAGCAGCAAAGGGGGGCAAGAACGTGGCTACATCAGTAAAGCGACAGACCCTCGATGAGTTCGTGACCTCAGCCCTTAGCGGCGATGCCCAGTATGACGGTCTGGATGCCGTCATTTCAGCTATTGCCAATGGCGCTGCGCAGGTCCAGCGGCAGGTTCAAGCAGCGGCGCTGGTGGATGTCCTTGGTATCACAGGTGATACCAACGTTCAGGGCGAAATAGTACAGCGCCTAGACGCGATCAGCTCAGACATTTTCGTGGAAGTTCTCCGTAGCAGCGGCCGCGTAGCAATAATCGGATGCGAGGAGATAGAGAAGCCCGTCATCGCCGGGGACGATGCGAAACACACCTATATGGTTCTCATGGACCCCCTAGACGGCTCCACCAATATCGACGTCGCTGTAAGCATCGGCTCCATATTTGGAATCTGGCGCAGGGACCCCAGCGAACCGGTAACGGAGGGGTCGCTGCTACGACCTGGCAGCGAACAGGTTGCCGCGGCTTACGTCGTTTACGGGTCAAGCACTGTAATGGTGATAGCTACCCACAACAGTGTTCAGGGTTTCACTCTGGATCAGGATACCGGCTCATTCACCATCACCCATCCGGACCTTCGGATTCCGGACAACTGCCTGTACTACAGCACCAACGAGGGCAACTTCAAGGCTCTGGACGAGTCCACCCAGCAAGCCATGACCAGCCTGCGAGATACCTACTCCCTGCGCTACGTGGGCTCCCTGGTTGCTGACTTCCATCGCAACCTTCTCAAGGGCGGAATATTCCTGTATCCGGCTGACCTAAAACGTCCCGATGGCAGGCTGCGGCTAATGTACGAGGCGAACCCACTGGGTTTTGTAGCGGAGCAGGCCGGAGGCACTGCGTCAACGGGGAAACAGCGCATTATGGAAGTAGTACCGGAGCGCTTACATCAACGCACGCCATTGATCCTGGGGAACAAGGACGTTGTGGAGAAGGCGGTGGCAATCATCGCCGGGTAGGCCAGCCTATGCCAGCGAGTTGGGTTTGGCCGGAAAACGTTCGTTAGTAAGGAGGAGATAACCTTGGACATACAGAAGCTGACCACTACTGCGGAGGCCATGGTTGCGCCCGGCAAGGGCATCCTGGCAGCGGACGAAAGCGGCGGGACGATCAAGCGACGCTTTGACACCATCAACGTGGAGTCCACGGAGGAGAATAGACGCGACTACAGGGAGATGCTTTTCCGCACCGCTGGCGCTTCCGAGTACATCAGCGGCATCATCCTGTTTGACGAGACTCTACGTCAAAACGGGGCTGACGGTACTCCTCTGGTGAATGTCCTGGTGGACCAGGGCATTATTCCGGGCATAAAGGTGGACAAAGGGACACAGCGACTGCCCGAAGCGCCCACTGAGCTTGTGACCGAGGGCCTGGACGGACTCCGCGACAGGCTGAACGAGTACGCGGAGTTGGGTGCTCGATTCACCAAATGGCGAGCCGTCATCACCGTCGGCGAAGCCATTCCAACGACGTATTGCATCGAAACCAACGCCCACGCACTGGCACGCTTTGCAGCGTTGAGCCAGGAAGCAGGGCTGGTCCCCATCGTGGAGCCGGAGGTGCTGATGGACGGTGACCACAGCATTGACCGCTGCTTTGAAGCCAATGAGGCCGCTCTGCGGGAGCTATTTGCACAGCTTGCCAGACAGAACGTTGTCCTGGAAGGTACCATTCTGAAGCCGAGCATGGTGCTCTCCGGCAGCACAGCTACCAACCGTGCCGGCCCAGATGAGATTGCTGAAAAGACGGTTGACTGCTTCAAGCGAACAGTGCCCGCGGCCCTCCCCGGCATAGTCTTTTTGTCCGGTGGCCAGACCGATGAAGAGGCGACCATTAATCTCAACGCAATAAATAAACGAGCAGCGGTTGTCGGCGCGCCGTGGGAACTAAGCTTCTCCTTCGGCAGGGGACTACAGGCAGCGCCCCTGAAGGCATGGAGCGGCAAGGTTGACAACTTGGAGCGGGCGAAACAGGCCTTCCATCACCGGGCCAAACTCACCAGCGCGGCGCGGCAGGGCAGCTACCTCCCGGCTATGGAACGGGAGCTCTCCGCCGTTTAAGCAGCGCCCGGATCTCAGAGGAAGCCCAAGCCTGACTCATACGTGAAAAGGCAAGGCCTTAGCATAAGGATACTCCTCATACATACAGCAAGGCTGACCTTGGGGTCTGACTCTGGAGAAATGCGGGTACAGGACACGCCCTGCTCAGTGGCCCGGCATCTCCGGCGCTTTGTACGTCCCGCGGAACCTATATAGCGTCGCCTCAGGCTCCACAGGCGACACCAGCAAGTAGTCCGTCTCCTCTATCTTGGCGACGATGAACCAGGGCCCATCCTCCGCAAGCGCCTGCTGAAAGACCTGGTCCAGATCCTCCAGGGTGCTTACGGTGGCGCTCTTGGCAATGCCGCAGCCTTTGGCCACCTGCTCAAGGTCGGTTCCTGCCGCCGTGTGACTTGGCTGGTGCCCCGTCTGTCCCCACTGCTCGTTGTCCCACACCACCACAACCAGATTGATGGGTTTCTCCCGACCTATGGTGGCAATGGTGCCCATGTTCATCAGCAGTGAGCCATCGCCGTCCAGGGAAACTACCTTGTCAGGGACGGTGAGCGCCATACCCAGGGCGATTGAGGAGCAGAGGCCCATGGAGCCGTATGTGTAGAAGTTACGATCGCGGTGCCCGACGTGCCACAGCTCGTCCGTGGTAGGGCCAAGGTTGGCCACCACCGGCTCGTCTTGCAGGTGGCTGACCAGGAGCTTCGTCGCCTCGAACCTATGCAATTTTGCCTCCGTGGAGCATGGGTGTCATGCAAAGAGCCAGGGGCTGCCGGCTGGCGTAGCACAGTTTAAGCGCGCCCGTCACTGTCCGCTCCAGGGAAACGTGGTCTTCCAGTGTGTAGTAAGGGAGACCCAGGACGTCCAGGACCGGCCGGGTAGCACGGCCCATAGCCACCTGCGCGATGTTGAACTCGTCCAGCTGGCCGCGCAGGTTGATAAACAGCGGCACCGGTATGCGGCACGGGATGCACAGGCTGGCAATGGCGTTGACGCAGTTGCCGAACCCGCTGGACTGCATAAACACGGCTGCGTTGCGACCCACGGCGTAGGACCCCGCAGCTATGCCTATGGCCTCCTCCTCACGTGTGGCAGGGACTACGCGGAAGTAGGGGTCGTCCTCCATGAGCTGGGTAGCCTGGTATATGCTGATATCCGGAACGTACGCGATCAGCGATACATCCGCGCCCTTCAGGCAGCGCACAAGGTCCTGGGCCCAGGTCATGCTCACCCCTCACTTGGATAACGGCTGAATGGGGAACGGACTAACTGTATCTGGCGATGCCACCTACTGTCAAAGCGGAGCGTGCCACCCCAGCCTAACCACTCCTTCCATGCCGCATGGTCGCCAGGAACAAGGCCACGCACACACCGAACAGCAGGCTGCCCACTATCGTCCACGGATCCCCGGCCACGATGGCCGCTGCCAGAAAAAGGACGCTGCTCAGCAGGGAAAGCAGCCATGCCAGGAGCGAACACGACGGTTCAGGTCTGGCTAGCCCGCACTCTCCGGCAACAGCGGCTCCACACCATCCTCCAACTCAACCTCCAGGGCATTGATGGCGTAACACAGCATGGCGTAGTAGCCGATCGTCACCACAAGGTCGGTGACGCCCTGCAGGCCCACCAGGTGCTCCACCGCGCTGTACGTGGAAGAACGCACCCGCTTGTCCTCCAGCAGCTCACGGGTGAACTGTATGAATACCCCCTCCTTCGGCAACAGCCTGCGTGGAGGAGAGCCGTCTTCAATGGTATCGATCACCTCTTCACTCACGCCCGTCGCTTCGGCAGACGCCACGTGATGCGTCCACACGTACTGGCAGCGCAATTCACGGGCTGTAGTCAGTGTAACGATCTCGCGCACCTCCGGGGATACGGACGAAGCGGCGTACCTGAGCTGCTCACCCACAGCAGCTACCCTCGCAGCCACCTCTGGGCTATTGAGCAAGGCGGTGAATGGCCGGGCCACGTGGCCTCGTTGACTGGCTATCTGGTCATACAGAGCCTGCTTTTCGGCAGGCAGGTCATCCTTTGATACGTAGGGTACGCGAGCCATACTCTCTCCTCCTGAGCGTGCTAATAGAACTGTTACATCCAGCGACTCACAATCGCGAAATGTTGCATTCCCACACCAGGCCCGCCCTTGGCCGGTGCTACGACGGGGCCAAGCCGCGCTGGTGTCGCACCATCATACGCTGGTGATACAGCAGGGATACAACTCCCGTAAGAACAACGCTCAGATAGCTTATGGAGCGGTCCACCAGTGTTATGGATACGGCGGCGTCCCTGGAGACGGCAAGGCTCAGAAGACCCACCAGGCCTGCCTCAACAATACCAAGGCCTCCGGGGCTTAACGGGACAGCGCTGAGCAGAGCGTTGGCCAGACTAACGAACATGACCAGCCCGATGCCCACGTCCAGTCCGGTGGCGCTGACAACAAAGTAGAGACGCCCTACCTCCGCCAACCAGGCCAGCAGTCCTGTCAGAACCACCCACGGCAGGGTATTGAAGCTGCGCATGGTGCCTTCATGAAAGCTGCGGTACACCGTCAGTACCCTCTGAGGCAACAGGCGAGACACCCTTCTCCGGAACAGTTGCATACCCAGGAGTCCAAGGAGGGCAGTCGCCACCAGAGCAAGACCCACCAGTAGCATCGTTTGAGGAAGCTGCATATCCGGGTCGGCATACACCAGCAGGAACCCAATCAACAGCAGCAGGAAGACCAACGCTATGTCCATGACACGCTCCGCCAGGATCGTACCCATTGACCGGGCCAGGGGAGCGCCGGTCTCTTCGGCGTATGCAATAGCCCGATAGGCGTCGCCCAGGCGAAACCAGGTAACAGAACTGGCGAACCACCCCAGCAGAACCAGGCGGGCTGCAGTGACCGGCGAAGGCAAAGGTGCCATTTCACCCACGCCAGCATTCCTCAGCAAAAGACGCCATCGCAACCCACGGAACAGAAAGGTCATGTAGTGGATCACCACAGCTAAGGCAAATAGGCGAGGATCGCTCTGGCGAATGGTCTCCCAGGTGGCGCGCAGGTCAACTGGAAACCGGGTAAGCAGGAGTATCAGTATAACCGCGGCAATGGCGAATGAGATCAAGGTAGGCCAGGAGAAAAATCTCCGCCTGAGTGAGATGCCCTGGGTCTCTGATCCGTTTGCGTCCATAACGCTACCCCATAACCGTCACAGAGGCCGCTTGGCCGGTATCCCAGGTCGTCTTGGATACCTGTCAGGTGTTGGCTCCACCTTCTCCACCACTACCAGCACACGCTCTCCACCCAGCACATCGGATGGGACCGGCTGGACTTCGACGACCCGCGCGCCCAAGACATCCCAGGCGGCAGCCGCCTGCGCCAGCTCCTCTACAATGTCACCCTTCTTTTGGAGTATCGCCAGACCTCCCAGGCGACAGAATGGGACGGCGTACTCCGCCATGACCCTCAGCGACGCCACTGCGCGGGCCACAACTACGTCAAACGACTCCCGCAGCTCCGGGCCGTGAGCCAACTCTTCGCAGCGGCCGGTCCGTACCACCACATCCTCCATACCCAGGACGGTCGTCAGTAAAGAGAGGAATCTGGTGCGCTTAGAAGAAGAGTCAACAAGGGTGAGTCCTATTCCTGGGAACGCTATTTTCAGAGGGACCCCCGGGAAACCAGCGCCGCTGCCAACGTCGCAGATGCGCCCACCAAGACGAACGGCCTCTGAAAGCGCCGGAGCCAGGGTCAACGAGTCCAGGAAGTGCAACTCCTCGATCTCAGCAAGGTCGGTGATGGCGGTGAGATTGACCCTCCGGTTCCACTTGATCAGCTGATCGCTAAAGCAACGGAACTGCTCCTCTTGGTGAGATGTCAGAGGAAAACCTAGCTGAAAAGCGCCATGTTTGAGCCGTTCCACGGGGGCCGATTATACCACTTGTAGCTTTTCAACGGGTGGGAGGGAACCTTACGCTCCTTACAACCCTCTTATGCCCAATGACCAAATGGTCAATAGCCAGGCCTTGGGCATGACCACTCGAACAGCTAGCGGCATAGGTTGACAGCTTTGCAAGCGGCAACTAAAATTGGGCAACCTAGCGGGCATGAATCGGGTCATGCTACGGGGGTCGGCAGCTTCAGGAGGCGTGGAGTGGCAACAAAAGCCTATGTTCTCATTGAGACGGCGATAGGCAAGACCCGAGATGTGGCTTCGGCTCTGGACGGACTGGAGGGGATCAGGTCTGTTGACCTGGTTACAGGTCCGTATGATCTCATCGTGGTGATAGAGGCTGACGATCTGGGCTCCATCGGTGACATGGTAACCGGCAATGTACATACCATAGGTGGAATACAGCGCACCGTCACATGCCTGACAGTTGGCAGCTAGGCGCACCACACACACCCAATGCCTTCAAGGTGGCAGCCAAGCAGCTTATCAGATGGTTCGGCGTTGAACGCATAGCTGGAGGAAGAGATGGATTTTGCATTTCCTCAGGAGCTTGAAGAGTTCCGCAAAGAGATTCAGACCTTCGTGAAACAGGAGATTCCCGACGATTGGACAGGGGTGGACGAAGACGCCAACCCTGAAACCATACGGCCCCTTCGAAAGAAGCTGTCCGACAAAGGATGGCTGACCATCGCCTGGCCCAAGGAGTACGGCGGCATGGAGGCACCCCACCTCCAGCAACTGGTATTCAATGAAGAAATGGCCTACAACAGGGTGCCCGCGGCGGACAACGCCATCACAATGCTGGGGCCCATCCTTATGATGGAAGGCACCGACGAGCAGAAGGCCACCTTCCTACCACCCATAGCCAACGCTGACGTCCGGTGGGCCCAGGGATACAGCGAGCCCGGCTCCGGCTCCGACCTGGCCTCTCTCCAGACCAGGGCGGTGGAAGATGGCGACGACTTTATCATAAACGGTACGAAAATATGGACGTCAGGCGCACACCACGCCGACTGGCTGTTCATGATGGCCCGCACCGACCAGGACGCACCCAAGCACCGTGGCATCAGCTTCCTGCTGGTGGATATGAAAACACCCGGCCTGGAGGTCCGCCCCATCATCAACATGGCGAACATCCACGGCTTCAACCAACTCTTCTTCGACAACGTCCGAGTGCCAAAGCGAAACCTGGTGGGTGAGTACAACCGAGGCTGGTACGTGGGCGCGCGCCTGCTGGACTTCGAACGGTCCGGTGTCGGCCGCTCCGCAGGGGCACGCAAGACCCTGGAGGAGCTAGTGCAGTTCGCCAAGGAGACCAACTGGAACGGACAAACACTTTCCAAGAACCCGACCACACGGAACCGCTTGGCAGACATGGCTATCGAGGTAGAAGTGGCCCGAATGATCTCCTACCACATCGGCTGGCTGCAAAGCGAGGGCGAGGTATTCAACCGAGAGGCATCCATGGGCAAGCTGTTCGGCTCTGAGATGACCCAGAGGATCTTCCAGACCGGCATGTCAATGATGGGACTGTACGGCACTCTGTCCAAGGGGAGCAAGTGGGCACCCCTCCAGGGACGGGTGGAGCGCGGATTCCTGACATCGTTCAGCTCAACCATAGCCGCCGGCACCTCCGAGATACAGCGCAACGTAATCGCCACCCGTGGCCTGGGGTTGCCGCGCGGATAGCGGCTGCGTCCCGAGGTTTCGAGACGGGGCATGCCAGGGACATCCCCTGGGATTCGAGTGAGGGCGAGTGCGAATGAGTGAGCAGGAATCGATTGCTTCTCAGGGAAAGGAACCACCATGGACTTTCAACTGGCACCAGAAGAGTTGGCCTTCCGCGAAGAGTTGCAGGGCTTCCTGAAGCAGGAGTTGCCATCCGACTGGGCCGGAGACGAGTATGAGGAGGAAGGGGGCGGAGACGAGAACTGGCAGTTCACCCTCAAGATGCGTAAGAAGCTGGCCGACAAAGGCTGGCTGACGCTGGCCTGGCCCAAGGAGCACGGCGGCGGCGGCGCATCCATAACGACTCAGTTGGTGTTCAATGAGGAGATGGCCTATCACCGCGCCCCCGGAGTGGACATGTGGGGCGTGAAAATGCTGGCGCCCACCCTCATGATCCACGGCACCGATGAGCAGAAGCAGAGGTTCCTGCCGTCCGTTGCCAAGGGCGAGGTGCAGTGGTGCCAGGGGTACAGCGAGCCGGGTTCCGGTTCCGACCTCGCATCCCTCCAGACCAAGGCTGTGGTGGACGGCGACGACTACATCATAAACGGAACCAAGATATGGACATCTAACGCGCATCGCGCCGATTGGATCATACTCCTCGCCCGCACCGACCAGGACGCCCCCAAGCACCGGGGGATCACCATGCTCCTTCTGGACATGAAGTCACCCGGCGTAGAGATACGTCCCATCGTCAACATGGCCGGAGTCCACGGCTTCAACCAGATCTTCTTCGACAACGTCCGGGTGCCCAAACGCAACCTGGTCGGCGAGGAGAACCGGGGTTGGTACGTCGGCGCCACACTGCTGGACTTCGAGCGATCCGGCGTCAACTATTCAGCCAGCGCCCGCCGCAGCTTGGAGGAGCTGGTGCAGTTCGCCAAGGAGACCAAAACCAATGGCCAGACCCTGAGCAAGGATCCCACGGTGCGCAACCGCCTGGCGGACATGGCTATTGAGATAGAGGTCAGCCGGATGATCTCCTACAACATCGCCTGGATGCAGAGCCAGGGCACCGTGCCCAACAAAGAGGCATCCATATGCAAGGTGTTCAGCACGGAGATGCAGCAGCGCCTGGCGGAAACAGGCATGCGGATGCTGGGGCTGTACGGACAGCTTGCGCCCGGCTCCAAGTGGGCACCCATGCAGGGACGCATAGAGCGCGCCTTCCTAAGCAGCCACTCCGCAACGCTGGCCTCCGGCACATCTGAGATACAGCGCAACATTATCGCCACCCGTGGCCTGGGCCTACCGCGCAGCTAGGTAGCGCTAGGCGGCCGGGACTACACACACACAAACGGAGGGGAAAGAAAAATGGACCTGGGTTTCGACGAATCTCAACAGATGCTGAAGACCTCAGCCCGCGAGTTCCTTGAGCAGGAGTGCCCCACCTCCTTGGTGCGAGCGATGGAGGAGGACGAGCGCGGCTATACTCCAGAGTTGTGGAGCAAGATCGCAGAGCTTGGCTGGCTTGGCCTAACTCTACCAGAGCAGTACGGCGGCCTTGAACTCAGCTACTTTGACCTTATCTTGATCCTGGAGGAGATGGGTCGCGCCATGCTGCCAGGCCCCTTCTTCTCCACCGTGGTTCTGGGCGCCATGACGCTCATGGAGGCTGGCTCCGACGCTCAGAAACAGGAGCATCTGCCCAAGGTGGCCAACGGCGAGACGATTCTCACCATGGCCCTGACCGAACCCACAGCCACCTACGAACCCGCAGGAGTGCAGACCACCGCCAAAGCCAACGGCTCCGACTACGTGCTCAACGGTACCAAGCTGTTCGTCCCGGATGCCCAAGTAGCGGACGCTATGATTGTCATCGCTCGTACCACCGAGTCGGGCGACGCCTCCCAGGGAATTACCCTGTTCCTGGTGGACGCCAACAACCCGGGAATCACCATCACTCCCCTCAAGACCATCTCCGGAGATAAGCAAGCCGAGGTAGAGTTCAAGGACGCGCGAGTCCCGGCCAGCGCCGTTGTAGGCGAGGTAGACAAGGGGTGGGACACCGTCTCCCGCATCCTGGATCTGGCCGCAATAGGCAAGTGCGCGGAGATGCTGGGCGGCGCCGATCGCGTGCTGGAAATGACCACCGAATACGTGAAGGAACGTGTCCAGTTCGGCAGGCCCATAGGCAGCTTCCAGGCTGTCCAGCACCATTGCGCCAACATGGCCACGGACGTTGAAGGCTGCCGGTACGTGGCGTATCAGGCGGCATGGCGCGTATCCGAGCGCCTACCTGCAGAGCGTGAGGTAGCAATAGCTAAGGCCTGGGTCAGCGACGCCTACCGCAGGGTGTGTGCGCTGGGACACCAGAGCCACGGCGCTATCGGCTTCACTAAAGAGTATGACCTGCAGCTGTTCACCCGCCGGGCCAAGGTGGCAGAAGTCGCATACGGTGACACCGACTTCCACCGGGAGCAGGTCGCCGTGGGCATGGGCCTGTAGCAGTACTAAAAACCAAATGCCAGACTGCATCTTCTGCGATATCGGCAGGGGCCAGACGGACAGCGAGCTCCTGTTCAGCGATGACAGGTGCTTCGTCATAAGGGACATCGCTCCGCTGGCACCCACGCACCTGCTGATCATCCCATACATGCATATGACGTCCCTGGGATACATAGGCCCGGGCGAGGAGGCCCTCTTCGGGCACCTGTTTGCCGTGGCAGAGGAGATGGCCCGCCGCGAACAGGTGACGCTGAGCGGTTTCAGGGTCTCCATCAACCAGGGCCCAGACTCCGGCCAGGGCATCCCACACATTCACGTCCACCTGCTTGGCGGCAAGCCACTGCCCGCCCTGGGTTAACGACTACGACCCTGCACCCATGCGGTACTTGGCATGCTTACGATAGACACCCACTGCCACGCCTCACCGACCTGGTTCGAGCCGGTCGAACTGTTGCTCTTCCAGATGGATCACAACGACGTAGATAAGGCAGTCCTCATTCAGCACCGGGGTCAGTACGACAACCGATACCTCCTGGAGTGCGTGAAAAGCTTCCCTGGCAGGTTTGTGGCGGTTGGGATGTTGGACACAACCCTTCCGGACGCTCCCGATACACTGTCCCGCTGGGCTACGGAGGGTATCCAGGGCGTACGGTTCAACCCAATGGAACGCTCGCCAGGGAACGACCCGCTTGCCATCTGGCGCAGGGCCTCCGAACTAGGCCTAGTCGCCAGCTGCCTGGGCACCGCAGAGGAGTACGCCTCAGAAGGCTTCCGGAGCCTTATTGAAGAGCTACCGAACCTCCGCGTGATAGTCGAACACCTGGGTTACGTGGGTAGGGACGACGAACCTCCCTATCGTATCTACAAGAAGATCCTGGCACTGGCCCTGTATCCAAACACCTACATGAAGGTGCCAGGGCTGGGAGAGATCATGTCAAGGCCATTGCCCGCCCGGGATCCGACCTTTGATGTCAACAATGTGCCGCCAGTTATCGATATGGCGATTGAAGCGTTTGGGGCCGGCCGCCTGATGCTGGGGACGGACTATCCCCCATGCAGCAATCGTGAAGGGTATGCCAACGTGATCCGCTTCGTGCGTGAATACATGACGAGGCGCAGCGCGGCGGAGCAGGAGTCGATATTTGGCGGCAGTGCCGCCGCCCTCTTCAGCTTCGGGGATGGGTAGCAGGCAGGGCATGCCCTGCACCAATATTTTCAGTCGTGACTGGACTTCAGCCTCATTTGAACATTCGGCTATGAAGACTGGAAAGTGCAGGAAACCTGGGTTTCCTGCCGGGGAGATTGAGGGCTGTACCCTCAATCCCTAAGACGTATGAGGGCGGGAGGGTGGGAAGAAAGCGTTTGCCCTGTTCCACTGGAACAATGATCAGGCCCCGTCAAACTCTCGCAGGAACGCCAGAACCTCTTCGTTGAACCGCTCCGGCCGCTCATAGTACACCGAGTGGCCTGTATCCGGTACCTTCAGCAACCGCGCCTGTGGTATCTGCGAGGCCGCGATCTCTATGCTCCTGGGTATGGCAATGACGTCATCCTCACCCACGATGTACAAGATGGGCACGCTCGACTCCGCCAGCCGCTCATCTGTGGAGCCGCGAAAGCCGGGGGCCGCCGCCAGGAAGTCCGGCGAGTGCCGCGGGTTAAGGCGCATTATCTGCCGGTACAGGAATGTCTCCTCTGGGTGACGCTCCATGAAGCCAGGTGACAGGCCCCGAAGGGTACCAGATGGTCGCTCGCGGTCGCGCTCGTCCTGCTCTACGCGGAGCTGCCGCGACTCGTCGTTCACAGAGCCGCCGTTGGAGCCGGACAGCACCAGGCCCCACACGCGGCCCGGGTTACGCAGGGTGAAGCCCACGCCTGTACGTCCGCCCATGGAGTGGGCGACGATACCGACACGCTCGATGTCCAGATGGTCCAGCAGGCCCTTGAGGTCGTCTGCGAAGGCGCGGCGTCCCAGAGGCACGATCCCGTCTCTGGTCAGACCGAATGTCCGGTGGTCGAATGTTATGCAGGTGTAGTGCTGTGAGAAGAATGGGACCTGATGCCACCAGGACATGTGGCTCCCGCCAGAGCCGTGGGCGAACACCACCGTCGGCCCGCTGCCGTGGACCTCGTAATACAGCTCAATGCCATTTACCGGTGCGAAGGGCACTTTCGCTTCCTCCAACCTTCATCAGGACAGGCCCCAATTGTAACCACACTGGCAAGCCCTTTACTTACCCACCGCACTCAAAGGAGCGTAAATCTACCCGACACGCATCACTTCCTTGATGGTAAAATTGGCGGCGAACCACCTTACAGCATTTGCGGAGGGAAGTACGAAATGATACGAGGCACCGATCATATCCTGGTTTCCCACGCCGGCACCCTGCCCAAACCCGACGACCTTAGAGAGACGGTTATCGCCAAGGCCGGAGGCCAGTCCGTAGATGAGGAAGAACTGGCCAAACATATCCGTGATTCCGTAGCAGATGTGGTAAAAAAGCAAGTGGATATCGGCATTGACACCATCAACGATGGGGAGATGAGCAAGGCAAGCTTCACCGCCTACATTCGTGAACGCCTAGGAGGAATAGAGACCCGTGACCTCAAGCCGGGAGAAGGGCCTCCAAGGCAAGCCATAGGTGGTCGCGACGTACGGGAGTTCCCCGAATATTTTGCTGTCGGGACGGGCCGCTCCGGAGCCGCCACAGGGCAAGACCCGCTATTCTGCGTAAGCCCGCTCACATACACCGGACAGGCTGCCGTCAAGGCAGATATCGATATATTCAATGAGGCGCTCCAGGACGTCAACGCCAATGAAGCATTCCTACCGGCAATAACTCCGGGCACCATCGAGCACTGGCTGCGGAATGAGCACTATCCCAACGACGAAGCCTATCTCTTCGCCCTGGCCGACGTCCTGCATGAGGAGTACAAGGCGATTACGGACGCGGGTCTCGTGCTTCAGATCGACGACCCTGACCTGGCGGACGGATGGCAAATCCACTACGGGATGACCGTACCGGAGTATCAGAAATTCGCCGAGTTGCGCATCGACGCTCTTAACCATGCCCTTAGAGATATCCCTGAAGAGCAGGTGCGGTTCCACATGTGCTGGGGTAGCTACCACGGTCCCCACAAGTTCGACATTCCGCTCAGCGACCTTGTGGATCTGATACTGAAGGTCAAAGCCCAGACATACTCCATAGAAGCGTCCAACACGAGACACGAGCACGAGTGGACGGTGTGGGAGAAGGCAAAGCTTCCCGATGGCAAGATGCTCATGCCGGGGGTCATCGGCCACGCATCCGACTTCATAGAACACCCGGAGCTGGTGGCACAGCGCCTCGTCCGATACGCCAACCTGGTGGGGCGTGAGAACGTAATCGCCGGAACCGATTGCGGGATCGGCTCAAGGGTGGGCCACGGCTCTATCTGCTGGGCCAAGTTCGAGGCGATGGTTGAGGGCGCGGCGATAGCGACGAAGCAACTCTGGGGCCGCTAAACACCGACCTAAATGCAGCCAGATCCTGAACTGATCCGGCGGTGCTAGAAGGGAAGCGTTGGCTCCAAATCCGGACTCGTATCCGTTTCGCACGCGTTCATAGCCACGGCGATATAGCAAAGTAGTTGATGGTGCCTATCAGGTCCGTCAGGGAATATTTATCCAACGGAGCCGAAAGATTGGAGCACCTCCGTTGCCGGCCACTCCAAATCCTGTAATCTGGTGGCATCGACGACGAATGCGGTGGCCTTGCCAGCCGCTGAGTTGATCTCGTCCACCGCAGCCTGGGCACTGCCTATGTTCAGGGAGGCTATTGCAACCTCCACACCCACCTGAGCGAGCGCAAGGGCGACGCCTTTGCCTATGCCCGTGCTTGCGCACACAAGGACCGCCTTTCTACCTTAGAGATCGTACTCGAGTAGGTTCATTGCGTCCTCCTGGTTCGCGATGGGATTGGCGACGGCGCAGATCCCGACAGGTCGGGACACGCAGGTTTTCCACTATAGGCAAGGGCAGCCCTCTAACCCTCAAGGGAAAGAAAAGATCCGGGCAATGCCCAGCAGGGCGTGCCCAGCACCCACGGACTTCGTCCGTATTGCTGGTGAGAGCTTATCTCTAATACAACAATGGCAGGTATGAGTCTGGCCTATACCCAGCTATTTCTGCTTCAGCGCCGCCAGCAGCTTGCCGGGAGATATAGGAAGCTCCGTAAACCTGATACCCACGGCATCATATATAGCATTTGCCACCGCAGCCAGCGGAGGGACAATCGGCACCTCACCAACACCCCTTACGCCGTAGGGATGGCCAGGGTTGGGCACCTCTACAAGCACCGTATCTATCATGGGCAGATCCAGTGCCGTGGGCATCCTGTAGTCAAGGAACGTGGAGTTGGTCATAACACCGTCGCTGTTGAACACATACTCTTCGTTCAACGCCCAGCCAATGCCCTGAACGGCGCCACCCTGAATCTGCCCCTCCACGTAGGTAGGATGGATAGCCCTGCCAACGTCCTGCAACGCGGTGTACCGGAGTATCTCCACCTTACCTGTATCCGTGTCGACCTCAACGTCAACTATATGGTGAGCGAATGCGTTACCGACACCGCTGGGATTGACGTTTCCACGGCCCATGATCGGCCCGCCGCTGCCGTTCAGCCTGGGGGCCAACTCACTCAGGGTCATGGTCAGCTCCGAGTCCTGCTTATGCCGCAGGACTCCACCACCGTATTCCACCTGGTCTGGAGACACCTCCCAGATCTTGGCGGCTCGATCTACAAGCTGGCGCACCACGTCCTGGGCCGCCTCGTAGCAGGCGGTCCCCATCTTGAAGGTTACGCCGCTGCCCCCGGCGCCAGAGCTGTAGCCTATGGTGTCTGTGTCTACAACCGCCGGGCGAACCTGCGCAACCGGCACTCCCAGAACCTCGGCCACGTGCATCGCCATGACGACTCTGCTCCCGCCGATATCCGGCGCCCCTTCGATCAGGCTGATAGTGCCGTCCGGATTGATGCTGACAACGGCACTGGCCGGACCGGAGCCGTTCATCCAAGCACCGCTGGCGACTCCACGGCCACGATGTTGGCCCTGCAAGGGGGTCGAGTAGTGAGGATGGCTTTTTGCCGCCTCCAGCACCTCCACGTTCCCGATGTTCCCAAACACCGGTCCGGGGACCTGACGGGTCCCCTCTTTTGAGGCGTTGAGCAGGCGGAACTCAAGCGGGTCCATCTCCAGGTTCCTGCTGAGCTCATCAACCACTGACTCTACGGCGAATGCGGCGGCCGGCGTCCCAGGCGCTCGATAGGCCGCGGCCTTGGGCACGTTGCTGACCACGTCGAACGCCTCTAAGTGGCCGTTAGCTATGTCATACGGAGCGAACATAGTGCGGCAGCCTCCTCCCACGGGGGAGCCAGGGAAGGCCCCCGCCTCATAGATCAGGGTAGCGTCAGCTGCAGTAATGCGACCCTCCCTGGTCACACCCATCTTCACGCGAATGCGCGTCCCAGACGTGGGGCCCGTCGCGATGAAAACCTCAGCCCGGTCCATTGTGAGTTTGACCGGCTGGGCCGCCTTCTTGGAAAGCAGGGCCACCAATGGCTCAAGGTAAACCCCACCCAGACCTTTGGCTCCAAACCCGCCGCCGATCTCCATGGGAACCACTTTCACACGGGAGTACGGCAGATCCAGAATCTTGGAAATGTGGTCGCGGAAGCCGAAGTGGGACTGGCTGCTGCACCAAACGGTGAGATAGCCGTCGCTGCTCCATCGGGCTGTTGCGGAGTGGGGC
>Ga0310124_10000423_pt1 | contig 29173 bp, 25 predicted proteins | sample CB11b_AW_Bot5_MG_FD_203507 | JGI IMG/M metagenome (GOLD analysis project Ga0310124, IMG submission 203507) | Marine microbial communities from Western Arctic Ocean, Canada - CB11b_AW_Bot5 | ecosystem: Environmental > Aquatic > Marine > Oceanic | place: Canada: Western Arctic Ocean | collected...
TCAGTCCACCAGTGCCCTAAGATTGCCCCAACAATACCAAATGGAATCGCTGTCATAATGATCACAGGCTGAATGTAAGACTTCAGCGGGATAGCAAGCAGCGTGTAGATAGCAATCATGGCGAGTACAAACATGCTCATCATTGAACTCGCGGTTTCTTCTTGCTCTTCCGTTTCGCCAGCAAAGTCAACCGTTAGCCCCGGATATTGCGCTTCTAAATCGGGTACTAATGTGTCTTGCAACTGATGAACAAGCTCTGCAGGTGCAACCACGTCTTTGTCTAACACAGCGCTGATGTACACCGCACGTTGGCTATCAATGCGCGTGATCTCTGATACTTGGTAATCAGAATATACTTTAGCGACTGTGCTCAAAGGCACCACGGTACCGTCGTTGGTTCTCACGCTCGATTGTTTGATATCCGCAATGGTTTGACGATCCGATTCAGGATAACGAACACGGACTTTCACCTCATCTTTACCACGTTGGAACTGCTGAACAATATCACCACCAAACGCTTGCAGTACTTGTTGCGAAAGGCTTGCAGTATCAAACCCTAACGCGCGACCTTGTTGTGTTAATTCGAAACGATACTGAGGCTCTCCCAGATCCAAGTTATGATCAATGCCACTCACACCGTCAATAACTTGAAGCTGAGTTAAGAACTCATTGCCCGCCGCCGAAACTGATTCTTCATTCCACGCTTTTAGTTCGACTTTGAAGTTGTCGACCATCTCCATTTTAGACAAGATTTTGAGCTTCTTAACCCCTTCCATCTGGCCCACAGTCTCTTGCCAAGCATCTGCAAACTCGTTCGATGTGTAGACACTATCGCTGTCTAATTCAATTTTAACTTGGCCAGAATCATCAGCATCGGCGATAACCTGAAGGCTAAGCAGTTCCGATGCTTCATCTTGAGCACCGTATTGCGCTCTCAGAGTTTCATCTGTTTGTGTTGCCGCCGCTTCAAGCACTAGCAAGTTCTGTTGTGTTTGACCAAAGCTCGCGTCGTTTTGCATCGACATGTCAGCAGTCACGGTGTCGCCCGGCATATCAGGGAAGAAAGCCACACGAACCGCACCCGTCATTGGCAACCCAGCAACCAAAATAAGTAATGACAAGAAAACCATCACCACGGCATAACGCAGTTTCAGCGCCCATTCAATCACAGGGCAATAAATGCGCTTATTAAACCAACCGAGCCCAGTATCGGCAGCATGTTGAACACGAGCCCAAAGCCCCTTTTTGTCGCTGCGCTTGGTATTAATGTGTGCGAGGTGCGATGGAAGAATGAACTTAGACTCAACCAAAGACAGTAACAAACAGATAGTCACGACCGTACCGAACTGAGCGTAAATTTGCCCCATTTTACCTTCAACGTTAGCTAGCGCTAAGAAGGCAACAACCGTCGTCAACACACCAAATATAGTCGGTGATGCCACCTTCATGGTGCCTCGAATGGTACTGCCGATCGAGTCGCCTTCTTCCTTGCGGGTGGAGTAGATACTCTCCCCGACCACCACCGCATCATCGACCACTATCCCGAGCGCCATAATGAAACCAAAGGTGGTCATTTCATTGATGGTTAACCCCATAAAGGTGTCTGTCATGAAGAACATGGTGCCAAAGAATACGAACGGTAAGCCCGCAGCTACCCAGAAAGCGACACGCACGTTGAGAAACACCGCTAACACGATGAATACCAAAGCGATACCGGTGAGCGCGTTCTTCACCAACAGGCTCAAGCGGTCTTTGATCATGGTGCTTTTGTCGTACCAAGTTTCAATCTCGACATCATTAGGCAGCATGTTGCTGTTTTCCCAGCGCTCCACCACTTGTTGAGCCTGTTCAACGATGCTGACGACGTCTCCGTATTCATCCATCACGATCTGAATCGCCATCGCATTCTGTTGGTTGTAACGAGAAAGCATGAAGGTGTCATCAGCAAACATGTCTTCAACGTTAGCAATGTCACCCAATGTAATTTGAGTGCCATCAGTGGTCGTCATCACCGGAATCGCGTTGAAATCTTGCAGTTCGTACGCCTGTTCAGATTCCTTCAAACGAACCGTTTTTTCACCATTGCGAAGGCTGGTCGAGATAGCTGCAGAAGATTCCGCATTGATCGCTTCAGAAACGTCAGTCAGTGTTAATCCATAAGCTTGGAGCTTGTTCTCATCAACCTCAACCGAGATCATAGGATCGGCTTTGGCTTTGATTTCCAAATCACGAATCGCCGATTGGCTCAGTAAGTCCGACTTAAGTTGCTCGGCTAAACTCTGCAGCGTTGCTCGGTCTGCGTCACCATAGAGCTGCACCCATAAAGCATGATCTTGCATGCGAGCCTTATCAATCACAGGATTGTCAGCGCCTGCAGGCAGGTTATTGATCGCATCAACCTTAGTTTTAACGTCGGTTAACAGGGTATCAAGGTCATAGGTGCTCGTTTTCTCAATCGAAACGTGGCTTCCGTTCGCATCAGAAGTAGATGTAATACGCTTAATGCCCGGTACGGTTTCTAACGCATCTTCAATCTTAATCGCAAGGCCTTCTTCCGCCTGAACAGGGTCACCACTGTCATAAGTCACTGAAACAGTGACAACATCGGGTTCTAGGCTCGGGAATGCTTCTTTACGTAACGTGTTAAGCGACAACACACCAATGATGATCACGCCCACTAACAGTAAGTTCGCTGCCACAGAGTTGTTAGCAAACCACGCGATTACGCCAGTATGTGACTTACTCGACGTCTGGTTACTGTGCACTTGGTGATCACAGTGCGCTTGGTTATTAGGTTTCAGCTCGTTAGACATAACTAACCCTCCGCCTTAGCCAGCACAACCATGCCTGATTTAAAGCTGCTTAATGGACGCTTGACCACTTGCACACTGTCACTATTTGATTCTGTAAGGCTATTTAGCTCGGTAGAGTTGCTCAGTTTGGTTGGGTCGATGTAAATCAAACCGCCCTTTTCAAACTCAACATTCGCGTTTGATTTAGAAAGCAGACCGTTGTCGTCTACAAACCACAGGTCACCCTGCTGCGAAAGTGCTGAGGCTGGAAGCTCCCATAATTGGTTTAATTGCTTACCCGAGATCGTTGCTTGTACGAATGTGCCTGGATAAAGATCTTTATCTTGCTCCAAAGGGTTATCGACCTTCACGATCAACGAACGTTGACGCGTGTCTTGTTGTAAGTGCTGCTCAACTCGCTCGACATAGCCTTGCCACTGGTATTGACCATCAGAACTCGACAGAGTCACTGGCCACGGCTGCTCTTTCAATTGCGAGTTATCGCTGTTTGGTAAGCTCAACCATTGGCTTTCAGACAAAGGAACAGAAACCTCAACCTCATCGATGCTGTATAACGTAGCGATCTGTGCGCCCGTTTGTGCGTAGCTTCCCGGTTGAACATCACGACTCACGACCAACGAATCAAAAGGGGCAACCAAGGTTGTTTTTTCGAGGTCTTGCTCAGCCTTCACCAATTCAAGCTTGGCGTTCTCTAAAGCAGCTGTCACTTGCGCCAGTTGTGGTTCACGCAACACCAAAGGTGAATCCGGCTCGCCAGACAAACCAGAGCGTTGCCATTCAGACTTAGCTTGTTCGCCTTGTCTCTGTTCTTCCAATAAATCCAATTGAGCTTGAGCCACATTCGCTTTCGCTTGCGTAACCGCTTGTTGATAGCTGGTCGAATCGATATTGGCGATCACTTCACCTTGGCTTATCACTTGCCCGGTTTCGAACTGCGAGCTGATTGCTTCTACTCGGCCACTAACTTCTGTTGAAAACATCAACTCATAGCGCGACTTCGCTTCTCCGTAGCCCACCACTTCCGCTTGGTAGTCTCCGAGAGTGGCAAGTACCACAGACACTTGCTGTTGTTGTGAGGCGGCTAAGGTGGTCGTTTTAACAGGCGTCATTTCAACAGACGTTGTCCCAACAGACTTAGTTTCAACAACCATGATTTGAGACTCTGAAACCGTTAATTCATTCGTCTTTTGAGGAGTAAGCTCTGTTTGTGAACCGTTGTAAGCGAGGGCAGCAAAAATGCTTGAACCCGCAACAAGGGTGATTGCAATTGTGATGGTGTTCAGTTTCATGAAGATACTCCTAAGCCCAGAGCTAGGCCTAAATCAATTCGGTTTACGAGACGGTTATAAATGGTTTGTGTTAACTGCGCTTCAAGGTCATAGGTTTGTTGCTGAACAGTAAGTAGATCAAAAATGTCGACCAAACCCTGACGGTATTTCTCTTCGTAGCTGGTGAAGCTGCGTTGTGCGCTCACCAAGGCGTTCGTTAGGTGTTGCTGTTGAAGCGTTAGTGAGGACTCTTGACCCATCGCGTTCTCCACTTCGTTCACCGCATTAAGTAGGGTTTCTTGGTAAGCCCAGTAACTGGTTTCAGTGGTTAGGTCTGCAATCTCCGCCTGTGCTTTCAGCTTGCCACCTTGAAACAGTGGTGCTGACACTTGGCCAAGCGCACTCCACAAAGGCCCGGTAAGCAGCGCTTCGCTCGGAGAATCCGCCATATCAGTTAGGCTTGCAGATAAGCTGATCGACGGCAGCATCGCTTTATACGCCGCGTCAGCGCGCAGAGTATCTGCTTCGATATTAAAGAAAGCCGCTTGAAGATCGGGACGACCTGCTAGATCTTGTGTCGGCATGTTTTCTAGCGGATTAATGATGGTTGGGAATGAACCGAGCTCAGCAAGAGATGCTTCATCAGACTCCCCACTCCATTCCCCTGTTAACAAAACCAACTCACGTCGACTTTGTGCAAGCTGCTCACGGTAATCAGCTAAGGTTGCTTGAGTCGATGCGCTGCTCGTTTTTGCATTATCTAGATCTTCAAGGCTACCTAGCCCTGCGCGATAACGTTCTAAAACGAGTTCTTCATTGTTTTCTAGAATCACCAAACGTTGCGATTCGATATCGACAAGCTGTTGCTTCAAACTGATATCAAGCCAACCTCTCATCACACTCGCGACCAAAAGATCTTGAGCGCCCTGAAGGTTAGCCTGAGACGTCGCAATATCTTTTAACGCGGCGTTGTTTGTGTCTGCTAATTTCTGCCATAAGTCCAACTCCCAACCGACCGTGACATCCGTGGTGTAGGTTTCAGTGGTGCTTGAGCCGTTAGTGCCTTCATCAGCTTGACCAGAAAAACTCGCATCGACGGTTGGTAAGCGGTCGCCAGACGTTACACCTTGCTGTGCATAGGCTATTTTGAGTGCCGTGATGCTTTGTTGAAGGCTTGGACTGTTCTGCAGAGCGCGCTCGATATAGAGATCGAGCTCCGGCGCATTCACTAAATCGGTGAGTTGTAGATTCTCAGCGTCTAGATCTTGTTTAGTAGACGTTTGATCACTAGAAGCCTGTTGAATCAGCTCTGCGAGTAAGCTTTGTTGTGTTTGATTAGTGCTTTGCTCAGCTAGCGAAACATAGTCAGCCTGACTGGTTGTCGTGCAACCGATCAACCCGATTAGAGCAAGTGAAATAAGGGAATGTTTTAAAGGAAGATTCAATTTCATCTTCTTGTCTCCTGTAAGAATGGAGACAAGATAACGAGCGGGAGGTTAAGGGAGGGTTAAGGCGAACGTTAACCCTAAAAGAAAATGCAAAAAGTGAACGTTTAAACTTCTGTTTTATGCTTCTGACTTGCTATAAAAGAGCCCACCGATCTTATAACCAATCGCATAGCAAACCACTGCAATGGTCACAAACACCAATGCCGAGAAGAAATGCCCCACCGATGCGGCTACACCAGTGCCCCATACGATGCTGAAGACTAAACCGTGGTAAGCCTCTTGCGGCCACTGAGAGATAGGAAACTGAGTACCACCAGCAATAAGATAAACCATCGCAAACAAGCCGATAAAGGCGGTGATAAGACCGATGAGAACGCGCATATTCATGGGAAGACCCTTGATTAATTGGACTTGGTTGCCATTATTCTTAATCGAAAGCGGATGTGCTTAGTCGAAATCGAATGTTCTTAGCCGAAACCGAACGATATTAATCGCAACCTGATGATATTCAAGTATATCGGATAAAACAGGCTTGCTCTATTACTCTTCCGAGTGAGCCTTATACACGACAGAGTAATGAAAGTGGTGGTTTGAATCTGAATCAACCTAACCAGCAGGCACAAAAAAGCGGATACCCTTCTTACGTAAACTCCGTAAGTAAGATACCCGCTTTTACTAAATTTAAGCGCTTTTATTGAATCTAGCTACTTTAACTTAATCTAGCTTAAAGCAGGATGAAGATACCCGCTAAACATGCACTCATTAGGTTTGCTAACGTACCAGCCGCTACCGCTTTCAAACCTAAGTTTGCCACTTCTGCACGACGCTCTGGTGCCATAACACCAATCGAACCTAATTGAATCGCGATAGAACCAATGTTGGCAAAACCACACAATGCAAAAGTCACAATCACTTGGCTATGTTCAGACAGCAGAGCTTTGTTCTCAACGAAGTCGATGAAAGCAACAAACTCGTTCATTACGATCTTCTGACCGATGTAAGAACCTGCCATTAATACTTCATCACTCGGGATACCAATTAACCATGCAAGAGGCGAGAATAGGTAACCGAAGATAGCTTGCAGGGTAATGCCCGCAAAACCGAACATTTCGCCTAGACTTTCTAAACCCGTGTTCACCATTGCAATCACACTCACGAATGCAACCAACATAGTGCCGACAGCGACCGCCACCTTCATACCGTTCATTGCGCCACTTGCCAATGCATCGATCACGTTGCTTTGGTCCGCTTTATCTAGCTCAATGTGGTCGTAGTCACTCGGAGTACTACGCTCAGGAACAATGATCTTCGCCATCAATAGGCTGCCCGGAGCCGCCATGAAGCTTGCTGCAATAAGGTATTTAAGCTCAACACCTAATCCTGCATAGCCACCCAGCACACTGCCGGCCACTGACGCCATGCCGCCCGCCATTACAGCAAACAGTTCAGAACGAGTCATAGACTTTAAAAAGGGACGAATAAGAAGAGGAGACTCACCCTGAGAAAGGAAGATATTACCTGTTGCAACTAGAGATTCAGCTTTACTGGTACCCAGCAGTTTTTGCACGGCTCCACCAAGAACTTGAATCACTTTCTGCATAACGCCTAAGTAATAGAGCGCAGAGATCAAAGCACTGAAGAAGATAATGATTGGAAGTACGCGAATCGCGAAAATGAAACCTTCAGTAGCCAGATCACCAAATAGGAAAGCGATACCAACGTCTGCAAAACCAAGCAAGCTCGAAACGCCATTGCTTAGGCTTGTTAACGCCAGTTGTCCCCAAGGGAAATACAACACCAAAGCAGCGAAGCCGATTTGAAGTAATAATGCACGAGAGACCGTTTTCCAGTTAATAGAAGAGCGACTCTCAGATAGCAGACATGCGCAAGCAATCAGTGCAATAACACCGACAAGACCAAATAGAATATTCATAATGTGTCCTAGTAATCCTTAAAGAGTGAACATGAGCCAAACGAATGACATCAAAGGAATAGGACAAAGAACCGCAAGCAAAACGCTACGCGATGAAGGAGCTAACAACGTTAGCGACTGTAACAACGAGTTGTTCATGTAAAAATCACCTTATACAAGCAGTGGAACGTAGCTGGTCCGGTCCGTGGGGTCATTCACATATCCATGTGACGGCTTGTATTGGCTAAGCACCGGCTTAAAACCGGAAAAGAAGTATAAACAGTTAAGTGAGACTTTCATCACATTTTTTGACGCAAACGATCGCGCGGTCAAGGATTAAACAAAACGCTGTGTTTATCGTCATTTGTGTGCATAAAAACTGTAAACAACCTGTAGAAGTTGAATTTGTAATGTTAAGCCTTTAAACGTACGAGCGTAATCACTCGGTTAATTCTGTGTGATTCTTACTACTTTTCTGTGCTCTGCCTCATTTCCCGATACTTCAAGATTCATCTTAAGTTTAGATGCGTATATACTTTGTATGATCTCACCAAATAATTATCTATAAAATACTAATAGAGCTGATTAGATATAACAGCCATCGAGACTAAGAGAGGAAACACTTGAAGAAAATGGAAGCTCCGCACGACATGAACAATGGAGCTAAATTCAAAACAAATAGACATGGCTATGTGACAGTAGTTGAATATTATAATACCTATACTGTTATTGTCGCGTTTGAAAACACCGGAAATATCCGCGCTATCAGTGCGGCGAAATTACGTACAGGTCAGTTAACTGATCGCTCTGTCGCACCTGAATCAATTATGATTGGTGAAAAGGTTGAATCCGTTAAACATGGAATATTGACCATTACCCAAGTTGAATCTGAAAATATTGTGGTACTAACCAATACTAATAACGAAGAAATTCGAATGTTATTGCCCGCTGTACAAAAAATGAAAGATAAGGTCGAAGATGTTGAGAATGATAAAACTGAGGCTCCAAAACCAACCTCTCTTAGTCAATTAACAAAAAGAAATAAAAAGACCAAAGACGTCAATAGTATGCTTAAGAAAATGCTTACCGATTACGGTCGATACGATTAGTTATCTATTTTATTTCACAAATCCTCTAAATATTTGTCTTCCGAAAAATAAATACATTGACTCCTGCCTTTCTCAATTAGATACGTTGCATATTCGAGTGAAAAGTTAAATTTGATCAAAGTCTCACTCTGGATCTTTAACGCAAATTAACGAGATCTCCATCACAATCTCATTTTAGCTTTGTGATGGAGATCTTATTGAAATCTAAATATTTCCATTATTATGCTCTCACACAATAAGAGAACGCAGTTTCTCAACCCCTAAAATCCAATTGAGACAAATATTATGAAAAAGATTCTTGTAGTTTGCGGTAACGGCCTTGGTACTTCACTAATGATGGAAATGGCAGTGAAAGAAGTGGCTAAAAAAATCGGTTTCGAAGCAGAAATTGATCACGAAGATCTATCTTCTGCAGCATCAAGCAATGCGGATATTTGGGTCGCGGCAACAGACGTTGCTAACCAACTGAAAGACGGTGGAAAAGAGAACATCATCAGCCTTAAAAATATTTTTGACAAAGCATCAATCGAAGAACAACTAAAAACTTTCATGTAAGGTCAAAATTATGCAAAACTTTTTCGAATTCATGCTCGGCTTATTAAAAGAGCCAGCAATCATGGTAGGCTTAATTGCTTTCATTGGCCTTGTTGCACAAAAAGCTGATATTTCTACTATTCTAAAAGGCACAATTAAAACCGTAATGGGTTTCCTAATTTTAGGTTTTGGTGCTGGCGCTCTTGTTGGCGCACTAAATAACTTCTCAGTTGTATTTACTGAAGCATTCGGCGTAAGTGGTGTTATTCCAAATAACGAAGCAATTGTTGCATTAGCACAAGAAGCATTCGGTTATGAAATGGCTCTAATTATGTTCTTCGCATTCGTTGTGAATATTTTATTGGCTCGCATTACTCCTTTAAAATATATTTTCTTAACGGGTCACCACACAATGTTCATGTCTATGCTAGTAGCAGTAATTCTGTCTACAGCAAACATTGAAGGCACAGCTCTAGTCGCAATCGGCTCTATCATTGTGGGTACATTAATGGTTGTGATGCCAGCACTAGGCCAAAAGTACACTGAAAAAGTAATGGGTACTGATCAACTGGCTATCGGTCACTTCTCGACATTGTCTTACATTGTGTCTGGCTTCATTGGTAGCAAATTCGGTGACACATCAAAATCAACAGAAGACATCCAAGTTCCTAAAAGCTTAATGTTCCTACGTGATACGCCAGTAGCGGTAGCAACAACAATGGCAATCTTCTTCATGCTTGCATCTATTATTGCGGGCGGCGAGTTTGTAGAAACAGTATCAAGCGGTCAAAACTGGGTTGTGTTTACCTTCATGCAATCTCTAATCTTTGCCGGTGGTGTTTACATCGTATTGCAAGGTGTGAAGATGCTAATTGCTGAAATCGTTCCTGCATTTAAAGGTATTTCTGACAAGCTAGTACCGGGCGCAAAACCTGCTCTAGATTGCCCAATGGTATTCCCTGTAGCGCCAAACGCGGTACTTATCGGTTTCCTTTGTTCTTTTGCTGCTGGTCTACTAGCAATGGCAGTACAAGGTGCACTTGGCTGGACAATCATTGTAGCGGGCGTGGTTCCACACTTCTTCGTAGGTGGTGCAGCTGGTGTTTACGGTAACGCAACTGGCGGTTTACGTGGCGCAATTCTAGGTTCATTCACGCAAGGTCTGTGTATCTCTTTCCTACCGATGCTGCTACTTCCTGTACTGGGTGGCCTGGGTCTTGAAGCAACAACGTTTGCTGACTTCGACTTCGGTGTAGTTGGTCTGATTCTAGGGTGGATTGTTTCATGAGCCTATTCGATTTAATCGGTGACCAAGGCGTTATCATCAACTCTGAAGAAAACCTAACGGTTGATGCGGCGATTGATCTAACCTGTTCAACACTGCTAGCAAGCAACAAAATTGAAGCAAGCTATGTTGAAGCTATCAAACAAAAGCACAAGGACATTGGCGCGTACTATGTTCTAGCACCAAAGATTGCGATGCCTCATGCTCGTCCTGAAGATGGTGTGAACGAAGCATCTCTGCAAGTGACGGTGTTCAAGAAGGGTGTTGATTTAGAGTCGGAAGACAACGGTGACGTTTACCTTTCAATTACTCTGGCAGCGATGGACTCAGATAGTCATATCCATACTATTATGGCGCTATCAGAGTTGTTCCAAAATGATGATGACATTGATGCCATTATCGCGGCGGAAACAGAGCAAGCGATCATCGAGATCTTAAAACGATACTAATCTCGATCTAAAGATCCTGATATGCCGCCATTAAAAAAGCGATAGCCTCGGCTATCGCTTTTCTGTTTCTGGTGATTGGTCAATTATCTTTTAGCATGAATTGAAACGCATGGCTTGCAAATTCATGATTTACAAAAATGTATGGCTTACAAATGCATCACGCCAACGCCTCACAACCAATAAGCATTCACTAGCGTTAAAACGCGTACATTCTTTTATCAGTTGATAACTCGAAACAGTACTGTGCGTGTTTTTCAAGACATTCAAACACTTCTCTATCCAACTTATAGTTTTCAACATGGTCTCTCAAAATAGCCATCGTCTGTTCTAGCGTCATACCAGCACGATACGGACGTGACTGAGATAATGCTTGGAACACATCAACGACTGCGACGATCCGACTCGGTTGATCCAGCTCTTCTGCCGTTTTACCCATTGGGTAACCTGATCCATCTAACCTTTCATGATGATTGGATGCCCATTGGCATACCTGAGGAGAACTAAACAGCTCTTGCAGTGCGAATCGAGTGTCCGTTGCGTGGCGTTTAATGCAGCAATACTCCTCTTCGGTCAGCAAATCCGGCTTATGAAGAATGTCATTAGGTGTTTGCAGTTTACCTATGTCATGAACTAGACCCGCTAGGTAGAGTTTACGCTGAGTGGTATATGAATAACCCAACTGCTTGGCGAGATATTCAGAAAGCTGCCCAACCTTCAACGAGTGCTTAAAGGTAAACGAACTTTTGGTATCAACAACATTGGCGATAAACTCAGCAAAGGCCACCGTCTCGTCCAGCGACATTTGTTGAGAGAAGAATGGCACAGGCTCAAAGTTATCCCTCATGTTCTCGATGTAAGGGATTTCCATCGAGAACCAAAAATCATCCAGATCGACCAACTCACACATGTGTTGTACAAGATTGGTTTCGAACATCTCATCCGCTTGTTCAGTCAAACGTTCGATAATGCTCGCTTTGCCATCCGGTGTCAGGTTTCCATAACGATCAGAAGAAGTGATGCCGTATAGATAATCGACTCTGTCGGCAAGCATCACAATGGCGGCCAGTTCTTTTTCTAACTCGCTGATATGAATAGCCTTTAACTCAACCCACGGGGTATGATGATAAAGAACCGGCTTAGCGAATATAGAAAGAACTGGGCACTCTTTTAAGATTTGGTAGCCCTTTTGACAATGGTGATAGCTCGAGTCGGGCACAAACCCAGAAGTTAAGCTGAGCTGCTCATCAATTTGCGATACGCCACAGTCGTGAATTAACCCCAATGAAAACGCAAGTTGCGCCTGCTCTTCTTCCCATCCGACACTCAGTGCACATCGATACGCGATATAACCGACCCTTTGTCCATGGTTTTTGCTTTCGAAACCGACGTTATCAAGCGCCTTAGCAATACCAAATAGAGCCTTTCTCAGGTCTACGGTTACCTCTTGGCAATGTTGAATCATTATTTAAGCCTAGCATTTTTATAGTTTTTATATATTTAGGCTGCTAATACTAATGCATAGCTAATGATTATATACACAACTATTGTAAGGTTTAATGAGTTTCGTGATAGAACTAACGTATCACGAAAAATCCGTGCTACAAGTGGTTGCATATTGAAAATCATGCGACATTATAGTCTGCCGACCAAAAATCACTAAATCATCAGCCAAAAGAAAAGGAAAGACATGTTTAAAACGATTATCGATAACGAACTATCCATCGCATTGGTTGAAGAGAGTTTCGCTTCTCACTATGCGGAAATCTCACAAAGTCAGAATGAGTATCTAAGCCAATGGCTTGTGTGGCCACCACATTGTAAAACCGAGCAAGACTTTAGGATCTTCATCCAGCGCTCGCTACACGATTATGCGGAAGGCCAAAGCATGACATGTGCGATTGTGTATAAAGATAATATCGTCGGTAACTGTAGCTTCAACACCATTGACCACAACAAACAGAAAGTCACGATAGGCTACTGGCTGTCTGAATCATACCAAGGTAAAGGGATAGTCACCCGTGTGGTCGAAAAACTGATTGATATTGCTTTCAATGAGTTAGATATGGAAAAGATTGAAATATCAGCTGCCACTGAGAACATGAGCAGCCGTAAAGTTTGTGAGCGCTTACGTTTCACGTTAGAAGGTATTATAACTCGTAACGAGAACTTGAATGGCCGCATCGTAGACCACGCTATTTATGGACTTCATCGCTCTAAGCTCTAAGCTCTAAGCTCTAAGCCTAAGCAGTCACTATTATGTAAATGAGCATACTAGAAAGCCACGGTATTCAGCCGTGGCTTTGTTATTTTACAAACCTAGAACCTAAGTAGCTCTCAGAGCGCCCAGTTATATGGTCTTAGGAATCACGATACTGAACTTGGCTCCACCACGGTTGCTGTCGTCAATTTTAATGTCCCAAGAAAGCTTTTTAGCCGCTGAAATCGCAATCGCGAGGCCTAAACCCAAACCACCGGTGGTTGAGGTTCTGCTAGAGTCCAAGCGAGAAAATGGAAGGAATACTTCGTCACGCCTATCTTCTGGAATTCCAGAGCCATTATCTTCAATGAGAACCAGCCAATTTTCTGAGTTCTCATCCAGAGTCATCCATACTTTGTCTTGCGTGTAATTGCCTGCATTCTTAAGAATGTTATCAAACACCAAACGCGCCATCGAGCAGTCGCATTTAATGGCGCAATCTTGCGTTACATTTGATTCGAAGGTCACGTTATCCAGTTCGGAGTAACGAATCCGGTCTAAACAATATTCAAGTAAGTTCGCTCTTACTTTTACCAGTTCAAAGAAAGAGTTATCCATGACATTCAATTTCGACAGCATGATAATTTCTGAAGTGAGCTCGTTGATATCTTCAATGTAGGTATCAATATCATCGAAAAGAACCTGCTGCTTCTCGGGGGCTTCCCTTCTCAAAATATCGGTCGCCAGCTGAATACGACTCAACGGAGTACGTACCTCATGAGGAATAGCTTGCGCAAAGATATGGCTTTGTTTTACTTTGCTCTCTATCTCTTCAGCCATGAAGTTAAAGCTTCTGGCCAAATCAGAAACGGGATGGATGTCGTCCAAGTCAGATCGAGTACTGAGCTTCCCCTTACCAAATTGCTTTTGCTTCTCAACCAATAGCTCTATTCTTTCTTGAAAACGCCTCACAGGTAAGTAAACACTTGCGCCAATCGCCACAATGACAGCCAGTAACAGCCCTAACAAAAAGTGCCTTTCTGAATCCTCATACCATTCAATCTCAGGAGAGAAGAAGTCCCCTACCTCACTGAACGCAAAGCTAGATTCTGAATTTGGTAACTGAAACACCGCCGAATAGAGATTGTTGTCACTGAGGTATATCGGTACACCGTTCAAGGTCGTATATAACTCACATCGTTGGCAAGGCGCTTCTCCCGACCAATTTTTCAACAGGCGTAAATTGAAGATATAAAATTGTTGGTAGCCTGTTCTATCGAGCTCTTTATATAGCGAGTTTTCCTGATGGTGTTGGCGAACATACTGCTCAGCAAAGTAAATGCCATCGTTAAGGAACGTTTCGATCTCGGTGCGTCGCATGTGCCCTTCACCAAGGTTCAAAAACAAGAATATCGTTGCCGACATCCCAGTCACAATCCCAAGGTATAAACGAGCAAACATCGAAACCGAGCGAAGTTTCGTAGCAATGAACTTACGCAACCAACATGTACCCCTTATTGCGAACCGTACGGATCAACTGCTTGTCTTTTGCGTGAATACGTAGCTTCCGGCGTAAACCAGACACTCGCATATCAATCGAGCGGTCGTTAAACGAATAGTCAATTCCTCGAAACAACTGACAGCACTGGTCTCGAGTCACGACCTGACAGATGTTATTCACAAGAAGGTTTAAGATTTCAAACTCGGCAGAAGTAAGCTTAAGATTTTGCCCATACAGAGTGGCACTTTGAGCAATATTGTTGATCACAATATCGCATTGCTTTTCAGCCGTCTTTTCCGGCGCGATAGCAATAGGAGCAGCTCGACGTAATAACGCTTCAATTCGCGCCAACAAGGCATGGCCCCGAATAGGCTTTGCAACGTAATCATCCGCGCCAAACTTAAATAAGCTTACCTCACTCATTTCATCTGCTGAGGCGGTCAACACTAAAATTATTCCATTGTAAAACTCACGAGCCTGACGGCAAATTTGAGCGCCACTCATGCCCGGAAGCATCAAGTCCAACAGCACTAAATCAGGTTCAATACTGCGGATCGCTTCAAGTGCTAAATTCCCTTCATGAACAACGCTAACATCGTAGCCTTCAGCTTCTAGATAAAGCGTAGTTAAACGAGCTATCTCTTGGTCATCTTCGACAATGAGCACTTTGGTTTTCGACATTCCTATCACCAGTATTTATTAAAAGCGAGGGCAGTATATATACTGCTCATATATCATCAATGTTGTGATTCGAGCCTCACTTTTACCGTACGCAAAACATTGTAATCACTTTTGTACATACACGTTTACAAAACGCAGTGCTTAACCGCCAGTACGCCTTGGTTTATGAAGGTTGGCCATCAATAACTCGATATTCACGGTGTTTTAATTGCCTATACAACGCTTACGTTTGCTTTATTTTCTTACTCACACTTACATTTAAGGCATTTACAAAACCCAATCAAATCAACCCTCCAAATAGTAATGACCTGTCGGTTAATATCACTGATAAATGACACATTTATAGTTTTAAAATCCAACTCTAGCGTTCAACAGTCGAAGGAAATCGATTACGTTACCCACCAGCCAGTGTTTTACATTTTCAGGGCCTCGGCAGGCGCTATTAAGCAATATCTTCTTCAAGTAATATTCATGAAATTGATAACTCGAACCAGCATTTGCTAATCACCACTACCTCACAGGATCCACTTTAAGATGAACAAATCGCTTTCACTGTTACTGACCAGCACCGCTTTATTTTCGACGCAGTTATTAGCTGATAGCAATAAACAAGAAATAGTGAATCCGATTCAAGCGCAGGTCATTTCTTGGATAAACATTCAGGCCGCGCCAAAAATAACATTCGTCAAAAGATGGCCTTCAATTGTGAGTTCTATAGCGCACTCATTTCTGTAACACCTTTTTCTTCTTCAACACGGCTTTTTAACGGCTGTTGAAGACCAGAATTCAATTTGATAAGCGCCTACTGAATGCATGATCTCGGTAGGCACTGTTCGACCAACACATCAGTTCACCGAGTTCAATATGATGACCAATTATCAACCTTTCGAGCACCTAAAGTGTCCTATTTGGATATATGACATTGATAATAAAAGAATAACTTGGGCAAATAGTAACGCCCTCCCCCTCTGGGAGTCTGAGTCGATGTTTGAGCTGACATCACGTGACTTTAGTGTCGAGATGTCAAAAGCGATAGAAGCAACACTGGAAGAATACCAAAGACAATTTCTACGTAACGAAAGCATCAAAACATGGTGGAACTTCACGCCAAACTACATTTCCAAACGTGCATTATGCCTATTTTCGGGGATCCCATTGCCCGATGGTCGAACCGGGATGTTGGTACAAGTCATTGCCGAAGAAGGCAGCCTAAAGCACGACTTAGCTTGCTCTGATGGCGCAAATCTATCCCTTCTATTTGATAACTCAGGAAACGTAGTGAGTGCTAACTCCGCATTCTTTCAAAACTATGGCTCACCGTTTAGTACTCTATCCGACTTCGTTTCAAGTGAAGAGACAGCAGCACAATGGTTGTTTGCTGCGCGTAAAGGCCGCGAGATTTTAGAAGAAGTCAGCTGCGAAATAGATAACAAAACCCATCACTTTGACGTTCAAGGGAAATGGCTATTTGATAAAAGCGAGCTTCTGTTAAACCTCACCTGTACAACTAAACAAAAAGAGAAACTGATCAAAGCCAGATACAACGCTGAGCACGACTGTTTAACTGAGCTTTATAATCGCCGTGGGATCACCAACCTTCTAGAAACCAGTATTGCCTATCGCTCGCCCTTTGAGTTGATGTTTGTCGACCTTGATGGCTTTAAATTGGTCAATGATACTTATGGACACAGTGTCGGTGACCAACTACTTAAGCAGGTTGGCGAACGTCTTAAACACCTGGTCGACGAGACGTGCATGATCGGTCGATTTGGTGGCGACGAATTTATTGTGATTGCCCACGCCTGTCGAAATCACAATATCCCACTGCTCTGCTCGCGTATTATTGAAGCCTTGAACAGGAGTTTCCACATCAGAGGAATTGGCACCTTGTCTGTTGGTTGCAGCATCGGTACTGCTCATTTCCCTGATAATGCCGTCGATCAAGAGTCACTGCTCAAGCAAGCGGGTATGGCGATGCATATGGCCAAAGCAAATGGACGAAATCGATTTCAAACTTTTACACCTTGCTTAGCACAAACCCTTCACCGCAAGGTAGAGATCCGTCATCGACTCACGCATGCCTTAGAGAACGACGACCTCAACCTTCATTACCAACCGATAATGAACACTAACAGCGACAAGGTGAAAGGATTTGAAGCCTTACTTCGATGGTCGGACGAAGAACTTGGTGACATCGCTCCTGACGAATTTATTACCTTAGCGGAGGAAAGTGGGCAAATAGTTCCTCTCGGAAAATGGGTTCTCAATTCCGCACTCAAACAGTTATCGATGTGGCAACGAGAGTTTGATCATGAGTTGATGATGAGCATCAATATCTCGAGCATTCAGATGCACGCTACCTTTGCCGAACAGCTATCGGCAATGCTGAACTTCTACAATATCCAGCCTCAAAGCGTTGCCCTTGAAATCACCGAGTCTTCGATGATCTTCAAGCATGGTGAAGTCAGACAAGCATTAAGTGATATATCAAAATTGGGCGTAGAACTTCACCTTGACGACTTTGGTACAGGGTACTCCTCACTCTCAATGTTGCATGACTTGCCAATTAGCACCGTTAAACTCGATAAAAGTTTTGTCCATGGCTCGCACAAAGGGAGCAAAGCAATAGTCCAAGCCACCCATGCCATCTGCGACAAACTGGGGCTAAAAGTAGTTGCTGAAGGCGTCGAGACCGAAACGCAAAAAGCGTTCTTGATCGATTGTGGATACCAGTATCTTCAAGGGTTCTTGTTTAGCAAGCCCATCCCGTCAAATGAAGTCGAAAGACAATTTTTAACGGGTCGATTAATAGACATTTAAAAACTTATTTATCAATAAGTTAGAGTTTTTGAACACGACTTAGTCCAGAGAGTGATACCCGCATCAACGCTTACGTATGCTTACATTGCGGCCAACAACGATAAGCCGAAGTTAAAGTATTGTTTATTATGCAATTATTGAGAAAAATCGACCTGTAAGCCATATAACAGATATACCTACCTTCTGTAATGGCTTTGGTATTTAGATTACCCTCATGCAGCCCCTCAATCAGATCAAATAATCGGTAAATATGAGAAGACAAAACGGCTTCACTCTCTTAGAGCTTATCATCGCTGTCTTAATTTTGGCTATCCTGTCTGCCACGGCTATGGTCAAGTTCTTAAACGTTCAAGGAAGCGCCCGTGCGAGTAAAATACACGACGTAGCGGGTAACCTACGTACCGGTATCGATATGATCTACGCCAAGTCTGCGATTGCTGGCGTTGAGGGAGAGTGCAACTATGTAGAAAAAACGGAAATTGAAACCTACTACGTCTGTCATGGCTACCCTATAGCTTATGTGGATTCACTCAGAAGACTGCTCAATATCGACAGAACAGAGCTACACGTGATCAACAAAGAAGTCGATCCTGGCAGCAATGCCGAAAGAGTAGCTGCTATCTCTTTTGACGCAGATAGCTACACCTATTCACCTGAAGGTGACTTTTGTCAGGTACTCTATCAACCAGAAAAAGAACCTCAAATCGTCGTACTTGATGGCGCATGTTAAATACTCAACGATTTTACTCATTCAGAAGTTAGATCTAAACCATCGAGACAGCTCTTTGAATATCATGTGGTTACGATAAATTTGTTCAAAAATAATACGAATAGGGTTAAGTTGTTGCTACTTACATCTTTAAGTGCTGTTTACGTTATAACATGAGCTTAATTCATATCTTATTTTTTATAATTAGCCTATAAAGATCTACATAGGTGCATGTCTGATATATATCAACAGTGTTTTGATTAAACATCTTTCATAAATAGACAGGTATAAATATATAAGTAAAAATAGCACCCTCGTGCTATCTAAAACTTCTCAACTAAACGTTTAATTATTTAATAAGACGTAAGAATACAAATAAATCAAACTCAAAATACAATATTATCAATGCCATCATCTAGCCATATAATTCAATTACTAAAATCATGTCTCAATTTAATTATATTAACATTACATAAATTGACATAATCTAAGTTTATCCTGAAAAATTCTGATAAATCTCACACATCAATAAACCGAATGAATACCACCAAAAGCTACATTAGAAACCTCTAAATCCAGTAGCTAAACCTTCCACATAGATGCGGTGAAATGGATAAATACCAAAACAAATGGATAAATCCCCTTTACCCCTTGTAAATCATTGGCTTTCATTTATAAATTCAACTTTTGGATGAATATCTCCATAACCTTTCATTCAAGCCCAAATTCTGCGATTAGTATCAACATCTTAAGAGAAAATGGTGACATTTTGGTTATATTATTTGGAAAGGACTCTTAGGTTGAATGAAAATCCCAGCCAATACACATCAATCACATAAATATAATAACTGTCGCTTAGGAGTTGAGCCATGCACTGTTCTTTCAATATAAACAACAATAATGAGAGCTTGCAACTGATCTACAATGAAGAAAAAATATATATCAAGAACAACAGCAATAAGATATCAGAGGAAAGTCTTAATAGTAAAGAGAGTTTTGTATTCAAATACCTTATTGAGCACTCATCAATATCTAACCCTCAATCTGCACGAGATGTTGAAGAGTCTTTTAAATTACATTTTGATGAAGAGTTTAGTTTGTATGCATTAAAAAACATCATCGCCTCAATAAGAAAGAAGTATCGAAACTTATGTAAAAAAGCAAAGATAGATAATAATAGCGAACTTATCTCTAACCTTTATAAGGTGGGTTACTTTATCGATCTCGATAAGAGCTCTACAAACTGCATCGCACCAAAGTATGACATCAATCAATTCAAGCCCAGTCAGATAGAAATGTTGAAAATGATGTTCAACACCTATCATAGAGAACTGATTAAGGCTCTGATAACCGTGTTCACCATCTCTTCATTTTTCCTCTTCGTTGTCTACTTTTTCCAAATCCTTTATACGACGAAGATTGCAGATGAATACAGCGAAAACACCAAACATATTGCTGAAGAAATCATGCTCTATGGTTGCGATAACCAAGGGGCTGTGCACTCATTAAGGCATTCGCTCAACCTAGATTCTGTCATCATGACTACGTCTTATGGTTCATGTTATATCTCCAAAACACGATCGAAAATGGTAGACCTTGATCAAGTTGATGACTTTTACGATAGTGCCGATTTCGCTTATTCACGTTTCGCAGACACTAAGCATGACATTGACCTTACGGTGCGTATTTCTACACGCTCTATTGAAGCTCGATACAAAAACTCACTATTGCCTCTGTTAGTCGACTCGGTCTCGATCCAGAAGAATGGTTATTACATTCTGAACCTTGGTGAAGAAAGTAAAGCTATCTATCAAACACCACTGCCAACCGGCGCAACCATTACCTTTTACAGTGACGATATTGTCGTACTGTGGACTGCGCTTTCTCTGATTCTCGCCACACTGCTTTATCGCTCCTATATTCTGGGCTTTATGATCTACCTGTTTCGTTGGAAACACATCTCCTTTGAAGAAGAGCCCATCATCAACACCGAAGACAACAGCGTCCTGTATTACGAGTTGTTATCTCGTGTGCGTAACGTTGGCGTTTTAAGCTTCATCAACACCATGAGACGCACCAATTTACTCACCTTTCACACTATCTTGCTCATCGAGACGGTCAGAAAAGCCAAATTACACAACAGCCATGAGATCTATGGTGTCAACGTGTGTCCGAGCGCTTTGGTGGGGTCGAACTTCGCAAGGCTCAGAGAGCATTTGGCCGCGATGGAAGCGAATGAATTTGTCGTCGAGATTACTGAATATTCGAATATTGGCTATGGATGTGAGGTTATCGATAACATTAAGGATATCAAAAAGCTTGGTATCACTATCGCTCTGGATGACTTTGGTACGGGCAATAACAACATCGAAATCATCAATGTTATCTCTCCGGCCTATCTAAAACTGGATCGTTGCTTTGTTAAGGATATCGAGTCAGGAGAGCATCATCAGGGTGTATTGCTTAATATCTCTGAGATTGGACGCTTATCAAATATCACGATGATTTATGAAGGTGTCGAGACGCGCAGGCAGCAATACATCTTGTGTCAGCTAGGCTACAACTTACATCAAGGCTACCTATATAGCCGGCCCAATGACTCAGAGGAGCAATAGGCCCTGCCTAATAAAAACCTTGATGAGCAACCATTTCCTATTCAAATAATCATCATTCATACAGCTGCTTGAGAGCCCACAAGGATGTAGGCTTCAAGTACCCTCCCCGCCAAACATGCTTTATCCAAATATAAAATATCCGATCCATTTTCATAAAACCCTTGCCAATTCGAATAAAAAGGTTAGTGTTATACACATGTATATCACCATGCAGTTTTAATTATGACCGAATGGAAAGACGACCAACCGATTTTTAGGCAACTTGCCTCAAAGATCAGTGACCAAATTCTTCAAGGTGTTTGGTTAGAGCAACAAGCATTACCCTCTGTGCGTGCAGTTGCTGCCGATCTCAAGATCAACCACCTTACTGTCATGAAAAGCTATCAGTTACTGGTGGATGAAGACTTGGTAGAGAAAAAACGCGGCCAAGGCATGTATGTGGCCGAAGGGGCACTTCAAAAATTGAAAGAGTCTGCACACCAATCATTCATCAACACACAGATCCCAGCCATCGCTGAAACGCTAGGCATCATTGATATGAGTGTCGAAGAACTCGTGAAACAGCTAGCACAACATATAAAGGACAAGTCATGAGTACGTTACTTTCCGTGAAAAACGTAACCAAAACCTATTCAAATCAAGTGGGTGTCGAAAACATCAGCTTTGAGTTAAAGCCAGGGCAAGTACTTGGTCTGCTGGGCCACAATGGCGCAGGTAAATCGACTCTGATCAAATCACTGCTTGGTGGACACAACTATCAAGGTGAGATTGAAGTAAACGGCTACCACCCTATCCACCAGCACGCAGAGCTCATGCAGCACTTGTCGTACATCTCAGATGTTAACGTGTTACCAGAGTGGATGACGGTTAAACAACTGCTTCGATACACACAAGGTGTGCATCCTAGCTTCAACAAGCAAAAAGCAGAACAGACGTTAAGCAGCACCAATATTAAGTTGTCTTCTGCTATCAAGCAGCTTTCTAAAGGGATGAAAGTACAACTTCACCTTGCGATCATCATCGCGACTGACACTCAAGTGTTGATCTTAGATGAGCCTACACTGGGCTTAGATTTGCTGTACCGCGATACTTTTTATCGCCACCTACTAGAATGGTTCCACGACGGCGAACGCGCCATGATCATTGCAAGCCATGAGGTTTCAGAAATTGAACACCTATTAACGGATGTACTGATTTTGAAGCAAGGTCATTGTGTCCTGCAAAAAAGCATGGAAGACATCGAGAGCGACTATTTCATTATTGAAGTCGCAAACAACCATTCAAGCGAGATTCAGAAACTCAACCCACTGACCTCACAATCAGGGCTAGGCACTACTAAGTGGTTATTAGAAGGTCAATACAAAGCGCAGGTTGAATCACTGGGTAACATCTATAACGTTGGTCTCGCAGATCTATTCCTTGCAACACAGACGGAGAAGGCATAATGCATCCAAGTTTTTACATGCTAGAAAAAGAACTCATCGAGCACAAAGTTAACACTCGATTGCCTCTGTTTGTCGCGTTATGTGGTTTCTTACTGTTCGTTGGTCTGTTCTTTAATGGCGCAGCACAACATGAGTTTTTCTTTGAAATGCAAGTGAACGGTGACGTGAGCGACATCCACAGAGAGTTCGCACAAGATCTCAACTCAGTGATCTACTTTGGCGCGGGCCTTATTTCACTGATCCTGTCGACGCTATATATCCCTAAAACGCTGCGTAAAGAGCGCCAAGAAGGCAGTTCGATGTTTTGGAGAAGTATGCCGGTATCTAACGCAATGACTCACGGCGTGAAGCTAGGATTCGGTTTAGTGGTTATTCCGGCTATCTGTGCGTTGCTCGTGTTGTTCGCAGATTTTCTATTCTGGATATTGAACGTCTCAAGTGAACAACAACTGGCGCTATTGGTTGAGCAGCAATCTCTGTTTTATGTGCTGAGCAACTGGGTCGTTTTTTTTGGACGAATGATGTTAGTTGCACTGGTTTTATTGCCACTGGCAACCGTCACTCTAGCGATTTCGCAGCTGGTAAACTCTCCATTGCTTGTCATTTTCATCTCAAGCTATGCGATTAAGTTCCTCTCTGTCGCCGTGTTTGGGTTCTATGGCATCAATGACTTCCTATCTCTCATCGCGTCATTACCAATGAATGTGCTCATAGCAAGCAACCCATTAAGTGCGATTGCAGAAGCGCCGATTTTATCTTTAGGTATTTACGCACTGATCGGTGTTGGTGGCTATCTACTGAGCCTAAAGCTGAACCGAACCGATGATGTCAGTTTGAAGACGCTCTTCCAACGTTAACGCATTCGCTCCTGACGTTGGTGTTATCTCTCCCGAGCAGTTAACCACATCAGATATCAAAATCTAAATCAAAGCTTCTAAGAAATCGGGAGCTTTTTTTGATCACGACTTTGCCAATACAGAAATGAGTAACAAGAACAAAGGGACAAAAGGACAAAAGGACAGAGGGGTTTTAGTTAGGAGTAACAGAGTGAAGCAACAAGAGAATCTAAGAGGAGGTATTAATGAGCTGACATTGAATGCATTGTTGTTAATGCCTGTCAGCTCTTTGGAGGATGATTTCTTTAGTCGCCGACCAGATGAAGGTCCTTGAGAGTGCTAATGAAATCGATTTGTAGCGTTTTACATTTGATTAAGCTTTTCAGCTTTTTTTATCTTAAAGCTTTACGATTTAAAGCTTATTTCTTTGAAGCTTCTTTCGCTGTGTCTTTCCAGTATTGGATGCGAACGCGATGAAGCTGTGCTCTTCTCATTTTTTTCATAAGGGATATTTCCTTTTCTTTAACTGCTCTTCATGAGCTATTTTTATTGCCAACCATTCGAATCTAACGGTGTTTGATGTCCAGATCAATGATACAAATCACAAAATTTATAGAGTTTTGAGTACCATTTACATCAAAGTATGACCTAGCTATCAACTATGGCTCAATTCAATCCTATGAGCCGCTCTTCAAAATTAAGGTTAGTTCTCTCAGATGACAAATTCATTTCAGTATCAATACAGTTCAATGATACTAATTTAATAGACCGGACCAACGCGGATTTAGTTCCAACGTCTTATTTTTTATTGCTCACATCGCCCCTCAAGTTACGCTGTAACTAATGATATATTCAATGTGAACAATTAATCGCCACATTAGCCTATACGTCACAACATCAAAATGGGATTATGTTTGTAACGGGTAAAGCTTTTTATAGAAAAAAGCCGTAGTGGACAAAATTAAATAGACGTAATTATGAGTAAAGTAATTCTGCAAGGGCATATTCTAGTGCCAGACAACGACCTAAAAGCCGTCACACAAGCCTTGGTTGTACACAAAGAACTGACACTGGAAGAACCTGGTTGTATCGTGTTTCGAGTCAGTCAGAGCACGCTTCAACCTAATCGCTTTGAAGTGTATGAAGAATTCACTAGCCGAGAAGCATTCGAAGCGCACCAACAGCGAGTAAAAGCGTCTGAATGGGGTGAAATCTCCAAGAACGTGACACGTCATTACCAAGTCACCGATGTTCCGACATCATAATGATACATCCGCTTGCCAATAGTATCGTCACGTTGATCAAACAGGATCCCTTACGAATACAGGTTTTAGACTGTGTCGCTCAGCTGGATTTGCCGCAATGCTATGTTGCTGCGGGCTTTGTGAGAAACCTCGTTTGGGATCACTTGCATGACTTTGACTCCCCGACGCCTCTCAATGATATTGATGTGATCTACTTTGATACCATTGATACCTCCTACGAATCGGATCTTCGATACGAGGCTCTGCTTAAGCAACGGTTACCTGAACTGAATTGGCAAGTTCGCAATCAAGCCTACATGCACACCAGAAATGGGGATGAGCCTTACCAAGGCTCATTGGATGCGATGAGTTACTGGCCAGAGAAAGAGACCGCCGTCGCCGTAAAACAAAGCCTCAATGGAGACATCGAATGTATTTCGTCTTTTGGTTTAGAGAGTTTGTTTGATTTGCAAATCACACCCAACCCAAAGCGTAACCGAGATATCTTTGATCAAAGAGTACAATCCAAGAACTGGCTGACCCAGTGGTCCAAGTTAACGATTAGTCACAGTGAACTAGCGGTCAAACTCAAAAGCTAAAACCATTGACTAAAAACCCAATCAGATCGACCATGCCCCCACTTGTTAGCTTATTAATTTATTAGCTTAGTAACTAATCAACTCATCAACCGCGCGTTGCGACTAGCTGCTGCGCGCTCTCGTCATACTGAGTAACGACCATGAACCAACAATACATGCAGCAAGCTCTTGAAGCTTCGCGCCAAGCCCTACCCGATTGCCAACCAAACCCGCCAGTAGGCTGCGTTTTGGTAAAGAACGATAAGGTGGTGTCTGTTGGGTACACGCAAAAAGTCGGCGGAAACCACGCCGAGGTCGAAGCGCTCAATAGCTATGACGACGGATTGGACGGAGAAATGGAAGGGGTTACCGCTTACGTAACTTTAGAGCCATGTTCATTTGTCGGCAGAACACCCGCTTGCGCCAATACCTTGGTTAAAGCAGGTGTAAAACACGTAGTAGTAGCAATGCTAGACCCAGACCCTCGCAATAATGGTCGTGGTGTTGCGATCCTTGAATCGCACGGCGTGAAGGTGGATGTGGGGTTATGCCAAGCGCAAGTAAGCGCCTTTTTAACCTCTTACCTTGGTAAGTCCTAGATCTTAAACAGCCAGTGCTAGTTCAATTTCACGCGGTAAAGCGGATTGACTAGCTTATCGACAAAGTATGACCAAATATGATCGTAGACGGCATGTTGGTTGGGGAACGGCGCAAGTGCTTTCGCTTCCTCTAAATCGCACCAGCAGTACTCTGTATGTTCGTCATTCAGTTCAATCGCTTGGTTGGGTGGGCATAGCACTGCAAAGACAGGGATTAGCTGAATTACATTCACGTGCGCCTCGTAAAACTGCTCCAGAAACTGCGCGTTATACAAAGCTTCCACTTTAATTTGGGTCTCTTCTTCAAACTCGCGCACGATAGCCTGCCAGCCTGTTTCACCTGCTTCAATCGAGCCTGCGACATGGCACCAAAACTCGCCCTTCACACGCTTCATTAGTAGCATTTTCATTTGTCCGTCGATCTCTGAAATAGCGACACCGGATACAATCGAAGTATTGAATGGAATCATCACGTTACCTTAGGTTGAACAAGAGGGCGGCAAGGCTACCACCCTTCACTTGTTAAGTTACCTTCTCTGATTAGAAACGAGAAGTCACTCATCAATTCATGAAGTTCAAGCCATAACTCATGGGTTCAGTGTTAACCATCTCGCTTAGCTATCCTGTAATAGAACCATTTCTTATTTGAGGCGCTTTTCGATAAAGAGTAGAATCGCCGCCTTGTACTGTGTTTAAAGCCTTTAAACATACACAGTAGACTCACAACCATTTATCACCACGATATAAGTAGTAAGACGACAATATGCACTCATCCAAACCAACGCACGACTCAGAAAACAGCCACACACCTGAGCATTGCTTCACTCGCTTTCAACAGCCGATCGAGTCATATTCGTTGCCTGAGCGTTTCACCTTCCCGTTCTATTATGAACCACACGCACTGTGTGAAATCGCTTCTCATCAGCTTCAACAATATCTAGAAACTCAAACCGACTGGCAGCATGACTTCGGGCTAGATTCTGACGCTGGTCGCGGCAAAATGTTTGGTGTGTTGTTAGTAAGAAGCCCAGAAGGTGAATTGGGTTACTTCTCTGCTTTCTCTGGAAAAATCGCAGACCAAAACCTACTGCCTCACTTTGTGCCGCCCGTATTCGACATGTTGAGCAGCGATAGCTTTTTCCATCAAGACACAGCCGACATGATGGCTGTAAATGCGAAATTTAAAGCGCTGCAAGCAAACGCTGAATACCTTGAATTGTGTGAACAGTTAGCACAACAGAAAGCACAGGCAGAACAGGAGATCGAAGCGCAACGTTTGTTGATTATAGAAGGCCGAAAAACACGTAAAGAACAACGCGAACAAGGCAAAGAAAACCTTGATGAACAAGCCTTCGAACAACTGAATAATGAGCTTAACAAGGCCAGTGTTGCTGACAAGAACCAGCAGAAGTACCTAAAGCTCAACTGGGAACAGATCCTAAACGAGTTACAAATCAAAGTTGATGTGTTCACTAATCAATTAGCTGAACTCAAAGAGCAAAGAGCACACCTTTCTCATCAGCTTCAGCACAAACTGTTTTCACAATACGCTTTCCAGAATGCGGAAGGAAACATTGAGGATCTGAACCAAATCTTTGAAGACACGCCAAACAAGATACCACCAGCAGGTTCTGGCGAGTGTGCCGCACCCAAGCTTTTGCAATACGCGTATTTAAACGGTTACACACCATTGGCACTGGCTGAATTTTGGTGGGGTCGATCACCGAAATCGGAAATCCGTAAACACAAGAAATACTACGCGTCTTGCCAAAGTAAGTGTGTACCGATTTTAGGTCACATGATGAAAGGCTTAGAAGTCGATCCCAACCCATTGCTAGAAAACCCAGCTGAAGGAAAAGACCTCGATATCCTGTTCCAAGATGAACACATCGTTGTAGTACACAAACCAGCAGGTTTTCTATCCGTACCGGGTAAAACCATCAAAGATTCGGCTTACACACGCGTTCAAGAAATGCACCAAGATGTTGAAGGGCCATTTGTTATCCACCGTTTGGATATGGCGACCTCTGGCATTCTGATATTTGCTTTAACACGACGTGCGAACAAAAGCTTACAGAAGCAGTTCATTACTCGTGAAGTTGAGAAGCGATATGTCGCAATGATTGAAGGTGTGCTAGAACAAGATGAAGGCTATATTCGACTGCCATTGCGTGGCGACTTGTATGACCGCCCTCGTCAGATTGTTTGCTTCGAACACGGCAAGCCTGCAGAAACCAAATGGGAAGTGATTGAGCGAAACGAGCAAACCACTAAGGTTTACCTGCACCCTAAAACAGGCCGTACACACCAGTTACGTGTTCACTGTTCACACCAAGAAGGGCTTAACATGCCTATCGTGGGTGATGGCCTATATGGAAATAAAGCCGACCGACTGCACCTACACGCAGAAAGACTTGCACTGCACCACCCAGTCACCAAAGAGTGGATGGAATTCCAGTTCGACGTTGAATTCTAAAATCTCTCATTAGTACCGAGCTTTAAAAGGAGTCACACCGCTTGTGGCTCTTACCTCTTTTGGGTATATCTCAACGCTTATTGCACTACATCAAGATTCACTTTGTTGTGAAGAGTAGCATGCCCTCCTTCTTCTCTCCTTGAGGCCTTTGATATGTCATCAGCTGCTTTGAATTTACACCACAACACACAAACTTCTTCTTTGATAACTGCGCAAGCACCAAGCTTGAAACCACTAGCAACCAAAAAGCCTAATCTAAATTTGGCAATGCTAAGCTTAATTGAAGAAGTTAAAAACGAACTCCCACTTTACGAATCGGAGACGTTTATCTGTGGGCCAAAAGGAAACTGCTCGGGTTGCTCTAAGAAGCTACTAGAGATGGTCGACAGTGAGTTGATGTACTGGGAGCACAGTATTTCCATTGGCCAAGGCCCCAACTTCGAAGAACTGCGTCGCTTTGGTAAGCTATGCAGTAGCGTTAGACGCGGTTTAGAGCGTAATGGTTTAGTCGAAAAGCGCCCAAAGAAAAGATAACAAGCCAAGCCGATAACCACTACAATGTGTCGTTGGCGATTACAAGCTACCCTGCTACTAACTGATTGAACTCGTTAGCTATAAAAGTAATAATGTTTTGTAATACAATTCAGTACGCAG
>Ga0310124_10000425_pt1 | contig 29139 bp, 19 predicted proteins | sample CB11b_AW_Bot5_MG_FD_203507 | JGI IMG/M metagenome (GOLD analysis project Ga0310124, IMG submission 203507) | Marine microbial communities from Western Arctic Ocean, Canada - CB11b_AW_Bot5 | ecosystem: Environmental > Aquatic > Marine > Oceanic | place: Canada: Western Arctic Ocean | collected...
ATTTAGTCAGATAGATCCTGTTGCCGGATTTATTATCTTGCAATTCAATGCCAACCATTTCAGATAGCGTGCAGGCAGCGGTGTAATGATCGTCATTGTCAATGCTGACGATGTACAACTCGCCGCCGTCCTGATCCTTGGCGCTTATCCTGCAGGCTTTAATGTCGATGTCATAACCAAGCCATTTGATTTGGTCCAGGAGATATTCAGTTAACGAGCTGGACATGATGCCTGTTTTATAATCGCGGCGATTTGAAACGTCAATAGTTTTCTATAAAAGTTGGCGTTAAGAGCTGTTAATCTGCCTAAACCCCTTAAATTACCCTGCCTTATCTGCTATAATAAATGCCACTACAAATCTCGGAGAAAGATTCAATGTGGCAGTTTACAGGATGGGAATCGCGATATTGTGATAGTACAGTTGACGAGTTTTCTATTGGCTTTGCCCGTAAGGAAGGCGGTATGGCAGTGGGATTGTTGCGCCAATGGCCTTGGCTGCTACCCACCTTATTATCGATGGCGCTGGTCGTCGAATCAGCCGATGCCGGAGGATATCAGCGAGGATGATTGTCAAAAGGATTTTGTATGCCAGGTTGATTTGGTTGGCCGCCATCTAGATCTCCTGCATAAGAATTCACAATAGATTTATGAACTATAGTTTGTCAGGAATGTAATAAATGCGAAGAACCATTATCTTGAAATGTTTATTTATATGGTGTTTCCCATTGTTATATATGTGGGTGGATGTTTCTTCTAATGCAGCTGTTATCCACTATTTCCCATTGGATGGATCGACACCGGTAGACGTGATTGGTGGCGCAACGGTCACAAATTTTGGTGCTGATCCAACCATGGACCGCAACGGAATAGAATTGTCCGCATACGAGTTCGACGGATGGGCTGACTACATTCATGCCGACATCAATGTCAATGTCGATGTTATTCCAAATATTACTTGGGGGGCGTGGATTCAGTCGGACATTTCACATCAGGTAAGCACCATTCGGGCCATTGCCAGTCAGGATAATGGGAGTTTTGATAGGCAGTTTGGAATTGATTATAGATCAGGGAGTGGGATATCTGCTTTCAAAGGAGATGGCGTATTGGGAAGTTATGCCCAGAGCGAGGGCACTTGGTATTTTGTGGCAACGACCTATAACGAAATAGCCCATGAGATCAAGCTATACGTAGCCGAACAAAGCGATACATCCCAAACAGGTTTCGCCGTCATAGCGGGTGCCTTGGCTGATGTGGATAATGGTCACGATTACATTTATCTTGGGGCAAATCCATTCGGGTCAGTTGCTGAGTACTGGGATGGCGCTATCGATAATTTCTTTATTGTTGATGAAGCACTTACCCTAACAACACTTTCAAGTATTGCGACCAACGGCATCGTCATCCCCGAACCCACAACGCTATCCCTTCTTGCAATGAGTGTGCTATTGGTTGGGCGTAGGTCTATTGCAAGTTACTAATTATAAAAAACATCTACTCGAAGGCACAAGGACGGTTTGATGGCACTCACAGTTCATTCAACAGCTACCCAGATGGGTGGGTCGGCGTACCCACCCCTGATTGTTGGCGAAAAATGCCAATGGTGGGTATCTATCATTTCTCGGTTGTCCGTGACTATAGGATTCCTCATTTCATTATTCTTCGCAGTAGCTGACCACGAAGCGACAGCTGATCCATCGTTCTTGTATTCCTCATGGGAACCGCGAGTTGTTAATACGGTCTCCAACGTACCTGTGACCTTTACATCCGTAGTCACCAGTAACCCGACGTCTGTGGCATATGTGCCCCAATCGGGGCCCATCATTCCTCTTACACCGGCTGGCGACGATACATATCAGATAACACTGCACCCAGAGGATTTTCTCGATGGCTACAAAATTGGGCACGGACACCATTTTATTGGCTTTCTGGATATCGTTGGAAACGACACAACCATCCGACGGAATCTTTCTATCAATGTCCGTGATGAAACCATGCCCAGTGTGAAAAGTATTTCGCTCAATGAAATAGCACAAGCGAGCACGCATATCATCAATTTACGAGATGATGAACTATGGTTATCGGGGTGGGCGCCTGCGAATGTATTTAACCGTTTTTATAACCACTTTGGGGACAACTTTGATTTTGTCAACATTGTGAGCCAGGTGGAGACGGGACGTAATAGAGGATATTGGTCCGTGCGAAACGATATTCGCGGCATTGGGTTGAGTAGGAAGGACAATGGCGATACTTATGGAAGTGCAAATCGCCTACAGGGGATTGTCAACTACCCGATTGATTCATTTTTCGACCTGGGAGAAAGCGGCGCAAACCATGAAATCGGGCACCGATGGGGAGTCTTTTTGGATTTTCCATCACTTGATGCGCCTGGACCCCATTGGCCGGTATCGGATTTTGCCCGCGGAATCATGGGGTTCAATTTATCTGGGGGAGTCGGTGGACAATTCCCGTTTGACTTCATCGAGCAGCCTGACGGTACATTTCTCGTTCAAATTACGGAATTGGACCATGAATTCAACGATCTGGAACTCTATCTGATGGGACTGATGGCTCCGCAGGAGGTGTCCCCAGGCCGCGTATTTTTAAATCAAAACCAGAAAGACCAGCTAGTTCATGGCGGAATACTAGAAGGTCCAGTTGAGCTTGTTACGATCGAGGACATCATCGACCACAATGGAATGCGTATTCCAGAAGCTGGTGAAACGCAGACACATTTTTCACTGGCGAGCATTATTTTAAGTGTCGATCGCCTGCTAAATGAAGATGAGATGGCGTTCTTCAACCACATGGCCGCCCGGGGAGAAGCAGTTAACGAACTTCCATATACACTTGGCCGCGCCAGCGGGGTCACAAAACCCTTTCATTTGGCAACTCGAGGCCTCGCCACGCTCTCCACCACGATGGTCCTTGCAGGCGATGCCAATCTGGACGGACTTGTGGACGTGGCGGACCTTGGCATCCTCGGTGCAAACTTCAACGCCAATGACATGCAGTGGAGCACCGGTGATTTTAATCTCAACGGCGCAACAGATATTGCGGATCTTGGCATCATTGGTGCCAACTGGACCGCGTCGCAAGCAACAGGCAATGCATCGGCTTTGGTTCCTGAGCCAGCAACGCTATCACTGGTTGCAATGAGTGTGTTAATGGTTGGTTGCAGGCGACGTTAATAGCTGTTTGCGATTATCGTAACGGTGTTCCGATGTACGGGTGTAAGTCATACTCGGACACACCGTTTTTTGTCGGCTATAACGTAATAGAGGACATCATTGCGGCCCAGGAGGCCTAAGTGGACATGTATAAAAGGCGTGTGAGGAGAAACCGAAATTTACGGATAGGGTTTTTGGGAGGGGTGCTGGTGCTTGGCTTTTCAATGATCGCATTTGCCGGCCCGCCGGTTCCCGTTCTAAGCGATTCGCATCCAGGAATCCAGATGCTTTTTTCCGGTGACCCGAATACCACGGAGGATGGGTGCAGCCAGGACGGTCCTCGCGCAGGATCTGGTGGCGAAGGCGGTAAATTGCACAATGATCTACTTGAGTGCGACAACTGGGATTTTGGTACGAAAAACTGGGGTCAGGCCAGTTTTCTCCAAGGTTTCTTCGTTCTCGGTGAGTCACCCTATTCCGATGATGGTGGCTGGAAATGCTCGGGCAACGAGGGGCCAGGTGGGGGAAACCCCTGCGTCAATTCAACTGTCCGTGTTGTGCCAACGTTCAAAGACACGCCGGCTCCGGGTCAGAATGATGGCGCCCCCATGGATGTTAATAAGGACTGGGTGCTGAGGTTTGACTTTAAGGTTGAGACGGTACCCGGAGACACCTTTGGTGGCGATAAGTTTTTTGAAGCGGTGGGGCTAACCGGCAGCAATATCCTCACGATTACCGGTGCCAGTGAAGACGGGATCTGGCCCCGCTCTCGGGGATCGTTCGTTGATGGCGATCCCAATCGTTACAAGATCCGGTACGGACCAGCACCTGAGGGCTCAGATGGGCCCACCCAGGAGTATTTCATCCCGGGGCAGCTCAACCAAGGCACGATGACGCTTCACTATAAGGCGTCAAACCAGCGTCTGGACCTTTGGCTTGATAATACACTGTTGCTTGAAGACTTCGAATCGTACGACGGGAATTACGATATTAAGGGTGTGCAGCTCGGCGGTGGTATCGCGTCATTCGAAAACGCGCTTTACGATAATATCGTTATGGGGGTGCTGTCTGAAACAGGGACATGTGGATCGCAAGGCCCGGCCATACCCGTTTCGGGAGACTTCAATTGTGATGGCGTCGTTGACGTGGCAGATCTGGGTATCGTAGGCGCCAACTTCAACAATGTTGACGTCACCTATATCGATGGCGATGCCAACTTGGATAATATGATCGATGTGGCTGACTTGGGCGTCGTGGGTGCCAACTGGACTGCAAGCCAGGCAACAGCCATCATATTTTCTTTAGTCCCTGAACCTGCAACCCTGTCACTTTTTGCGATGAGCATGTTAGTGATTGGGCGTAGGCGATGTCGGTAACTTTTAATACCGCATTCAAATTCCTAGGGGGCTCTATCGTATTTGTTATTGATATGTAGTTGCTGTGGCACACTTGCAACTCCTTTGTTCGCTATGATCAGCTCGACCACCCATCGACTTGCGAAACAGGATTGTTATGAATGTCAAGCAGACCTCGATTCTCAAAGGCCGCATTCATTGGCAAGGCTCAAGAGCCCACACGGCATGCCATGTTAGCAATGGCGAACATATCGTTGAAGTGTCTGCAAGCAATACATATGAATTGCCTTTTTCAACCGGAAGACACCGTTTTGTCTTCGTGATCCCGCCGAATGGGTATCGCTGCATCACACCGTTCTGGTCCTATTGTCTAGATGGCCGAGACAAACCTGCGCGGACAGATTTTTGTTTGCAAAAGATGGCACGCCGACCGGGGCGGGGATTCACTGCATTGCATGTGACCGACATCCATGTTGACGGACGTAAGACCGATACCCGTATTGCTAAATGGCTGCGTATCCTTCCCCCTTCGGCTGCAGTAATGGATCAAGATTTTCCCACTGCGGCGCGGATGGGACGTGTGATCAAGGTATTGGTCGAACAGTCGCCCACGATCGCCTTTGGAGTGGTTACTGGTGATATCACCAATTGGGGTGAGCCGTCGAAACTCAAAGCGGCAGCGCGAGTGCTCGCTTCAATGCCGATACCATTTTACCCTATCTTCGGCGGACACGACGGAGATCTGGAGTATTTCAGCAACGGAGCTGGCTTCAATGCAAATTTTTTTATGCAGCACATGGCGCCGCCGTACTACTCGTGGCATTGGGGTGGCCGGCATTTCATCGCTTTCATGTGTGAGAGCCGATTTATCGACCAACCAACCAAGCAGTTACAGGATGCATTTATCGCCGAAGATCTTCGACGGTTCGGCCAACGGATGCCCGTGACCGTTTGCACACATAAACACCCATTCCCTTTCAACGTGGGGGTCTTTCGCAGGTATCGCGTGGATAGTTGGCTGCACGGCCACATGCATAGTAGCCGGCTCATGCACGACGGTCGGATTCGTGTGTTTTCCACCGGTGCGACGGCGATGGGAAATATCGATTTGACGGATGTTCACGGCCGCGTGATCAAGTTTCCGCAGCATGGCAAGCCCACCAGTAGGCCGCTGCGCCTGCCGTCGAGCCCCTCCAAGCCACACCCAAGGCAACGCCAGTCGCCGATCAAGATTGTCTGGCGATCCCCGTTTGATCGGACTGCACGCCTTGCTCAACCCTGTGTGACCGATGACCTGCTCTACTGTGGCACAACAGACGAAACCTCTGGCACTCAGGGCGGTGTTATTGCCTTGGACCGACGCACTGGCAAGCCGCGTTGGCAGCAGCCACTGGGCGAATCCGTCGAATCACCTGTGATCCTGTGTCGTGATCGACTTGTCGCCGTGACACAGGCCGGTCGTGTAGCCTGTCTGCGCCGCCTTGACGGCAAGACGTTGTGGCAACGTACGTTTCCTGACCAATACAATCGTTGGATCTATTCAACCCCGCTTGTCATTGGGAATCATGTTGTCATAGGTACCAGCAGTTTTCTGGCCTGCTTGTCACTGCGGACTGGGCGGAAACGGTGGTGTTTGGATGAAGGTGGCGTGAGTGCGTCCGATGCGATGGGTCGATTTGCAAGCCCAGCTGCCGATGGCAATCGCATATTGATCATTGGCCCCCAATCCCATTTGCTGGAAGCCAAGACCGGTCAATCGCTCGGCCACGTTCAAAATGAAAGGTCTGATGCATTGCGATCGCGCTCATTGTCCCATCAGGGACGGTATGTTGTCGGCGGCTCCATTGGCTATCTGTGTTGCTTCGAGATCAAAACTGGTCGACGGTTGTGGCGACAACGAATATCGCAAGGGGGAATTATCTCCGCCTTTGTTCCATATTTGGGATCCATAGTGGGCGGCACCGCTGATGGGGTCGGTCGGTACTCCTTCGTTAACGGACGACGGCTTGCTGCCCGCAGTTTTGGCAAGGACACGCGAATGTTCGTTCCATACCGAACGCGCGCCCGATCATGCATGGGCTCGCCCGTAGTGGAAGGTGATCGTCTGTGGGTTGCCTCTGGCGATGGCTACATCAACCTTTTGCAGGGTCGATCGCTCGATTTGGTCGGCCGCGTTGCGTTGCCGGCGCCCATGGTCTGTAGCCTTGCGGCTCATCCGGATGGATCTATCTACGGCACAGATACTGATGGTCATATCTTGTGCCTTCGATACACTGGGGCAGAAGCCTAATTTATACTTGCTGTTATATAACGGCAAGCGGGATCCGATCAATCCCCATGACGGGAAAGGGAATCATATGGAGTTTAGTGGCCTCGAACTTTTTCTTGATGACCAGATGATCAGCAATACACGAAATATGTGTCGACGGATAACCCGCCCTCGACTCTATGAAGGCAATCCTGTGGTCCGTCGGGAGTATCCATGGGAGGCAGGCCATGCCTGTATTTACGGTAGCGTACTCTACGATGACAACAAGAAACTCTTTCGAATGTGGTACAACGCTTACGGTGAAGATTACTACAACCAGCAGGTCATGGCCTATGCCGAAAGTCCTGATGGAATCACCTGGACTAAACCGATGCTGGACGTTCGCCCCTGGCCCGGCTACGAACGGACCAACATTCTCATGGGGCCGCAAATCAACCTTCATGGCCCGGGCCTACTGGTTAACCCGGACCAAAGCGATCCACAGCGGCGGTATCTCATGCTGTTTGATTCGTATCCACATTGGCGCCCTGATGCCACGGAACTTGGTATTCATGGCAGGCAGTTATACGCCGCTGAATCACCCGATGGCATACATTGGTCGCCTGATATGGGACGACCTGCTTTTGCAGGTAAAGCTGACAGTGGGCAAAGTGTCGTCTGGGATCCGGTCACCAAAACGTTTAAAGCTTACGTTCGAATGACAATAGAGGATGCCTTCGGCCAACGAATCCGCGGGTCGCGCTTGGTCGAGTCGCCGGACTTTGTTCATTGGGGACCGCCACGAGAGCTGATGAGAACAGATGATGTCGACGGCTATCCTGACGCGCAGATCCAGCAATTATGCGTCACCAGATTGGATGGCATCTACGTTGGCTTGCTTTCGATGTTCCAAATTCAGCAATACGTCCATGGAACGGAACGTCGTAAAGAAGGCGGCGGAGGATTGTTTGAAGGTGCGCAGGTAAGTGAAATACAACTGGTTACTAGCCGTGATGGTGTTCACTTCACCCGCGTTGCTGACCGATCCCTGTTCATGGCGCAAGCGGACCGTGGGGGTTTTGGGACACATGGTTACACCACCGCGAGTCAAATGTTGCAGCATGACGACACGGTTTACATCTACTGTGATGGGCGAATGTGTGATCCCGACGACCCGGACTGGATCAAGCAAGGGATGGAGATTGGTCTGGCAACAATGCCCCGTGATCGTTTTGTCGCGTTGCAACCCAAGCGCATGATGGACGAAGCGATGGTGGAACTCGTTCCTATGCAGTTTCCCCAAGCCCGACTTCTACTCAACGCGACAACCAGCGCGGCCGGTCAGATCCGGGCTGAGCTTGCCGATTTTAATGGTGTGACCATCAAAGGCTTCGAACACAAAAAGTCCGTCATAATCACTGGAGAATCACTTGATCACCAGATATTTTGGCAGGCTGATGGTAAGACGTACATGCATGATGCACTTCCGCCGAATATGAGAGATCAACCGATCCGCCTGCGGCTCTGGCTTCGGCAGGCTCATATCCACGCTCTTCGAGCCAGCTCATGAGGTTAAAAAAAACACGAGATGATCGGTGCTAGGGTTTAGCTTTATCCAGGGCAATTATCCATAGCTGTAGCTGTCAATAAGTTTGCGATGGCGGTTCTTTAGGGTGTCGCCTCCGCGGTTTCTGCGTAGATGTCCTTGCCCACGATCCGGCTCCAGTGATCCAGGATCCGCCGCCACATCGGACCAGGTTTGCCGTCTCCAATTAAAGTCCCATTGATGCTGGTTACAGGTCCAAGGCAGTATGGTGTCGTAGGGATCCACGCCTCATCGGCGTTGATGACATCGTAGAGTTGAAGATCCCGTTCCTCGAATCGAATATTCATATCCGACAAGATCTCGGCAAGAACGGTTAAGCTGATGCCCCAGAGAATATTGGCGCGTTGTGGTGAAATAACTTTTCCATCTTGGTAGATGACAAAATTTGAACCGCAGGTTTCGGTGATATTGCCGTGAATGTCAAGGTAAAGGGCCATTGCGCCAGGATTATTCTGCATAATCTCCTGCTCGCCAATCCACATGTGCAGACGGTTACGGTTTTTGATCTTTGAAGAAAGGCATTGTGGGGGCCAGTGACGAGGCGTGGGCGTGACACACTGTGCGCCGTGAAGAAAAATATTGCGCCATAAATGAAACTGCATCGGGAATGTGTGTTGCACATAGGTGGGTGTGGGCGCATCATTGAGGCCTGCGGCCCCTGCATAAACCGGATTTTCCCCGGCTGTCATGTAGTAGACGAGGCCTACTTCATGATCCGGGTGAATCTTGCTGTTATGTTCGATCAAGGTTTTTGAAATGGAGATACTTTCATCGATGCAAACAGGCGGTTCAATGTGGGCATACTTGCAGGATCGATAAAACCGCTGCACATGATCCTGGATTCGGTAGGGCTCTGTGTGGAAGGTGCGAAGAAAATCAGTGACAGCTGCACCCAGCACGATTCCAAGATCATAAATGGGAAGCACGCATTTTGATGCGGGTATAAATTCGCCTTTTAGATACGAGATTGTTTCGTTCATTGCGGACGCCGATTTCTGTGCTCATGAATAAAGCAGTTGGCAGGATAGGCGATGTGGATCTCGGCAGCTGGTTCTACGTCATTAACAGTCAAGGCGTATCCCTGCGTTGAAGGTCGGCAATGCCCAACGCGCGATTCATTGTAGAGCCCGGTTGAGGTATATGTTACCCAGTCTCGATGAATCGAGATAGCTTTTGTGATGGGGGATCAGGCCAGCGGGCACTCGTGTTTCCCCTTAAGAAGATGCAGTCGCTGGTCTTAGCCCAGGCGCCGCCGATCAACTGAATCCACCGCTTTTAACTGGGGATGTCTTGGGTGCGAATCCTCCACCTTTTTTTTGTTTGCCGCCGCGTTACGCTTGCCTGGTCCTACACGCCAACGCATTGTTTTTTTGGCACTGGTTTAAGCATGGATATCAGCACGAAACCAAGCACGCTCATCAATACACAGATCCATATGGCAGGGCCATATCCACCAGTGAAATCAAAAATGCTTCCTGCCAAAAACGGACCAACCGCACCGCCCAGGGTGCCGATGAATGCAACGATCCCAAAAAGTGCGCCGTGCGACTTCATTCCGAATAGTTCGGCGACAAGTGGGGAAATAGCTGTAAAACATCCCCCCAGCGCAACACCATATATCGCGGCAAACAGGTAAATCATCCACGGTACGGTTGCAAGCTGCAACCACAGAAGCGCGGTGATTAACAGCATGGCGCAAAACATCATGACTCTTTGGCTGCCGATACGGTCTATGGCAAGACCGCTGGCAAATCGACCTGCCATGCTCACGCCGCCAATGGTTGCGAGGACACCCGCAGCTTTAGTTGTGGAAACCTTGATTTCAATGGCAAACGGCACAATGTGCACCATGATCGCCATGAGGGAAAAGGAAAGAAGTAGATTGGCACCGCAAATTATCCAGAATGACCGGGTGTTTACAGCTTCACTGCGGGATAGGCCCTCGGCAGCCAAAGGTGCACCTTTGGATTCGGCCAGTTCATTTGCGTCCGGCAAAAGCCCCATGACGCCAGGGTCACGTATCATCATTTGGGCAATTGCAACAAGGACTGTCATCACACTGATGCCAATGATTGCACAGGCGTTTCGCCAGCCAAAGCTGATGATTAGAAGACTCACCAGGAAAGGGATGACCATCTGCCCAGCTCCGGAGCCGACTTTAACAATACCGGTAACCACGCCTCTTTTCTTGACAAACCACCGGGCGGTCGTCGTCATGGCAATAACATCAATGGAGCTCAAGCCGACGCCAAAAATAATCCCCCAAAAAAGGTATAGCTGCCAAACTGTTTCAAGTCTGGACATGAGAAAACAACCCAGGCCGAAAAAAACGGCAGTGCCTGTCATTAATTGTCGTGGTCCGATTCGGTCATTTAGCCTGCCGACAACCATGCCGAGAAGCCCCATTAACAAGAAAGCTACGGATGAGGCACCGGCGATGGTGCCCCTTGACCAGCCAAACTCAGTGATCAGGGGATTGAACAAAACGCCAAATGACGCATAGGTGCCGATGCCGATCGCCTGGATGCTGAAGCAACTGGCGGTAATGACATAGCCGTAGTGATATCTGCCTGTGCGATGGATTCTTGGCAAGCGTGTTATCCCAAGGTCACGAAGAACTTATCACGATCTTTGCCAACCACGGCCCCTCTGACGGTGAATTGACCCGGGGGATAGTAGTTGGATCGCAGGTCTGTGGGCAAACAGGTCAAACTTTCACCACGACACATCAAATCTCTTGCCGGGCACAATGCAAGAGTAGTTTTCTGATTGATATTAAAATGTGTAATTCCCAACGCTCAACCATATCTAGCCGGCCTCTAAGACTCACGTTGCGTACCAAGTTCCACACAGCCCAATGTCCAGGATTGCTGTTGCGTTGTTTTGCGATTGCTATGACGTACGAATTTTCTTTCCAGCAAGGTGATGCTTCATCCAAGGTATCGCATTGACACCATGCCACCTGTGATCGCCCTCAAAGAGGTCATGTTTTAGCATTCGGTTGGCATTCAGCAGGCGATATGCCTTTCGGGTTGTACGTATTTGGGGTCGTACATTGGCAAGACCGCTGGCCCCATTTAGAAGATCCTTTGTCCCAGTCTCAACCAGCAATGGACGCGGTGCAATCAGTGCCGCGATATCACCCATGTCAACATATTCATATAAATGTGGTATGTAGTTGCATGAACAGTTGGTGTGCGAATCAAGGAGAGATTCCTTGTATCCGTACAGGTACCCACTGATCACTGCACATCGAATCCGCGTGTCCAGGGCAGACGCCCACAGTGTCTGCAATCCCCCGCCGGACAGACCTGCACAGCCAATATGATTGGGAATGCAATCGGTCCTTGATTGAACATAGTCAATCAGCCTGTGCAGATCCCATGTCCACATTCCTGTTACCGTCTGCCCCAACGGAAGAGCCATGTTGCTGAGCCATCGGCACGAAGGCTCGAGAATACTTTCTTTTGCCGCTTCCTCCTGGCGTTCACCAAAGCCCCGTGCATCTGGACAAAAGACCATGAAACCTTCGCGTACAAACTGCAAACCGTAATCGTAATTTTTTTCAACGATGGTTGCCGCAATCTCTGGAATCTCCCGACAACCGGCGACGGCAAGCTTTCCGCCGCTGCTATGGCCATGGGGCGCGATAACCACCTGATGGGGTCCGGGGAGATCTTTAGGGATCAGGGCATACACGGGCATGACCACTCCCGGCTCCGTCTGGATCTCAATCCGTTGGCGTGTGTACCCCTTAAAGATCTTCTCCTCGGTAATTCTGGGCGCAAGGCTTGCGCCCAGCATCGTGTTGTAGCCGGTCAATTGCTTGAGCTTGCGGATGGTCCTAGAACGCCATGGGGCCACTTCCTGCCGTCTGCTGCACGAGAACGCCAGCTTTCTTCCGATCCGTGACCAGCGTTTTTGCAAGTGGCGGTGCGTCTGGAAGTTTTCGCGTTGTTTCGGCATGGCAAGGATCTCCAGTCTCTACCTCACGTGGCTGCGATTCACATCGGACGCAGGCTCCAGGGATTACCGTTCGACCACTTGAACAGGTCCCCCGTACCACCGGGAAGAAGAACATCCAGAACACGCGCTTCACCTTCCACCTTCGTTCGCAAGGTCTCGATTTGTCCCGTGAGTCGGTTCAATCTTTCGATTCGCTCAACATCAGCGTCGAACGTAAGGCGTACCATGCGCGAGCCGTCCATCTTGCTCATGTTAAGGCCATGGACAAGGTTTACGACCATGAAGTAATCTTCGCCCGCCTTGTCATCAAAAAACGTGATGAGCAATCTTTCCCCAGAATTATCCAGGTTGACCACCGAGTCCAGAAGATCGTGCCCCTTAAAGGCGGAGCATCCATCGGGAATCATCTTCCCCACATAACCGATCGGGTTCTTGGTCCTCAGGTTAAGGAGGGCTCGAGCCAGCGTTTGCACCTCGGGTGCTACGTCCCGAACGGCATGCCACGCCCGGGTCGGCACGAGGTTCTCCAGGCGGTGACGGTCCGCGGGGTCACGCGCTTCGTCCGCTACGGTATCTTCCATCATGACCGTCCCATCATGGCCGTAGTAGAGGTAGAACATGACGCCATTCCCGCCATGGGCAAGAAAGGTGAACAGCAGGTAGCGAACGTCAGCTTCGTCAGGAAGGCGCAGCCAACCATCGGCATCACGCTGTGTGCCATCGCGCCTGATGGGAGGCTGTTCCCAGGTCTGCACGTACATCCAGTTCGGCAGGTGGTGCCGGTAGGCGGCGTCCCGACCGCGTCGCATCTGGGCGAGGAACTCGGGGGCTTCATCGTGCACCCGCAGCGGATACTTGAAATATGCAAAAATGTCGGGCCGCGTCTGTGCGATGTAGCGATCCTCATTGTAGTCGGTGATCGACGCCGCCAACTGCCCGATGGAAAGGCAGGTCAGCATGAGGACATCAGGGAACTTAGCGTGTACCCACTCGGTGAACTGCGCGATGTTATCCAGGTGCTCTTCGGTTTTCGGGCCATCACCGGCCTTGATGAAAGTCGCGCCGGGCATATCAAGGACACGGGCGAACATTTCGTTGACCTGTAACCCATTGAGTGGTGAGGCTGGGTTGGTGACCTTCCAGTTGGGCGACACGAACCGTTCTGGATGTTCCGTCGCCCATTGGAGACCAGCCTCGTGCGCGGCCTGGTGCCACTTGAGGGAATTATGCGGTTCCATGGTGAACAGGGTATTGAGCCCCGCAGCTTTAAAATGTGCAAGACGTTCAGGCAGGTGGTCAGCTGGCAGGGTATTGTGGACTCCCGCCATCATGAAGCCATTTGCTTCCTGCCACTTTTGATACCGCTTACCGTAGGGATACCAGCCGTATGCCGAGGTCTGCGTAGCCAAGAGGGCCAAGGTGGTTGCCGTCATGATCATCCAAGTCTTCATCTTCATGTCGTCTTTCTTTAAAATTCTGTAATGATTCTGGCGTGTTTACTTCTAGTGAATTGTTCCCATGGGTTCCTGATTCATTGGAAACAACGCCTGTTTTACTGGGAAGTAATACGACGGTGACCGGGCATGTATCCACAACGGTCTTGTCATGGCAGGTGCTTGTACATCTCAACCATTATGGCTATTAGACAATCCGCAGCCATTCCCAGCAGCTGTCTGTGGCCAGCCCACTTTCATAGGCATCCACTACCGGCTTCCACGTCTCATAGGGTTCGTTTTCGTAGTCGTGCAAGGTGGGGCACTCGATCAGGTGCATATACTCCAGTGATTTCCCGAAGGCGACCCGGTAAGAGCCCTTGTGCTGAAACTTTCCAGGCAGGCTTTCCATAAGTTCGTGTATCTTTTCCTCGTACGCTGGCCTGTTGGCTAGGGGAACGGTATCAGTTGCTCTTAGCATCCAAGCCATGGGTACTTTCCTTTGTAAGATTGCGCGGGTGTTTCATCCCATCTTTTAACGGTTGCCATTACTAGGGGATGCAGGGTGCATAATGGGAGCTCTGTGCTGTACATATTCACAGGAATGTAACAGGTTTTTCCACCTCGGTCATCAGTGGAAAAAGATGCCAAAAGAGAGGTTTACTGAAGCGGGTGCCCTGCGCAACCCTTGTTGATTGGCCGATGATATATCTATCACGGCATTAATCCGGTCGAAACCTAACGGATGATCCATCTAGGTACTACGCCTTCATGATCTAGAGAACTAAAGTGTTTGTTTGTTCCTTTTGTGTGCCACCACTCTCGTGCTCGCCTGACACAGGCGCTAATATTACGCTGGGTTTTTCAGGGGCTGAACGTGATCGCTGGATGAAACGCGTCAACTCCCGCCCTGTGGCACTAAAACCTGAACGGTAAAACGAATGACTGGTGTTATATGTTGCGCTGAATGAGCATTTGACACATGTTGGGCTTGCCAAATCTTTCAAGTGTATTGAACGTTACATTTGCATCTGGATATACCGTTTTGACAATAGCCTTTAAGAAGTGCCCGTTAACCCAGTTTACGACAGTCATGTGATATTTGGCAGGCCCCTTGAAGGTAGTGCGGTAAAGCTTTCTGCCGGACTTTTCGGAATGTCTTTGGGCGATCTGGTGGTACTCTTTGATATCCTCCAAGAGAAGATCATTAATCTCAATCACGCCTTGGGGATGCAGGAGATACATAAGCTGCAAAACACCTTCAATCAAACGGTTTGAGACATGAACGGATACATCGCCATTAAATTCATCGAGAATATGGGCCATGATCTGGGCGAAATTTGGCAACTTTCGACCAAGACGGGCCTCAAGTTTTTGGAGAATTGGCCAGCGAAATAAATCGTTTAGTTCCTCTATGTCATCAACCGCCACGTAATTTCGATCCAATTTCAGTCCATCACTCCGATTGGCAGGGTTGCCATAGAGGTCAAGCAGGAATTTAAAAAAGGCGTCTTCGCCTTTAGCGTCTTCGCCCATTTGCTCTTGAAACTGCTTGCGATAGAGATCAATAAAAAAGCCAAGGCTACCAACCTGTGCAATACGCTGGAGATCAATAATCAGGCGGTCGATATCAAGGGTTACGCCATAGTTGTCTGAATATTCTAAAGCCAGTTTGGATAAGTAACTCCGCGTGATAGTTAATTGAGTTTCAACTTGTTGAAGTGTTCCATCAATAATGGCAAGCTTATCGCCCTCTAAATTGTCAGCGACATTGGTCAAACGAAATCTCAGATGCTTATGCCGATTGTTCTCAAGTGTCGGCTGCAATGGGTCAGTTATATCGACATGAGAAAAGCGTAGTGAAACTTCCTTGTACTTTAATATCTCATGACCTGTCATGGGTTGACGTGCATCTTTGGGTCTTATTTTCGCAAAGGCCTCTAGGGCTTCTTTGCGCAAGGTGTCGGATTCATCGACAAGTTCAAATGTCAGAGTATCTAAATAATCCGCCAATCCATCTTCCACTGCCATTCGAGCCAATTCATCGATAAAATCGCGGGCATAATCAATACTGGCTACACCAAACTCTCCAATTGATAATTCGCAAGTGCCTAAAGCCCGAGTAGCCTTGACGTCCTCCCAGAAACTTACTGCATTGGCATGGACGAATTCCATGTTCTCATCAACAGATCCCTTGATGATCTTCCTGTAATCGTCAATTCCTATGGCACGCATGATAGGAGTCGTGTAGTGCCAAAAGGCATTATTGAATATTCGGATAGGGCTTTCACTTTCAAGGCACCAGTTGCCAATAGCGATCTTGTCGGCGGTGGTTGCTGCTTGGGCATTTTGGATCGCATTTCCTAAATCGCCTGGATTTGGGATCTGTTCAATGTCAATGGCCAATTCCGATTTGCTGGTAGGAGTAAGTCGACCATTTGCCTTGGCCAAGAACCTTCGTAATGCCACCGGTGCTTCAAAATGCTGTTTGTGTTTAATTCTTCTGAAGAAAACTCGTTTTGCCCAATTCTGATTGGGCTGTGCGGATAGGTGACGCTTAAGATGTTCTAGGTAGTGCACCAGTCCACCGATGAAATCATCATCCATAAGTCCTGACTCGATGCGTATGTCGATACCATGCTTTTCTACGATCTCCTGTTTGATTTCTTCAACGCGTGTTTGTGGTGGCGAGCCAGTATTAAAATGCATCATAATGAATATGAACCTATTTAAATTAGTCTGATATTTCCAAACTAACAACCCAACTTCTCTGTTCAATAAGCGTATGGATGTTTGTGGTTCCAGTTGCCATGACGTCACGGGCCCGGCGGTTGTTGGGTGTGCCCATCACGCCGCGAAAGTCGATCAAAGGTTTCAATCGCGTAGATTAAACCCCGAGGGATGTGAAACGGATCTTTAACCGGCAGCGCAATGACCTCCTCAACGGGTTGCCCTTGACGGTTTAGCCGATGGCGCCACTCGCCGTGCTCTGGATTTGGAAATGACCTGAACGTCCAGTCATTGATGCGCCGCAGCCATTCAAGCGTCCACGATTCTTCACACGCTTCATAGGCCATGGGCAATCCGCACAAAGCTTCAGAGTGGACCCAGGACAGTTTCTTGTCCGCGTGTGGCAGAAAAGGCTCACCGCCGGCCAAATCGATATGCAGAAAAAGACCTCCGTAGTTTTGATCCCACCCCTTCTCCAGGCTCCACTGCATGATCTCGATGGCTTTATGTTTGCGTTGGGGATCTTGAAGGTGACGAATATTCTCCAATTGGAACCATGCAGTTTCGATGCCGTGGCCGGGTCCCATCAGTGTGCCAAGCGGAGCGGGCAGGCAGGAATTGTCCAACGACAGGTACTCTACGATCGCCTGCTGGTCTGGCTGGCGAAAATGATTTAACACATCATCCGTCAGCGCCATGCCCTGCGACAAAACATCCTGGTCGTTTAGTAACTTGCCCAGTTCCCAAAATGCGAGGGAAAACTGCATGCTGACGCGGTGGGCTTTTGTTCCGTCGGGCAGTGGATAGGGCGTTGTGTCGTAACTGCCGGGATTCCTGAGATGACGCAGCACGCACTGGTAGGTCTGGTGAGCCAAGTCAACTGGTTCCTGCCGCTTCGTGGCCCTTGCATATTCAACCAGGCCGCAAATGGCAAAGGCATCAGTCTGGATACTGGTTGCGTCCTGCTTGCAGTCTCCCTGGCGTGATAGCAGATATTGCCATCGTCCGTGCTCATTGTGACCATGTCTTACGAGGAATTCGAACAGGCGATCGGCAACCGCCAAGTACGTCGGGTCAGGCTGGATGCGGTTGAATGCAGCGGAAAACGTCCAAAGTGCCCGCGTCTGGGACCATACGTATTTGTCATCACTCACCACCGAGCCATCATCTTTGATACACGAGAGGACGCCTCCGTGTTCGTGGTCAATGGCATGGCGAAGCCACCAACTGAGTATGTCCTCCTCTAGGATACGACGATAATCACAACTCAACTTTTGGAAGTTGATCATGATGCCGACCGGTGCTTTCGGGTTGCTGAGTTCATTACCCCAGTGCCTCGGTTAGATCTTCCAGCGCCTTGACAGCACTCGTGCGAAGAAACATTGCATCGTTGCCACCGCCGATAAGTTGATAGCCCAAAGATTTACACTTAACGGCCAGTTCGGGCGATCGTGCCGGCACGCCGCAGTACTTACCCGCGGCCTTCGCCGCGTTGCCCACTGTTTCCAGCGCTTCGAGAAGTTTTGGATGGCCATCCAGGGGCGTATTAACTTCAATTCCCAGGCTCAACTTTAGATCGTCGGGGCTGTAGAACAGCACGTCGATCCCCTCAACTGCGATGATCTGGCTTGCCTCTTCGATCGCTTGGACTGTTTCAATCTGTGCCACAACGAGCAACTTTTGTTCTTGAAAGAAATTTCTCCCATTTCTATCAATGACACGCCGTCCGCCGTAACTACGTTTGCCTTGTGGTGGAAAGCGTAAATTCTCGGCCACCGCAAGTGCCTGTTTGGCATTATCCACCATCGGAACCATGATGGCCGCTGGGGCCAAATCTGCATACATGCCCAGCACGCCGCGTTCATGACTGGGCACGCGTATCATTGCATCGATACCCATCCGATCTGCGCATTGCACTGCGTGTAGAAGGCTGCGGTAGTCGTGCTCGCCGTGCTGCCCGTCGAGCCATACGAAATCCCACCCTTGGCACATGCCTTCGAGGATTCCCGATGCCGGATACATGTTAGTCAGCCCTAGGACCACTTTACCGGCGGAAAGTTTTTCAAGAAGTCTGTTTGATTGCACCTGTTCTCCTTTTAAGATTTTTCGCAATAGCCTTGCAAAGATCTTGTGTCGGTCTCATGTGGCAGTGAACTTCGGTGATTTTGAAGATAGCTGATCGGGCCTGTTAAGCTGCGCACCACTTGGTGCTGCAATTGTTCCACGGTGTAATGGATCTTCCATCTCGATCATCCACTGTGTCAGTTGTTGCCGCATGTTATCCAACACCACGTGGGATTCATCCTGTTGGGCCAGGTTGTTGACTTCGTCTGGGTCGAAGGCGAGGTCATAAAGTGATTCTGGTTCGTGCCGCTGATCGGACCAGCCCTTATCGATCAGGAATGTTTTGCCTGGAGATTCATCGATATTGGGCAGTACCATCGTATCCTGTGGATCGAATCGCCGGATGTACTTGTAACGTTGTGTGCGCACGCATCGTACCGGCTCATAAGCCGCGTGATAGTTGATTTGGGCGAAGATAGACCGTTGTTGTTTCGATTCATTCCCGGAACCATCGATCAGCTTTCGTAGTGATTGTCCTTGCAGCCAGGGGGGCGGAGCGATATTTGGGATATCACAGGCCGTTGCAAACAAGTCGATGAGACTGGCCATCTGATCGCAAACCTGGCCACCTTCAAAACCTCCCGGGCCACGCACAATGAGATAAACCCCGATACCGTGATCGCTGAGTGTGCACATGTTGCGCGGGAACTGCAGGCCATGGTCGCTGAAACAGAATACCAGTGTGTTTTGGGACAACTTTGCGTCATCCAGTGCTCGTAGCACCCGGCCGAATGACTCATCCATTTGACGCACCGAAGCCTTGAAGGCTGCCATATCAGCCCGCAGTACAGGATCGTCGGGTAACGGCCGCGGCGGCAGGCAAAAGCGAGAGTCCTCTAGTGGATGACGGTTGGGTTGCGGTTTTGAAAATGGTCGATGGGTCTCGTTGAGTCCGACAGAGAGAAAGAATGGTTGGCCACCAACTTTCTTCAAATACATCGCCGCCTTCTCCTCGGGTGGCGGGTCATTTTTAGTTTCCGGGTAGTTGGGGTCAAGGTTGGAAAGGACAAGGTCATATCCTGCTTCAGTTGGACTTACCCCCGAATGCTCGACGCCGGCCAGTGCAGTCTGATAGCCCTGGGAGCCGAGGTATCTTGCGATGTGATGTTGCGGGTGTTCTAAGGCAAACCCGCGATGCGCTAAGCCGAACATGCCCGCCGCGTGTGGAAACTGTCCAGTCATGAAGCTGGCGCGGCTGGGTGAACAAGTTGGAGCCGTCGCGAATGCTTGGCGAAATAGCACACCTTGCTCTGCGAGCTGCTGCAGATTCTTCGTGGCCACCGCGTGGCCCATCGGCTGGATGTATCGCCCTGTATTGTGGGAATGAAGGAACAGGATGTTAACCGGCCCGGCATGATTATTGTTTTGCGTCATGATCGATTCACCTAATCACCAAGCAGTTGATCTGACTGGGAGAGTCACAGCAGCTTTTGTTTCTCGGTGCTAGGCCACGGAAGTCCATGTCACTCCCACTTTTAAATAGATCGTCAGGCAGGACATAATTGCGTGTCATATCATCGCTCCAACAAGCATGCATTGGAGATAATATAATGTATAACGTAAGGTAAATCATAGGATTATTAAGGTTAGTGAAGCCAGCGGTCGGGCACGGTATCCCGGCGCCGCTTTCGAGGTTGGTCCCTTTTGGGACTTTGTGCTGTGCGGTATGTGGAGCGTAAACGATGGATCACCCGTTTGTCATCAGGCTTTCACCCGAGCCACAGCTGTTCCTTGACGATTATGCCATTGGCGCTACGGTTAATCTTGAGCGGAAATTAGAAACGCCCCACACTTTTTTCGCACAGGGTGTTGTCAAGCCTGAGCACCCCTGGGAGACAGGTCAAATTTCCCACCCCACGGTGTTATGGGATCCCGATTATGGCAAGTTCCGAATGTATTACACCTCCCGCGGGGTAGAGGAAGTCACGGAAGGTACCGGTGGATACATCTGCTACGCTGAAAGCGATGATGCGTTGCATTGGCATAAGCCCATGTTGGACATGCATCAATATGGCGGGCACGCCAAGACCAATATCGTGTTGAGCCCCTCTGGCGAGGGAATGCATGTATTTGTGATTCGAACGCCACACGATTCGGCGCGACCTTATAAGGCGATTTTTCGCAAGCGCAATACACAACCAGACCGAACGGGTCGCGGTCTGTACACGGTATGGTCATCTGACGGTCTGCATTGGAGTGAGCCGCATTGGATTAGCAGGACCAAGTGTGACACGCCGCCCAGCTTGGTCTGGGTTGACCACCTAGGGTGTTACTTTGCCTTTACACGTGCCCAGTCGTATCACCCCAAGCCATCTAATTACTTTCGTATGACCGGAGTGGTCCACAGCACGGACTTCAATGACTGGACACCCAAGGCGGCTATCAATCTGGTTTCTGAAGCGGATGGTTGGCCTTATATCCAGAATCACGATCTTCAGGCATGTGCATATGGAGGATTGATTTTGGGGTTCCTGACGGTCCTGGATATTGGCTTGCCACCGGATCACACCAATAAGAAAAAGTGGCGATGGATAGAGCAAATGGCGACCAGCCGTGACGGCTGGAATTGGCATCCTGTTCTCGACCGCGAGGTTACCCCATTTTGGACTCGGGCACTGGTGGTTAAGGATGGCATGATGTATCTGACCGATCGGGAATTCCACATCAAGACACTTCCAGTCGATCGTTTCGTGAGCCTGGGTCCAGTGGATCCTGATCGTAACGGGATATTGGAAACACGCCCACTTCATTTTAACCCATCCACATTGATTGTGAATGCCGATGTAGACCCTGCAGATCTCCAAGTTGAACTAGTTGAAGAAAGTGGTCCCATTGTGCAGTATCAATCAAATCCCATTGAGGGTTTTGAGCGAGATCGTAGCCAACTGGTACAACAGGACAAACTGCAATATCAGGTGGTATGGCAAGACGACAAAGGCAATAGGACCTTGGCCGACGCAGTATCACGCCAGCCATTGGTCATCCGTTTTATCCTCAAGCGGGGCAAGTTGTTCGCCTTTAGCACCACCAACTCGGCACCACGGTAGCCTGGGTATTCCCAAAAGAACAGGGGAAAGGTACTGCCTATAGTTTTACCTGCGCCTTGTCTTTTTGGGTTTCGATCTGTTGTGAAACTTAAACAGCTCCCAGAAGGCCTGGAGGATGACTTTCATATCGCCGCCACTTTGTTTGCCGGCGGCGCGAGGGTAGTGCTGCACCCCCCTTTGGGCGATCCGGAAGCCGGCATGTTCAGCTGCCAGGAGCACTTCGGTATCGATCAATGCGCCCTTGCTTTGCAGTTCGATTTGTTCGAACACTTCCCTGCGAAAAAGTTTGAATGCACAGTTGACGTCCCTGACCTTGAGTCCGCACAACAGGCGGATTATCAGGTTCCAGCCCCATGAGTTCAGTCGTCGAGATAACGGATCTTGGCGATTGATTCGGATGCAACTGATGACATCGTGCGATTCGGTTAGATCCATCAATGATGTTATTTCACTTAAATCAAATTGCCCATCACCATCGGTGTAGAACACCCATTGTTTCGAGGCGCAAGAAAAACCAGTTTTTAATGCGGCACCGTACCCCTTGTTTTTTGGATGGTGAATGGCCTTGACATGGTCGTTTTCAGCAGCGAGGCGCTTTGCGATGACTGGTGTCTGGTCGGTACTTCCATCATCGACAATGATCACCTCATAATCGTCAACCAGGCTGGCCGCGACGCGCAGGGCCTCGCTGGTCATGTGCTTGACGTGGTCCTGTTCATTATGACACGGGAAAAATATTGAAAGGCTTTCCATGGTCAGCACTGAGTGGCCTTACTTCAAATCATGAGCAAGCAGTCGATAACCTATTATTTCATCACGATATTTTCCAAGGTCATCCGCATTGTCCAATTCTTTGGCAAGGTTCATCAGGCGTGTACAGGCTGAGATGGCTGCAGAAAGGTGCAGCAGTCGCCCATGGCGGTCATTGCGGCTGATCTTTTCTCGATACGTATTTCTTTCCCGAAGAAGATAGGTTGCCAGTTCTTCGGTTTTATCCATATGGACCGCAGCCCGGTAAACCGCCGTGTGAACCAGCAATGCATGACGACCTGAAGTCATATTCATGAGCGAAAGCAAGGCCCACTCACTTTTTGCGATATCTGGTGAAAACAGATTTTGGAAAGTCTGGGATATTTGTCGAGTCGATTGGTCGGCGTAGACCACTTTGTGCCCGGGCGTATCAAATAAAACCTGGTTTTCGGGTGCGTCGAGCCGGGCAAAGACCATGTAATTTCCGATAAGCACCGTCAGCCAATTCGGTGATGCAAGAAGCTTTTCGCAGAAGCGGGGTGACTTCCTGTATTTCAGCATGACGAGGTTTACATTAAGTTGCGAAAGCGAACGATTGAGTGTTTTGATTAATGCTTGCGAGCTGTTGGCAATTGCCCATAGTTGTCCCCATCTACGGTAGTGATCTGTTTCATAGGCGGCCTGCGCCCGCCCATCTATGAATACCTGGCATGGCGGCCGACCGGTTTTTGGATCAGGTGTCTGGTGGAATGCCGTGTACCCACCGGCAACCCATTCGGTTAACACGATGCCGTGCAGATTATTGGACGCCAGAAACTGGATTGCCTCGATGGGTTGAGCGGTGATGGATACCTTTCTCTCGAACACACTGTAGTTTTCCAGATCATTAAGGGATGCACGGAAATAATCGTTCCAGATCGACAATGTGGTAACGATTATCATTGCCAGGGCCGCAGTGGTGATGGTGATAAGCACCGCAGCGTGAAATCGGGGTGTCCATCGATCCTTCCATGCATGGGATAGTCGGTCTTGAATCCCATTGACCCATGTCATTACCAGTGCTTGTTGCAATACGGCTGCAAGATAGGGCGCTGCGATCACACTGGCCAGGACCACAAAGCGGCGGGACAGGATCGACATGCTGATAACCATGAGCACGATGCCCACGGATGCCAGGTCAATCCGTGGCGGATTGTATTGCAGTTGACCCGCCAGGTGTTTTGTGGAGGGCGTTACTTGCGGTGATCCGGAAGTTTCCAGTTCGGGCGGACTTCTTTTCAGCAAGAAACTGGCGGCCCACACAATACAGGCACAGGCCAGCAGGCCGAGAAAAATCATATAGGGAACTTTTGCGCTTTCACCAAAACCGCTTGGAAAATAAAGCGGTTGCCATTCGCCCACCAACCGCCATAGCTTGCCGTCTTCGCCTGTGGCAATATGCAACGCATGGAATAAATTCTCCTGGCCATAGGGACTGAATACGGCGGGAACCACGATTGAAATCACGAAGGCACCAGCCAGTACCAGCAGTTGCCTGCCACTGATGGCTACAAGCCATTTTGCGCCGATCCGATGGAGAAAATTCTGGGCCGTGTACGCCGTGAGAGCAATTGCCAAGACCATGATGGCGAACGTGAAACCACCGTGCACATTGGACCAGACCAGCATGATGGGTGTGATGCAACTGATCAGCACTATGGGCTTGTGCTTCCAGTAGGCCAAGATGAGCATCAGGACGGATGCGAGCAAGATGGAAGTGGTGTTGGGCCGCAGATCAATGAAGGTTCGACTAATGAGTAAACCATAGGTCACCACCACGGCGGCCAGTACCGGGTGGGCGCCTAGAACTCGACTGGTGCCGTACATAGCCAGCACAAGAAGAATGACCTGGACGAGCACGAGAGCAACAATCGCATTGGTGCCCCACTGGGACTGCACAAAGTAGTACACGACATGCGTCAGCCAGTTTTGATTGACCCATCCGATCTGAGCGGAGGTGTCGCCCAACCAGCGGCTGATGCCATCACTTGCACCCGTGTGGGCACGCGAATTGGCGCTGAATGGATCCTGCTTAGAAATGTGGATGCCAAGCAGGTCCAGGCATTTCATCTGCCATGTGCGGTTCGGGTCATTTTGCGGCCAGGTGTTAAGCATGTGTCGACCACATGCCATGGCGACAAAGGTGTCGCCTCCTCCAACGGGCTTGTCGAGACTATGGACTGCGGTAACCAGGACCAAAACCAGGCTTCCAATGGAAGCCCATCGCATCGTTCGTGATTGGCATGGATTTTGAGGTAAGGGGTTCATGGCGGGTATTGCTGATGTGAGGCGTGGGGGTTTGATACGCCAGGTGGAATGGTGACATGATAGGGCAACGGCGGATATTGAGTTGTGATCAGGGCATCTACTTTGGCTCTGCGGTTGTGTACCTATTGTTTTCAGTGTTGAAAGCTTATGGATAGATCATCCTGGGAGTAGGGGGAATGAGGTATTTAAATGCTGATTGTTGGTTTAATGCGATTAACCCGCTATGATCCAAACAGAGGTCATGGCACTTCAATCAATTCCATGAGAACCGATGGTTATGGAGAACATCTCATGAAAATCAGCATTACCTATTGCATCCCTTGAAACTATCTTCCCCAAGCCGCTAGTTTGGCGGGCGCAATTGAAAGTCAGTTTGAAACAAAATCGCAACTGATTAAAGGGTCAGGTGGGATATTCGATGTGAAAGTCGATGGCGAATTGATCTACAGCAAGCACGAGACGGGCCGGTTTCCCACGAATGATGAAATCTGCAAAATTTTGGCTGACAGATCATCATAAGCCTTCTGGAAAGTGCATTGCAGCACAAACAGCAATAGGCCATGAGATCTGATTAGCTGCAGCATACTTAATGGCTTGCAAGCCGGTTGTACGGAATCAGATTAAGAGCCGTGCGAGTTAGAAGTCTTGGTGTCACCTGGAAATGGAAGGGCGGCGATTTTACGCCGCATCGGATGCTGTCGGGGTGTCGGCAGGATCAACATTAGGCTCTTCCATGACATTGGGAATGTACTCTTCTCCCACGATCTCTCCCTTGGTGTTCATAATAGGTGGCTGTGGGTTTTCCACTTCGTGTTCCCGTAGCGCTTTTTCAAGTTTTTCCTGCTCGGCTTCTTCGATCGTGGTCCATCCGAGTCGTCCACGACATTTTGGAAAGCCTGAACAACTAAGCCACGGTCCTCTTTTGGATCGTCTCATGTTCAGCGGTTGATCACATTTCGGGCATGTAAGGTCGATCATCAAGGGCGGGGGTTTGGGGAGCTTCACCGTGTGTTTCTTGGGGTCAATGTTCACAATGCCCTTGCAGGCGGGATAGTTAGCGCAGCCTAGGAACGGTCCGAATCTGCCATCTCGCTTGGTCATGGGCCCGCTGCAACTCGGGCAGATGATGTCGTATACCTGCGGTTTAATGGGATTGCCTTCGTCATCAATAGGAGCTGCATATTCACAAGGTGAAGGCATCTGGTCGGACAGTTCTTGGAATTCCTTCTTTTGCTTGGGCATCAGCTTGGTCCAACTTACACGCCAGGTGTTGTCCTTACTGATAATCTTTGGTCGTGCCTTGCCCACGGCCTTGAAGAGCAGGAACTTCAAATCAGTGCATTGCTTGAGTGTGACGGATTGGGGCGGCACGTAGTAGGCAGTGCAACTAAGGAATCGGCCGTTACGACCAAAACGGAATTCAGTAGGAGATCCACATTCGGGGCAGGTATGGGGTGCCGGTTGGGTCTTGGCCTTAACGTGCCCAAGATTTTTGTACGCTTCTTCCAGGCTCTGCTTAAACGGGTCGTAGAAGTCATACAGCATCTTTATCCAGTTATGGTTGTCGGATTCGATCTTATCCAACTCATCTTCCATGTCCCGCGTATATGCAATGTCCATGAACGTTGGCCGAACGGTTGGAAAGGCCTCAACGAGCAGGTCCGTGACAACGGTTCCCAGGTCAGTTGCCCTTAGGCGGCGATCACGGGGTGCCATGGGTTCGACGTACTTGCGGTTCTGTATGGTTTCAATAATCTGCGCATAGGTACTGGGTCGGCCGATCTGTTCCTCCTCCAGTTTCTTCTGCAGCGAAGCCTCGGTGAATCGTGGCGGTGGATTGGTGAACTGCTGCGTTGGATCCAGGTAAAAAAGATCCATCTCTTGCTTGTCATTCAATGGCGGCAGAATGGCGCTGTCATGATTGGGTATTCCAACGGCCTTGTAGTGGCCATCAAATACAAGGGTTCGGCCGGTTGATTTAAACAGGGGCTTGGCATCGATTTGCCCTTCGATCAGAACGGTTGTCGCATCCCATTGGGCCGGAGCCATCTGGCTGGCCAAGAATCGTTCCCAGATCATGCGGTACAGCTTGTATTGCTCATCGGTCAATTCATTGCGGACACGCTTGGGTGTGATATTGACGTCGGTGGGACGGATCGCCTCATGTGCCTCCTGCGCTGCCTTGTTCGATGTTTTGTAGATGTTGGGTTTGTCCGGCAGGTATTGGTTGCCCCATTCATCACCTATGTAGTATCGCGCCATGTCCACCGCTTCACTCGCCAAGTGTGTGGAGTCCGTTCGCATGTAGGTGATAAGACCGGTCTGGCCCTCTTTGCCATGGATATCAACGCCTTCATACAACTGCTGGGCAATCCGCATGGTTCGTTGAAGCGGGAAGCCAAGTCGATTAGACGCAGCTTGTTGGAGTGTGCTGGTGATAAAAGGGGGCGATGATTTCCTGGTTGTCCGTTTTGTTTCGATGGAGCGAATTTCAAAACGGGATGCACTGGCAATATGCCCGCGGTAGATCCGCTTGTGGCGTGCGGGGCCTTTGCCTTTGGGATCCTCGGTTTCCTCGGTCTCATCAATGACATAACCAAGCTGTTGGGCCGCCGCTACAGCTACGTCGGCTTGCCCTGGTTTGAAGGGTTTGCCTGACCATTCGATCAATTCGGCGCAAAGACCTTGGCGATCATTTAACCAGCCCAGTCGATCCTTAATAGTTCGCTCTTGGTCAGGCTGATTAATCCAACTGTTCCAGTCCGCGGCCAGTTGGGTTGCCTGGTCGGTCTGGGTTGCAAAATTGGCAGTCATTTTCCACGATTCGGTTGGTACGAAAGCTTCTATCTCGCGCTCGCGATCGACCACCAGTTGGACCGCTACGGATTGGACGCGGCCTGCGCTGAGGCCGCCGGCAACCTTGTTCCACAGTAAAGGGGAGACTCCGAAGCCGACTAGGCGATCAAGAATCCTCCGAGCCTGTTGGGCATCCACTTTGTTCTGATCAATTTGACGTGGATTGGAAAACGCATGTGTAATTTCAGATGCAGTAATTGCGTTAAATACAACGCGCTTGGCTTGTGGGATCGGCACGCCGAGCGATTCGGCCAAGTGCCATGCGATGGCTTCGCCCTCGCGATCAAGGTCAGTGGCAAACCAGACGTCCTTCGCTTCCTTCGCCGCCCGCTTGAGGTCCTGGACCGTTTTCTTCTTGTTGCTGAGGATCTCGTAGGTAGGTTCGAAATCGTTTTCTATGTCAACCCCTGGCACAGACGGATCGGACTTTTTGATGCTCTTGACCAAGCCCTTGGGGCATCCCTTGGGTCCATCGGCATCCGGGGCCTGCTTGGGTTGCGGTGCTTTGGTACTGGTCAAGTCGCGCACATGACCGACGCTCGCCATGACGGCATAATTGCGGCCGAGGTACTTGTTGATCGTCTTGGCCTTGGTAGGGCTTTCCACGATGACCAAATGCTTGCCAGCAGCAGAGACCTTGCGGCCGGTCGACTTGGATCGGGTTTTACTTTTTTTCGCCATCTTTACCTGTCGCAGCAGAGCACGCCGGTGCCATGCCACCATCCGCATCAACTGGTATCAGTCAGCCATATGGCTGACTTTCATCGGCCATCGGCATTCAGGGCACTGCAATGCACAAAATCGGCCGCCAACTTGACCATTGCTGCATGTCGTTGTCAAGGATAAAATATAAGTACTTTTTTACAAATTGTTTAAAACAAATAAGGCCTCGTCGGTGATTTGTGATGTATCACGGTCGTCGCAAGGTAGCCAGTAGACATTGGCAAAACGGCGCATCCAGGTTCTCTGCATCTTGGCCATACGCCGGGTCAGGATCTTGGTTCGCTCAAAGGCTTGTTGGGCCGTGGACCGCCCTTCTAAATGTTCTATAACTTGTTTGTAACCAAGTGCTTGCCGTGCTTGTGGTCCAAGTAGATCCGCGTCGAGCAGGCGGCGGGTTTCATCAATCAATGTTTCTTTGTGTTCAGTTTCAATGCCATCAGGATCGGGGAAGAACATCTGTTTGGCCCGCTGATTGATGCGACGGTTGATCCCTTCAACGGACCATTGAAGGCCGATGATGAACGGGTTGTGGCGATAGGTAGACGCGTCATCTTGGGAATTGGATTGGCTGTTTGCTATCCCGGCGGCCCGTTGTGGTGGGTCCCACTGTGTTTGCCATTGGCTCAGTGGTTTACCCGTTGCTTGGTAAACTTCAATAGCTCGCACCATGCGACGGCGATCATTTGGATCGATGCGTTGGGCAGAAGCAGGATCCACCTCGACAAGACGTTGATGTAACGTACTGCAGTGCACTTCGGCCAGTTCAGCTCGTAACCGTGGGTTTGCTGGTGGGCCTTCAAACAGCCCTTCCAGCATCGCCTTTATAT
>Ga0310124_10000426_pt1 | contig 29049 bp, 26 predicted proteins | sample CB11b_AW_Bot5_MG_FD_203507 | JGI IMG/M metagenome (GOLD analysis project Ga0310124, IMG submission 203507) | Marine microbial communities from Western Arctic Ocean, Canada - CB11b_AW_Bot5 | ecosystem: Environmental > Aquatic > Marine > Oceanic | place: Canada: Western Arctic Ocean | collected...
CCGCGATGGCGAACTGCATCTGCGGAACACCCGGGTGCTTCAGCTTGCCCTTGCACATGCGGATGAACGGACGCTGCACCTGAAAGCCGAGTTCTGCTAAAACCCCGTTGAACGCCGCCTGCCGGTCGAGGCTGTCGATGATCACATCCTGCCCCCGGCATTGTGCGAGCGCTTGATAGAGCAGCGCCGCGGCAACGGTTGGCGAATCGGCTACCACCGGGCCGATTTGCGTAAAGTCTTCCCCTGCCCTGCCCAGGCAGAACCCGATGATCGCCTTGCCCTCCATCGCCACGTATCCAAGCTCCGGCGCCATCGACTGCAGCGACTTCAGAACAGACTTCCGTTCGGCCCCGAATATTTGCGCGTCATACGTCGCTACAGCGTTGATCGATCTCGCAGTGATCGGCTTGGTTCTCAACGCCGCAGCCGGCGGTACGGCCGCGAAGTTCCGGCACTCGTAGCGGGCCAGTCGAGACTCCTCCCGAAACCCCAGTGCATCGTAGAGCTTTTCGCCGGCCGGCGTTGCGTCGAGCCGAACCGGCCCGAACGCCCCGGCGTAATCGACTGCAGCCGTCAACAGCGCCGTGCCCACACCGCACCGGCGGTTGGCCGGATCGACAAGCACCATGCCGATCCATGAAAAGTGATCCTGATAGGTCACCGTCGTGACCGTGCCGGCCGCCGTGCCATTGTGAAGCGCGACGAAATTTCCGCCGCCGGATGCAGCGAGCAGCATCCGCCAGTCACCCTCGAGCTGGTTCCAGTGAGCCAGGCGCTTCAAGCGCATGCCAAGGGGAATGTCCGCTTCGGTCATCGGCCGCAAGGCAACGGGTCCCGGGCCGCCATAGCGCCGATCCTGCGACAGGCGGTCGAGCTGCTTGTTGATATGCGGCAGCATGCCCGCCTTCATACCCGCCAGCCACTTTCTGCCCTTTACGGCACTGGCTTTCGTCGGGTATCCCCACACCCCCGAGCCGCTTATTCGACCGAACCCGAACGTGTTCAGGTCACTTTTACCGAACGGCGGTTCCGCCTTGCACGGATCCTCGTCGACAGCGTTTTTCTTCACCAGCGACGGAAAGAGATGGAGCATCAGGCTGGTTTCAAACTCGCCGCCGTGGACCTCTTCGGTGGCCGAAGAAATAAACTCCCAGGAATTGACCAGGAGAAACTTGATGCGCCGGTCTTTACGGTTGATGTCGCGGACCGCCGGAGCCAATGAAAAGTTGCCGCCGTGAAAGTTGACGACGATGCAGGTGTGAAAATTCTGGGCTTCCAACTCATCGGCCCAATTACGGACGAGCTGCATCAGCAACTCCGGGGTCAGGCTGAAGGATCCGCGAAACCCGGTGTGTTCCAGGCTGGTGCCGACGGCCTGCAGCGGCAACAGGCAGGCGCCCAGTTCCCCTGCGACAAATTCAGCAAAATATTGCGCCAGCAGGCCATCCGTATCCACCGGCAAATGCGGACCATGTTGTTCAAAAGCACCGACCGGCCATACCGCAATACCGCTTTCGTTCAATTGCCAGGCAGCCGCAGGGCTGTCCCCGTTTGCAAGTGCATGCGATGTCGCCATTGTAAAATTCCATTCAGTTGGAGGCAGGGATCCATCTTGTCCCTGCCCCGTCCGTGTGTTTCATCAATCCGTCCAGGACATCTTACTGCCGTTTCGCTTGACCTTCCATGACCGGCGAATACCGTAACTATACTGCCAAACCGAAATTCATACATATCTGTTCAGTGCCTGAATAAAAATCCCCGTGCGACGGGGTTTTCGCCAGGCACCATTCATCCAACAGGCAACAGGAAGGTTCACATGGCCAAGCAACTTTTCAGCGATGTCGCGGGCAAAATCGCAGTGATTACCGGAGCAGCCAGGGGACTCGGGCAAGGAACAGCGGAAACATTGGCTGAACACGGCGTGCACGTTGTGGTTGCCGACATTTCACCCAATGTTCACGAAATGTTCGACGCCATAAAAGAAGCCAATCCGGAAAACGATGGCTATTCCAAGGAAATCGATGTAAGTGATGAAGCCGCTGTCCGCGACTTGATTGCCGGCGCGGTCGAGAAGTTCGGCCGGCTCGACATCATGGTGAACAACGCCGCCATGCATCTGAAAGAAGGACTTGTGGCCGATATGGATGTCGAGATCATCGATCGGATTTTCTCGGTCAATTTCAAGGGGATTTTTTTCGGCTGCAAATACGCCTCGCAGCAAATGCGGGAACAAAAGCACGGCGCCATCGTCAATCTGGGTTCCTACGGAGGAAAACTCGGTTTCCCGGGGTATGCGGCCTACTGTTCCTCGAAGGGCGCAGTTCATACGCTGACGATCTCCCTGGCCCGCGAGATGGCCCCGTACAACGTGACCGTCAACGCCCTGTGCCCCGGCCTGGCGGCCACCGAAATGCACTGGAGCTTTATGCGTAACGAGGCGAAAGAACGGGGCATGACGTTCGATGAACTGAAAGACGAGGAACTGGCAACGATTCCCCTCGGCCGGTACGCGGAAGGACGGGACATGGCAGGCACAATCATGTGGCTGTCGTCCGATGCCGGCTCGTATATGACCGGGGGCCTACTCAATCTCAACGGCGGATTGTATTTTGCGTAAGCATCACAGTTCAAAAGCAAGGAGACTTCTATCATGACTCTGGGATTAATGGCCAAAGATTGCGAAATCCGCATTGACTACGACAAGCTTCGCAAGGATCGGGTTCGCAAGACCAGCGAACAGATGGTCAAGGAAGGGATTGCAACGCTCCTGGTGTTCGATCAGGATTGGATTCGTTACATCACCAGCACCAAAGTCAACGACTGGGCCAACAACAAACTGCTGCGCAGCGCCCTGATGGTGGCCGGCGAGAAACCCATTCTCTACGAACTCGGCAGCGCTATCGCCGCCAAGAAAAAACTCTGCCCGTGGATCGCCGACCGCATGTTCCCCTCGATCGGTACCTGGCGGGGCGCCTTCCCACGGGCGGTAGGCGAGGCGAATGCCAAGAAGTTTGCCAGCATGGTCAAGGACCACCTCACTCAGTACGGCGTGCAGAATGAACCGGTGGGCATCGACCTGTCCGAGATTCTGATCATCCGAGCGCTGGAAGACGAGGGGATAAAAGTTGTTGACGGCCAGCAATGCCTGCTCGATGCCTCGAAGATCAAGACCGCGGAGGAGGTGGAGTTGATCGAGACGTCCATTTCCATCGTCGAGGCGGCGTTTTGGGAAGTCGTCAACACGGCGGCACCGGGCGTTCGCGAAAGCGACATCGCCGGGTCCATGCGCGAGACCATGTATCGGCTGGGCTCCGAGGAAATACAGAATATCAACGTCATCTCCGGCAACCGGGCCTACCCGCATCCGCACGACTGGTCCGATCGCATGCTGCGCATGGGCGATATGCTTTTCATCGACGTGGTCAGTGTTTTCAACGGCTACAAGACATGCTACTACCAGACATTTGTGATCGGTAAGCCCTCCAGCCTGCAGCTCGATGTATACCAGAAATCCTATGACTGGCTGTTTGATGCCGTTGCAATGGTGAAGCCCGGTGTGAGTACCGCGGAAATTGCCGAAGTTTGGCCGTCCTATGAAGAGATGGGGCTGTCCAGCGAGGCCGAGGCCTTTGCCCTGCAGGTGGCTCACGGGATCGGCATCACGCACTGGGGGAAACCGGTGATCAGCCGGTTTTTCTCCTTCGACAACCCCGAAGTGATCGAAGAAAATATGGTCATGGCCTTTGAAACGTATTGCGGCGAAGGGAACGATGCGGCGCGAATTGAGGAGCAATTTGTCGTCACCAAGGACGGCGTGCGTCAATTGAGTAAATTCCCGTCTGCAAACCTGATCTCATGCCCACGTGTCGGCGCCCTGCTGCCGTGAATGATATCTGAGCGAAAAAGAGGTTAAAAGCAGTGATCAAATTAAGCGACGACATAAAATCGTTAGCCGATTGGTGCCAACTCGGCTTTGTGGCACCCGACGCGAAAACAATGATGGACCGCCTGGTGGCGATTGGCTTCGGACCGTTCAAGGTCTATAATGTGGAAAGCCGCAACTGGGAAGGTGTCAATTACCGGGGCGCTGCCGCAGAGGATTATGCCCTCGAGGTATGCATGGCGGATTCGGGTACCTGGGATGTGGAAATCATCGTTCCACTGCCGGGAAGCGGCAAGACTATCTATTCCGAGTATCTGGACAAACAACCCGAAGGCGGCCTTCATCACCTGGGAACCTACTTGCCCCCCAGCGAATACGATGCATCCTACAAATACCTTGAAGGGCTTGGCTATGCCCAGATCCAGGGCGGACCAATCTTAGGCAACGACCGCAACGGACGCTTTGACTATTTCGAATCAGACCACGAATACGGGATTCTTCTGGAGCTCCTCGATATGCCGGAAGTTTATGGGACTCCCGATTATGAATATCCGGAATAGCTACTATGGCAAAACCAATTATGATGCCGGATTTGGCAGCCACGGCCGACACGATCACGTTGATCGAGTGGAAAGTAAAACCGGGCGATACGGTGAAGCGCGGCCAGCCGCTGGCAGCTATTGAAACCGACAAGGCAGTGACGGAGCTCGAGTCGGTAGCCGAGGGAACCGTGCTGAAGCTGCTGGCAGAAGACGGCGATGTCATAGAGGTCGGCGAGGTGATCGCCTATGTCGGGACGCCCGGAGAATCGCTGCCGGACACCGTGACGCCTACCGACACCACTGCCGAACAGCCGGAGCCGGACAAGGAAAAACCGATGGCGGCCAGGCGACCGGCAAAAGATGCGCCGCGCGTATCGCCCCTGATCCGCAATCTCGCGAAAAAAATGTCAGTTGATCTGGCGCAGCTAAAAGGAACGGGAAACCATGGCATGATCACCCGTCAGGATGTGCTTGACGCCGCAAATTCAGAACCTTGAACCTTGAACCTCAACCCTGAACTCCCACATGCCATATTCGACCGCCGACCTGCTCGAATTACATCGCCAGATGCTGCTCATCCGGAAGGTGGAAGAGCGCCTGAGTCAACTTTTTCTGGAAGGCACTATTCCGGGCACACTGCACCAGTCGCTCGGCCAGGAAGCAGTGGCCGTCGGCGTCTGTCGCGCCTTGCGTGAGACGGACATCATTACCAGCACCCACCGGCCCCATGCCCATGCCCTGGCCAAGGGCGTCTCCCTGCCGTCGTTCATCGCCGAATTGCTGGGCAAGGCTTCCGGCTGCTGCAAAGGACGAGGCGGCTCGATGCATGTCGGTGACATTACCAAGGGCATGGTGCCGTCCATCGCCATTGTAGGCGGCGGCATTCCCATCGCCACGGGCATGGCGCTGGCCTTCAAAAGGCGCGGGGAAGACCATGTCGCCGTCTCGTTCACCGGTGATGGCGGCGTCGCCGAGGGCATCTTCCACGAAGCTGTCAACATGGGAGCAATCTGGGATTTGCCGATTTTGTACGTCATCGAAAACAACCGGTACGCCGCTTCCACACACTACTCCCGCAACACCAAACTGGAGCAGTTGTCCGGGATAGCAGCCGCTTACGGGATTCCGGGAGTCACAATCGACGGCAACGACGTGCTCGAGGTGCATGAAACGGCTCGAGCCGCCGTCGAACGAGCCCGCGCCGGCGAGGGCCCAACCATCATCGAGGCGATGACCTACCGCATCACCGGCCATAATCGGCGGGACCCGTGCAACTACATGCCGGAGGACGAACGCGAACAGGCCCTGGAGCAGGAGCCCGTCAAACGGTTTGAAGAAGTTCTGCTGCGCGATGGTCACGCGGAAGCATCGCTGCTGGCAGAAATACAGACGGAACTGGAAACCGAAATCGAAGCAGTCATCGAAACTGCCCTGGCGGCACCGGATCCCGAGCCAGAAGAAGCGTTTCGATATGTCTATGCGGAGCCGCTGGAATCATGAAAAAAATCGCTATAGCACCCGCGCTGCGCGACGGGTTGATCGAGGAAATGCGCCGCGACAAAAACGTTTTTTGTATGGGCGAGGACATCTCCATACCCGGTGGCTGGGGGGGTGTTTTTACCGTCACCCTCGGACTGGAAGAGGAATTTCGAGATCAACTCATCGACACCCCGATCGCCGAAGCGGGGAGTATCGGTCTTGGCATCGGTGCAGCGCTGGCAGGGTTGCGCCCTGTCCTGGATATGCAGTACAGCGATTTTCTCTTTCTGGCGATGGACCAGATTGTCAATCACGCCGCCAAGCTCCGCTACATGTCGGGTGGCACGCTTTCCGTGCCGTTGGTTATCCGAGCGCCGGTCGGCGCCACCGGCAGGGGGGCTCAACATGCTCAGAACATGGAACGTTTTTTCACTGGCGTACCCGGCCTCAAGGTCATCTGTCCCGCCACCGCCTATGATGCCAAGGGCCTGCTGAAGGCCGCGATCCGCGATGACAATCCGGTTCTCATGTTTGAGCACAAGCTTTTGTACGGGTCGAAAGGAATCGGCGCCACAACAGGTGATCTCGATGCCTCCAGCGAGATTCCCGATGAAGACTACATCGTGCCAATCGGCAAAGGAATCGTTCGCCGGTCCGGTGGTGACGTCACCATTGTCGCCACGTTGCTGATGATGCATTTAGCACTCGCGGCAGCTAAAGAACTAGCCAGCCAGGGTATCGAAGCCGAGGTGATCGATCCGCGCACGCTCGACCCGCTCGATTGGCCGTTGATCGAGCAGTCGGTGGAAAAAACATCGCGTGTGATTATTGTCGAGGAAGGACCGAAAACCGGCGGTTGGAGCGCCGAAGTCGCCGCCAGCCTCGGCGAACGGATGATGGAATATTTGACCGCACCGATACAACGTGTTGCTTCGCCCGATATCCCCGTCCCGTTCGCTCCGGCACTCGAGAATGTCTATCGCCCGAACGTCCGCCAAATTATTGAGGCTGTCGAGAGCCTGATTGCCCTCGGCTGACGCCCCCAGCCGGACGAACCCCTGTGCTCCTGGCATGATCGGTACGGCTCGAGAATCTTATCCGCAGAATCAACCACTGATGAGCCACAGCCCGCCGACCGCCGCGAGCACCAGCACCGCGTGATCGAAAATCCGCCGCGAGATATACGGCAGAAGCCACCAACCCAGCAAGGCGCCGCCAATGATCCCCGGTGCGACACAGGCATTGAAACGCAACGTCTCAAAAGTGATCTCCCCGGCAAAGACGTACAGCGGCACCTTCATGCAGTTGATGATGAAGTAATACCAGGCCCCCGTACCGATGAACTTCTCCTTCGAAAACCTTACCGCCAGCAAATAGATACTCATGATCGGCCCTGCCACGTTGCCGACGGTCGTGGCAAAACCCGCAGCACCTCCCATGCTCCAGACGAAGGCCGGGTGGTCCGGGACATCATCCATCTTCAGCTTCGACGTAATCACCTGCATGACGACCAGCAACAGGATCAATATCCCGAGAAGCGGTCGCAGCACAGAACTGTTGATGTGCAAAAAAACGAAACCGCCTATGACCATCCCGATGAGAAGGCCCGGGGACAGCCTCCACAACTTCGACCAGTCCGCATGCTGCCGGTAGCGAATCAGCGACATGATGTCGCCACAGATGAATATCGGCGTAATGACACCGACCGCCGCCTTGGCGTCGAAAATGAGAATCAGCAGCGGCACCGAGATTATCCCTAACCCCGGCAGCCCGCATTTCGAAAACCCCACCACTGCTCCAACCAGCAGACCGATACTCCAGAACCAATAGTCCATCACCTCACCTTCCCGGATAATTCGAGCAGTGTGGAACCGGCCAGCACGACCGTCTCGCCAAGCACCCCAGACCCCACCGTCACGCTGGCAGCGTATGGCGAAAGATCACGGCTGGACCGCCGTCAGCAGACACGTCCACTATTTGTCGACCATCAGCAACATACCGCCGATTTCAATTGCCAGCACATCGTTCATCTCCGGCAGGAAGTATGGCAACAGATATAGGAAAAAGCAACGTTGCGCACGCTCCATTCAACTATGTAGTCGTATCCGCATTACGCAGTACGACGGCTTCAACACGGCGAAAGTGAACGGCAACACTTCCATGGGATCAACGTGAGTGACATCAAAAACATATTGCGGTACCGCAATGCAGTCGGATAATTGGTTGAACTGAGGTTGAAAAGATTTCTGAAATTCCCTTACCAAAATTCCATACCTTTTCCAATTCTGTATTATTGTACCACGTACAGCAATCCAACCGATTGAGGACTGGCATGAGCAAGGAACGCGTTGTGTGCACCGCATCGATCCATGAAGACGCGGTCGAGATTCTCAGCAAACAGTTTACCTGTGAGGTGCTGCCGGATACCAGTGTGGAAACCCTGATGAATGCCCTCGAGGACACTGTCGGCATCGTCTGCCGCGGCGAGGGTAAGGTGCCAGCCGAAGTCATCGACGCAGCCACGGACCTGCGGGTTATCGGGCGCCCCGGCGCCGGCTATGACAGCGTCGACATCGAAGCCGCAACGCGCCGCGGCATTCCGGTGGTCCTGGGACCGGTCGGCGGGTTCGCGGTCGCGGAAGGCGCCCTGGCCATGCTGTTGACCCTCATCAAGCATCTTCCACAGGCCGACGAATGGGTCAAGACCGGCCAGTGGAGCCAGCGCTACAATAAGCCGTGCGGCGACCTCACCGGGCACACTTTGGGTATCGTCGGATTCGGCCGCATCGGCCAGCACCTTGCCAAGCTCGTGCAACCGTTCGATCTCCGGACCGTGGCCTTTGACACCCAGGTACCAGCCGACGCCATGGCGGACCTGGGCGTCGAGAAAATCGATCTGGAGACGTTGCTGGCGCAGTCCGACTATGTCTCACTGCACGTACCGCTGCTCGCTGAGACGAAAGGATTGATTACGTCCGACCGTCTGGCCCAAATGAAGCGCGGCGCGATCCTGATCAACACGAGCCGCGGGGGCGTTATCGAAAATCTTGACATCATCGCTGCGGCTCTGTCCTCCGGCCAGCTCGGCGGTGTCGCACTCGATGTCTTTCCCGAAGAACCGCCGGACCACAAACACCCGCTGTTCCGTCACGAACGCTGCCTCTGCGCCCCGCACTACATTGGTGTCAGCAAACTGGCGTGGAACCGCATCTGTTGCACCATGGCCGAAGGGATGGACGCGGTGCTGCGTGGTGAAAAACCGGAATATTGTATCAACCCACAGGTGCTGTGACTGTTCCTGTCGTGCCTCTTGCCTCAATCCCAAAACCTCAATCCGACTGGATTGATCAGGACGGCGAGTATTAATCAAAGCGGGAAGATTAAGACGGAAAAATCAGGGCGGAAGAACGATGAAAAGACGCGATGAGAAGGAGCGATGAAGGGAAAAAGCAATAGGATAAGATGAGCACCAGTTCAAATATACGTATCGGCATTGTCGCGGCCAAGTGGCACAGCGAAATCATCGACACGATGATCGATGTCGCCACCGCCGAAGCCGCGGCGACCGGTGCGGAGATCGCAGAATGCTTACGCGTGCCCGGATCCTACGAGATGCCGTTGGCTGCCGATGTGCTGCTGGAGAAAAACGAGATCGACGCAGTCATCGTGCTTTCCTGCATTTTTCGCGGCGAGACCCAGCATGGCGAAGTCATGGGGCACGTCGTGCATCACGCCCTGGTGAACCTGCAGCTCGTGCATCGGAAACCCATCGGCATGGGCATCATCGGTCCCGGCGCCAGCAAGGAACAAATGCTCGCGCGCAAGGACGAGTACGCCCGCGACGCTGTCAAGGTTGCGCTCGACATGCACGCTGTCCTAACCGAGGCTCGGGACGAAAGCCGGTAGACGCTTGCCTGTTTTGACAGCACCGACAATCGATCCGGCAACCTTCCGGGACTGGACCGGCAGCAATGCCCTGCTACTTCGGGACAGTCTTGCTTCCTGCGTTGAATGTTGGTCGGATTACCCGATAGTAAGGCTTGGGAACCCCTCCCGTACGCAACAGTAAAAACTCACTCCCCCCCCCTCACTGGCTATGGCCGATCGACGTACAGCAATCATCACGGGTGCTTCCCAGGGAATTGGTGCGGAGACCGCACGCGAATTCGGACGACGGGGCTACGCCGTCACCGTCACCGCACGCACTCGGGACAAGCTCGAAAGTGTTGCCGATGATATCCGCGCCAGCGGCGGCGAAGCGCTGGTGCACGCCGGCGACCTCTGTGACCTTGACTTTGCGGAGTCCGTAATCGACGCAACGATCAAAGAGTTCGACCGCATCGACGTACTGGTAAACAACGCCGCCTGGCGTGATGTCGTCACGATGCGCAACATCACCAAGGAATCGTGGGAGCGCACGTTGCGCATCGCCTTGACGACGCCGGCGTTCATGGCGCGCTGGGCTGCAGTGCAAATGGAAAAGCAGGGCAACGGGGTAATCATCAATATCTCCAGCACGATGTCGGAGCGAGCCGGCGGCATGAGTCCGGCCTACGAAGCCTGCAAAGGCGGTCTCGATTCCCTTACTTACGAACTCTCGGCACTGTACGGGCCAACCGGCATCCGTGTTGTCGGTGTCAATCCCGGTGCGATCGATACAGATATGTCAAACGATTACACCGACGAAGAAAATACCGCCGAGATGCATTCGACGATGTGCGGCATGACGCCGCTGCGGCGTTTCGGGCAGCCGGTGGAAATGGCCCGAACCATCGCCTGGGTTGCCAGTGACGAGGCCTCCTTCATAACCGGCACCTGTATCGTTGCCGACGGCGGCATCCAGACGCAGCTGCATCCGTCAAACATGCAACATCTGACGTTCCCCGATGAATTCGACCGGTGAACCCGGACATGAGGCAGAGCCATTTCGATGCTCAGCATCTCGGAATACAAATACACACTGGCCCCGCAACCGGAGAACGCGTGCGAACAACTCCGACTCGTGTCATCTTTACCCTGACCATCGACGCCCCCCACGCGGGCGAGTTCGCAAACGGCAAGGAAACAGTCGATCGCACGGTCGAGTTCGTCGACATGTGGCACATGCGATGAACATTCCTACAGACTTCCAACGTGACTGTATGACGCTCCGCTCGATCGCCGACGAGGTCTCGGCGCTCGCCGGGCACATGGCCCAGGCGCAGAACGAGATGGGCGCTCGCGAGCGTGGCTATTTCCTGCCGAACGAAGATGACCAGGTTCGCCGTATTCTACTGGCCTATCGGAACTATCGCATCGCTCTTTTCGAGATCATTCACCGCTATCGGGAAATCGAAGAATTCGATCAGGCTGAAGAACAAACGCTGGCCTTCCTCCTGGCATTCGGCAGTGCCGTCATATTGTTCAACTGGTCATCACTGCTGGTCGATACCTATCGGGACATTCCGCACATCCGTGCCAAACTGAACGAGGCCGATGCCCGCTTCGGGATGCCCGCGAACCTGTTCGAACAAATCTGCGATTCACTCAGCAACGCCGACAATCTGGTGCAACTACGTGACGCCGCGGACACCTTCGCAGACCATGAGGACTGGCACACGAGCGCCGCCGTGAATGGGGATTTCGCGTGGCTGACAGACGAGATCGAACGACAATACGAGCAAGTCCGCCGGTCGCATATTGATATCTTCCGCGGCCATCTCGGACGGCGCCTGCAGAACCTTCAGGACAAGGCAAAACAGCCACTGCGCGACGCGAGCTACCTGATCCGTTCGTGGGTCATGGATGTCTTCGGCAACACCTGGCTGACTTTGGCCGACTATCCGACCGTACCCGAACCGCATATTGACGCTTTCCTCGCCCTTTTGCAGCCGGGAGATTTTTTCATCGTGCGTCCGGAACAAAAAGCGAGTACTGTATTCTTACCCGGATGGTGGACACACGTCGCGCTGTACCATGGCGGGATCAAAAACCTCCGGGCTATCGGCGCCGATCGCTGCCGGCATGTGGCGGCAACGATGTCGATGCTTGGCGACGACTCGCTGGTAACGATCGAGGCACTGGCGGCAGGGGTCGTCTGCAATCCGATCGAACGGACGCTGCGTGTCGATCATGCGCTGGCCGTCCGCCCTCGGCTCACGCTGAAGAATCGGCTGCAGGCAATTGACAACGCCTTCGGGCATTTCGGGAAACGTTATGATTTCGGATTCGATTTCAGCCGCTCGGACCGCCTGGTCTGCACGGAATTGTTGTACCGCTCCTATCACGGCCTCAACGACATTGCATTTACCCCGGTCATGCGCCTCGGACGCCCAACTATCTCAGCCGACGACGTTGCGGCATACATCATGCGAACACTGACTGACAACACCGGCACCTTCGAACTGCTGGCGATGAGTTTCAAGACGCCGGACAACGGTGCGGAATTCCTCACCGGCGAGGCATGCCGTCAACGATTCGAGATGACCGTCGACACCTAATACCCGGTGCAAATCATGAAAACCCTCGGCATGATCCTGACGGCGGCTTTTGCGCTGGTAGCGGGTGCTCAGACGCTGACATTCGAAAAAACGCTCTTTGACTTCGGGGACCTCACCGGCGCGGACACCGTCAGCACGACCATCAAATACAGCAACACCGGTGACCGGGAGCTCGTCATCAAAAACGTCCGAACCACCTGCGGGTGCACAGCCGGAGTCCCGGCAAAGACCATCCTGGCGCCCGGCGAAGAGTCTACAGTCGAAGTTTCGTTCGTCGCGAAGGGCAAGCGCGGCAAACAACGCAAGCGGATCACCTTCACAAGCAACGACCCGAAGCAGCGGGTCCAAAACATTTACATCACGGCAAATATCACGACCCTGTGGGCATTCATCCCGCCCACGGTAGATTTCTATATCTCCGACGGTACCTACGAAAACAGCCGTGACACGTTTGCTGTGGAGAATCGCAGCAACGAGACGTTAACGGTCCTTTCTATCGAACCGCGAAATGCCCGGTTTTCTGTACTCGAAGCCCATCGTGTCAAGCGAGAAGTGGAACCCGGCAGCAGCACGACCTACACCATCGCAGTCGATCCGACATACCGCCCGAAACGTCGACTCAACTACAGCCGCGTGACGGTCCACGCCAAGATCGGCGATGCCATGAAAATCCGCACGCTGGGGGCCTACATTCGGAACAAAGGAAAAACATCAATCCAAGCCCTCAAGCCGAAGACTGCAAACCCGGAACCCTCCTCGGAAATCACCCCCAGCCCCGGCACCCCCGAGAAAATCGAACCGGAAAACGGTGACAAGAACTAACCCGGGAGACGGCCGGCCGGCCGCTTATCCACTCTTGCAAAAAAAGTGATATACCCTATCGTAAGACGTGAATATAAGACGATGCCATATCGTCAAACAACCAGCCTTCAACACGCAATTCAACTGGAGAAACGAAAAACTGGAGTTTTCATATGAAACGTATTTGTTTCGCATTCTTCATCGCTGCTGCTGCCATCGGGTACAGCCAAACCCTTACGTTTGAGAAAAAAACCCACGACTTCGGCGACATTGACGATATCGGCAAAGTCTCAACGCAGGTCAAGTTCAAGAACGACGGCACCAAAACGCTGGTCATCGAGGATGTCCGCGCCAGTTGCGGATGCACAGCCGGAAAACCGGCAAAAAAGCAGCTCGAACCCGGCGAAGAGTCGTACCTGGATGTCACCTTCAACCCGCAGGGTAAACGTGGCAACCAGCGCAAGTCGATCACCTTCAAAACCAACGATCCGGTGAATCCGACGCAGGCGATCTACGTCACCGCACGGATCAAGTCGATTTGGGATTTCCAGCCGGCAAAAGTCCAATTCAACGTCCAGAACGGCGTCTACAACAACTCGGAAGCGGAGTTCGACATCGTCAACAACAGCAAGGAAACGCTGAGCATCCTGAATATCACGAGCAGCAACCCGAACATCATGGTTATCGACCCGGAGAATGTCAAGCGCGATATCGAAGCGGGCACCACCACGTCATACGAGATTCGTGCCAACACCGATTTTGTCCCGAACCGTAAAGCGCTCTACGCCCGCTTGACCTTCAAAACCAAGCTCGGCGACACCTACAGTTCCCGCACGCTCTCGGTCTATATCCGCAATCTCACCTTCAAGGCGCCGCGGTATGAGGGCTCCAAGACGAAACTGATAAAACCAGACACCGGTGCGGCAAAGAAAGAAGGCTCCAGCACCGAGAAAAAGGAAGCCCCGGCAAAGCCGGAAGAGTCCAACAAGGAAGGCTCCAACAAATAACCCGTCTGCTGGAGCGACGGTCAATTTTGGCCGTCGCTCTTCTCTGCCTTTCTGAAACTACAGTTGCGGTCCTTCTGGACCGTCTTTCGTCTTTGTCTTCCTGTAGCGTTTCGATCATCCTCGCCCGTCAACGTACTGAACAATACTGATTGCCTCGCCAACCGTATGAAACGACAAGCCGTCACTTTACTCAAACGTCTGACGGAAGCCCATGGCGCACCCGGCGATGAAGGCATGGTCCGCGACATAGTCGCCGCCGAACTCACGGGTACGCCTACCTTCGACCGCACCGGAAGCATCATCCACGAATATAGCGGCAGCAGGAAAACGCCGCGGGTGATGATCGAGGCGCACATGGACGAGGTCGGCTTCGTCGTCCGCACGATCACTCGCGAGGGATTTCTCCGTTTCGTTCCGGTCGGCGGCTGGTGGGGACACACGCTCCTGGCGCAGCGCGTGCGAGTACGCACCAGTGCAGGGCGAGAGCTTACCGGCATCATCGCCGCCAAGCCCCCTCACCTGCTGAGGCCCGGCGAACGCGAGAAGGTCCTGAAACTCGATCAGATGTATATCGACATCGGCGCTGCAAACCGCGATGCGGTCGCCAAGCTCGGTGTCGCCATCGGCGACACCGTCGTCCCTGATACCCCTTTCACCCGCCTCGCCCACACCAATTGCTACGCCGCCAAAGCCTTTGACAACCGCGTCGGCGTCGGCATGCTGATCCAGGCAACCCAGGCACTACAGGAAGGCAAGCATCCCAACACCCTGATTGCCGTGGGCACTACCCAGGAAGAGGTTGGCATCCGCGGCGCCCGCACCGCCACGCGCGTTGCCGACCCCGATGTCGCCATCGTCCTCGAAGGTCCCCCTGCCGATGATCTGCCAGGGAGCATCGCCGACGAGAACCAGGGAGTACTCGGCAAGGGCGTGCAGATCCGCATGATGGACCCGAGCGCCATCAGTAACCGGCGCCTGGTCAATTTCGTCATCCAGACAGCCGTCGCGTCAAAAGTTCCGCATCAGCTTGCAGTACGCCGTTCCGGCGGCACCGACGCCAAGGAGATCCATCTTCACGGCATCGGTGTGCCCACCGTGGTGATCGGTGTGCCGGCGCGCTATATCCATACGCACAACAGCATTATCGATATCAATGATTATCTCGCCGGAGTCAAGCTCGTGACGGCGCTGATCCGGAAACTCGACAAGAAAGCAGCCGCTGACTTCGTCAAATTCTGAAATGGGGTAACGAACAGGTTTTATTCGTTCCTCTTCATCGTAATCTCACTCGCCTTCATCACGAATTATCCCTGGTTGCAGCACTCTATTTTTGCACTGGATGAAGAGTAGGGGAGGATTACGAATGCAACCTTACAGCCGGCAATTGGTGATCTGTGTCTCGAGAATCGCCGACGCACCAAGCGCTTCCAGGCGGTCCATGACATCGATCATCTCGCCGCGACGCACCATTACCTGCACCGCACACCAGGCCGAATCTTCCAGCGCATTAACCGTCGGCGAGTTAAACCCCGGCGTGATTTCCTCCGCCGCAGCCAGCTTGTCTTTCGCGATGTTGTACTCCAGCAACGAATAGCTGCGGGCGATCACCACCCCTTCGAGCCGGCGGACAACGCGGTCTGCCAGTTCCGCATGCTGCCGCGTACTATTCTGGATCACCACCGATTCGTAGCAACCGATCTCGTCGAGCACCCGCAAACGGTTCGCTGCCAGCGTGCCGCCCGTCTCCACCAGATCGACGATAGCGTCCGCCACGCCAAGGGCAATCATCACTTCGACACTGCCCGTTAGATTTACGAGATGCGCTTCAACGCCATGCGACGCCAGATAAGCCCGCGTCACATTCGGAAAACTTGTGGCAATACGCAGACCGGCAAGGGAAGCAACCGAGTCGCCGGTCGCATCCTCCGGCACACATACGGCCAGCCGGCACTTGCCGACGCCAAGCTGCAGGCGTGTCTGCACGTCGGCCCCCGACTCCGCAACCAGATCACTGCCCGTGATCCCCATGTCGATAGCACCTTCCGCACAGAGGACTGAAATGTCGTCCGTACGCAAAAAGGTGATGTCCACATTCATATCGCGGACACGCGCGAACAGACTGCGGTTCTGGCGACGGAACGAAAGCCCCGCCTGCTGCAGCAACTCTGCTGCGATCTCCGCAAGACGGCCTTTGCTGGGCACACCGATACGTAGATTTTCCATATTGCACTCCTGTTTCAAGGATTTCAGGTTTCAGTGGTGACCGGCAAGTGGCGACCTGCCCATCCGGCCAATTCCTCCCAACTGACTCCTGCACCTCCCTTTCCCGTCACTTCTCCCGTGCTGCTTTCTCGTCCAATCCCGACAAACCAAAACGTCGGGCCAGCTCGGACTCGACTTCCTCCAATTCAATCATTTTGTAACCGAGCATCACGAAAAGATGATAAATCAGATCCGCCGCCTCATGGATCGCATGTTGACGGCCTGCGTCTCCCGCTTCACCGGCAGCCTCGACGACTTCCGCCGCTTCCTCGAGGATCTTCTCACCGATCTTGGGCACACCCCCGGCAAAAAGTGTCGTTGTATAGGATTGCTCCGGCGGATTTTTTCGGCGGTCCTCGATGATATCCATCAACTGCGCCAAGACGCTGCCGGTCTCTTCGGTTGACATGTCATCCTCCCATGCAGCAATTGCGGACATGTAAGATGCCGGGACGATGTAGAAAGTAAAGGCAAAGCGATTGCGGGCGAAGGAATTTCTTGCATTATATTTTTCTTCCTTTTGTGTGTTCCGAAAGTCCCGAACGCCGCTTCAAGATTGGAGGCTGTGAATCGGCGGCTTCCGCAACCGTTGTTTTACGGGCTTGCGTGGCTATAATCATCTTCAATGATCACCCGGGAACAATTGACCGCCGATCTCACATCGCTGGGCCTGAAGCCTGGCGATGTAGTAATGGTGCACAGCTCGCTCAGCGCCCTGGGACCAGTCGACGGTGGCGCCGACACGGTGGTAGACGCACTGCTCGAGGCGATCGGCCCGACCGGCACGGTGATCGCGCCGGCCTTCCGTGACAGTGTCTGGGGCGAGCCCGAACATTTCACCTGCACGGACTGCGACTGCAGCAGCTCCGACGGCCTGTGTCACAGCCGGCAGCCTGGCTTCCAGGGGATCATTCCGGAGAAATTGCGTCAGCGCGCAGATACCGTGCGGAGTTGTCATCCAACGCATTCCTGGGTGGCACTGGGACCTGCTGCGGCGCAACTGTGCAAGGACCACCGCGACAGCGCCACGCCATGCGGCAGTGGCAATCCATTCGAAGCGCTGGTCAGGCTCGACGGCGTCGTATTGATTCTCGGGGTTCAGGTCAATACGATTACGCTGTGGCATTACTACGAGGAAATTCTGCGCGTTCCCTACCTCGGACATTACTGGCCGAAGCAACGGCATTTGAATCACTGTGTGCCGGGCAAGCGCATTCAATATGAATTTCCCGGCATCATGCAGGACGTCTGCCAGGCCGCCGGCATCCTGCGCACCGGCCGGGTCGGCAAGGGCACGTCCGGAATGATCCGATCCCGGGACTTCGAAAGCTTCATGGCAACGATCATGGCCGACGACCCGTTCTGCATGATCGTGCGCCCGCCGGATCGCGACAGCGATGACCTGGCTTTGGACGCACTGAACAAGAGCGCTGCCATGTTGCGCGCCTGGGCCCGTGGCCCATCGAAGCCGCCAAAGAACTTTGAAATTCCACTGGCACCGATCGACCCGTTTGCAGACCGCGCAGTTGAACGCACCGATTGTCCAGCCTGCCTTGGCCGCCACGATGCCGACGGTCGCAGCGTCGCGCTCTGTTCCGCAAACGGCATTCACCCGGACCTGGTCCAATACGGTGGTGAATTCCGCACGTCCGGTCCGGCCCTGTGCGAAACCTGCCCATGGCACCAAAAATATCCCGATTAACGCGGAAAATGACTGGCGACAGAATCAGCAAATTGAACGACTGGAAAAGCACATACAATGAATGATCAAAATGAAACGGCAGAGATAATCGTCCTCGGACGCAACGTCCTTGGCCCGATCGAGGGGCCGTTGTTCGGACAGTTTTTCGAACTCGGCGGCCGCTGCGTCAACAACGGCGTATTCGAACCGGGCAGCCCGCGGTCGCGCGAGGATGGTGTACGTACTGACGTGCTCGAGGCGCTGCAGGAACTGAAGGTCACGCATATCCGGTACCCGGGCGGCTGCGGTGCCTCCTACTTCAAGTGGGAGGAACTCGTCGGACCGGTGGCAGAGCGGCCGCGGGCCAAGTTGTTCCGAATGACCGGCGCCTCGCAGTCTACGGCTTTCGGGATTGCGGAAGCGCATAATTACTGTCAGGAGCTTGGTGCCGAACTGTACATGATCGTCAATGCCCATATCGAATCGCCGGACGATGCCGCCAACCTGGTCGAGTATCTCAACGGCACGACCCCGACCCGCTACGCCGACCTGCGCCGGGCCCACGGCCGCGAGGCCCCATACAACGTCAAGATCTTTGGACTGGGTAACGAGATTTACGGTAACTGGCAGAACGGGCAGATGACGGCCGAGGAGTACGCCGGATGGTTCCGGCAGGCAGCGATCCAGATGAAGCGGGTCGATCCGACCATCAAGCTCGTCGCCTGCGGCGCCGGCCGCCTCAATCCCGAGTGGGACCGTACCGTGCTGTTCGAGACGCTCGGGTACCTCGACATGATCAGCATGCACAACTACGTCGGTCGCCCGGTCTTCCGCGACTGCATGGGAGCCTATCGAGTGCTCGAGGAGATGCTGACAGCAGTCAACGTCGCGATCGACGAGGCAATGGACACCACTCTTGGGACCCATCCCAGAACGCGCCGCGAACTGGGAGAAGCACCGCAAGTCGACAAACGCCCGACCATCGCCTTCGACGAATGGAATGTCTGGTACCGAGAATCCCACGCAGAACTCGCCGATGTCGAAGAAAAATACGATTACACGGATGCGCTGACGATCGCGACGATATTTCATTTCATCCTGCGCAACACAAAAACCATCGAACTCTCGAACATTTCCCTATCGGTGAACATGATCGGCCACATCTTCACCGACAGTGAACGCTGCGTGCGCCAGACCACCTGGTACACACAGAAACTGATGGTCGATCATCATCGCGGCACGGTTGTCGACAGCGCGGTCGACGCACCATTGTTGTCGGCCAAGCACGAACGCTTCTTCTGCGGCATCGTTGACCCGGAAAAAGCGAAAGACGAGAACCTGCCGACGCTCCTGCATTACGACGATATCTCAGCGCTCGACGTACTTGTCAGTATCGACAGGGAAAGAAAGACTGCGTGTATGTCGGTGGTACAGAAACTGGAGGACCAGCCATTGACGGTGACCCTGACATTTCGCAGCCTGCACCCAACCGGTGATACCATGGAAGTGGCGCGATTGACCGGTGACTCGCTCGACGTGAAGAACACTCTCGACGAACCGCACAACGTTGGAATCGCAACTGAAACAGCACCTCGCACGAACACTTTTACGTTTCCGCCAGCAAGCCTTACATTCCTGACGTTCAACATCCAGTGAGACACTATGAATACGTCATTCAGTAACACCCGAGAGAGCGTAAAAACAGCGCGCCAATGCGATACCCACTGGTCGAACCTGACCCGGGCGCAGCAGATACAGTCGATCGAGCTCGACGGGTTTGTCGTCATTCCGGATCTGCTGTCGGCGGATCAGCTGGAAATAATCCGCGATGAAATGTCACGGGTACCGACGACGGCAGTCGATTACAGCGAGCACAACCATGGCAACCGCAACCTCATCGCCACCGACTCCCCGAATACGCTCGAAGTCATCGCCACCCCGGGAATCCTTGAGTTCCTGTCCGACCTCTTCGGAGACCGGCTGATCTGTACGTCCGTTGGCTATTCGGTTTCGGATCCGGGGCATCCGGGAATCGTACTGCACACCGACTCACAGCCTTACGGCTCCGAGATCTTCGGCGTCCAGGCGAGCTCACCGGTGCTGGCACGGGTGTTGTATTATCTCGATGACCTGACGCCTGAGTGTTCGCCGTTCAAGGTTATTCCGCGATCGCATCTGTCGATGAATCACGACGGCCATCCATACCAGCGTTACCTGAATCATCCGGACGAAGTGATGGTAATGTGCAAGGCCGGTTCAGCAGCGATCATCAACCAGAAAGTCTTCCACGGCAACTATCCAAACTACAGTGACCGGACAAGACGTATGCTGGCGATCGCCTACCGTCCAGCCTGGGCCGGACCGATTGACGAAGTGGAAGACCGCGATCCCGAGATGATCGCCCGGCAGCCCAAACATATCAGTGAATTGCTCGGCAGTCTGAATACCCGTGACATCGAGTTCGACTTACCCAATCGCCCGGACAATATGCGAACGGCTGGACCGGGAGTCAGTCCGAAACGGTGGAGCTAGGAGAGTCTCTCACACCTCATCGCCTTCCCCCGCCGCATGAACTCACGACCCCGGCCGCCTTGGGCGGCATCAGGATTTTTCTATAATGAATTCGAGGATCGCCTTGGCGTCGGCGTATGGTGTTTCATGTCCCATGTCCGGACGATAAAGAAGCTTCACATTGGGGTGCCCGATAGTCTCCAGAACCTTGGCAAGCCGCAGTACGCTGTCTGGCGGCACGATGGTGTCTTTGCCAGAGACCGCCATACCTATCGGCATGGTCAGTTTTTCCGGCCAATATTCGGCACTGCGATGCTTGTATTCGAGCGGCATCTCCGCCTTGCCACCACCATAGGATTCCTTCATTGCGTCCTGAAAATTCTCGTATTCCAGAAAGTTCGCGAGGCCATTTGTCGACGCCACGCCATCGATGAGTTCCGGGTGAAGAACGGCGAAAGCCAGACTGCAAGCACCCCCCATTGAAGAACCGCACAGCAGGACCCGCGATACCCGATACGCCGCCTTCAACTCGGTGATAATCTGAACCACATCCGCTTCCGCGCTGGGCCCCATCCATGACGGACCGCGGTAGTCCGGTGACACGTATATCAGGCTATGCTCGGCCGCTATATCCCGGGCTGCTTGAAATTCATTGCCCTCCTGCGTGGCGAACTGCCAGCGATCCGATCCGGCCCCATGCAACGCAATCAAGACATCATGCACAACGCCCGGCTCGAACGATTCCGGCAAGAACAAAACGTATTTCTGCTCGGTCCCGTCAAATTCCGACACAAAACTGTCATCGGTCATCATCGCTAAGTTGCTCTTCCAGCTTGTTGCATGAGCATGGAGACAGAAACGCTGCAGACTGCTCGTTGGGGTATAGATATCATCGAAGCTTCAGCCGGCTACCGAATCCAGGCAGAACAAACGATTACTTCAGGCCGACGCGATCACTCCCCGACACTGATGACGCCCACACCGATGAAGCCGCCGTAGATCTGTGTCTCCTGCTTAACGCCGTCTCGGTAGTACTCCACGATGACCGGTTCTTCAGGATCGGAGCGGCGGGTCATGCGTACAAGACTTCTGCGACCGCGAACGGGTTTGCCGTTGTAAGACACGATCACGTCGCCTTTCTCAAAGCCCGCACTCTCCCCCTGCGTGTGCGGGGTGATGCCGGTGACGCCCACGCCGGCTACCGGTGAGGCTTGCATGCGCAAGGCAATCTCGGTCGTCGTCAGTGCATCACCGGTAGCGGACTCCGCATATTCTGCAAGAGCGACCGCGGACGCTTCCAAACCGGAACGCACCAGAGCGAAAACCAGCGACTCGACCGTGTCGTTGCTCTCGTACTCACGATCGAGTGCCTGACTGAGCGCATCAACAGCCTCGGACGTGCCGGCGCGTCCCAACATGCGCGCCAGCGCTGCGGTGACGCCTTCATCCGTTTCGTAGGACAATTGCTCGATGAACAACGGCACGTAGTCGTCATCCGACCATCGCAACGCATGTATCGACGACATCCGCAACTCGGGCGAGGCTTCCGCCGACTGCAAAGCGTATGCAAAGAGGTCGGGTTCGCGACCGAAGCTGCGAAAAAACTGCCGGTGCGAGAGGCCGAGCGTATTGTCGCCGCGCTGATCGGCGACAATCTTGTTGAGCATCGATACCAGTAACGGATAGCCATCTTCGCGGAGTTCCCGCAAGTTGTTTAGGACAGTCATGACGGCGTCACCTTCACCATTCGCAAAGGCCAGTTCGAAGGCCTCGGCGTATTCGGTGAGCCGCAGGTCGATATCCTGCCGGGACAGCGGTTGGGTCTCGAGAGTTGCCGACGCCGCAGCACTCTGGATCGAGGCATCATTCCATTCCAGCTGCTGACGCAGGCGGCGACTCGTCAACTGCAGTTTCTCCTCGACCACTTCGAAATCTTCCTCGCTCCGCTTCAGCAACTCCTGCTTCTGCGCCAACTGCCTCTTCTGCGCCTGGAGTCGATCGATGATCTCGTCGCGGCTCATCGATGCGTAATCCTCGAGGCGGGCAGGACGCGTTTCCGAAACATTGTTGACGACCGCAGCAGGCGGTGCTGCCGGCTGCTCAACGGGTGCAGCCCGACGCAGAACGGTAACGATCGCGACAGCGGCGATAATGGCGACGATAATAGCAGTGATTCGTTTCATGGTGAAATATACCGCGCTTTTGGCATTGTAGTAAGCGGCATAAACACCGTGAGGATCACGCAGAGAATTGTCAGGATCGTCAACGGTCGGTCAAAACTGTTCCAGGCATCGTAGGCGATACCGAAAAGGTAGGGGCTGACGCTGCTGCCAATGACCAGCGCAGCCATACCGAGGCTGCGAATTTTGCCGAGATGCCGTCGCCCGTAGTAGCGCGGCCACAGGGCTGCGACCGTGATGAATCCAAGTCCCTCACCGATTCCCACGACAACGGCGAAGACCAGGGCTAATGACATCGACGACATCTGCAGCAGGCAAAAACAGCCCACCGCAATCATTCCCTGGGCAAGCGTCAGGAGCAGAGGCAGCGGCAGCCGATCCGCGATGAAACCACCAAATAATTGGGAGAGCGCCAGGCATATGCCGAATACAACAAGTGTGGTGGCAACGTCGGTCTCAGTGAGCCCACGGCTTGCAAACAGCGGCATAATGTGAAAGGCGATTCCGGCCCATTTCACACCACCCAGGCAGGAAAAGAGTATGATCAACCAGCAGGCCCGGGTTCGGATCGCCGCACCAGCAGTGAAGTCGGCAGCGACCGGCGGTTCGGCAATCGTCACGGCGGCCTCGCGGCCACCGTCAATTGTCTCACCTACATCGGCCGGTCGGTTGCGAAGAAATAAGCCAATCATCGGCAATACGGTGACCGCAAAGAATACGCCTTGAACGGTAAACGCGAGCCGCCAACCGTAGCGCTTGATCAGCCACATGTTGAGAGCCGGCACGATCCCGATGCAACCGGCGATAGCCATGTTCTTGATCCCCGTCACGCTGCCGAGTCGCCGGTTAAACCACATCGCCACTGCGTTATCGGCTACCATCGGCAGACAGCTGTGCCCGACAACGCGCAAAAGGACGAAAGCAACGAACAAAGTCAGTGCCGACGACACGCTGGACATGAGCACGCAGCCCCCAAGCATTGCGACGACCGCAACGATGGAAACGCTGCGCACGCCGAATCGGTCGATGGCGGCGCCGATGACCAGGGCCATGCCACCGGCAATCAGTGTCGCCACCATGTATATCCCGGCAAGGTCGCCGTGACTCAATCCGAGTGCCGCCCGCAACGACGGGTTGTAGACAGCAATGACAACCGACTGCCCGGGATAGGAGACCAGATGGATAGCAGTGGCAACGACGAGGATGACCCAGCCATAGGAGACCGGTAGTCGTGTGGCGATACGGGCGGGAAGAGTCATGACGAAGATCGCAGGATGAAAAGGAAATAAATAAGAGGGATAGCCTTGCGACCCCGCATCGCAGTAGCCGGGACGGCCGCTTTTCAAAGTTCGGGTCAGCGTTGTCAGAGATTAAGGCGAAGAATCACTGCCGGGATCAACTCAAGCCGGCGAGGGCCGGCTTGATCCAGTCGACGCTGCGTCGCGGCGCTTCGCCGTAGTTGTAGAAGACGAGCTCGTCGGCACCGGCACCGGCGACTGCCTGCGCCATGGCACAGGTTTCGGCTTCTGACAGGATAGGCGTGCCCATACCCGGGTGGTTGAACCCCATTCGCAGGGCAAAGTTGAGGCGCTGATGCGGCAGTACCACGTCACGGGCGCGGCGGACGGCAGTGGCGGTTTCTTCGAACCCGAGGCCGTAGGCCCCCTGCATGACCCAGTCGACATGCGGACTCGGTCCGGCTTCAAGCTTAGTGCCGGTGCCGGCAAGTGCGTCCTTCAGGGTCACCAGCAGTCGTGCCTCGACCTCGCGGCACTGTTGTTCGCAGGCTGCATATGCCGGGACCGCATCACAGAATTGATCAATCGTCTCCGGCAAGTCCGTCGGGATCACAGGGGCTTCTTCAAAGTATCGATCCATGTGCGCAATGATCGCCAACCGCAACGCTTCAATATCTATACCCACAGTCTCCCTCTGTGCCACGTCGGCGGCGTTGAAACTGACATCCATCAAGGCCTGTTCAAGTGGTCGCAGATAAACACTCTCGCGTTCGTGATGGTGGCCGCTGACCCAGTCGGCACCGTGGGCACGCTTGCGATAATTCGGTGCTTCGAGCATGACCGAGGCAAGCGGGTAGTTGGTGGCAATGTCCTTGACCGTAGCCTCGACAAAAGCGACTGCATCCGGGTGCGCCGGGGAGAGCGCGTGCGGATAGGAGTCACCGTAAGCGTTGCGGACAGTGGCATCCGGATGCAGTAATCCCAGTCGCGTATTGTGCAGACAGACATGCCAGGCGGAAACTTCCAGACCGCGATCGACCAGTCGCTCGCAGACGAATGCGAACCAATCGCGGTCGGCACACATTGACGCGGGGATCGGGCGAATCGTCAGGCCATCGTAAAGTGCCGGATCCGGACGAAAGTAGGAGACGCCGTCCTCGAGCAAATGGGTCTTGCGCGTCGGATTATGCGGGTGCAGGAAGAAGCCGGCATGGTACTGGCTGGTAACCAGGACACGAGTGACGCCGAGATCGCGAATATAGGCGGTCAGATCATCGACGCCTTCATCGACAAAGTCCCAAAGAAAGGTAAACAGGGCTGCGTTCATCGGATGGAGATAGGGGACTGGAAAAGTAAAAAGGAAATTAGTCGAAGCTAATACACTCTATAGCTCCAACTTACCAGCGCTACTGTACTCGTATATTTTTATGTTGAAGTCGCCGCGCAACCCGCGGATATGCGCGCTGCGGGCTGCTTTGATTTTCTCGCCCTTCAGCATACGGGTGGCCAGTGTATTGACTCGATCTTCACCGCCCTGTGTTTTTTGAATTCTTTCGAAGCGGACGCGGTGTTCAGTGCGGTACAGCTTTATTTCTTCCTCAGTTATCTCGTAGCTGTCGGGATCAGCCATGTCGGCTCGTTCGAAAAGAATCCACGTCATTAACGCCCTTTCGGGATCAACGCGAAAAACCGTGTCAACGCATGTAACATTCTCCCGGCGGGCTTGCTCGGCGATGATCAGGTTTTTAATCGTATTAAACATGGCACTGCCGGAACAACCGGTGCTGACGTTACGGGCCATCAGGTCGAACTGGCTGAAGTCACGCAATTGGTAGGCACTCTGGCCAACGTGCAGTTCCAGATTGCCGATGCGTTCGATGTACGGCTCCGCAGCGGCCGCGTCGAATTGACACCGCACGGCCGGCAATTGCAGGTCGGCGGCATCCAGGATCGCCTGCCAGAGCGGATCAATGCGGGTGTTGGCGTTGCGATTACTCGTCCCGCCGTGGTACCGGTCGATACACTCCGACATCACCGCCACCGGCAGTTGATCACTGTCGATACGGACGGACACATCGGCCACGACTTTCTTCAGCCAGGCACGGTAGACGCCGTTGGCACGCGCTGTTGCCAACTGGATGCGGATGACTTTCAGAGCTGATTGTTTCGGCCGGCCTCGGTACTTGTCCTGATGCTTTTCGTAGTAGGCGGCGATTTCCCCGGCGGTGATCGTCGATTTGTTGCGGGCGGCTACCAGCTCGGACTGTTGCTCCTCATATTTCCTGGCCAGCAGCTGCTGTTGTCCCTGCGCCCGCGCCGACTTGGCCTTGGCCAGACGCCGACGGAAGGTTTCATCTTCGTGCAGCCGCTGTTTCCTGGCGCTCTGATACAGTACCTCGGCGTCGATGGCGCTATTGAGCCGGCGCTGGCAATAGGCCTCCCGTTCGACCTCCGGCATCGACACCAGAACATCCGGATTATCGATAACGTCCTGCTCGTAGAGTTTGACGTCGCCGACCGTGGCCATGACTTTGCCGCGATCCTCGTCCGCCTGGGCGGATGCATTGGCGCCGGCGGCAATCAGGCTGAATATCAGCAGCGAGAACAGTCGGCGCATGCCTCGCTCCGGGTAGAAACTGGCAGCTTGAAAACCGGCGTGGTGCCCATTTTGATATAGCCATCGATAGACTGTATGGAGCATACAAACCCTTGTTTTATATGCGTTTCATTCAATTGCCTTGGAGGCAATAGGCGGAAACTATAGGATTAAAAGATAGTATTTCAAGAAGATTTGGGTCTGTGGAGTCACCCGCTAAATACGGAAAGCCGCACGATTTATGCCACAACTGGATGCGGAAAGGGGCGACCGTCGCCGCCGATAGGGTATGCCAGCTAAAGCATTCAATGCCGGGAGACGGGATGCCAATAATCACGAGCGCGTAAGCCCGTGGTGCTGAAGGGAGGATCAGCTTTCGGCGCCGAGCACGGTGTGTTCGGGGAGGTACTGAGCGAATTCTTTCTTATCGGAAGCTTTCATATAGGCTTCGAGCTCGTTGATCTTGCCCTCGGCCAGCAGGTTTCGCAGGCCGGCATCCATCGATGCCATGCCTTCCTGGCTGCCCTGCTCGATGATATTGCGGATCGACGAGATCTGGCCTTCGCGGATGACGTTCGGCAACGCTTCGTTGCGCAGCAGGATTTCCAGAACGGCGCAGCGCCCTTTGCCGTCCGCTGTGCGGCAGAGCAGTTGCGAGACAACTGCGGTCAGGCACTGGGCCAGCATGGTGCGGATCTGCGACTGCTCCTCGGCCGGGAACGCGTCGATAACGCGGTCGATGGTCTTTGGCGCGTTGTTGGTGTGCAGCGTACCGAACACGAGCATCCCCATGCTGGCGCAACTCAGGGCGAGACGAATGGTCTCGAGCTCGCGCATCTCACCGAGCAGGATGATATCGGGATCAGCGCGCATGCCGCCCATCAGCGCGTTGGCAAAGGAATCGCTGTGCTCACCCACTTCACGATGGACGATGACCGACTTCTGGTTCTGATGCACGAACTCGATCGGGTCCTCGATCGTGATGATGTGCTTCATGTGATTGGCATTGATGTAATCGATCATCGCCGCCATCGTCGTCGACTTACCGCTGCCGGTAGGACCGGTGACAAAAACCAGACCGCTCTTGTACTCGCACACCTGCTTGAGAATCTCGGGCAGGCTGAGGTCGTCAAAGGTGAGAATTTTCGACGGGATCTGCCGGAGCACGGCGGCTTTCCCATGATGATTGACCAGATAATTGCAGCGGAAACGAGCCAGCCCTTCGATCTCGTATGCAAAGTCGAGGTCGGACACTTCGCAGAACTCCTCCCAACGCACAGGCGGGCAGATTTCACTCAGGATGGCATCCATGTCGGTGGTCGTCACCGGCGGCTCGTCCAGCGCCCGAAGATTGCCATGAACCCGGATCTTCGGCGGCAGTCCGACGATCAGGTGAAGATCCGAGCCGTTCAGGTCCAGCATCTCCTTGAGGAATAAATCGATCTTGGCCATTACTTGAACCACCCCCCCTTCTTCTTCTTCGATTCGGCAGTGCCCGGCATCGACTCCGGCTCGGTACTGTTCTGCGGGGCGCCAGCGGCGGCCGGCTTGAGGATGCGGTTAATGAACTGCTTGTCCTTGAGATGCATGAGCGCGGAATCCTGCGAAATACTGCCGTCCTCCCACAGCTCGAACACGGACTGTTCCATCAACTTCATGCCCAGCTGCGCGCCGGTCTGCAGAACGGCGGAGAGTGTGTGGGTCTTGCCTTCACGAATGATGTTGGCCACGGCGATCGTGTGAATCAGTATTTCGGCGGCAACCGCCAGACCGTTGACGACATCGCGCGGGATGAGTTTCTGGCAGATGATGCCGCGCAGGCTCTCTGCGGTCATCGCGCGGATCTGTTGCTGCTGGTCCGGCGGAAAGACGTCGAGCAATCGGTCCAGCGTGGTGGCAGCGTCACTGGTGTGCAACGTGCCGATCACGAGATGTCCGGTTTCGGCGGCTGTGATCGCCATTTCGATCGTCTCGAGATCACGCAGCTCGCCGATCACAATCACATCCGGGTCCTCACGCAAGGCACCTTTGAGCGCGCTGGCAAAAGACTGGGTGTGGGGACCAACTTCGCGCTGGGTGACGTTGCACTTCTTCGACGCATGGACAATCTCAATCGGTTCCTCGACAGTGATGATGTGGTCTTCGCGCTTGCTGTTGATGATATCGACCAGCGCCGCCAGCGTCGTCGTCTTGCCGCTGCCGACAGGACCGGTCACCAGGATAAGCCCGTTGTGATGGTCAAGCAGCTTGGTGATTGTTTTAGTGTCGCGGAAGCCGAGTTCCACGAGGGACATGATCCGATCCGGCACCAGACGATAGGTGCCGGCAACCCCCTGCTTGTGAACCATCAGGTTGACGCGGAACCGTCCGCTGTCGGGCACTGCCAGCGC
>Ga0310124_10000428_pt1 | contig 29036 bp, 20 predicted proteins | sample CB11b_AW_Bot5_MG_FD_203507 | JGI IMG/M metagenome (GOLD analysis project Ga0310124, IMG submission 203507) | Marine microbial communities from Western Arctic Ocean, Canada - CB11b_AW_Bot5 | ecosystem: Environmental > Aquatic > Marine > Oceanic | place: Canada: Western Arctic Ocean | collected...
CCGGGCAATCCCGCTGTCTTTGAATTGCAGAACTTCCGGGAGAACCTGCGCGTCGGGATGAATATTCTGGCGATTCACGGGCTGAACTTCAGCGCCAACAGCAGCGACTTCCTGATACGGGCGGGGCTTGTCCAACGCACGATCGAGGTCGGATTGGTCGATGACAGCGCCTTCTACACGCTGGACGGGTCCGACCCACGTCTGCCCGGGGGGGACTTGTCACCCACGGCGATTTCTTACACCGGGCCATTCAGGCTCTTGGAGACCACCCTTGTTTCTTCCCGGATCCGAACCCTGGGCGGCTCATGGGGACCGCTGGCCGATACAGTGTTCTACACGGATATGCCTCTGCGGGTAACCGAGATCATGTACAACCCGGCTCCGCCTGCGGAGGGCAGCCCCTTCCAGCGGCGTGAGCTTGAATATATCGAGCTCCAGAATGTCAGCACCGAGACGCTGGACCTGCGCGGGGTGCGGTTTGTAGAGGGGGTCCAGTTCGATTTTACCGATAGCGCCGTTACCGAGTTGGGTCCCGGAGAGGTGGTCGTTCTTGTCGAAGATCTCCAGGGGTTCGCCAGCCGCTACGACCTCGCCCGGATTCTCGTTGCTGGAGAATATTCCGGCGCGCTCAGTGATGGCGGTGAGCGTCTCAGCGTTCGCGGGCCGCTCGACGAGCCGGTGCTGGATTTCGAATACGATGATCTGTGGCATCCCGAGACCGATGGCGAGGGGGCGTCGCTGGTGGTTATCGATGCGCTTGATGATCTCTCGACCTGGGGCGACGCGGCGGCCTGGCGTCCGAGCGAGTTGGCCCTCGGCTCTCCGGGAATTGATGAATCAGGCATCGAGCCCCGCGGTCGGCAGTTGCCGGGAGATGCGAACCAGGACGCCCGGGTCGACATTTCAGACGCCGTGGCGCTCCTGCTGCACCTCTTCGGCCGCCGCCCCGAGCTTCCGCCCTGCGAGGATGGAGACCCGGGAAGCCCAGGCAACATCGCCGTGCTGGATTCCAACGGCGACGACGAGGTGGACGTCTCCGATGCGGTCTGGCTGCTGGCGTATATGTACCAGGGCGGGCCGCCGCCGAGCCGCGGTACAGATTGTGTTCGTCTCGAGGGTTGTCCCAACCTCTGCGGGTTCTGAGCGAGTGTAGCCCTCTTCTTGCCGGCACAGGCAGGCTCGCATAGGCTTATTGGTGGGCTGAATTGAAATAGTGAGAGATAGGAATCATGAAGAGCGCGAGCGTATTTGCATTGCTGCTGATCGGGGCATCTCTTGGCGGCTTGCTGGATTCGAGGCGGGGTCCGCGGGTGGCCTCTGCGGAAGGTAAGTATACGGAGACGCCCGGCAAGAAGGGAGATGGGGATCACACCATCGGTCCGGATTTCAGGATGGACCCGGATCTCATCGACCAGGGCAACCCCAAGGGGCGGAACTTCGTCTTCAAGATGCCGCTCAAGGACAGCAGGATCTTCCGCGGAGATGACAAGACCTTGAACAAGAAGAAGGCTGTCCGCAAGGAGCGGAAGATTTTCGTCTACGTTCCGGCCGCCTACAGGGATGGCGCCAGGGCGCCCCTTCTCGTGACGCATGATGGGCCCAGCCGCCTGCCGTTGGTTCGAAACGCCCTCGACAACCTGACCATCTCAAAAGATCCGGATCGCAGGCTCCCCGCTTTCATTGTCATCTCCGTACAAAACGGCGGTAATGACAGCAAGGGCAGCGAGCGAGGTCTCGAGTACGACACCTTGTCCGACAGGTTTGCGCGTTTCATCAATGACGAGGTGCTGCCCGCCGTACTGAACAATCCCCAGGTCAAGGCGGCCTATCCGAAGATCGCTTTTACCGGGAATCCCTGGGGTAAGGCAGCCATGGGCTGCAGCTCCGGCGGCGCCGCCGCTCTCACGATGGGCTGGTTCAGGCCCGATCTTTTCAGACGCCTGATCACCTATTCCGGCACCTTTGTCGATCAACAGGATGACGATGCTCCCGAGGAGGCGAAGTTTCCGCTCGGTGCCTGGGACTATCATTCCGGCAGGAAGCTGATTCAAAACAGCGAGAGGAAGCCGCTGCGCATCTTTGCCCACGTGTCCGAGAACGATAATGGGTCGAAGGATCCCGAGGGCACCTGTCACAATTGGGTGATGGCCAACAGGCGCACGGCTGCCGCCCTGAAGGCGAAGGGGTATCACTATCGTTTCGTTTTCAGCCGCGCCTCGCGGCATTGCGACCGCAGGGTCTTTGAACACACGCTTGCGGACACTCTCGTCTGGATGTGGCGCGGCTACGAGGAGGACTGATGTTTTTACCCCGGCGGTTAGAGGAGTGCCGCTTGCCTGCATTCCCGCTGTTGGTCTATGATGCGCGGGTTAACCCATTTGGAGGATCTGGAATCAACATGAAATGTCCACTTCGCCTGCTTGTCGTTCTTGCCACCCTGCTGTTCACCCTTAACGCCCAGGCTGAGCGCCTTGTGCTTGTCGGCGCTTCCTATGGAAAAAATATCCTCGCCATCACGGACGCGAAGGGAGAGGTGGTCTGGTCCCACAAGACCGCTGGTCCGCGTCGCGGTCATACCGGGCATCACGATGTGCATTTTCTGTCTAACGGCAACATCCTCTTTCACGACACTTGGACCACGCTGAAGGAGATCACCCTCGACCAGAAGGTGGTGTGGACCTACGACTCGGCCTCTATGAACGGTAATAAGGGCAAGCGCGTCGATGTTCACGCATTCGCCAGGCTCCCCAACGGCAACACCATGATCGTGGAGAGCGGCGTGGGGCGCGTGATCGAGGTGGACAAGGATCGAAAACTCGTCAAGGAGTTCCCACTCAAGCCCGGGGGGACGCGGAGTACCCGTTGGGCGCGCCACACATCCGATGGCAACCTCCTGGTCTGTTCCGAGAATCCCGGTGTTGTGACCGAGTACAACAGCAAGGGCGAGGTCGTCTGGGATTACCTCATCAAGACCCGTGTCTACGGGGCTATCCGATTGAAAAATGGTAACACTCTGATCGCCTCCGGCAGCGGCCATAGCGTGGTCGAGGTGTCGCCCGAGAAGAAGGTCGTCTGGGAGGTCAAGGGCAAGGTGCCCGGCACGGAGATCGGCCTGGGCTGGATGACCTGCCTCCAGGAGCTTGAGAACGGCAATCGTATTGTCGGCAATTGTCACGCTGGCGATAAGAACCCCCAGATTTTCGAGATCACCCGCGACAAGAAGGTTGTCTGGGAATTTAACGAATGGGAACTGGTCGGTAACGGCCTCGCCTGCTGGCAGGTTCTCACCGATGAGCAGTCGGCTCTCGTACGCAAGAAGCTTGCGAACTTGAAGAAGTAATCGTTCTTCCGGTTTTCTTGTCCAGGCGCCAGGCCGTAGTCCCTTCTGAAGCTAGCCGCCGGACTGTATTCAATACGGCCTGGTCAGGACCATGGGAGTCTTTCCGCAGGGAGTCGTGAGTTGGCCAGGTTTTTTCCATTTCGCAGACATTTAAAGCGCCGGCTACTTTCCAGTGTTTTGGCGCTGGGCATCTGCTCAGATCAGGGCGTGGGGCAGGACCGGGTAGAGCCGGTGCAGCTTGAGCTTGAGAGCCTGGGCGTCATTGAGGGCTTGGCTGAGTGGGATTGGTGGCAGGCGCGGACGGCTTATGTTCCCGGCGTGAAGCCGCGGTGGGTCACGACCTTGTCAGAGACGGGGAAGGCCGTGTCCCACGATTTCCACGACATCTACCAGTCAACCAGCCTCGATGCCGGCAGGACCTGGAGCCGTCCCGCCCGAATCACGTCCCTCAGGCGCACGAAACAGGCCGACGGTTACGATGTCGCGCCCGGAGATTTCTGGCCTACCTGGCATTCAAAGAGCGGTCGGATCCTGGCGACAGGGAAGACCTTTAATTTCGCTGGCGGAAAGCGCGAGGTCGCATTGAGGGAGAGGGTGGCCTACGCCGTGATGGATCCGAAGACGGGGACCTGGGAGCCCCTTCGATTCCTGGGCATGCCCGAGAAAGACCATGGCGGCTACCGGATCACCGGGGCGAACGCCGGCAACACCCAGCGCGTGGATCTTCCCGGCGGGGACATCCTTCTTCCGGTCCGTTACTGGCGGGATCCGAAAAAGTATAATTTCACCAGCGTGGTGGCGCGCTGCGCGTTTGATGGCGAGACCCTCACCTACAAGGAACATGGGTCTGAACTGAGCGTCCCCCGTGGGCGCGGTCTCTACGAGCCGTCCCTCGTCCATTTCGGCGGGGAGTATTTTCTTACCTTGCGGGCCGACCATACCGGCTATGTCACCCGAGGCAAGGATGGGCTTCATTTCGAGGAGGTCCGCGAGTGGCGTTTCGATGATGGCAAGCCTCTCGGCAGCTACAATACGCAGCAGCATTGGGTCACGGTCGGCGGCGGACTCTTTCTGGTATACACCCGCAGGGGCGCGGGCAACGATCACATGTTTCGACATCGGGCGCCGCTTTTCATTGGCCAGGTCGATCCGGGCACCCTCCGGGTCATCCGGAAGACAGAACGTGTTCTGATCCCTGAAAACCAGGCCACCCTGGGAAATTCAGGGGTTTGCAGGATCAGCGACAAAGAAAGCTGGGTTACCTGCGGGGAAGGTCTTATGAGGCTCGGGAAACGCAAGGAGCAGCGCAACAAGGTGATTTTTGTGAAGATCCTTGCGAAGTAAAAGGCCTAGCTTTTTTCTAAGTCCTTATATTGTTGCGCTTAGGGTTGTAGGGGAGCTTTGGGGCCGTGAGAAGATCCGCTGGCAAACTCTTGGCTGTCCATCCCGGATAAACTAAAATAGCGCTATGAGATCAGCGTGTGTCTATACAGCGAATCTCATACGTTCGCGTTGCCGACTGTAGAGGAGAATACGAAGCAGTGCTCAATTTTGTCCAGGCAGGAGGAGGCCGGGATTGTTCCGGTTTCAGCCGGCGCGATTTTCTTCGGGTTGGAAGCCTGGGGCTGGGCGGGTTGGCGCTCCCAAGCCTGCTTGCGGCGAAGGGGGGCTCTTTCGATGAGGGCTATGTGCGGGACAAGTCCGTTGTTCTGCTCTACCTCTCCGGCGGCGCGAGCCAGATCGAGACCTTTGATCCCAAGATGGACGCTCCGATGGAATATCGCAGCGTCAACGGCGAGGTGAAGACGAAGCTGCCCGGCGTTACCTTCGGGGGAAGCTTCCCCAGGCTGGCAGCCATGGCCGACAAGCTGGCGGTCGTTCGTTCGCATGCCCACAAGGTAGGCGATCATGAGAAGGCTCATATCCATGTGCTCTCCGGCGGCACCGATCCGGTCGGCAACCGATCGAGTGGCTTCAGCGTCGGATCCTGCTATTCACGCCTGCGTGGAACGAACCATCCTGACACCGGACTGCCCACCTACATCACCCTGAACGAGGCCGAGGTGGATCGGCAGTACACCAAGGAGTTTCATCGTTTCAACAAGGGCTCCTGGTCCGGCTCTCTCGGGAGGTCCTACGGGCCGTTCCCCCGGCAGGTGGGCTGGGGCGCGGAGGCCGCCGGGAAGGTTCTCGGGAAGAACAGCGACCAGCGAGTGGATCCGGGTGTGGCGAACATGACCCTGAATCTGCCTCCGGAAATTTTCGAAAATCGTCGACGGCTGCTCGATTCCATCGACTCCTTTCGGCGGCGGCTGGATGGCAGCAAGGCGATGGGGTCGATGGACAAGCTGTCGACCCAGGCCGTCTCCATGTTGCTTGGCGGCGCCACCAGGGCGTTTGACCTGGGTCTTGAAGATCCCCGGCTGGTGGAAAAATACGACACCAGCCATATAAAGATCGGGCATAACAGCCACAGGCCCAGCACCCTCGGTAAGCAGATGCTGCTCGCCCGGAGGCTCTGTGAGTCCGGGGCCGGCTTTGTCTCGGTGCATAGCGCCGGGTGGGACATGCACGCTGACAGCAACAACCCTGGAATGGTCAAGGGGATGGCCATGCTGGGTCCGACCATGGACCAGGCCGTATCGGTCTTCCTGGAGGATGTTGAGCAGCGCGGGCTCAGCGAAAAGATCCTGCTGGTTGTTACCGGCGATTTCGGGCGTACCCCGAAGATCGGCAAGGGTAGCGGGCGGGGCCATTGGGCGAATCTCTGTCCGCTGGTCTTCGCCGGCGGGGGCCTGCAGATGGGGCAGGTGATCGGAAGATCCAACGCCAAGGCTGAGAAGCCGGCGACCCGGCCGATTACTCCCGGGGACATGATGACAACGATCCTTCACACCGTATTCGATGTCGGCAAGATGCGGCTTGATTCGACCATACCCCGTGTCCCGGGGCAGTTGGTTTTGGATGGTACTCCGATCAAGGAGCTGTTCTAAGCAGCGGGAAGGGTCCAGGAAATGAAACCAGCGTATTTCAGGCTGGCCGCTGGCTTCGCGGCACTGATCTCCCTGGCGGGAGTCTGCCAGGCGCAGGTCTCGGGCTCCAGGGATGTCTACTGGCCCGGCTGGCTCGGGCCGGGGCGGGATGGCTGGGTGGATGCCTTCAAGGCGCCTTCAAGGTGGCCTGAGAAGCTCCAGCGCGGCTGGCAAGTCAAGGTCGGCACAGGCTATGGGTCTCCGCTGGTGGCCTCCGGGCGGGTCTATCAGCATGCACGCCAGGGCGAGGCCGAGGTCGTCTGGTGCTTCGACCTCGAGACCGGCAAGGTGAAATGGAAGAAAAGCTATTCCGCGCCTTTCAAGATCGGCGGCGGCGGCGAGCGGCACGGGAAGGGGCCCAAGTCCTGTCCCGTGCTGGCCGATGGCAGGCTCTTTACCATGAGCATATCGGGGGTTTTGACCGCCTGGGATGCGGCTTCGGGCAAGGAGCTCTGGCGCCGCGACTACCGAAAACGGTTCAAGAAGAGCCATCCTTATTGGGGCGCCGCCACATCGCCGCTGGTGGATGGCAAACGAGTGATCGCCCATTTCGGCATGGAGGAGGCGGGCGCGCTGGTCGCTCTCGATGTCGCGACAGGCAGGGAGGTCTGGAGCCAGGGCAAGGACGGCCCTTGCTACTCTTCGCCGCTCCTGGTGGAGATTGGCGGGGTGCGACAGATTGTCGAGTGGAACCACAGGGTCCTTGCCGGAGTGGAGAGCCGTTCCGGGCGACTTTTGTGGGAGTATCCCTTCCCGCATGAAACCCACAACCAGAACATGCCGACTCCGGTCTTTCACAAGGGGCGCGTGTTGGTTGGGGGAGAGAACCGTGGGGTTCACAGCATCGAGCCGAAGCTTGTCGACGGTATCTGGAGTGTCAAAAAGGGCTGGAGCCAGAAAGAGGTGGCCCTTGATATGAGCACGGCGGTCGTTAACGGTGAGCTGCTCTATGGCCTCTCCCATTATGACAAGGGGCGTTTTTTCTGCCTGGACCTGGATACGGGCAAGGTCTTGTGGAAGGGTCCCGGGAGAACCGGCCAGAACGTCATGTTCCTCTCAATCCAGGGCTATGTCGTCGCGCTGGTAAATGATGGTGGGCTGCAGGTGATCACGGCGACAGGCGACAGCTTCCGGAAGGCTGCCAGCTACCAGGTGGCCAATAGTCCCACCTGGGCTCCTCCGGTGCTGCTCAGGCGGGGGCTGCTTGTGAAGGACCATGAAACACTGACCCGGTGGTCGCTACCGGATGCCAGTGGCGAGTAAAGACCCGCGCTGCCTGCCAGTGCCCCTGGGGCTAGTCGCTGACCCGGGTGAAGAAGAGTAGGCGCACCTCGATGAGCTCTGGCCCGGGTTTTTCAAGGGCCCGGAGGGTGAGCCTTCCCGCGCCCTTTGAGAGCTTCATCCTGCCAAGCTTGAGCGGCTTGAAGTCCTTTACGTAGGACTCGGTTCGTTTGACGCGGTCCTCGTCCGCTCCGCGAAGGGGTGGGTCATGAGGCGCGGTTATTTTTGCCTGTATAGATTTTTCGGGAGCGGACCCCGGCTTGCCGGACTGCATGCTGAGCTCGAGGGTCGAACCGACACCACCCTTTCCACATGCGTAATGGAGCTCGACTTCAAAGGTTCCGTCCGCGGGAACCTCAACGTTCCAGGCGATGGAGTCCTCGATGTTCTTCCAGTTGGTAAAATAGGAGCAATTCGGGAATCGGTTGGAGCGCCGGATCTCTCCGGAGGCGGTTCCATCGCGGGCCGGGAGCTGCGTGTACCTGGAGCCGGGATGTCCGAGGATGAAGGGGCGTGGGGGTTGTTTCAGCTCGGGAAGAATTCCCTTGGCCCAGGAGTCTCTGTCATTCCGCAATTGCCTCGCGACCGCCGGATGGTCCGCGGCGGCATCCCGTACCTGGCCCGGGTCTTCCACCATGTCGTACAGTCGGCCCTGGTGATCGAGGCGGAATCGCTGGGTTCGCAGACTGACCCGGCCTCTCCAATGCGAGTAGATGTTCCTTTCGGGCCATCTGCTTTTCTCTTCAAGAAGCAGGGGTTTCAGGCTGATGCCATCGAGCGGCTTGCGGCTGGCCACCGGGACCCCGGCGAGCCCGGCAAGGGTTGGCAGGAGATCGATCGCCGCGCTGATCTGCGGGACGGTTTTCCCGGCCTTGATTCTTCCCGGCCAGCGAACCAGCAGTGGGCTGCGAACGCCGCCTTCGTCGGTTGAGCCCTTGCGGCCCTTCATGCCGCCGTTCCAGCGGTTGCCGTTGGGGCCATTGTCGCAGAAGTAGACCACGATGGTGTCGTTTGTAAGTTTCAGGTCATCCAGTCTGTCGAGGATGCGACCGACATTCCAGTCGATGTTTTCGCACATGGCCAGGGCGGCGCGGGTGTGCGGAAGGTTTTCCCGCTTCTTCGAGGTGGGTCGCATGGCCAGGTCCTTACCCTTGAATTTATTCCACCACCGGCCCGGAACCTGCATCGGCGAGTGGGGGGTGTTGTAGGGGATGTAGGCGAAGAAGGGCTTGTCGCGGTTTTTCTCAATGAACTCGATCGCCTTGTTGGTCAGGTCATCGATGATGAAACCCTTGCCTCGAACCAATCTGCCGTTGTGTTCGAGAACAGGATCATAATAGTTTCCCCAATGTCCTGAGCAGAAGCCGTAGTATTCGTCAAACCCGCGGGAGTTGGGGTGGTAGGGGGGCTGCATCCCGTTGTGCCATTTTCCGAAGGCCCCCGTAGCATAGCCAGCCGCCTGGAACGTCTGGCCAATCATCATCTCATCCAGGTCGGCGCGTTCCCCTCCGGCCGAGGTGCTGAAAACTCCGCTGCGGGGATGGTAGCGCCCCGTGAGGAACTCAGCGCGTGTGGGTGAACAGACCGGGCAGACGTAGAATCTGTCAAACCGGGCGCCGGCATGGGCGAGTGCGTCGATTCTCGGCGTCTCGAGATTCGTGTTGCCGTTGAGCGAGAGGTCTCCCCAGCCCTGGTCATCCGTCAGGATGACAATGACGTTGGGGCGCCGGGCCGCTGCAGCGGACGGCGGAAAGAAAGAGGCCAGGCCCAGCACCAGGAGGCATGGGCAGGCGCGGAAACTTGCCAGGATGTTCATGATGGGGCTCCAGGCTCAGGCGGGCGTCGCGACAGCTTGTGCGGCACTCTCCATAGGATACACGGACTCGTCCCGGGCGGAAGCCTATTCAGCTTCCGGGCGCGGGCGGTTTGCCCAGTTTCCCCGGCGGTCTTCGCCGCTGACCAGGACGCCCTTTTCATGCCAGTCGTTTTCAGCCCGGACGTCTGGCGTACAATAGCGCAGGGTCAGGCCGCAGCGCCGCCGTGTGGACGTGTTGGCGTCTGAGCCATGCAGCAGCAGGTCCGAGTGCACCGAGACCTCGCCGGCATCGAGCTCGATCGGCACCACGTCGCCGAAACTTTCAGCGTCATCTACCGTCTGGTTGAGCACGTTGTTTTCGTCTTCCACGCTCTCGCGCCAGGTGAGATGGCCGTGGTGATGGGAGCCCGAGATGAACTTCATGCAGGCATTGTCGAGATCGGCCTTGTCGATCGCGAGCCAGATGGTGGCTGTTTTTGAGGGGGTCAGCGGCCAGTAGCTGGCGTCCTGGTGCCAGGCGACCGCCTTGCCATCTCCCGGCATCTTGCAGAAAAAATGCGATCCCCAGCCGATCACATCGGGTCCAAGTATGTCCCTGGCGATCGAGACGATGGCCGGGTGGGCCAGGATGTCGTAGACGGTTGGGTAGAGGAGATGCGCGGTGCTGATGGAGTAGCTGTCTCCGCCGGCCGCCAGGACGCGATCGAGGAGCTCGTTGAAGTAGGAGCGGATCGAGGAGATCTCCTCCTGTCCGTAGACCCGGAGATTCTTGAGAAACCCATCTCGATTGAAGCTCTCAAGCTGCTCCGGGGTTAGAAGCTCCGGGTTCCTGGTCCGGGATGGATGGAATTCCAGATCCCGTTTCATTCCCGCGACATCATCCTTGCTCGGGACCGCGCGAAACTCGTTTTTCATCGCAGGTCTATTTCCCGGGTGTTTCGATGCGATAAAGATGGGTGTCGCTTCTGATGAATAGCGCGCGTCCGGCCACCGCCGGCGAGGCCATCAGCTTGCCATCGAGCTTGTTGGTGGCAAGCACCTTGTATTCTTTTCCGGCAGCCAGCACATGGCACACGCCCTCGCGGCTGCAGGTATAGATTCGTCCGCGGATCTCGACAGGCGAGGCCCTGTAGTTTCCCCCGAGGCGCTCTTTCCAGTGAACCTTTCCATTCATCGCATCGATGCAGCTGGTGATTCCCTTGTCGTCTACCGCGTAGATTTCCTTGCCGACAAGCAGGGGGGAGGGGACGTGGCCGATACCGCTGGAGTTCTTCCAGACAACCTGCGCGTCCGTAAGCTGTCCCTTGCCGGGGCGGACAGCGAAGATCGCAAAGTGATCCTGGCTGGTCGAGCCGACAACGTAGAAGAGGCCGTTGCCGTAGGAGGGACGGCCCACCTGCGAGAAGCCCGTGTAGGGCATCCACCAGATCTCCTTGCCTGTTCTGAGGTCGTAGGCTCCGACGTGATCGGCCCCGCTGCTGACCAGCTGGGGAACTCCATCTATGATCCTGGCCAGGGGGGTTGAGTACGCCATCTTTCCAATCGCGCTCGTGACTCTCTCGAGGTGCTGTCGGGCCTGTTTCCACCTGACCTTGCCGGTGTCTTTGTCGAGGGCCGCTATGTATTGCACGTCGATACCGTCACAGGTAAGAATCAGGAGGTTTCCATGAAGAATCGGAGAGCTCCCGGCTCCCTGGATAACGTTGAAGCCGAGCTCGGTGTTCTTCCAGACAATCTTTCCGGATGTGTCGAGGCAGACCGTTCCGCGAGGACCGAAGGTTACGTAGGCGTGCTTTCCATCGAGGACCGGTGTTGGGGAGGCGAATCCGTTCTGGACATGGCGCGGGCCGGCATCTGGGGTTGTCAGGACCTCTATGTCGTGGAGGAGCTTGCCGCTGGCGCGGTCGACGCAGATCGCGTGAAGGGAGAGCCCTTTTTTCTCCGAGCTGGTCAGCCAGACCTGGTTGCCTGAGATGACCGGAGAGGACCAGCCCTCGCCGGGTATCCTGGTCTTCCAGGCGATGTTGTCCGTTTCGCTCCAGGTCGTGGGGATTCCTCTGGCCTGGGAGTGTCCCTGGCCGTCCGGGCCGCGGAACTGGGGCCAGTCGGCCTTCAGCGATGACGGGATGAAGAAAATAACCAGGAGGGCCAGTAGGCTGTTGCGCATGGTGGTTCTCAGCTGGAGGGGAGGGGGTTCAGGCGGTCTGTACGAGTAGGTCCAGACTCCATCTCAGGCCAACGAAAGTCAAGGGCCTGGCGTGTTGAGTTTGTATAGAAGGTGAGGGCTGCTTGCCTGCCGCAGCCGGTTTGCATAGGCTATTGGTGGATGGATCGGGGCGCCTCGGCCCGTTGTCAGGATTATCGAATCAGCAGGTCGGATACCCCATGTTCAAACGCAGTCTTGATTTCTCCCGCCGCCGCCGGGCTCCGGCTCTCAGCCTGGCTCTCTTTCTTTTCATGGGTTTGTTGCGGGGAGAACCGCCTGGCGCGCGGAAGGGTCCCAATGTGCTGTTCGTTGTGGTTGACGACCTGGCGGTCACCCTGGGCTGCTATGGCGACGTGATTGCAAAGACCCCGCATATCGACCGCCTGGCGGCCAGCGGCGTCCGATTTGAGCGAGCCTACAACCAGCTCCCCCTGTGCAACCCGACAAGAGCCTCCGTGATGACCGGGCTGCGTCCGGATCGCATCAAGGTCTATGATCTCGACCGACATTTCCGGGACGAGGTGCCCGATGCCATCACGCTCCCACAGTCGTTCCAGGAGGCCGGCTATCTCGCCGCGCGGGTGGGGAAGATCTATCACTACAACGTTCCCGCCTCGATCGGAACGGATGGCTTTGACGATCCTCCATCCTGGAACCTGCGGGTGAACCCAAGAGGCCGTGACAAGACAGACGAGGCGCTGGTGTTCAACGCTGAGCCTCATCGCAAGATCAGCGCAGCCTTGAGCTGGCTGGCCGCTGAGGGCGAGGACAGCGAACAGACAGACGGGATGATCGCGGACCGGGCTATTGGGCTGCTGGAGAAGAACAGGGACAGGCCTTTTTTCCTGGCCGTAGGTTTTTTTCGGCCGCATACGCCCTATATCGCCCCGAAACGCTACTTTGACATGTATCCTCTCGACCAGATGCGTTTGCCCTACGCTCCCGTGAATGACAGGGATGACATTCCTGTTGCCGCGTTCGCGCACAACTGCCCGGTTCCTCACTACAATCTCGAAAAACCTCTCCTGCTGAAGGCTTTGCAGGCCTACTACGCCTGCGTCTCATTCGTCGATGCCCAGGTGGGCCGTTTGCTGGATGCTCTCGACCGACTCGGGCTGGCTGAAAACACGATTGTCGTCTTCTGGAGTGACCATGGGTATCACCTGGGCGAGCACAACGGCATCTGGCAGAAGCGAACGCTTTTTGAGCAGGCGGCACGGGCGCCCCTCATTATCCGCTCTCCGGGAGCGAGGGGTAATGGCCGCTCCTGTTCCCGGGTTGTCGAATTCGTCGACATCTACGCCACGGTCGCCGCCCTGGCGGGAACGCCGGTCCCGGAAGGCCTCGATGGCCGGAGCCTTCGTCCGCTGCTTGACAATCCGGGAGCTCCCTGGGATGGGGCCGCGGTGACGCAGGTGCTTCGACCGGCCGATGGGCGGCTCTCCAGGGCGGTGATGGGATGCAGTATTCGAACCGAGCGTTGGCGATATACCGAGTGGGCCGAGGGTCGTGAGGGAGTAGAACTGTACGACCATAGCACCGACCCCCTGGAGTTTCACAATCTCGCCATCAAGCCCGATGCGGCGGCCAGGGCCGTGATGGAGTCGCTTCGGCCCCTTCTGCGGTCCAGGGCTTCGGGGTCTATTCCAAAGACCCCTTTTAATCCGAAGCGGCTCTGAATCTCCGGGCCAACCTGTCGTCTCCTTGTCCTGGGAAAGGTTTTCGCATAGGCTGAAGCCGGACATAACTGTCACATGAGAGGCCTCCTGTATGAAAAAACCATCGCGTGATCTCTCGCCGGGCGCCCTGGAGCGCCGTGACTTTCTCAGGTATGGCGCCGCCGCGCTCGCTCTGGCGACCCCCGGCTTCTCCCTGCCCACAGCTGCGGCCGTGGAGCGGAAGACTCCAGAGACCCTGGTGAAGGTTCTCTACGATTCCATGAATGAAAAGCAGAGGGGGGCTGTCTGCTTCGACTGGAATTACGTAGACCCCAACCGAGGTCTGCTGCGCACTCGTCTCGAGAACAACTGGAAGATAACGAAGCCTTCGATCAAGAGCTCCTTCTTTACTGCCGAACAGCAGGCGCTGATGCGGCAGATCTTTCTCGGCATGACCCATCCCGGCTGGCATGAGCGCTACGATCGCCAGCTGAAGGATGATGTCGGCGGCTTCGGCAATGGCCAGTCCGTCGCGATCTTCGGGAAACCCGAGACCGATCAGTTCGAGTTTGTCCTGGCCAGCCGGCACATGACCCTGCGCTGTGATGGCAACAGCGAGAAGCACGTTGCCTTCGGCGGGCCGATACTCTACGCCCATGAGGGGGAGAGAGTTTTTGAAAAACCGAACCACCCCAGCAACGTCTTCTGGCACCAGGCCATTGCCGCGAACAAGCTCTACGATATGTTTGACGGCAAGCAGAGAAAGAAGGCCCTGGTCTCGAGCGGGATGCCATCGGAGGAGCTGGTTGGTTTCCGGGGTCCCGCCGGAAAATATGATGGCATCCAGGTGTCGGGTCTTTCTGCAGACCAGAAGGAGCACCTTCAGTCGGTCCTCAAGCTGCTGCTCGATCCTTTCCGCCAGTCGGACCAGGACGAGGTCGTGCGCTGCCTGAAGGTGCAGGGCGGCCTCGACGCATGCCACCTCGCTTTCTACCAGGAGGGTGATCTCGGCAAGGACGGGATCTATGACAACTGGCGCCTCGAGGGGCCGAGCTTTGTCTGGTATTTCCGAGGTGATCCACATGTGCATGTGTGGGTCAACGTTGCCGATACCCACAAGGTCCAGCTCAACAGCTACCAGGACTCTGTTGGAGTCTGAGCCGCCGCAAGGCTTCTTGCCTGCCTGTATTAGAGGTCTCGGATTGGCTCCTCCCGGGCCGGTCCAGTCGCCAGTGATCGCTGACGCTGGGGAAAACAGCGGCTGAAGCAAACTGTAAAATGGCTCGAAGTCGAACTCTCGGTCTCTGGTAAACTGTAGACATGAAGTTCACTCCGGCTCCCAGGGCAGGACGTTTCTTGAAAGGCGCTTTTTCCGGCTTGGCGCTGCTGCTTCTTTGCGCCCCGGCTCGGGGGCGGGAGCTATATTTCGGCAGGGACATCCGGCCGATTCTCTCCGACACCTGCTTTAAATGCCACGGCCCCGATGCCGGGGCGCGCAAGGCAAAGCTCCACCTGGGTGATCGGGCCTCGGCATTGAAGGCCGGGGTTCTCTCCGATGGGGAGATGCTCAAGCGCCTGCTCAGCGAGGATCCGGAGGAACGCATGCCGCCTCTCGATGCTCCCCGGAAGCTGGGCGCAGAGGACAGGGCGGTACTGGTTGAATGGCTCAAGGCGGGGGGAGAGTGGCCGGAGGACGACAGGCACTGGGCGTTTGTTCCGCCGGTGACGCCGGAATTGCCGGTGGTGCGCGACCCTGGCTGGGCTCGCAACGGTATCGATCACTTTGTCCTTTCGCGGCTCGATAGCGAAGGCCTGCGGCCACAGCCCGAGGCGGATAAGACGACACTCCTGAGGCGGGTCACCCTGGATCTGACCGGGCTGCCGCCCACCATCGGCGAGCTTGACGCTTTTCTTTCGGACCAGGATGAAAAGGCGTATGAGAACGAGATTGACCGACTGCTGGCCTCCCCGCGCTACGGGGAGCATATGGGGCTTGATTGGCTCGATGCCTCACGTTACGCAGATACCGATGGCTATCAGAATGACCGCCTGCGCTATATGTGGGTCTGGCGCGACTGGCTGATCCGGGCGCTCAACTCGGACATGCCCTTCGATCGGTTCGTGATCGAGCAGATGGCCGGAGATCTTCTTCCCGACCGTAACTTCTATACCCAGGTGGCCACCGGTTTCAACCGCAACCATCGCATCAACTCCGAGGGCGGCTCCATCCCGGCTGAATGGATCGTCGAGTACGTGGCGGATCGAGTGGAGACGATGGGGACCATGTTCCTGGGGCTTACCCTGACATGCGCGCGTTGTCACGACCACAAGTACGACCCGATCGGGCAAAAGGATTTCTACAGGCTCTTCGCCTTCTTCAACAACATCGCCGAGGCTGGCCTCGGGCCCAACAACGGCAACAGCCCGCCTTTTATCAAGGTGCCCAGGAGCTGGCCTGATCTCTCGGAAAAGGATAAGGCTTTTGTGGAGCCCGCGCCGGCCAAGATCACCATCCAGCAGACCTCGGTGCCGCGTCCCCAGCCGGGCGCGTCGGACACCGTGATGGTCCTGCATGAGCTGTCGAAACCCCGTGACACCTATCGTCTCGAACGGGGCCGTTACGATGAGCCGGACAAGTCAGAGAAGCTTCTCCCCTCGACGCCTGGGATCCTCGGTCCCTGGGACAAGAGCTGGCCAGGGAACAGGCTCGGGCTCGCCAGGTGGCTGGTGGCTCCGGGGCATCCCCTGACCGGCAGGGTTACGGTCAACAGGATCTGGCAGCATTATTTCGGCCTGGGGCTGGTGAAGACCAGCGACAACTTCGGTCTCAGGGGAGAGCCGCCCAGCCATCCCCGGCTGCTCGACTGGCTGGCTACCGGCTTTATAAAAAACGACTGGAAGCTCAAGGCCCTGCACAGGCTGATCGTCACCAGCTCGGTTTATCGCCAGTCATCGGCGGCGTCTGCCGAATTGCACCGCCGAGACCCTGAGAACCGCATCCTCGCCCGCGGTCCTCGAAAGAGGCTGTCAGGCAATGCGATCCGTGATGCCGCGCTTTATGCCAGCGGCCTCCTGGTAGAAAGGATCGGGGGGGCCTCTGTTAAGCCGTATATGCCTCCAGGGATCTGGGCCAGCGTTTCGAACGCGAAATACAAGCGGGACAAGGGGGCGTCACTCTATCGGCGCAGCATCTACACCTATTGGCGCAGGACGCTGCCGCCGCCGACGCTGATGACCTTCAATGCCGCGGCCCGGGAGGTCTGCATCGTGAAGATGGATCAGACGACCACCCCGTTGCAGGCGCTCGCATCGATGAACAACATTGTCTTTGTGGAGGCGGCCCGCTTTCTTGCCGAGCGGGTCTTGCGCCCCCAGGGCTTGAACGCCCGGGACCGGATTAGTCGAGCCTTCCGTCTGGTTGTGAGCCGGCCGCCACGCCCGGAAGAATTGAAGATCCTGCTGGCCGACCTGGAGTATTATCTGAAGGACTTCAAGAAGAGGCCCGCTGCCGCGCGGAGGCTGCTCGCGGTGGGGGCTAAGGCCTTTGATGAGAAAATAAATGCCGCCAGGCTGGCCTCCTACGCCCTGGTTGCGAATACGATTTTGAATCTTGACGAGACCATCACCCAGAACTGACATGGATATCCGAGACGAATTCCTTTTACAGCAGACTCGCCGGTCCTTCCTGGCCCAGGGCGGCCTGGGGCTCGGAGCCGCCGCTCTTGACTCCCTTTTACTGGGAGGAGAAGGGGAGCGCGGAGCAATCGGCGGCCTCAACGATCTCCCCCATTTTAAGGCGAAGGCCAGGCGGGTGATCTACCTGTTCCAGTCAGGCGGTCCCGCCCAGATGGACCTCTTTGACTATAAGCCGAAGCTTGCCAGTAAGTTCGGCCAGGAGGTCCCCAAGTCGATATATCCCGACGCGCGTAAAACGACGATGACCTCCGGCCAGAAATCCTTTCCCGTCGCGCCGAGCATTCTGAAATTTTCCAGGCATGGAAAATCCGGGACCTGGCTCAGCGAGGCGTTGAAGCACATGCCTAAGGTGATCGACGATGTGTGCCTGGTCAAGAGCATGCACACTGAGGCGATCAATCATGACCCCGCCGCAACGCTTTTTCAGACCGGATCGGTTAATCCCGGCCGGCCGAGTATGGGGGCATGGATGTCCTACGGGCTTGGCAGCGAGAACGAGAATCTGCCATCTTTCGTGGCCCTGACCTCCAACGGCAGGGCGAAGGCAGGCCAGCCACTTTACGATCGTCTCTGGGGGGCCGGTTTTCTGCCGGGTCGTTTCCAGGGAGTTAAATTTCGCGGCCAGGGTAACCCCATTCTCGACCTGTACAACCCTGACGGAGTCTCACGCGCGCAGCGCAGGCGCATGCTCAACGCCCTCGGCAAGCTCAACAGGGAACAGGCTGATCGGTTCAATGACCCGGTGATCGCCACTCGCATCGCTCAGTACGAGCTGGCCTTTCGCATGCAGATGAGCGTACCCGAGTTGATCGACGTTAAGAGCGAGCCAAAACGCATCCTGGAGCTCTATGGGCCCGATGCGACGAAGGTGGGAAGGTACGCGTACAATTGCCTGCTGGCGCGGCGCCTGGCTGAGCGGGGTGTGCGTTTCATTCAGCTCTATCATCGCGGTTGGGATGCTCATGGCAACGCTCCCAAGCAGGTGAAAACCCAATGCCGCGACACCGACCAGGCCACCACGGCCTTGTTGCTCGATCTGAAGCAGCGAGGGATGCTTGAGGATACGCTTGTGATCTGGGGCGGCGAATTCGGCCGTACGATCTATTGCCAGGGCAAGCTCACCAAGCAGAACTATGGACGGGACCACCATCCGAATTGTTTTTCCTACTGGCTGGCCGGCGGGGGAATTCGCGGCGGGATGAGCTATGGAGAAACCGATGACTACAGCGTCAACGTGGCGGATAAACCAGTGCATGTTCACGACCTGCAGGCCACCATTCTTCACCAGATGGGAATCAATCACGAGCTTTTGACCTATCGGCACCAGGGTCGAGATTATCGCCTGACTGATGTTCACGGAAAGATCGTGAAGGGTATCCTGACGTGAGGCGGCCGCTCTGCGTTCCCCTCTGCTTCGCTCCGCCTTTTGCCGTTGCGAATTTTTATACGCACTATTTCCAGGGAGGCGAATCTCTTGCAGAGTCTCTTTCCGCAGGAGTCTCGCTGCTGGTGATTTGCGGGTTTTTGGGGCTATGGCCCGTCCTGCTCGAGAGATTGTCCGAGGGGCTGAAGCTCCAGGGCTTGCGGGGGCTGACTTTCAGCCTGGCCTGCGGGTATGTGCCCCCGTTTCTGTATTGCCTATATATCTTTTTTGCAAGCCAGGAACCCCTGGAGAGGAGCCTGGGGGACTTTGTAGGCCCGATTCTTCTGGGGATGCTGGTAATACCCGCTAGCTCCGCCTGCCTGGCGGTGGTGCATTACCTGTTCTTTTCCCTCGGAAGTATTTTTCGCCGCGGGTGATGGCTCAGGCTTCGACGGCCAGGGCCATCTCTCCGATGGCTGCGCGGCCTGATTTACGGAAGGGCCGGGGCAGTGGCTGGGCTGCGCCATTGGCGTCGATGGTTCGACAGCGCAGGGTGTAGTTGCCGGCGGGCAGGCCGGGAAGGAGGGTGGCCCAATGGGCTTTCGACAGCCGGATCGGCCAGGTCTGGGGCTGGCCTGTTTCCGGGTCGAAGCCGTAGGTCGGCGAGGGAATCTTATTGTCGGCGAGACCTCCTCCCCAGCTCTTGGGAGGCGGGAGGATCCTGGCGTCTCGCCAGGGAGCCTTGAGAAAATATTCATCTTTCGGCGGGAGTTTTTCGGCATCGTTGTGGACCCAGACCTGCACCTTCGCGAGACCTGAGATGCCGACCTGCGCGTAGCCTGTTACGGGGATGGGCTGACCGGCCTTGACCGAGGCGGGGAGTGGGAACGGATCGCAGAAGGTCTTGAGGGGGCTGTCAACGTCATTGTTCTGCTCGCCGTAGGTATCGTTGGCCCTCCAGTCGTTGGTCAGGTAGAGATGCGAGAGCCACTTGATGTTCTTGAAGCCGTAGGCCTCGGGGACAACCACTCGTACCGGCGCGCCGCGCCTCGGCTCCAGCCACTGCCCGTTGAGCTTGTAGCAGAGAATAACCGGTGGCAGGTCGTAGGGGTCCTCGAGAACACGGCCGACCGGCAGGGAACTGCGAAACATCTGCTTCGGGTCGTTGTTGTGGTAGCCATGGTAGAAGACCCGGCGCAGGTTGCGGCCAGGCTGGGTCAGCCAGAGCACCTCGCGCAGGGGCACGCCCTCCCAAATTCCATTGCCGAGGGGGCAGCCTATGTTCAGGCAGGTCATCACCTTGGGGAAACGAACCGCGTGGGTCTTCGCCAGCTCCATCAGGTGCTTGAAGGTAAAGGCCGTATTGTCTTTTTTCGTCAGCTGGCGGCGAAGGCTCGCCTTATTCTCCGGGTCTGAGAGGACCTCGAGGCTCCAGGTCTCACGGGTCAGCCCGACCTCTTTGCGTTTGGTCTCATCAAGCGAATGGGGTTTCGGGCTTCCGCGAGAGACATCACGGAAGCGATCCTGCAGAGTCAGCCAGCTCTCGATCTCCCTGATCTTCTGCGCAAGGACGGGGTCCCGGTCTTTTTCGGAGGCGAAGACCGGAAGGGAGTGCCATCCGGCCGCGCCGGCCGCGCCAAGGCGCAGGAAGAAGCGCCTGGTCAGGTCCTTGTGTTCTTTGAGGAAGGAGGCAAGCTCGGCGTCCATTTTCCGTATCCTGTGGGGTGATTCGTGGTTTCTCAGCCACCCCTGTTATACACGGCGGGGGAGGGGTGAAGAAAGCAAGTTGGCCCAGCTATAGTTGTTTGAGGGGAGGGTGGGCGCGTCGCTTGTCTGGGCAGGAGGTATGGCATAGGCTATCGATGCAACCAGGGTGTTTCGAGAGGCACTTAATATGAAAAGATGTACTTTTTCGATGTTGGCGGCCGCTGTCATTGCGCTCGCAGCTTGTGAAGATCGCCTGGCCCGGGCAGAGGGAAAGCTCCAGACCAAGTATGTGGTGCTGGTTACGATTGATGGCCTTCGCAACGAGGAGCTGTTTGGCGGGGCGGACCCAAAGCTGGTGAACAACTCAAAGCGTTCAGGCGCTGAGAACCAATCGAAGCTGAAAAAGAAATACTGGCGGGAAACGGCGGAGGCCCGGCGCGAGGCGCTCTTGCCGTTTTTCTGGGGAACCCTCGCGAAGCAGGGGGTGGTGCTCGGGAACCGGGATCTCGGGAGCCTGGTGGAGGTAACCAACCCGCACCATTTCTCATACCCGGGCTACGCTGAGATTCTCACAGGGCAGCCGCAGGTCTCTATTACGAGCAACAAGGCTGTTCGCAGTCCGCACGAGACGGTGCTTGAATATGTAGGCAGGAAGCTGGAGCTTCCCGTGGAAAAGGTCGCGGCCGTCTGTTCCTGGTCCGTCTTTAACGCGATCACGGCGAAGGTTGCCGGATCGATCTTCTGCAATGCCGGGTTCGAGGCTGTGCCCCCGAAGTACCTGACCCCCGGGATGGCTGGAGCCAATGATGCGCAGTTCAGGTTGACCACGCCCTGGGACACCGTACGCCATGACTGGGTCACGCTTACGATCGCCAATGAATACCTCAAGAGCCAGCAGCCGAAGTTGTTCTATGTGGCCCTCGCCGAGACGGATGACTGGGGGCACGAGAGGCGCTATGACCGTGTATTGCAGGCGGCAAGCTATTTCGATGAATCCCTGCGGATTCTCTGGGGTACTTTGCAGGCAAGCCCCCGCTACCGCGGCAAGACCAGCCTGGTGATCCTGACCGATCACGGGCGCGGCCATACGGTCGACAACTGGGTCTCGCATTCCTCGAAGGTGCCCGGTTCGGCGGAGATCTGGATCGCGGTGATCGGTCCCGATACACCCAATAGGGGTGAGGAGGGTTCGAAGGGTTCCTTCTCCCAGAGTCAGGTCGCCGCGACGATACTGCGCCTCTACGGTCTCGACCATCGCGACTTCAATCCGGACTGCGCCAGTCCGATCGGGGTCGCATTTAAATAGGGCCGCCCGCCCGGGCCTCGCGATGACCTACTCGAGCTCTTTGAGCCGGATTCGCCTGTATTCCATCTGGCCTCGGTCTCCCTCGAGGCCGATGGGACCTGTCGCAGGAACTTTCATAGCGGCGTTGAGAACCTCACCGTTGCAGGTGCAATGGGCCGTTCCGTTCTTCACGGTCACGACCAGCTCGTTCCAGTCCTGCGCTTTGTAGCTTTTCAGTTCTTTCCAGGGGCCGGCCAGGGCGTAGTCGCGGCATTGGAGCTGGGGCTTGCGAATAAACACGCCGCTGTCGGCGTTGGGGGTGGCTCGGAAGTCGAGCTTCAGAGTGAAATCCTTCGGGAACTGCCGGGTTGTCCAGAGCTGCTGGATACGGCGGCCCTCGGGAGGTGTGGTGACCACCAAGCGGCCGTTGATGGCGACGTAGCGCCCATCTCCGCTCATTTTTTTCCCGTCGAAGTTGCCGAGAGGTTCCAGGGATTTTCTCTTTCTGGATCCCCAGCCGGTGAGGTCTTCGCCGTTGAAGAGGCTGATGAAGCCGGGCTCGACCTTGAAGTCGTCCGGGGCGGTCTCGAGGAAGGTATGGGTTGCAAGCAGGGGGCGAAGGGCCGCGGCCCACTTGGCGTAGCCAAGCTTGTTGGGGTGGAGGAGGTCTGGGAATTCCTCCTTCCTGGCATCTCCCGCTGCGTTGGCGAAGAGGATCCAGGTGTCGACGACCGTTACCTGCGAGTCGCCCTTGACCGCGTCAAAGTAGAGCTGGTTGATTTTCCTGATCTGCCCGGCCGGCCGGCGCTTGCTGGCTGAGCTGGGGAAGGTATTGCACAGGATGATCGGCATCTTCGGGTTGTGTTTTTTGAGAGCGGAGATGATGAGCTTAAGGTTGCCGGCGATCACTTCGGGGGATGCCTTTTCTTCGAGGTCATTGGTGCCGATGAGGAGCACGATCCCGCTGGGCTTGAGGGCGAGCACGTCTCCCTCGAGCCTGATAAGGACGCCGCGGGTGGTGTCGCCGCTGATGCCGCGATTGGCGACCTTTACCCCGGGGAAGCTGCCGCCCATGGTGTCACCCCACCCCTGGGTGATGGAGTTGCCAAGGAATACCAGCGCTCCCTGGTCCTGTTGGACTCGTTTTGCCCAGCCCGTACGCTTTTGGAGCCAGAGCTTCTTGAACCAGTCGTAGCGGCGAATAGGGCCTGCGCCGGGCAGGCCATCGTCTGTCGCAGGGATCGAGACATCTGCGGGGGAGGCCGCCCTGGCAATCGGTGCAGGAGAAGCGGCCGTAATCCACAGAGAGAGGAGTGAAAGGCAGACCAAAAAAAGAAGAAGCGGATGGTATTTTTTCATGTTGATCCGGGGTGTGGGTTGGTTGTGTCCACTTCGCTGTGACGCTGAAGGTGCAGGTTCCTCTGAAGTCAGCTCGAAGTCAACGGAAGAGGTTCGTTGCTGGTGCAGCGGGATGGCCGCCTGGGGACCGTCCAAATTTCCCCGGGGAACGGGGGATGCCCCGCCGCGGCCTGGAAAAATTGAATAAAAGGTTGCTATTTCTTTAATTTCAGAATATTCTGAAGTTAAAGAAAGGAAAGAAACTATGCCCGAGCTAAGCCCTGTACACAAAAAGTTTATCCTTCATTGGGGAGAGATGGGTACGCGGTGGGGTATCAGCCGAACCGTAGCCCAGATTCACGCCCTCCTCTACATTTCTCCGGAGCCCCTGACCGCAGAGGAGATCACCACGACTCTTTCCGTGGCGCGATCGAACGTCAGCATCAGCATCAAGGAGCTCCAGTCCTGGGGGCTGGTTAAAAACAGCCATGTCATCGGTGATCGAAGGGATCATTTTGAGACGATGAAGGATGTCTGGGAGATGTTTCGCGTGGTGATGGACGAGAGAAAACGCCGCGAGGTGGATCCGACGATCGCCATGCTGGAGGAGTGCCTGGAGGAGATGAAGGAGTCTTCGGATCCAGACTCTCATACCAGGGAGCGCCTCGGAGCGCTTTGTGAGTTCTTCACCACGGCCCATGACTGGTACCAGCAAACGAGCCGGCTCTCCACCGCGTCCTACCGCAAGCTGGCTGGCATGGGCGGGATGGTGCTGAGGGCGTTGAAGCTTGTCTAGATAATTGGACTTATTGGCGGGGCCTGTATTTTCACGGAAACGAAACAATGCCTGAAAATGGAAAACACTGGCTGCTGTACGACGGAAACTGCCGGCTCTGTCTTGGCATGGTAAAGCGTTGGCGGGGAACGCTCGAGGGCCGGGGATTTGCCTTCGCCTCCCTGCATGAAGAATGGGTAGGCGATCGACTGGGGTTGGCCGGGCCCGAACTTTTAAGCGAGATGCGGATCCTGTGCGATTCGGGGCGGGTTCTTGGGGGAGTGGAGGCCTTCGTGTTTCTCTGGAGCAAGGTCTGGTGGTGCTGGCCTCTGTGGCTCCTGGCCCGGATCCCCGGTGTCCGCCGGGCCATGGGAGTGATCTATCGGCGAGTTGCCGCAAAACGATATTGCGTGAATGGGAGCTGCTCCGTGCACGCGACTCCAGGTGGGCATGGAGCCGGGTGGGCCGCGGGGAGCTGGCTTCCACTGGTTACGCTTACGAGTCTTGTTTTCATTTTCCGAGAGAGGCTGCCGGAGCCCTGGGCTTTCATGTGGGCTTTAGCCTTCGCCGTGTTCTTCGGTTGCAAGTGGCTGACCTTCTGGAGGGCGTGGCATCGCGGGGGGGCGGTCGGGCTTCGAGGAGCCCTGGGCTATCTGTTTTTCTGGCCGGGCATGGATGTCGAACCTTTCATGGATGGCGCTTCTCGTGCTGGTCGCCCAGGAGCGAAGGAATGGCTTTCGCCTGTTCTCAAGACGGCACTTGGCGCAGCAGTCCTCTGGTGGGTGACGCCGCTGGCGGCCGAGTCGCCCTTGACGGCCGGCTGGTGCGGTATGGTCGGCCTGATCCTGGTTTTGCATTTCGGAGTCTTCCATTTATTAGCTCTCGTATGGAGATGCGCCGGTGTTCCTGCGGAACCGATCATGAACTCTCCCGCTACAGCCACCTCCCTGAGCCTGTTCTGGTCAGAGCGCTGGAACCGGGGATTCAATGAGCTGGTGCATGTCTTTCTCTTCCGCCCAACCTACCGAAAGATCGGCGTTGCCGGCGCCATGTTCCTGGTCTTCCTTGCCAGCGGGCTCATACACGACCTGGTGATCTCGGTTCCGGCCCGGGCCTGCTACGGCTTGCCCACGGCGTACTTTCTTCTGCAGGGTCTCGGGGTCCTGCTCGAGCGGACAGCGCCGGCTCGGAGGCTCGGTTTGAACCGGGGCATCTTCGGCTGGCTCTACATGGTGGCATTTACTCTTGGCCCGGCGGCCTGGCTGCTCTTTCCCCCAGCTTTTGTCACGGGTGTGATGAACCCCTTTTTCGAAATGATTGGTGCCTTATGAAAACTACCGAGCTCCTGATTCTTATCGGCAGCCTTCTGCATTTTTCGACCCTGATTGCGGCGGTCATGGTTCCCGGCAAGCTCAACTGGAAAGGCGAGCTGGCCAAGCTGGTACCCTTCCTGCGCAGGATGTTCTGGGTGTACGGAGCCTTTATCTTTCTGTGCATCACCTCCCTGGGGGTGATCTCGGCCGTCAACTACAGCGAGCTGACGGAGGGAGGGACGCTGGCTCGATCCTTCTGTGCCTTCACCGCTGTTTTCTGGGGCCTTCGGCTCCTCGCGCAGTTCTTTGTTTTCGACGCGAGTGAATACCTCACCAGCTGGTTTTACAAGGCCGGCTACCATGGTCTGACGTTCGTCTTTATCTACCAGGTCGCGGTTTACGGATATTTCGCCTTCGCGCCTGGATTGAATTGAAACCGGTTCTACCGAAAGGAGTCGATATGACAACCGCTGTCTGGATCTACCTGGCCTATACGCTCGTCAGTGTCCTCATGACGGCGTGGGTGGCCCGAACGCTTCACAAGAACGGGCGCATCTTTTTGCTGGAGGCCTTCAATGACAACGAGGAGATGGCCGATTCGGTGAATCACCTCCTGGTGGTGGGTTTTTACCTGATCAACCTGGGCTTCATTTTTCTCTTCCTGCACTATGGGACCAAGCCGGTCAATCTTGAAGAAGGAGTCGAATACATTGCCACCAAGCTTGGGGTCGTGCTCCTGGCCCTCGGGGGTATGCACTTTTTCAATATGTTCAACTTCGACAGGATGAGAAAGAAGGGCCGGCGCCGCGGCCTGAGCGAAACCGCGGTGGGAAGTCTCAAGGTCTGAGCGTGGCAGATACGCTTCGGTTCGAGGGACAGAACCGAAATGTAGAAGCCGACTGGGCTCCCGGGAATCAAAGCCGATTACCCTTCACAGGTGGCTTCGATACATCCGAGGGCCCTGTCGCTTTCTAGGGCTGAATTTTCGCAGTGGGTTGGAGGCGGCAGCTCCGCGCCGCCCAGGAACAGGAAGCTGAGGGTGTAGGTCGCGTCTGAAATGTCTACATTTCCATCGGCGTTCGAATCAGCCGCGGCGAGGCAGCCGGGCGGCTCTCTTCCCAGGAAGAGATAATTGAGGGCATGTACCGCGTCGGAAAGACCCAAGGCCGCGTCTCCATTGGAGTCGCCGCGCAGGAAGAGAGGGCCGGGGGCGCAGCGGTCGCCGACACCATCTCCATCCGCATCCGCCTGGCCGGGGTTCGCCTCTAATGGACAATTGTCCTCTTCGTCGACCAGGCCGTCGTTGTCGTCATCCTCGTCGCAGTCATCCGGCAGCTCATCTCCGTCGCTATCGAGCCCTTCTGATTCGGCGCAGTCGTCTCCGGGGGCCATCGTTCCCCGGATGCTGTTTTCAGCCAGCCAGCGGATTTCCTCCGGCGTGAGGGCCCGCTCGTAGAAAGCGAACTCATCGATGCCGCCGCCCCAGTCTGTGACATGCCCCCAGGGATTGGAGGAAACGTCGCCTCCCAGGGCGAGTCCGTTGTAGATGATCGGGGCTGGCCAGGCCCTGGACCAGTCGGCGGAGGGGGGGACGGTGGCTCCGAATCTTGGAAGACGCATCAACTCTCCGTCCCAGTAGAGCCAGTTGGAAAAGCCGCCGATCGGGTCTTCAGAGTATACGTAGGCGAGATGATGCCAGCCGCGATAGGGAGTGTTGTTGCCGCCGGGGGCTGGATAGTTGCGAGACGGGGTTCCTCCAATGTAATTGGATGGGGTGTACCAGGTGCTGCCGCCCATGTGAGCTGAAAATGTCGCCTGTTCTCCGGTTGGCATATTAAAGAATCCAGCCCGGTTGATTTTCATCTCGTCGGCTCCGGGGAAGGCTGACAGCACCACCTCGCCGCGGTGCGCTCCCCAGAACGCGTCGCCATTTACAGCCGGGTTCAGCTCGATCCAGAGGGAGATGGTTCCAGAGCCGGACAGGACATACTCTTCATCGAGCCTTACGTGTCCCAGGGGTTGACCTAATGGACGGTGGATGTTGCTTACACAGAAATCGCCTTCGTAGCCGAAGGCGCCGGGACGCCATCGCATGAGTGCCCCAACGTCACCGGCCACCCCTTCGCCAAGGGGTGCGGTTGAGGCCCCTTTTCCCTCGTCAAAGAGATAGGCGCGGATCGGGGGGCCAGGATTGGCACTTTGCGCCCCGGCCTTCGAGGTGGTGAGGGAAAGTGTGATCCCGAGAAAGGCGGCAAGGATAGCTGGTCGCATGCTGGTGTTCCCTGAAGTACTTTGAGTTCGGAAGTATAGGAGACTTCAGGGTAACCGGGGCGAAGCTGAACTCAAAATTTAATAAAATCGGGTACGTTCTCGCCCTGCCTTTTGCGGCCAGGACTTCTTGAAAGTAACTATGAGGCAGATAAAAGATCATTTTTCAGGGAACAAATTGCCCCTGTTCGAGTCCATGACTCTGTAAGCTGAAACCCTATCCCTGTCGGAGGCCCGAAATGTTCAGAAAATTATTGCCTGCGTTTGCCCTGGCTCTTGTCCTGGTTCCGCTCAGCCTGCGAGCCGATGGCTTCATCTATATTCCTGAATATCCTGATGTGATTCGGCCTCCAGGGGTGGTTCGCCCGGTGGTGAGACCTCACTTTCCCTTGTCGATCACCCGGCATCGGGTTCATGCTGAGATCGCAGAGGGGCTGGTGAAGACCCGTGTTGAGGAGACCTTCTACAACTCCTCACCGAGGCAGCTCGAGGGTTTCTACATGTTTCCTCTTCCCGATGGAGCTGTCGCCAGCGGCTTTGTCATGAAGATCGGGGGCAAGGAGGTCAAGGGTGAGATTCTCGAGAAGGACAAGGCTCGGTCAATTTACGAGGGAATCGTTCGCCGGGCAAAGGACCCGGGGCTCCTTGAATACGTCGACCGGGGCCTGATAAGGGCCCGTGTCTTCCCCATCCCGGCCCGGGGCCAGGTGGAGGTCTCCATCGAATATGTCCAGGAGCTTGCTCCCCAGGGCGGCCTGTACCTGTATCGCTATCCGCTCTCTCCCGGAAAACACTCGATGGGCCCTTACAGGGACGTCGCCTTTGACGTCAACATCAGCTCAAGCCGTGTCCTTCGTTCGATCAATTGCCTCTCTCACAAGGTGGGCGTACACAGGACCGGGGACAAGAAGGCAAGGGTCGTCTTCGAAACACCCCGGCTTGCCTCCAAGGGGGACTTTCTCCTGATGTGGAACGTTGGCGAAGATGCCCTGGCGCCTCTCTGTCTCGTGGCGCGTGGTCATGAAGAGAAAGGGTATTTCAATATCACTCTCTCTCCGAGGGTCGATGCGAAAAAAGAAAAGACACCGAAGGATGTGGTCTTCGTGATCGACACATCCGGAAGCATGAGAGGGCATAAGCTGGAGCAGGCCCGCAAGGCGCTGGTGTACTGCGTCGAGGGCCTCAACAAAGGAGATCATTTTAACATCATTGATTTCTCGATTGAGGCCCGGAAGTTCGCTCCCGCCCTGGTGGAGATCAACAAGGACGCCCGAGCCCGTGGACTCACCTACGCCAGGTCGCTTGAGGCTGGCAGCGGCACCAACCTCGAGGAGGGCCTGCGTTTTGCGCTGGCTGACCTCAAGGCGCCGGAGAGGCTTCAGATGGTGGTCGTGCTGACCGATGGCATGCCGACGATCGGCGTGACCGATCCCGGGAAGATCCTCGCCAGCATCAAGCAGGCCAATGCCGGCAAGCGCAGGGTGTTCGTCTTCGGCGTAGGTCAGAGCCTGAATGCGAAGCTCCTCGACAGGATCGCGGGCGAGACCCGCGGAGCCACCGAGTATATTCGCGACAGGGAAGACATCGAGCTGCGCCTCTCTACCTTTTACGACAAGATCGACTCACCCGTCCTCACCGACCTTCGCATCAAGTTTCCCGATGGGGGTATCACCGATGTCTTCCCCCGGGATCTTCCGGACCTCTTCCACGGGGTGCAGCTGAGCCTGTTTGGCAGATACCAGCCAGGCCAGGTCGGCGGCGGCAACAAGAATCGAACCGTTCTGCTGAGCGGGAAATACCTCGGTGAGGAAAGGACCTTTGAATACAGCTTCGATTTTTCAGGCGAGGCCGGGCCGGGGAAGGACCAGCTCTCGAGGCTGTGGGCGTCGAGGAAGATCGGCTACCTGCTCGAGCAGATCCGGCTGAATGGCGGGGCCAAGGAATTAAAGACTGAGGTG
>Ga0310124_10000429_pt1 | contig 29026 bp, 26 predicted proteins | sample CB11b_AW_Bot5_MG_FD_203507 | JGI IMG/M metagenome (GOLD analysis project Ga0310124, IMG submission 203507) | Marine microbial communities from Western Arctic Ocean, Canada - CB11b_AW_Bot5 | ecosystem: Environmental > Aquatic > Marine > Oceanic | place: Canada: Western Arctic Ocean | collected...
CCACGGCATAGCCCTTGGCGATGGCCGAGAGATCGATCGTCACGCCGGGGTCCGATTTCCGGATCGCCGGAGGCCGAGCACGCACCGTCAGTTTGCTCGATCCCACCAATCTCCGTGCGGCCTGCAGCTGAGCCGCCTCGGGAGCGTCTCTCTGGCCCCCGCTGCCAAAACCCCACAGCTCCACCAGCGGCGAGACCGTCACGTCGAAGGCCCCTCCGCTGGCCACTGAAATCTCAAGCGCTCGGCTGACCACTCGGGCCGTCTCCGGTGACACCTCAAACCAGTCGATCGACCTCGAGGCGTTGAAGCGGCTGACTTCGGAGTCGTCGCGCCAGGTCGACATCAGCCGGTTCACCCGCTCGAGAATGCGCGAGAGCTCGTCGCTGACCTCCCGAGAGGGAACCGGATCGGTGTCCGAAGCCGTGCCGTGCCAGCGGGCCGTCCAGCTCGTGCCCATCGTGGCGCCACCGGCCGTCTCCTCGGCACCCGCCGACGCCGAGACCAGCACCCAGGCGACCAGAACGGCATTCACTACCCGGCGACACATCGGCTCACTCAAACCGCCCAGCAGGCACCGGTGGCCGAAGTCGCAACCACGCGGGACTCAACTGCCAAAATCGTCAAACGCAATGTTCTCGGGTTCGACTCCCAGCTCATCCAGCATCTGCAGCACCGCCTGCAGCATCAAGGGAGGACCGCAAATGTAGTACTCACAGTCCTCAGGTGCCGGATGATCCTGCAGGTAGTTTTCCAGCACGACCTGATGAATGAACCCCGTGTGCCCCTCCCAGTTGTCCTCGGGCAACGGATCCGAGAGTGCCACCTTCCAGTCGAAGTTGTCGTTCTCAGAGGCCAGGGTGTCGAATTCTTCGACGTAGAACATCTCACGCAGGCTGCGGGCTCCGTACCAGAAGGACACCTTGCGAGAGGTCTGGCGTTCCTTGAACAACTCGTAGATATGGCTTCGCAACGGAGCCATCCCCGCCCCGCCACCGATGTAGACCATCTCGCTCTTGGTCTCCTTGATGTAGAATTCACCGAAGGGGCCTGCGATCGATACCGGGTCGCCGGGCTTGAGGTTGAAGATGTACGAGGAGACCTGCCCGGGCGGGGTGCCCTCGGGTGACCGCGGCGGCGGAGTGGCCACGCGGACGTTGAGCATGATGATGCCACTCTCGCCGGGGTAGTTGGCCATCGAATAAGCCCGCATCGCCGGCTCTGGGACCTGGGAGTTCACATCCCACAGATTGAAACGGTCCCAGTCCTCGTGGTACTCCTCCTCGACGTCAAACGTCTTGTACGACAGTTCGTGAGGCGGGACCTCGATCTGGATGTAGCCCCCGGACTTGAACCCCACCTCCTCACCCTCGGGCAACTCGAGCACCAGCTCCTTGATGAACGTGGCCACGTTGTGGTTGGACCGCACGGTGCACTCCCACCTGCTGGTCTCGAACACCTCGGCAGGCACCTCGATCTGCATGTCCCCCTTGACGGCCACCTGGCAACTCAGCCGCAGGCCTTCACGAGCCTCACGCCGGCTGATGTGTCCGGTCTCGGTCGCCAGGATCTCGCCACCTCCCTGGTGCACGTGGACCGTACACAGGGCGCACGTGCCGCCACCGCCGCAGGCCGAGGACACGAACACGCCGTTGTCGGCCAGGGCGTTGAGCAGCTTGCCGCCTCGAGCGACCGTCAGCGTCTGCTGCTGGTTGATCAAGATCTCGACCTCGCCGCCGGGCTCCAGCTTCGCCCGCGCCGCCAGGATGATCCCCACCAGCAGCAGCACCACAGAGGTGAACACGGCGACGCCCAGCACAACCTGCATCACAGCTGGATCCCTCCAAAGGCCATGAACGCCAACGCCATCAGGCCGACCGTGATGAAGGTGATCCCCAGACCTCGCAGACCTGGCGGCACGTCGCTGTACTTCAACTTCTCACGGATCCCAGCCAGGGCCATGATTGACATCGCCCAGCCCAATCCCGAACCGACCCCGTACACCAGGCTCTCGCCAAAACCATAATCACGCTCGACCATCAGCAACGAACCGCCCAAGATCGCGCAGTTGACGGTGATCAGAGGCAGGAAAATGCCCAGGGCGTTGTAGAGACGTGGGAAGTAGCGATCGAGTGTCATTTCCAGGATCTGCACCATCGCGGCGATCACCCCGATGTAACTGATCAGCCCCACGAACCTCAGGTCGACCGTCGCGTCCACACCCGCCCAGGACAGGGCGCCCGGCTTGAGCAACTGGTTCAGAATCAGGTTGTTCACCGGCACGGTGATCCCCTGGATCACGATCACCGCAACCCCCAGCCCGATCGCCGTCCGCACGTCCTTGGACACGGCCAGGAAGGTGCACATGCCCAGGAAATAGGCCAACGCCAGGTTCTCGATGAACACGGCCTTCAGCAACAGTCCCAGGTAATGCTCGACGCCCATCGCCGACTAACTCCGATCCACTTGTTCAGGTTTCCACGTCCGCAGCGCCCAGATCGCCAGGCCAATCAGGAAGAAGGCACTCGGTGAGAGCAGCAGCAACCCGTTGGGCTCAAACCAACCGCCCTCCGATGACACCCGAAACACCGTGAACCCGTACAGCTTGCCGCTGCCGAACAGTTCGCGGAAGAATGCCACCAGCACCAGCAACAGGCTGTATCCCAACCCGTTCCCCAGCCCGTCCAGGAAACTCAGCTTCACGCCGTTCTTCATGGCAAAACCCTCGGCGCGACCCATCACGATGCAGTTGGTGATGATCAGCCCGACGAAGACCGACAACTGCTGGCTGACCGAGAAGGCGTAGGCCTGGATCACCTGGTCGACGACGATCACCAGCGAGGCGATCACGATCATCTGCACGATAATCCGGATCCGGCTGGGAATCTGGTTGCGGATCAGCGACACCGAGGCATTGGAGCAGGCCACGACAAAGATCACCGCCGCACACATCACCAGGGTCGGTTTCAGTTGTGTTGTCACAGCCAACGCGCTGCAGATGCCCAGCACCTGCAGTGCGATCGGGTTGTTGTCGAACAACGGGTCGACCAGGACGCCGCGGGGTGTGGGATCAGCCACCGGCTCCTCCCTTCTTCGCCAGCGAGTCGGCCAGACCGCCGGCGGCCAACCGCTTCAGAAACGGGCCGTACCCGTCGGGGCCCAACCAGAATGCGAGCATGTGGGATACGCCGTTGGAGGTGATCGTGGCACCGGTCAGGGCGTCCACGTCGTGTTCGGTGCGGGGACTCTTGGACACATTCAGCTTCACGTGCCACTGGGCATCAAAAATCCGCTTGCCCGGCCACCTGGCCTTCCAGATCGGGTTGTCGACCTCGCCGCCCAGGCCCGGAGTCTCACCGTGCTGGTAGTAGGTCAATCCGCGTACCCGGGCCGAGGCCGGACCGTCGGCCAGGCTCTGGGCATCGATCGCCACGAACCCCTTCAGAGTCGACCACAGCCCATAACCGCGGATCGGCAACACGATCGTCTCGAACCCCGAGCCCGGTTCAGCTCCCCGGACCAGGTAGACGCACCCCACGTCTTCTCGTGACTTGATCCCGGCCACGTCACGTCCCGGCTCGGACCTCAGGTCCAACTCGCTGCTGAGTTCCGGATCTCGCGCTGCCAGCACCTGGTCGTAGGATCCCGGATCCACTTCCGGGGCCGGGCCGCCGGAGCTGAGATTGATGGCACGCAGTTCGACATGACGCTCGAAGAAGTCCTCGAGATCCGCCACGCCTCGCGACTTGTAGAACGCCTCGAAGTATGTCTCGTCGGGCAAGTCAGCCGGGAAGGCCGCCATCAGCACGTTGCGGTTTCGTGCCGCCTCGCGGTTCTGCTGCTGCCTTGTTCTGAGCGACACAGCGGCCAGCGAGACCACGAACGAGCAGACCAGGCACAAGAGCAGTGCGACCTGGAACGTGTGCCGAGTCGATTCACGCGACATCGTCGGCCCCCCGTCTCTGGCGGCGCCTGATGTTGGCCTGCAGCACGAAGTAGTCGATCAACGGGGCGAACACGTTCCCAAAGAGGATCGCCAGCATGATCCCCTCGGGGTAGGCCGGGTTGATCACTCGGACCAGGATCGTCATGAACCCGATCAGCGCCCCGTAATACCATTGGCCCGTGCGTGTCATCGACGCAGACACGGGGTCGGTTGCCATGAAGACGGTTCCGAATGCGAAACCACCCAGCACCCAGTGCCAGTGCAGCGGCAGGGCAAACAGGGGATTGGTCGAACTGCCCACGAGATCCAGCACCAGGGTCCAGGCGGTGGCCGAGGCCAACAGCGAGAGCATGATTCTCCACGAACCAATCCCGGTACCGATCAGCACCACCGCACCCAACAGGCAGGCCAGGGTAGACGTTTCCCCCATCGAGCCGGACGTCAGGCCCAGGAAATTGTCCCACCACGACCAGCCGTCGATGGTCGCCACGGCGGCCGAGGGTTCCGCGGCGGCCAATTCGCCCAACGGGGTCGCCGCGGTGTGACCGTCGACAGCCACCCACACCCGGTCTCCCACCATCGACGTGGCGTTGTTGAAGTACAGGAAGGCCCGCGCCGTCAGCGCCGGGTTCAGGAAATTCCGGCCACTGCCCCCAAAGACCTCCTTGCCAATCACCACCCCGAAACTCGTCCCCAGAGCCACCTGCCACAGAGGGATCGACGGCGGCAATGTCAGAGGCAGCAGCATGCCGGTCACCAGCATGCCCTCGTTGAGTTCATGCCGGCGGAGGCAGCAGAAGATCACCTCCCACCCGGCTCCCACCACGTTGCAGACCAGGTAGACCGGCAGGAAGTACAACCCGCCGTGCATGATGTTGGCCAGCAGGGAACTCGAATCAAACTCCAGCCCCAAGCCCAACAGCACCGCACCTCGCCACCCCTCAGCCGCAGCACCGGCCAGCACGTCGTCGGCCTCCAGCACGCTGTTGGCCTGGAAGCCGGTATTCCACAACGCCATCGCCAGGCAGGGCAACAGCGCCACGATCACCGTGCTCATCATTCGCTTCGTGTCCAGCGAATCCCGCAGGTGCGTGCGGCCACTGGCACGAGTTCCAGGCGAGTACAGGAAGCTGTCGAGACCCTCGTAGATTGGGTAGAGACGCTCAAACCGACCCCCCTTGTCGAAGTGGGGGTGCAGCTTGTCGAGAATGCGTCGAGCGAATTGCATGGTGGGGCGTCAGCCCTCGTGTCGGATTGTCTCGAGACTCTGCCGCAGCAGGCTCCCGTAGTCGTACTTGCCCGGGCAGACATAGGTGCACAGGGCGAGATCTTCTTCGTCCAACTCCAGCGCACCCAGCTCCCGGGCCTGCTCGGTGTCCCCCACCACCAACGCCCGCAACAGGTAGGTCGGAATCACATCCAGCGGCATCACGCGTTCGTAGCTGCCGATGGGCACCATCGCACGGTCGCTGCCGTTGAGCGACGTGTTGAACCGGTAGCGACTGGCCGGTGACCTGCGACCCAGCAGGCGTTCGACGGCATACAGCGCCGAACCGACAAACGCACGCGTGACCGAGAACTTGTCGCCGCCGGGCTTTTGCCAGCCCAGCCACTCACGCCCAACCGCCTCGGGCAACAGCGAAACCTGGTCGTGGAAGCGGCCGAGGTAGGCCTGCGTGCCGCTGGCGGTCCGTCCCGCGAGCACCGAGCCGGAGATCACCCGTACCGAATCACCCTCGGTCTCCCCTTCAACCAGGTCTTCCAACCCGGCTCCCAGTCGAGTTCTCAGCAACCGCGGCTGCTTGGCGGCCGGACCGCACAACGCCACCACCCGCTGGCAATCAAGCCGCCCATTCCTCAGCAGGCTGCCGATCGCCGCGACGTCCTGGTACCCGATGTGCCAGGCCACTCGCTGCTCGTTGACGGGGTTCAGAAAATGCATGTGCGTGCCGGGCAAACCGGCCGGATGGGGCCCTGAAAACGTCTCGTGAACCACCCCCGGCACATCTGCGCCGGCGATCTCCACGCCCTCGGCGGTCACCAGGTACAGGGGCATCTGGCCCAACTGCCGCAGCAACCTCAGCCCCAGCACAAATTCGGCCTCACGCGTCGCCAGCACAACCGACACGTCGGCGGCCAGCGGATTGGTGTCGATCGCCGTGACGAAGATCGACCCCGGCACGCTGTCGACGGCAGGTACGATGCTGAAGGGCCGCTGCCGAAATGCTGTCCAGAGTCCCGAAGAAATCAGAGTCTCGCGGACCCGCGTTTCGGAGAGCCCCTCGATGTCCGACTCGGCCAGGGGCTCGAACTCCTCGACCGACTCGTCCTCGCCACCGGACAACTCGATCACCAGCGACTCGAACACCCGCTTGGGACCGCGGTTGATTTCGACCACCGTCCCGCCACCGGGGGCTGTGTAGAGAACGCCGGGGTTCTTGCGGTCTGTCAGCAGTCGCTGACCCCGCCGCACTCCCTCGCCCACCGCGACCTCAAGCGCCGGCTTCATGCCGACGTAATCGTCACCGACAATCGCGACGAGTCGCGAACCAGTAGCGACGGTGACCTCTTGGATCGGCGCCCCACTGATCGGCAGGTCCAGTCCCCGCTTGATCGGAATCATCCAGCCAACAGTCCCTTACCAGCCGGCCGACCTGCCCACACGCTGCCACCACGCCTGGAAGATCGGTTGCTCCTCCAAATCAGTCGGTATCCTACAGTCCGCTCCGAGAAATGACAGTCCGGCACAGTCTGCAACTTGCGACTTTCCCACCGTCCTCCGGCCAGAATCCCGCTTGCTTTGAGATTGTAGGCATACGACAATCGGGTTCGGCGCCGCCATAATTGCGGCTGAACGTTGAGCTAATTCTTTCCGATTCCAGATCCCGTTACGCAGACAGTACTTCATTTTGCTACTACTTCTGGCAGGAGACGGAACATGTTGCGTCCCATGCAGGCCCGGCTACGGGATCACGGACCAAGGCGTGGTTTCACGCTGATCGAGTTGCTTGTTGTCGTCGCCATCATTGCCATCCTGATCGCATTACTGCTTCCGGCCGTGCAGCAGGCACGCGAAGCCGCCCGCCGCACCCAGTGCAAGAACCGTCTCAAGCAAATTGCACTGGCCGCTCAGACTTTCCACGACAACCGCAACGTCCTGCCGCCGGGCTACCTCGGCCCGATCCCGGTCGGGACACGCAACAACAATTCGAACATCGGAACATTTCAGCAGATCGGAGTGCTCGTCTTCCTGCTTCCCTTCATGGAACTCAACAACCTCGAGAAGCAGGTCCGGGTCATCAAGATCCTCGACCAGCCCGGCCCCGCCTGGTGGCGCGACGCGGTCAGCTGGAACACGGCCCATTACAACATCCCCGCCTTCATCTGCCCCACGGCCAGCCCGTTTGACAACGAACTGGGCACCACGGCGACAACCAACACCTTCGGCCCGGCCGGCGGAAACTGGGGCACCCTGGAATTGTGGTACTTCTCCCACCCCACGGGCACCAACCTCGGTCGCACCAACTACGTCGGAGTCTCCGGAGTGCTGGGAATGGTCCCGGTCAACAACGGCTGGTACCCCTACCACGGCCCGCTGGGCAACCGGACCAAGTTCAAGATCAGCGAGATCACCGATGGGTCCAGCTACACGCTGCTCTTCGGCGAACACACCGGCGGCATCCACGTGATTGGCAATCGTGACCGCCACCTGTTCTCCCACTCGTGGATCGGCACCGGCACCATGCCCGTCGCCTGGGGCCTCGACGGCAAGGAGTGGTATCGTTTCAGCAGCGATCACAACGAGCAGGTCAACTTCGCCATGGCCGACGGCAGCGTGCAAACGATTAACGTCAACATGGATATCTCCAAATTCCGGAACCACGCCGGCATGGAAGAGCGACAACCCACCGAGGGCCTCTAGGCCGCCGAACTCGACGACGGCCCCTCCCCCCCCCGGCTTCACATCTCGCCAAAAACACTCAATGGGCCACTCATGAAAACTCTGCACCTCGTCATCCTCGCCACCGCATTCCTGCTGCCTCTGGCCGGTTGCGGCGAACCGGCTACGGGCGAGAATGGCGAACCCGCCAACGTCTCGGAAGTGCCCGGCGACGATCCGTTCGCCGGTGGCACCGACCTGATCGAAACCGAGGACGGTAAGGCCGCACTTACGGCACCTCCGATCGACGTCATCAAGGATGGCGGGGGCCGCTAGGCACCTCGGGGACCGACTCCCGCACGAGCTTGCAGCTATCCTCGCGGCCGCCGCGGCAGCAGGTGAATCGCCCGACCCTCGGAATGCTCGGCCGCCTCCGAGATGGTTTCGGAGAGTGTCGGGTGAGCGTGCAGCGCGGCGGCGACTTCGGAGGCTCTCAGCCCCGACCGGATCGCCAGCACCGCCTCGGCAATCAATTCGCCGGCACCCACACCCACCATCCCCGCCCCCAGCACACGACCGGTTTCCGGCTCGCACAACAACTTGGTCAACCCGTCGGTCCGGCCCATCGAGTGCGCTCGCCCCGACGCGACCCACGGCACACGTGTCACGTTGACCGTGATCCCGGCCTGTGTCGCCTCGGTCTCGGTCAACCCGCACCAGGCCAACTCGGGATCGGTGAACACCACCGCCGGCACCAGACCCGGATCTCCCGCCTCTTCACTCGGCACCCGCCCAGCCAGGCCTGCCACGACCCGCCGCGCGTCGGCCGTGGCCCGGTGAGCCAGCATCGGACCGGCACAGACGTCCCCGACGGCAAAGATATGGTCGACATTCGTGCGTCCCTGGGAATCGACATCGACCCAACCCATCTCGTCGATCGCAACACCCGCCTCCGACAGACCCAGCCGGTCACTGTTGGGGCGGCGGCCAACAGCCACCAGCACGCGGTCAAATCGCTCTTGGCTGGGCGGGCCCTCGTCGCCGGCAAGCGTTGCCGTCACCCCGCTTTCGTCAGTCGAGAGCGACTCTACCGAAGTGGACAGTCGTATCGATTCGAACCGGCCCTCGAGGCTGCGAGTCAGCGGCTTGACCAGGTCGCGGTCGGCGCCGGGGAGCAATCCGCCGGTCATTTCCACCACGGTGACCGCTGAACCCAGCGCGGCATACACCGTGCCCAGTTCCAATCCGATGTAGCCTCCCCCCACGACCAGCAAGCGATCCGGCACGTCGGGCAACTCCAGTGCAGCCGTCGAGTCCATCACCCGCGGGCCATCGCAACGAAGCGCCTCGGGCCAGACAGGACGGGAACCGGTCGCCACAACCAGTCGGTCGAACCCCAGCAGGCTCGTGTCGCCCTGACCGGAGTCGAGTGCCAGGGTGTGAGGGTCCCGGAGCACCCCGCGGGCCTGGATCCACTCGACCGAACGGGCGGCGGCCAACTGAGTCACGCCGCCTCCCAGTGCCGTGACGACCTCGTTTTTCCAGGCCCTGAGTCGATCGAGGTCAATCGCCGGGGGTCCGTAGGTGACTCCGCTGGCAGCGACATCGGACGCATCCGAGATCACCCGGGCCACGTGCAGCAGAGCTTTTGAGGGGATGCAGCCGGTGCGGAGGCAGGTTCCCCCGGGACCGTCGCCGTCGTCGACAACGGTTACCTCCAGACCCTGATCAGCCGCGGCGAATGCGGCGGGGTAGCCACCGGGACCGCCTCCCAGCACCACCAGTGACACGCGTCGCGGCTCTTCCCCGGCCATCCCGATTGCCTCCCTGCCCGGGACCCCGCGTTAGCGGAGACCGGCCAGTTCCTGGAGCAGCCGCCAGTTGCCCAAGCGGTCATCGCGGGCCCGCATCAGCGTCTCAGACGGGTTCCCGTCACGATCAAAGTGCTTGGTGAACCGTCCCTCGCTGCGACAGAAGTCGATGAAATCCACCGTCTCGCCCGACTTGGGATTCGTCCACCAGTCCTCCTTCATCGCCGGGTTGGCCTGCAGGCTGAGCCGTTCACGCAGCGAGTCGCCCTTGTCGGGATCGTGGATCAGCAGCGGGAAGGCTCGCGTGTCGACAGCCATCCGGGCCTGGTCCATCGCCATGTTGTCGGCCACGCCGTGTTCGGGCTGGCAGGTGGTGAACACGTTGATCAGCGAGGGCCCATCGAACTCCATCGCCCGCAGCACCGACTTGTAGAAGTGGTTGACATGGGCACAGGTGGTCTGGGCCACGAAGGTCCTGGGATGCATCATCGCGATCTGGGCGATCTCCTTGCGGAGCTCCTGCTTGCCGCCGATCACCTTGCCGTGGATGCTCATCTTCGTGTTCTGACCGGTGTAGGTGCTCGTGGAGGCCTGGCCACCGGTGTTCGAATAGACCTGGGTGTCCAGTACGAACACGTTGATGTTCATACCCGAGGCGAGCATCCGCGAGAGCGACTGGAAGCCGATGTCAAACATCGCGCCATCGCCGCCGATGCACCACAGCGGGTAATCCTCCCAGCCGATCTGGTCCCAGCGAGACCGTACGCCCATCGCGTCGGCCGGAGCATTCTCGAACAGCGAATTGGTCCAGGGGACCAGGTAGGGGTTGTAGGGGTAGGTCGAGGTGTAGACGGTGTTGCAGCCGGTGGCGGCAATGATCCCCCAGCGGTCCCCGTAGGTGACCCCGGTCGCGGCACACATCATCCTCAACGCCGTTCCCTCGCCGCAGCCGGCACAACTGCCGGCACCGCCGACGTACATGAAGGAATCTTCCTTGAGCATCATGTCGATCAGCAGGTTGTCGTTGACATACGATTCATCCGAGGGCCCCACCTCCTTGAACAGGCGGTGTGACTTGCGGATCGAGGTCATCAGCTCCTCGGACTTCGGCACCATCTTCAGCGCCCTGTCGTCACAGACCGTCACGCACTCGGCACACCCCTTGCACTTGCTCGGGTCGATCAGGATCGAAAAGCGGCCGCCTTCCTTACCCTTCTTCTGCGGCCCGTCGTAGTACTTGCGGGTCTTGGACCACTGCGCTTCAAACATCTCGCGGTCGTCGACGTCCTCGATCTTTTCCAACTGGGTAGTGAGGTCGCTCTCAGCGAGCACCTTGCCGAGGATTGCGGTGTCGGGGCACTGGGTCACACAGTCCATGCAGCCGGTGCAGTTCTCGGTAATGTAAATCGGGATCTCGGGTGCCACGTAGCTGAAGTCTCGCAGCGTGGCGGTGCCGGCAGGGATGATCGAGCGGGCGACCGAGAGATCCGCGGGCAGGCCCTTTTCGGCCACACCGTCCTCGTAGCCCTTGATGATCCGCTCATTGAAGTCGAGGACGTCGAGCACCGGCAGATCGACCGGTATGAACTCCTTGTCGACCAGAGTCCCGTAGGTGTTGTTGTTGAACGGATCTCGATCACTCGCCTCGTTGATCGAACTCGTCCTGTCTGTTGTCGCCATGCCTGCTGTCCTCGTCTCTCAACTCCTCCGGCAAGCCACCGAAGGCAGATGTTTGTTCATGCCTCGGAACGTGTCGCGCCGCTCAGGCGGCGCCGTTGCTGCCCTGGATCAGGTCCTGGGGAATCTCCTGCATCTCGCTGTAGCCTCGCTTGACGCAGGTCAGGTTGTCCTGGACCACCTGCTCACCCCGCTTGCCGAAGTACTTCCTCAGAGCCTTCTCGACACCCGCGTAGACTTCTTCATCACCCATGCCGCTGTCGGTGGCGTAGGGGGTCAATTTCAGGAATGCACCCAGCAGGACGATCCCCTGCATCCGCATCTCGAGGTCGGCCACCGAAGCCACCTCGCGGGCGATGTTGACCATGTCAGTGAAGAAGACCCGCAGCTTCCCACTGCGAATCACGTCCTTCTGGTGCTCGGGGATCCGAGTCCAGACATCGGCGGCGTCCTCGAACGGACTCTGCATGAAGATCGAACCCTCGTCGACCATGCCGCTGAGCGGATGGCCGCTGTCCAGGGCGGTGACGTCGTTGAGCACGACCAGGTTGACGTGCTCAAGCTCGCTGTGTGAGAAGATGTGCGAGTCGGCGATGGTCAGGTAATAGGTGGTCGGCAGGCCCTTCTTCTCGGACCCGTACTTCGGATAGGCCTGCACGTCCTTGCCGAAGACCTGGCCCCCGATCGTGGCGATCACCTTGTTGGAGGTCACCGAGCCGAAGCCGCCGACCGAGTGGCCTCGCATCGAAAACGCTCCGGGAGGACGCAGGTCGGGGTCGTCGGTGTTCTCCAGAGCCAGCGCGTGCTTGATCCCGATAACGAAGAAGTCCTGGCCGTCGTCGATCATGTTGTCGAAGATCGCATTGATGTCGCCGGGTCGCACGTCGCGGCTGCCCAGCCCCGCGGAACCGTGGTAGATCCGTGGGGCCTGGTCGATCTTCTCATGACCCATCTGGCCGGCCAACGCGTCGCAGAAGGCCGCCTTGATCTCGCGTGTCAGGTGGTTGCCGGTTGTCGAGAGCGGATCGTCCATCCGCTCGATGACCGAAATCGCCTTGCAGTGCTTCAGGGCGTCGACCAACTGGCGGGCCGGGAACGGACGGAAGCAGTAGATGTTCAGGCATCCTGCTTTCACGCCCTTCTCGTCACGCAGGTAGTCGATCGTCGTCTGGGCCGTTTCCATGTAGGAACCGATCCCGACCAGGATGTATTCGGCGTCCTCGCAACGGTACGCGTCCAGGAACCCGTAGCGGCGACCCGTCTTGGTGTAGAACTCGTCAAACGCGTCCTGCAGATGTTCCTCGACCGTGTCGTAGTACCACCTCTGGGCAATCTTGCCCTTCATGTACGAGTCCTGATTCTGGACCACTCCCGACATGACCGGGTTGTCCGGATCCATCAGGTTGTGCAGGTGATCCTCGGGCTTGCCGATGTAGTCCTTCATGAACTCCGGCTCGCACAGCAACACGCTCTCGACCGTGTGAGTCGTCAGGAAACCGTCCTGCACGCTCATGAACGGAACCGTAGACGCCTCGGCCACGCGGCGTGAGATCAGGCACATGTCGCCGGCTTCCTGGGCGTTGCGTGCAAACAGGATCCCCCAGTTGCAGTCGGCAACCGACATCACGTCGTCGTGACCGGCGTGGACGTTCAGCGACTGGCTGGTCAGGGCGCGTGAGCCGATGTTGAAGACGACGCCCAGCCGCTTGCCGGCGATCGTGTACAGGACCTCCTTCATCAACACCAGGCCCTGGCCCGATGTGAAATTGGTCACGCGTCCGCCGGCCGCGGCAAATCCTTCGCAGAAGGTCGCCGAGGAATGCTCACTCTCGGGCTCCACGAACACCAACTGGTCACCCCACAAGTTGGGGATGCCGTTCTGCACCGCCGCGTTGAAACCACTCCCCATCGTCGTCGAACTGGTGATCGGAAACGCACCCGATCCCTGGCAGATCCGCGTCTCGACCCAGACCACCGCCTCGGCACCGTCACAGGTCACCGGGATCCCCGGGTACTGGAACTTCGGCTCCGCAGATTCGGAAACCGGAGTCTGGGCGTCGTCGAGAGTTCCTGTCGCCATCGAGATTCCGCCTTGTTGAAGCTGGACCCTGACCCGGTCCACCACACCCAATCTGCGGCACACCCCAGGAAACTCCATTATGGCATGTGTCCGCAGGTGCGGCAATCCATGTTCGAAACGCCCCCCTGCACAGCCCCATGCAACACAGCCCTCAACACAGCCCTCAACACAGCCCTCAACACAGCCCTCAACACAGCCCTCAACACAGCCCTCAACACAGGCAGACCCTTGCTCAACCTGTTTCCGCTGTTCACAATCCGCTCAACACCGGCACCCGTCAAGAACCGCCACCCAGCACTCAGTGGGTCACACACCGCATGCCTCCACGCGTGGCCACCGTCGACCTGCTGCTCGATCAGCAGCAGATAACCGTCGAGGACCTCTCAGAACAGGCCGGCCTGCCCCTGGACCGCACCGAAGCCATCGCACTGGGACGCTGGACTCCGGCTCCCGTTGAACGGCTCAAGATCGCCGCCGCCTTCGGAGTCGAAATCGATACGATCAGCTGGGGCCATACGATGGATCCCCGCAACGTCCGCTACCGGCAATTCGGACTGCAGGAGGAAATCTGATGGCGACACGCAGCGTGGTGGAACTGTGCGAGGAACAAAACATCGACGTCAAAGCCCTGGCCGAATCCAGCGGCCTCGACGACCAACGGATACTCGCCATCGCGATGGGACGCTGGACACCCTCACCGGCCGAACGCGCCGCGGTGGCCCAGGCACTGGATGTCACCATCGACGACATCACCTGGGGACACAAGACCCCCATCCAGCACATCTACGGGCACGGACCCGGCTAGGCCGCGCTACATCACCCGGTCGACACCCCACGCGTATCGCTTCCCGGTCGCAAACTCCTTGTACGCCCGGTCGATGGGGTTCCCGATGCTGTCCTTGCGGTAGACCGCATTGACCGCATCCAGCAACTCGGTGATTTCCGGCGACTCGTACCCCACCCCCTGGATCTCGAACCAGTCGCCGTTGACGTCGAACACGCCCAGGCAATCCGGCCAGACGTGCACCTTTCGAGGTGTACTCAACTCCGACCGGATCCGCTTCAGGAAGACCAGGGCGTCCTCGAGCGTCCCGCTGGAAAAGTCGTGACTGGCCATCGCTTCAGACATCGTGCTCACCCCTCTCGACCCACTCACGCCAACCCGCTCACATCGCCGGACCCTTGACGCTGGCCGAGTTTTTGACTAATCAAAACCTTGAACGTGTTTCGCAATTCCCTTCGCGGAAACACCAGCCAGTACTCATACCTAAGTCACTGTGCCACAGATCATCGCCCGAGGTGTTTTCATGTCAACCCGCTCATGCCTTGCCAGTCTCTTTTCCACACTGGTCCTGATCGGCCTCTCAGGCTGTAACACCGGCACGGCCCCGCCACCCTCTGCAGCGGGAGGCAGCGGCGGAACACCGGGCACCACGACCACGACCACCAGCGGCAGCGATGTGAAGACTCCTTACACGATTGTCACCACCTGCGGCATGGTCACCGACATCGTTTCGGTCGTCGCAGGCGAGAGGGCCCAGGTCAGCGGGCTGATTGGCGAGAACGTCGACCCGCACATGTACAAGCCGACCCGCAACGACCAGAAGACCCTGCTCGGGGCCGACGTCGTCTTCTACTCGGGCCTGATGCTTGAAGGACGCATGAGCGACACGTTCATCGGCGTCGGCCGATCGGGCAAACCGGTTTACGCCGTGACCGAGAAGATTGGCGAGAGCTACCTGCGTCAGCCACCGGAGTTTGAGGGTCACTGGGATCCTCACGTCTGGATGGACATCACCGCCTGGAGCCAGTGTGTCGATGTCGTGGCCGAGGCCCTGGCCCAGTACGACAGCTCCGACGCGGCGGGCTACAAGCAGCGGGCGGCCGACTACCAGGGCCAATTGCGAGAAATGGACGAATACATCCACAAGACCATCGCCACGATCCCGGAGGACCGCCGCTGGCTGATCACGGCCCACGACGCCTTCGGGTACTTCTCGAGAGCCTACAAGATCCCGGTCCGGAGTGCCCAGGGAATCTCGACCGACTCCGACGCGGCCATCGACGACATCAACCAGCTGGTGGCGTTCATTGTCGAGAAGAAGATTGCGGCGATTTTTGTCGAAGCGAGCGTCAACGAGAAAAACATCCTGGCGATCATCGAAGGCTGCAAGCAGAAGCAGTGGAACGTCCGCATCGGCGGCAAGTTGTACTCCGACGCCATGGGCACCCCGGGCACCTACGCCGGCACGTACCTCGGCATGATGGACCACAACGCTACGACGATCACCCGAGCACTCGGGGGCGAGGCTCCCGAGGCAGGCAAGAACGGCAAGCTCCTAGCCGCACCTGCCGCCGAATAGTCGCCCCCTCCCGTCCCCTCCCGTCCCCCCCCGGGCCTTTCTCCGCATGACCGGCGCCTCTGCTCCCGTCGACCCGCCCGACTCCGCGCAAGCCGCGGGCCCCGCCGATGGTGCCCAGCACCTCAGCACTGCCCCTGTGGCGATCCACGACATGACCGTGGCCTACCACCGACGACCGGTGTTGTGGGACATCGATTTCGACGCCCGGCCCGGCAAGCTGACCGCGATCGTGGGCCCCAACGGTTCGGGCAAGACCACCCTGATCAAGGCCGCCCTGGACCTGATCCCCCGAGCCTCGGGCGACGTGCACTTCTTCGGAGCCCCCTACCACAAGGTGCGGCACCGCGTCGGCTACGTGCCTCAGCGAGGCAGCGTCGACTGGGACTTCCCGGTCAACTCAATCGACGTGGTCGCCATGGGTCTCTACAAGCAGATCGGCTGGTTCCGACCCGTCTCTCGCCGCTACCGCCTGCAGGCGATGGAGTTCCTCGAGCGGGTTGGCATGGCCGAGTACGCCAAGCGGCAAATCAGCCAACTCTCCGGAGGCCAGCAGCAACGGGTCTTCCTGGCCCGTGCCCTGGCGCAGCAGGCCGACCTGTACCTGATGGACGAGCCGTTTGTCGGGGTCGACGCGGCCACCGAACGGGCCATTGTCGAAATCCTGCACGAACTCCAGGCCGCCGGCAAAACCGCCCTGGTGGTACACCACGACCTGCAGACCGTGCCCGAGTATTTCGACGAGGTGCTGCTGCTGAACATGCGACTGGTGGCCACCGGACCGGTGGACAAGGTCTTCACTCCCGAGAACCTCAGGGCCACCTACGGCGGGAAACTCGCACTGCTGGACCAAGTCGGCCACCGCATGACGCTCGACCCGAGCCGCTCATGAGTGCCCGCACTGGCCACTCCCTCGCCAGGGGCCTGTTCCCGGGCCTGTTCCCGGGCCTGTTCCCGGGCCTGTTACTGGCCCTACTGCTGGGCCTGGCCCCCCCGACAACCTCCGCCGCCCCGTCGGATCCCGCTCACGGCCACCCTCACCGTATCACCCCTCAGCAGTCCGGCACCAGCATTTCCGACACTCGGATCCAGTGGCCCGGCTGGCAGAAAATCCGCGACACGCTGTTGATGCGACACTACAACACGCGGATCGTGTTGCTGGGCACGATGCTGCTGGGCATCGGCGCCGGCACGGTCGGCACGTTCATGCTGCTCCGTCGCCGCTCGCTCGTCGGCGACGTCGTCAGTCACGCCTCGTTGCCCGGCATCGCCCTGGCCTTCCTTTACGTCGAACTCGCCCATCCCGGCAGCCAACGTTCGCTGCAGGCGCTGTTGCTGGGCGGCCTGGCCGCCGGCCTGCTCGGAGTCCTCTGCACCACGGGCATCACCCGCTTCAGTCGCATCAAGCAGGACGCCTCGCTGGCCATCGTGCTCAGCGTCTTCTTCGGCGCGGGCATCGCCCTGTTCACGATCATTCAGAAGCTGCCCACCGGCCAGGTCGCCGGTCTGCAGCAGTTCATCTACGGGCAAACCGCCTCGATGACCGCCGCCGATGTGAAACTGATCGGCGGCACGTCCTTCACGGTCGTCGCCATCTCGATCCTGCTGTTCAAGGAATTCGGCCTGCTGTGCTTCGACGAGGAATTCGGTCGCAGCCACGGCTGGCCCACCACGAGACTCGATTTCGTGCTGATGGCGATGGTCGTCTGCATGGCGATCATCGGGCTGCAGAGTGTCGGGTTGCTGCTGGTGGTGGCGATGCTGATCATCCCGGCCGCCGCCGCTCGTTTCTGGACCGAACGCCTCGGCCCGATGACCCTGATCTCGGCAGGCCTGGGAGGCGTCTCGGCCTGGCTGGGCGGAGTCGTCAGTTCGCTGTTCGCACGCTTCTCGGCCGGTGCGGTCATCGTGCTGGTCGGTTCGCTGTTCTTCATGTTCAGCATGGCCCTGGGCCGCCGCCGCGGACTCCTCCCTCAACTCCTCAATCACCTCGCCACCACAAACCGCGTCGGCCGCCACGACCTCTCGCGTGCCCTCTATGAAATGCTCGAACCCCGGCTCGACCCCTCGCCCGACCCCTCGCCCGACCCCTCGCCCGAAAAGCCCCCAACCGCACCCTCCGGCAACCCACTGTGCGGACACCTGCTCGTTCATGACGAAATCCTGGCCCGCCGCAGCTGGTCTGTGCGCCGATTGACGCGGCTGATCCGCACCGCGGTCTCCGAGGGCCTGCTGCAAGTCGTCGAGGGGGGCTGGCGGTTGACCGAAGCGGGGGCAGCCGACGCCCGGCTGGTGGCTCGCAACCACAGACTCTGGGAAACCTACCTCGTGCTGCACGCCGACATCGCGACCAGCCACGTCGACCGTGACGCCGACCTGATCGAACACGTGCTGGACCCCGGCCTCGTCGAAGAACTGCTCGAAGCCGTCTCGCAGCGGTACCCGCACATGGGCATGCCGCCCAGCCCTCATCCGATTGACTCGACCCACTGAGAAAACAGCGTCCCGACCCCGCAGCTCCAACCGCAGCACCAACCCCATGCAGCCCATAATCGACATCCTCAACTTCCTCGGCAGTGCGTGTGTCGACGGCTGGTTCGATCTCGACAGCTGGATCGTTATCACCGCGTCGCTGGCGGCCATTGCCTGCTCGATCCCCGGCAGTTTCCTGATCCTGCGTCGCCAGAGCATGATGGGTGACGCGTTGACGCACACGGTCCTGCCGGGCATCGTGGCAGCCTTCCTGCTGTCCCATTACCTCAAGTCCTCCGGCTGGATCGCCACCAGCGATGCCGGCACGCACACGGCATTTGACGCCACCAGTTACGCGATGATGTTCGCCGGAGCCGTCCTGATCGGAGGCCTGACCGCTGTGCTGACCGAGTGGGTTCATCGGCAGGGCCGGGTCGAGAGTTCCGCGGCACTGGGTGTGGTTTACACCTCGATGTTCGCCGTCGGCCTGCTGATGATCCGGCTGGCCGCCGACAGCGTACACATCGACCCCGACTGCGTGCTGTACGGGAACATCGAAACCGTCTGGACCGGCCCCGGCCATGTACCTCGAGCGGCCCGGATCGGCCTGGGCGTGCTGCTGCTCAACGCCACCCTCGTCATCTGCTTCTTCAAGGAACTCAGGATCAGCACGTTCGATCCGGCGCTGGCCACATCGCTGGGCATCAACGCCACCTGGATCCACTACACCTTGATGGCGGTCACGGCTGTCACGGCCGTGGCGGCCTTCGAAAGCGTCGGCAACATCCTGGTCGTGGCCATGCTGATTGTCCCTCCGGCCACCGCGCACCTGCTGACCGACCGTCTCTGGGTGATGCTGGTTCTCGCGGGCATCACCGCGGCGCTGAGTGCCGCGATCGGTCACGCCCTGGCCCTGACGTTGCCTCCGCTGTTGATGGCACCCTTTGCCGATCAACCTCTGCTCAAGGGAGTCAATATCGAGGACCTGGATGCCAGCACGTCGGGGATGATGGCCGTCACATCTGGAGGCCTGTTTCTGATGGCTTTGTTGCTGGGACCCAGGCACGGGCTGCTGGTCCGCTTGGGCCACCGCCTGCGTCTCGCAGTCCGCATCGCTGCCGAAGATCTGCTGGGTGTACTCTACCGCCAGGGCGAATCCACCCCCCGGCCGGGGCTGGCATATCCCTCGGGGCACGCATCGAGAATCCAGCGATTCGCCGCCTGGCGACTCCGCCGCAGAGGCCTGGTCACCGGACCGTCTGCCGACCCGGCCCTCACCGATGCCGGCCGTGACGCCGCCCGGCAACTCGTCCGGGCACACCGGCTGTGGGAGAGCTACATGGCCCGCTACTTCGACGTGCCCGGCGATCACCTGCACGAAGCCGCACATCGAGTCGAGCACTTCCTCGACCCCGAGCTCCGCGATCAGCTCGCAGATGAACTCGACGGACCCCAAACCGACCCGCACGGTAGCGACATTCCAGGCGACTGACCCAGCGAGATTGGTCGGGTCGCCTAGTCGCGAACGAAGCGTCGTCCCTTGAGTTCGAAGCGGGGCAGCGTGCCGGCTGCCACCGCCGCGACATCGGCTCCGAAGTTGAATGTGGCCCGGATCGCTGCGGCCACCGTGTCGCTCAGCACATCCCCGGCCATGCCCGCCACCGGTTCGATCTCCACGCTCAACCGGTCCAGCGGACCCTCGCTGCCCAACAACACGCGAAATTCCACCACCCCCTCCACGCCTCGGATCACCGCCTCGATGCTCGACGGGAACACGTTGTTGCCTCGCACCGTGATCATGTCGTCGCTGCGGCCCAGGATGCCGCCCCGCAACCGCAGCAGCGACCTCCCGCAGCCGCACGGCCGGGGATCAACCTCCACCAGGTCACCGGTCCGGTATCGCAACACCGGGCTGCCGCTGCGGCGCAGCGTGGTGATCAACAGTTCACCCTGTTCACCGGCGGCCACCGGTGTCAGTCGTTCCGAGTCCACCACCTCGGCAATGCACTCGGTCTCCAACACGTGCATCCCGCCGGGTGCCGTGTCACATTCCACCGCCAGCGGACCCAGCTCAGTCATGCCCCAGTGATCGATCACCCGCGCGCCCCAGGCAGATGCGATCGCATCCCTGATCCCCGGCACGCTGCCGCCGGGCTCACCGGCCACGATCAGCATTCGCACCGAGCCGGCCACCAGGTCGACTCCCTCGACCGCAGCGACCTCGGCCAAACGCAAGGCGTAGGTCGGAGTGCAGCAGACCACCGTCGCCTGGTTGTCCTCGATCAACTGCAATCGAGCGGCACTGCTCATTCCTCCGCCGGGAAGACACAGGTGCCCGGCCGCTGCCGCACCCTCGAACGCCGCCCAGAACCCGATGAAGGGTCCAAAACTAAACGGAAAGGCGAACCGATCCGATGGCAACACACCTGCAACCCGATAGATCTGGGCCCAGGCCTCCAACAGGTTGGTCCAGGCCGAGGGAGTGTCGAGCCAGCGCAACGGGCGGCCGGTGGTCCCCGACGTCTGGTGCAAACGGGTGTAGGCCGAGAGGGGTTCACTGAGATTGCTGCCGTAGGGTTGCGCTGCGTCCTGGTCGTTCACCAGGTCTTCCTTGCTGCAGATCGGCAACTCGGCGAGCACCTCCAGGTCCTCCAGCCGGTCCGACAACGCGGTCAGATCCGAAAATCCCGCATCCCGCAATCTCCCTCGCCAGAACGAATTCCCGCCCAACACGTCGCCGACCAGGCTCCGCAGCCGCTCAGCCTGCAGAGCCTGCAGGACAGTTCGATCCGAATCTTCAGGAAACGACATCGGTGTACCCGTGAGTCCCAGAGCAGAAGACAACCCAACCTCCTGCCACAGACAGGATTGTAACGATCCTCCGACTCCGCCGAACCGCTCAAGTGGCCTTTTCCAACGGCCGACAATGACTATGTGGTGGCAGGACGTTTTCCACCATTCCCGCATTTCGGATTCTCGAGTGATGAGCGACCCGGCCGTCGATTCCCGCACGTTTCGCATCGGTTTCCTGGCCTCCCTGGAAACCGAAGACGGTGCCTTCGTCGCCGGATTACTGGTCACCAACCGCTACGGCCGCCCACTGGAATTCCAGTGCACCAGCCCGGTCCGCCCGACCCGTGCCCAGGAGCTGCTTTACGGAGAGACCCTGAGGCCGTTTCTGCTGGGCGAACTGATGGGCCGGGCGCTGTTGGACCGGCTGGGCACGCAGCCGGACCTGCTGGTCACAGATCACGACGCCATTCTCGATCTCCGCAACCACATCGCGATCCCCATGGCCAGGATCGAGACCTCGCCCGATACCGCCGCATCCGAATCGGCCGCTGCTCCCCCGCTGGGTCGAGTGCGGATGGGCCGCCGCATCCTCTCGATTCACTCAGCCCACCAGAAAGACATCTCCGCATTGCACCACGGTGCCACGCAGGTCGCCGCGGAAACCGATCTCCAGGAACCTCTCGAGCGGGTCCGACAGGCCCTGGCCGAAACGCTCTAGGCACACCAGACGGGGAATGCCGGTGGACCACGTCGTCCAGCACTCAGCAGCCCAATTCGACACCCTGCAGGTCGACGCACACGCACTGCCCGTGCACCTGTCCGTCAAGCTGTTCAACTCGGGCCTGGGCGCCGGCATCACCCGCGCGCCCCGAGTCGATGTGACCTCCCAGGACCTCGTCCCCCCGCCGAAGCTGATGCCCGCCTGGCACCCCAACTGGGCCGATCCCCAAACGATCGGAGTGCAGTTTGCCGACGTGATCGAGCCGCCCCGATCCGAATCAACGTCGACCTCTCCGCTCACACACCAAGGCACCTTCGACAGCAACTCCGCCTTCCTTCCCGCCGCAGCGTCACCCACGACGCCGGGCCGTCGCACGCGTATCGATGTGCCCGAGGCCGCACTCTCGATCACCGACCGACTGTTCTACCTGCTGCAGCCGCCCATCGAATCGCTGCTCTCGGGGCAGGAACTGCGGATGCCGTTTGAACCGTTCCCCTTCCAGTACCAGGGGATCGCCTGGCTGTTCTCGCGTTCGTGCGGACTGCTGGCCGACGAAATGGGTCTCGGCAAGACGATGCAGGCCATCAGCGCCTTCCGGTTGCTGCTCAGGGCCGGCCAGATCCGCAGCGTACTGCTGGTCTGCCCCAAGCCACTGATCACCAACTGGCAACGCGAACTGGGGATGTGGGCCGAGGAGATCCCGGTGGTCGCCATCGAAGGTCCCTCGCCCCGGCGACGCATGCTCTGGGAGATGCAGAACATCCCGGTCAAGATCGCCAACTACGAACTGCTGGTCCGCGACTTCGAAATGATCGGCGAGGACGATTTTCCCGCCTTCGACCTCGTGATTCTCGACGAAGCCCAACGCATCAAGAACCGGGAATCCCAGACCAACCAGGCCGCCCGTGGACTCCGGCGGCAACGATCCTGGGCGTTGACCGGGACCCCTATCGAAAACCGTCCCTCGGATTTCGTTTCCTTGCTGGAGTTCATCGGAGCCATCCCCGCACACGGCGCGAGCGACATCCGGCAACTCAATCGGCTCGCACAAGACTTCGTGCTCCGACGAACCAAGGACCGGGTCCTCACCGACCTGCCACCTCGACTCGACCGCGAGGAACTGCTGGAACTCAGCCCGGCACAGGAACTCGCCTACCACACCGCGGAACGTGACGGAGTCGTACGACTCAGCGAGCTCGGCGAATCGATCACGATCCAACACGTCTTCGAACTCGTGCTCAGGCTCAAACAGATCTGCAACTACGACCCGTTGACCGGCCAGAGTTGCAAGCTCGACCGACTGACGGCAGAGATGGAGGAGATCGCCGCGAGTGGCGGCAAGGCCATCCTGTTTAGCCAGTGGACCCGGTCACTCGACTGGATGAACGTCCGCCTCCAGCCGTTCTCTCCGCTGATCTACCACGGAGGCGTCCCCTCCGCGAAGCGAGACGATGTGCTCGCAAACTTCCGCGACGATTCCGACTGCCACCTGCTGCTGATGAGCTACGGCGTCGGTGCCGTGGGTCTCAACCTGCAATGGGCCGGCTACGTCTTCCTCTACGACCGCTGGTGGAATCCGGCCGTCGAGGACCAGGCCATCAATCGTGCACACCGCATCGGCCAGCAAAACCCCGTGCTGGTCACCAAGTTCATTTGCCGAGACACGATCGAGGAACGCATCGACTTGGTGCTGCAGCAAAAACGCGAGCTGTTCCGGGCGGTGCTCGGCGACGGAGATGTCAGCAACTCGAGCCTCAGCCTCGACGCCCGAGACATCTTCGGACTCTTCGAGCTCACGGCCGGCCACGGCGAACAGCTCCGCAGCATTCAACCACCCCCCGCCGAAGAGCACTAGCGGTCCCGGACCCCCAGGCACGCCGCAACACCCGCCTCGATCGCGGCCGCGTCGGACTGCGTATCGTAAACCAGCAGCACCAGCCCCAGCGGTGTACCCGGCGGCGACTCCCGGGGCGAAAACCTCTCCGCACGCCGCAGCCCCTCGGTCTCGGCCACCAACTCGCTCAGACGACGATCCACCGATTCCGCTTCGGCCCATCTCGCCACCAGCACCGTTCCGCTGGTACCTGCGGCCAACCCCCCAGCCCACTCCAACGCACACCGCCCCATCGTGAACCTCGCATTGACCTCCTGCAGCGGTCGCCAGGACTCCTCGCCCGTCGCCCTGCGAAAACACATCGCGTCGATTCCCAACGGGCCGAAGTACCCCGCACTCGCTGCACAATTCACGACCGGCTCCAGCCTCCCCAGCAACTCCTCCCGGTCCGGCTCCAGCCTCTGGGCGACAGCTTCTCCGAACCGCGTTCCGAGATAGCTGCCCGATTCGGTGGTCAGTAATTCGGTGGCGCCGCAAAACCGCACTCCGCCACCCTCCAGCAGTTCGTACTGCAGGCCGCACTCCCAGACCGAATCGAGGTAGGGCTCAATCACAACCAGGCCGTCTCGATCCAGGCACCCCACCACCCACTCGGCGAACCCCTCGGCAGCGGCGGCGTCCCCGATACGCCGCTGCTGACGACCCGACGCACCCAGGTCGCCCTTTACGACCCAGCCTGATCCCCTCAGCGGCGATCGCGACACCACGTCCTGGTAGGACTCAAGGTTTTCGGCCACGACGGCTTCTGCCCCCACCATCCCCGTCTCAACCTCTTGCGCATACGACCAGCGACGTCGGTTGAGTGTCTCGACGACGCTGGGATCCGGGATCCCGACCCGGCATCCGATCTCGTCGGCCAGCCGGACCATCGGCTCGCTCCAACCCCAGGCCACGACCTCCGTCACCTGGTCCGCTGCCGTCAACGGCTCAGCATCGCCCAAAAACGGCTCCGCCATCGCCCGGTCACCCGGTCTCAGCATTGGCGTCCAACAGCCGCACAGACCCCGTGTGGCCTCCCAGGCGGAACGAGACATCCGCCGGCCCGCCAGCTCCTCTTCAAAACCGAAGTTGGCAACAAACAGCCTCGACATCCGGCCTCCCAGCCTGCCTAACCGGAACGTCCTGCGATGCTTGCCTCGCACTGGCATCCGCCGCGTACGAGCCGGATCTTCTTCCGCTAGAAGACAATCTCCAGGACCTGTTGCTCCTTGAGCAGCTTCGAGCGAATCTTGATCCTGTCGCGTACGAGCCTCTTGGCCGGCGGCACGCGGATCACCAGTTGAGCGATGCGATCGCGAACCGGAAGAAAATCGCCCTTGCGCAGCGGCACCAGTTGACCCTTGCGGACCGTCAGTGCCACGTCGGTGCGGCCCTTCCATTTCGGGTCCCAGGGAATCTGCTGTCGGTACCGATCGGTGCCTTCCACCTCACCACTGAGGTCCGTCGCCCGGTAGCGACGAACCAGGTCGGGCAGCCGGACCTGGATCACGATCTTGTACTCTTGAAAAGGCAACGGGTCCTTGGGCACGGTCCACACCGAGAAGCTACCCTTCCTGACCACCCGCGCACCAGCGGGCGCCTGAAGCAGACCGTGGCCGGATTGCGACGGCGCCTGGCTGTCGAATTCCGCGACGAATTGCAGCATGGCTTCCGAGAGTGAGTCCTCGAGCAGATGCTCTCGACCCTCGAGCAGAGCGGTATCGATCTGCGGGAGCTTCGCCGCCTGTTGTGTAGCCGATTCGATTTCCAATGCCGCCGTGGCCGATTCGGGCAACGACGGAGGGCCGTCCTCGGTTTGGCTCCATTCGGTCGACAGCGGCTGGGAGTCCCAAAACCGATCGAACATCAGCAACGAGATCACCAGCAACACGCACAGGTGCACGAGAAACGACCCGCTCAAACCTGCCACGCCTGCCCGCAGCGTCTTTCGGCCCACAGCGATTGACCACCGTGGAGGTCGCTTCGTCGCACGACGACCTTCGGGCAGTCCCGGCCACATCGTCCTGTCGGTCACGGTTCGCCTCGCTATCCCGCCGACAACTCACCCCTTGCAGTCTATCGGCACGCGGCCCCTACCCTCACCAAACGCGACCAGGAACCTCGAATATCCTAGCCCACCCGCTGCTGGCGGCAATCCCATTCACCGAAATCACTCGCCGTAAACGGCTGACTCAACTGCACCGCCCTGGCCACCCGTCGTCCAGCCACCGACAACGGACGCGATGCCAAGTCGTCAACCGAGACCCACTCACCCGGCGCCGCAGCATCCCAGTCCCCGTCCTGCCACATCAGTTCCACCGGCTGCAGATGCAACCGAAACCGGGTGACACGATGGCGAAATGCCGGCAGCCATCGAGAAAACTCCACGCCGCAGCCCCATCTCCGGGCCTCCTCAACCAGCCGACGCTCCTGGACTCCAGAACACTCAACCTCCTCGTTCCGCTCCAGCATCGGAAACCCCCACAAGCCGCCCCAGCGAGATCCCTCGGCGTGCTGAACCAGCAGCACGTCACTGCCGCGGCGAATCACCACCATCAGTTCGAAGAGGTCGGTGGGGTCGCGGCGAAGGGTCGGCGGCGGGATGCTCTGCACCACCCCGAGCTCCAACGCCCGGCAGCAGCTCCGCACCGGGCACTCCCGGCAGCGGGCCCGGGCCCCACACACCGTGGCCCCCAGGTCGATCAGCGCCTGGTTGAACTCACCGGGCCGCACCCGCGGCACCAGACGCTCGGCCAGGGACCACAATTGACGTCGCGAGGCACTTTGGGTGAGATCCGACTCGAGGGCCATCAGCCGAGCATACAGCCGCGCGGTGTTGGCTTCGACGATCGCCGAGGGTTGATCGAAGGCGAACGAGGCAATGGCACCGGCCGTGTAGCGGCCGACCCCCGGCAAGGCCTCCAGCTCTCCGGCCGTCTCTCGCCAGAGACCACCCCACTCGTGGACGATCATCCGCGCCGCCTTGTGCAGGTTGCGGGCACGGCTGTAGTAACCCAGCCCCTCCCAGGCCCGCAGCACCTCGTCCAATTCGGCAGCCGCCAGCACCTGCACCGTCGGGAACCGATCGAGAAACCGGCCCAGGTAGGGCACGACCGCCGTCACGGTCGTCTGTTGCAGCATGATCTCGCGAACCCACACCGCGTAGGGGTCTCGCTGGCCGACCCAGGGCAAGTCGCGGCCCCTGGTCTTGTACCAGCGGCGAACGTTGCGGCGGAAACGAGAGACCCACTCGCTGCTGATCTCCAGCTGCTCCATCAGCGCGTCCCCCGCAGCTCAGTCACCTTCGCGACCCTCACCCATGTCTCCGGCCGCAAACCGTCGCGGCAGCAACTCGCCAAGACTCGTCACCTCCCGCAGCCCGCTCGTCGTGACCAACACCACCTCCAGCTCGTCGCAGAACTCCGCAAGCACTTGCCGGCACGCCCCGCAGGGAGCCACCGGTGCGGACGCTTCGACGAGCACCACCAGCCGCTTCCAGTCGCCCAGGCCGGCCGCCAGGGCCGCCGAGACCGCCGCACGCTCGGCACACACGCCCAACCCGAAACTCGCATTCTCGACATTGCACCCGACCGCCGTCTGTCCGTCGGACGCCTCGATCACCGCACCCACCCGGAACCCCGAGTACGGCGCGTGGGCCCGCGACCGCACCTCGCTCGCCCTGGCAACCAACTCGTCCACGTCTCACACCCCCCTCTCACTGCAGTCGACTACAGGAACATGCCCGCCATCGTAGCGGTCATCCACGACGCCATCGCTCCCCCGAGCATCGCCCGAGGCGCCAGGCGGGCCAGGTCCGTTTTGCGGGAGGGTGCCAGCGGAGTGATCCCGCCCAGCTGGATCCCGATCGATGCGAAATTCGCGAATCCACACAAGGCGTACGCCGCCATCTTCGCCGACTTCTCGTGCTCGAACACCCTCGAGCCCTCGCCGCCGGGCAGCATCGACTGTAGCTCGGTGAACGCCACGAATTCGTTGACCGACACTTTCGAACCCAGCAGGCCTCCAAACAACTGGCAGTCGTGGCTCCCGTCGACCCCCATCAACCAGGCCACCGGAGAAAACACCCAGCCGAAGATCATCTGCAACGACAGGCCGAATTCCGCCAGCGGCCAGTTGATCAATGCCACCAGCCCGGTGAATGCGATCAACATCGCGATCACGTTCAGCCACAGCTTCAGGCCATCACTGGTCCCGTTGGCAGCCGCCTCGATCACGTTGTGAGCCGTCCGTTCCAGGCGAAATTCCACCGCACCGCCGGTCACCGACCCCTCGGTCTCGGGCAGCATGATCTTGGCCACCAGGAACGCCGCCGGTGCACTCATCACCGAAGCGGTCAGCAGGTGCGGACCATACTCCTCGCCCAGTACTCCGATGTAGACGGCCAGCACCGAACCGGCGATCGTGGCGAATCCGCCGGTCATCAGCGCGTTGAGTTCCGAGAGGGTCATCTTTTCGATGTAGGGCCGCACGACCAGTGGAGCTTCGGTCTGTCCCACGAAGACGTTGGCAGCCATCGCCATCGACTCCGAACCCGACACGCCCAGCAGTACCGTCATCACTTTTGCCAGCCCATAGACCAACAGTTGCATCACACCGATGTGATACAGCACGGCCATCAGGGCCGAAAAGAAGATGATCGCCACCAGCCCGCGACCGGCAAACGCGAAGATGAACGCTCCCGACGCACCCACCACCGGCTCCATCGCCTCCGGATCCGACAGCGGGCCGAATACCAGCTTCGCCCCCGGTTCGGCCATCTCGATCAACCGTTGCACGAAGGCCGAGAGACCCTCGAAGAGCCGGCCGCCTGTTTCGGTGCCCAGGATCGCTGCGCCCAGCAACGCCTGCATTGCCAGCCCGAAGATCACGATCCGCCACGGAAACTTGCGACGGTGCGACGAGAGGCCCCAGGCCACCAGGCAGAAGAAGACCAGGCCGACCAGGCCCCGCGCGATCGTCATGGTGTCGGCTCGCTGAGAGATTCCGCATCGATCGTACCGAGGACCAGGCCGCGGGGCACGCCCGGCTCGTCGGCGATCTCGATCCCCGCTCGCGCCAGCACCGCCGCCGGCTCCAGACGCCCGGGGTCCCGGGCAAGCAATTCCAGCACCCCGTCGCCCTCGGATACCTCGCTTCCCACACCAGCCAGGATTCTCACCCCCGCCGAGTCGTCGATCACTCCTCCTTGCACCTGCCGCGCTGCTCCCAGTCCGGCAGCCGCCTTGCCGACTGCCAAGGCGTCCAGACCCACCACATGCCCACCTCGCGGCGCCCGTACCACCAGGACCTCGGTCGCTCCCATCAACTTCACCGGGTCATCCAACACCCCGGCGTCTCCCCCCTGGGCCACCACCATCTGCTCGAGCCGTTCCCGGCCGTCGCCGGCCGCCAGGGC
>Ga0310124_10000430_pt1 | contig 28984 bp, 24 predicted proteins | sample CB11b_AW_Bot5_MG_FD_203507 | JGI IMG/M metagenome (GOLD analysis project Ga0310124, IMG submission 203507) | Marine microbial communities from Western Arctic Ocean, Canada - CB11b_AW_Bot5 | ecosystem: Environmental > Aquatic > Marine > Oceanic | place: Canada: Western Arctic Ocean | collected...
ACTCGAGAGGGAATGGAGTGATTATGTGCAGCGTTGAAAGAATCCGAGGTGGGAATCAATGGACACGGTAGTGGTCATAGTCGTAGCCGTCATCGCTGCCGTCGGGGGCTTCTTGATCGGGAAGAGTTCGGCGAAGAGCTCAGCGGGCGGTGGATCCGCATCGAAGACACGATCAGCCGTGCCACAGTCCGGGGCCACGGGAGGCGATGTGGCGGGGGACGCGTTCCAGCTATCTCTGTCCCGGATCGGCGCCTATCTGAGAAAGAACGTGGATGGCCCGCTGTCGGCTGCGTTCAAGGACCGACAGCTGTCATTGCGGAAGGCGGCAGAGGACGCGGTGGCGGCTATCGAGGACCTGCACTTCTTCCTCGATGATCCTTCCGGTGACATCGGTGAGGACGACCTTACGAGCGTGGTCAAGGAGGCCGTAAAGGACTACGAAGCTGATTGGGATCAGTCGATCCGCCTTTCTTCGACCGGTCCGGTGCGAGTCCGGACCAACACCGAAGCTCTCCTGGACGCCCTCTACCTGATCCTTCACAACGCCGGTGTCTTTGCTCAGGGGAAGGGAGTGGTGGCGACGGTGTCCAGCGACGGAGAGTGGGGTAGGGTGCTGATTGAGGACGAGGGCCCCGGCTTCACCGCGGAAGCTCTTTCTCGGGCCTACGACCCGTTCTACACGACTTCCGAGGGAGGTCTCGGCCTGGGACTATCGCATGCGCGGAAGGTCGTGGAGCTGCAGGGCGGATCGATCCACCTGAGGAATGGTCCGGACGGCGGAGCCGAGGTGGAGATCGCGGTGCCGTTGGCGTAGCTGGCCGACTAGGTTTCCAGCTACAGGCGGGTCAACTCCAGCGCGCGGGCGTCGAGCGACGTCGCACCCTGAAGCACATGCTCCTCGATCAGCTTGCCGGTGATCGGTCCAAGGGTGAAGCCCAGCATAGCGTGGCCGATGGCGACGAAGAGACCCGACTGTCCCGGCACTGGCCCGACGAAGGGCATGCCGTCGGGCGTGCACGGTCGTAGGCCGCACCACTCGGAGTGGTGCGGTGCATCTCCGACGCCCCTGAGATACGCCTTCGCGGAGGAGGTGAGTTGCTCGAGGCGTCCTTTCCTGAGCTGGTGGTTCACGCCCGAGAACTCCATCGTGCCCGCCAAGCGCGTGAAGCGCCCCATGGGCGTGCAAAACACGGACGTTTCGGCCATCACACAGGCGATGCCCAGCGCGGGCGCCCCGGCGGCGGCCAAATCCAGATCGCGATGATATCCCTTACCGGCTTGCACAGGTAAGCGAAGTCCGAACTTCTTCAGGAGATGTATGCTGTAGGCGCCGGTAGCGAGCACGACCGAGTCCGATTCCAGCACCTCGCCGTTCGTGAGGCGCACGCCCTCGACTCGGCTACCACTGCCGAGAATCTCAGCCACCCCCTGCCCGGTCTGAAATCGGCCCCCGAACCGCTCGGTACGATCGGCCAGCTCTACAACGAAGCGGTATGGATCGCAGGTTGCCGCATCGGGAAAATGAACGCCTCCAGTGACGCCCTCGAGCAGGGCCGGCTCGATCTCGAGTAGCTCGCCGCCCGTGAGTACGCGCGGGTGATATCCGTGCGCGAGCATCATGGCCGCGTCCCTTTTCGCGCCCTCTAGCCCCTTCTCCGTACGGCAGACCTCGTAGTAACCACCGCGCTTGTAGGAGCAGTCGAGAGTCTCGCCCTCGACCAGCGAGTCGAAGAGCTTCAAGGTCTCGTGGCCTAGCGGAGCGAGCGCACTCATGCTCGCCTCCAGGTGGCGATCGGTGCAGAACCGCCGGAACGTCCACAGCCATTTGACGAGCCCGGGATCCCACCGCACCGGGATGTACAGAGGGCTCCGGGGATCGAGGAGCTCCATGATCGAACGTCGGATCCGTCCCGGCTTGTTGAGTGGCGGATGCCCCGCGGCAACGGTCCCGGCGTTTCCGTACGACACCCCTTTCCCGATGTCATCGCGCTCAACGAGCACCACATGGGCCCCCGCCTTGGCGAGGAAGTAGGCGCAGCAGACGCCGATCACACCCCCACCCACCACCACGACTCGATGCTCAGACATGGTGACTCCAGGTGACTTTAGACTTCATGCACTCTCTCGTTGGGACCGATGCCTCTCAGGCCTGCTGCGTGCCAGTCTTAGCTCTTCGACACGATATCACAAGCCGGATGCAAGCGTAGGTCCGAGAGCGCACGTCACGGCTCGTTGCGAACTGCCTGATGAGCGCCGACCTTGCGGCACGACATCAACCATGAAAGGACGCACCCATGACCATTCGGCTCACGGCGGCGATTGCCGCACTACTGATGTTCGGATTCGGCGCTACCCAGACCGCAGCTCAGAGCATGCCTCCGGAGCGGTACACGGAGCTGGCACGGTCGATTTTCGCGGAGCTCATCGAGATCAACACCGTGAACTCGGAGTTGGGGAATAACACGACGGCCGCCCGCGCCATGGAGCGGCGACTCCTCGATGCCGGCTTCCCCGAAGAGGACGTTCATGTGCTCATTCCCGCCGACTCACCCACCAAGGGCAACCTCGTAGCCCGTTATCGAGGAAGGGATACAGGACTCGAGCCGATCCTCCTGTTGGCGCACATCGATGTCGTGGAGGCGCTCCCCGAAGACTGGAGCTCGGACTTGAACCCGTTCGAGTTTCTGGTGCGTGACGGATTCTACTACGGTCGTGGCGTTACCGACGACAAAGACGAGGCCGCCATCTATACCGCCAACTTCATCCGAATGAAGGAGGAGGGCTTCGTTCCCAATCGGGACATCATCATGGCGCTTACCGCCGACGAGGAGGGAGGGCCGAGGAACGGTGTCGCCTACCTCATCGAAGAACACCTCGACCTCATCCAGGCCGCGTTCGCCCTGAATGAGGGCGGCGGAGGCATGGAGAAGGACGGAAAAAAAATCTCGAACAACGTCCAACTCTCCGAGAAGAAGTTCCTGTCGTTCAGCTTCGAGGCGACGAACCCGGGCGGGCACTCGTCGTTGCCAGTCAGAAAGAACGCGATCTATGACCTGTCCCAGGCGCTTCTCGCGGTGCAGAATTACGACTTTCCGGTGATGCTGAACGAGGTCACCGTGGCCTTCTTCGGTCAGACGGGGGAGATCATAGGCGGCGAGATGGGCAGTGCGCTCACTCGTCTCGTCGCGAACCCGGCCGACGCGCAGGCCGTGGCATATGCGTCACAGGAAGCGGCCTACAATGCCCGTCTGCGCACGACGTGTGTTGCGACACTTCTCGAGGGAGGCCACGCCACCAACGCCTTGCCGCAGCGCGCGTGGGCCACGGTCAATTGTCGGCTTCTGCCCGACCATGAGGCTGAGGACGTTCACCGGCGCCTTCAGGAGCTGGCCGAGTCCTTCGACGTGTCCGTTGCGATGGCCGGGCGCGCCAGGAACAGCCCCCCCTCGCCACTCGATGATGACATCATGGGTCCCATAAGGTCGGTCACGGAGCAGGTTTGGCCCGGAGTTCCCGTCCTCCCCGTGATGCTCACCGGCGCGACCGACGGGGCTCGTCTGCGCCGGGCGGGAATCCCGACCTATGGAGTCAGTGGACTGTTCGGTGACATGGATGACACGCGGGCTCACGGACAGGACGAGCGCATCACCATCGAGAACTTCCACCAGGGGCAGGAGTTTTTGTTCCGGCTCGTGAAGGCCTTCAGCGGAGGCCCGATCACGTAGTGTCCTGCGCCTAGTGTCCTGCGCTTCAGGTCCAGTGTCCTGAGCTTCAGGTTCGCGCCGACTCGGGGAAGAATCGCGCTAATGTGGCCTCCGAGTTGCCGCTCGTAGCCAGGGATACCGCGACCATGAGCGTGAGCGAGGCGATCACGCCCGGGTAGATTTCGTGGAAGGAAATCAGTCCGGCGCGGTTGAGCGCCAAAGCGATGATCGAGAACGTCAGTCCTCCGACGGCGCTCGCCAAGGCGCCCTGTCGCGTCGCTCTACGCCAGAAGAGACCGAAAAACAGTGGCGCGAAAAGCGTCGAAGCCATTCCGCCCCAGGCGACCGCGGCGATCAAGCTGATCAGAGGGACCGGATTGGCCGATACGTACGCGGCCACGACCGTCACTACGGCTCCGAAGATGAAGGTGGCCTTGCGGCTCACCCGCAGAAGGGCCTCGGACGGCGTGTCGGGGCTGAACGGCTTATAGACGTCTACCGCGAAGTACAGGCCGACGATGTGCAGGAGACCATCCGTCGTGGAGTGGATCGCCGCCGTGATGGCGAGCAGGATGGGGAGGCTGACCCATCCCCCGATCACATTTTTCACAAGGTAGGGGAAGGCTCCGTCGCCTAGCTCCTCGGCGGGGACCAGCATGCCGGCGCCCGTACCTACCAGTATCACGGACAGGAGAATCACCATGACGAAGACCGCCCCGAACGCGATCTGACCTCGCGCGACGCGCACGGTGCGGCTCGCGTAAAAACGGTGCAAATAGTACGACTGGGTCGGGATCCCGAGGCCCCACACGAGCATCCATCCGATGAAGTCGCTCTTGTTGCTCACACTGCCGCCGAAGAAGCTTCCCAGGTCGGCCGGAGGCGCCGTGATGACCGCGCCGCCCGTCTTCCAAATGACCACACCCGCGGCCAGGAGCACACCGCCCGCCAGAAGGACCGCCTGGACCAGATCGGTACGAAGAACCGATGCGAGCCCACCCAGCATCGTATAGCTCACGAAGACGACCCCGACGGTCAGGATGGAAACCGTCGTGTTCAAGCCGATCAGCGTGTTCATCGTGATGCCGATGGCCAGGAGCTGAACAACGAGTGTGATGGAGTAGAGTGCAATCACGGTGAGGGCAGAGAACGCTCTGAGCCCCGTCGACTCATAGCGCACCCCCAGGAACTCGGGCACGGTCGTGAGGCGAGCCCGGTGCAGGCGGCCCGAGGCCACGAGAAGGAGGATCCAACCGAGTGCGTAGCCGTAGCACGTGAATGCGGCTGCCGACCAGCCGTTGATCGACGCGTATCCCGACACTCCGATGATCGTGACAGCCGAGAGAAAGGTCGCGACGAAGGCGGTGGTTGCCAGGCCTAGACCCATCGTTCGGTCGGCCACCGCGTAGGATTCGAAGGACTTCTTGCGGTAGCCCCACACGCCGACTCCGAGGATGAAGACGGAGTAGGCGATGAAGGTGGAGAGAAGTCCAAAGTCCATCAGCGGTCCTCCCCCCGGCGATCCTGTCGTTTCTCCCTGCGCTCGAGCAGGAACATGACTGCCATCGGAACGAAGGAGATGACCGCCGCCGACAGTAGGATCAGATAGACGGTCACGGCGGCTAGACGATCACGGCGCGGACCGTCGACTGGCTTCCAGAGTGACCTGATTGCTGGAGAGCACGGGCATGCCGAGTGCGCTTCGGAGGACATCGATCGCCTCGATGGCATGCCAATTCGTGCAGGAAAGGAAGACACAGTCGGCGGAGACGCCCACCATCCCCGTCTCGACGAACGCCGTAATCTCCTCGGGTGTGACCCGACCGATGTCCGCGTTGTCGCGGAAGCCCATGCCCTTCGCGCAGGCGATCTCGTAGCCGGCCTCGGCCACGCAACGAGTTACGCTCGACGTCAGCTCATCGGTGTACGGAGTGAAGATGGCGACCCGCCCTGGTCGGGTCGCCTCCAATTCGGCGAGCATCGCGCCGATCACGGTGATGACGTTGGCACCCGTCTGGGCACGGATGTCATCGGTCATCTCTCGGTCGTGTTCGAGCCCTCCCAAGGAGCCGGCGGAGGTGCACCCGAAGATCACCAGGTCCGGCGCGGTCGTGCCAATGCGTGTGAGGCACCTGGGAAGCTCCTCCTGCAGCATCCGGATCTCCGCTTCCTCGGTGACGCTGTCCAGGAAGATGCGCCAAGTGCTCACCGTCCACGGGGAGTCGGTCCCGGTGCGATGGAAGTCGGGTTCCATGACCGTGTTCGACGCCGGAACGATCAACGCGAGGTGGGAGCGACTGGCGTCCATGCAGAGACCCTACTCCTTGAGCACCATGTCGATACAGAGCACGGCCGCCAGGATGAGTTTGCGCACGCCGCTGCCCGACGGGACGGTGTTGGAGATCTCGAGCACGTAGTTGTCGGCACTCGTGAAGAGCTCCCTGCCCATGCCGGACCACTTCTTGGTCACGCTGGCGAGCTCGACGTCACCTGCTGTGAAACCGAATTCCCAACTCGTCCATTTTCCCGTCAATCGACAGAGCTCACGGTCTTCCGGGTCCAGTACGGCAAAGGCGCCGCCTATGGAGAGGAGCTTCTGCCTGAAGGCTCCAATGGGTCGGTCGTGCTCATCGAACACCTGAACGTGTGAGCGGATTACGGTGACGCCTCGCTTGATCGAACCACCTGTCGGCCGTCTAGGGTGCTGACTCGAATGTCGAACGGCGTGTAGCGCTTGAAATCGGTGAACCGGAGGATCTTGGTAAAGGGCCCGAGGCCCTCTTCCCGACAGTACAGGAGGGGCTCCCCCGTAGCCGGATCGAAGATGTCGAAGTTGTTGGCGGCTTTGAACATGCCGATGTGCTCCTTGATCAGAAGCACGTTGCGGTCCATGTGGTCGGACATACGGTTGTGTCTCCGTTCGTGGGTGCCCGGTCGAGCCAGGCTCCCCCTCTACGACGCGATGAACTTCTGCACGCGCCGCCCCGTGGACGCCTCACCCACGTAGAGGCTGCCCTGCGAGTCGATGCTCATGCCGTGCGGGCGCAGGAACTGGCCCACCTGCCGTCCGCCGCGGCCGAATTCGCCCACGACCTCGAGATCGTCCCGCCGGAGTGTCCAGACCTTGTGGTTGGTGCCGTCCGCGAGGTACAGCCACCGCTGCTCCGGGTCCGGCGAGAGCACGACGACGAAGGCGGAGCCCGAAGCCCGCGTCAGGGGACCGATGATCTTCTCGGCCAGGAATTCGCCTGATTGATCGAAGACCTGGATGCGGTTGCCCCGCCGATCCGCTACGTAGATCCGTCCGTCGTGAGATCCAACCAGACCGTGGACGGTGGAGAACTCCCGGGGAGGAGGGCCGGCCGGGTCACGATCCCCGAAATCATAGTCGTCGTCCGGGGTCTCGCCGTACGCCCCCCAGTGCCGTAGGTAGCTGCCCGTTTCGCCGTCGTATACGACGACGCGACGATTCCGGTACCCGTCGGCGATGTAGACCTCGTTGGTCTCGGGATCGACCCAGATGCCGGCAGGCCCGCCGAGCAGGTCGGGGTCGTTGCTGCCCGCGTTCTCGTCGTACTCCCCGATCGTCATGACGTGCTCGCCGCTCCGAGTGAACTTCATCACTCGGTGATGCCGGTAGGTCCCGACCCAGACGAAATCGTTGTGATCCACGAACAGTCCGTGAGGGTTTCGGGGATACACTGAAATGTCCTCGGAGGGATCTCCCCACCCCTGCACGACATTGCCCTCGGCGTCGAACTCGATCACGGTGGGCGCTGGCACACAGCACGTTCCGATCGGGGGGTCTTGGACGGCAGACGTCTCCTCGGGCGTGAGCGTCTCGGGAAGGTGGGCGACCCAGACGTGGTCCTGTGAGTCCACGAACACGGCGGTCACGGAACCCATGATCCAGTCGTTGGGCATCTCCCGGGGCCAGCTCGGATCGACTCGGAACGTAGGCGCCCCTCCGGAGGCGGAATCGCTTCCACCGCCGCCGCCGTCCGAGGCGGGAGCGCACGAGCCACAGACGGCCGAGAGCGCGGCGATCGAAGCGAAGGCCAAGATCTGTCGTGATTGCGCCATCGGTCGTGTCTCCCTGGTGAGTGTGGGCTCGACAGCGGCTCCGATCAAAACGAACGGCCGCGTGCCGGACCGTAGGCTACTGAACGAGCACCGTCACCGTATCGGCGACCCATGGAGACAGCGGGATGTGCATCCCGTCACCCACCACCGCGATGACGGTGTGTCTTCCCGGTGTCAGGCCCGTGATCTCGTATTCTGTCTGCGCCTGTCCCAGGTGGATGACGACATCCGTCGTGGGAGGAATCGGCGCCATCGAATCGGGAAGTGGGCCATCGATCACCAGGTGATGGTGGCCTGTGCCTTCCTCCATGGTCCCCGCCGGAACGATGCTCACACCGGAGACCTCCATCGTCAGGATGAACGTGCCGCCCTGGAGCCTCGCACCGTTGACTGGCGACGTGATGCTTACCGAGGGCCCCGAGGCTTCGGCGGTGTCGCCATCGCCGTCGCCCGAACCTCCACAGGCGAGTCCCATGAATAGTGCCCCGGAAAGGGCTGGGAACCACCGCAGGCTGCGTGCGGCGGCACGCGGTCGGGGGTCCGCGGAAAGGTGATCACGTGTAGCTGGGGACGGGGTCATGACGGTCACTCCTGGCGGGTGTTGCGATCCGATGGCTGTAAGAGAGAGACAACCTATTCGCGGAGTGTCATCGCGAGCAATACGGAGCCGGTGAGCACGTGACACCGTGCGGCGGCCGCGCGGTGCTTGTGGCGTCGCACGCTCCCGGCGCATCTTGTCGGCCGGACGGCCGTCAAGCTTTCGGGCTCTCGAACCCCGTTCGACTCGTTCGTGTAGTTTTCGTGTAGTTAATGAGACACATCCCGGAGGATTCAATGAAAGCACGTACTGCCACTTTCGGACTGTCCCTCTTGTTTGTCGGCGCGGGGCTGTCAGCCCAGCAACGCCCCAACACGATGTTCCTCGAGGAGCTCACCTGGACCGAGGTGCGCGAGGCGATCGACAACGGCACCACGACGATCATCGTGCCGACGGCGGGAACCGAGCAGAACGGCCCGCACATGGTGCTGGGCAAGCACAAGTTTATCATCAATCACGCATCGAACCTCATTGCCCGTGAGTTGGGCAACGCGCTCGTGGCTCCCGTGGTCACTTATGTGCCCGAGGGCGACGTCGAGAACATCCGCGGCCACCTGCAATATGCGGGGACGATCACGCTGCCGAACGAGTACTTCATGAAGCTGCTGGAGTACTCGGCGCGGAGCCTCGCGATCCATGGGTTCACGGACATCGTCTTCATGGGTGACAGCGGCGGCAATCAGGGTGGCATGCGGGATGTGGCCGCCATGCTCAACGAAGAGTGGGCGAACGAGCCGGCTCGGGTCCACTTCGTGGGGGACTACTACTCCAACAACGGATTCCGGGAATGGTTGATCAACGAGCAGGGTGAGACCGAGGAGACGATCGGCGGCCACGCCGGGATCGCCGACACGTCGCAGCTACTTTACGTCGCGCCGGAGCACATCCGTGGGGACCGCCTTGCTCCTCGAGGGGGTGGCGAGGGCAGCGGGGTTTCAGGTGATCCCACGAGGGCGTCGTTCGAGCGGGGCCGGATGGGCATCCAGTTCAAGGTAGACACTGCGCTCCGGCAGATCCGGGAGCTCATGAGGCAATAGTGGCGAATACTGTGTGGAAGCGATCGCTGTGGACGGCGCTATTCGCGGCGGCCGTGCTCCTGCGATCCGATGTAGAGCTCGGGGCACAGGAGTTACGGTACGCCCGCGAGTATCCGGTCATGCGGTACTCGACGCGGAATCCCACGGATCGTGTGTCGGAGCTCCAGCGCATGATCGCGCGGGGCGAGGCCGAGTTGACCTTCGAGCCGGCTGGGGGATACCTGGTGTCGCTCCTCGCTTCGTTGGACATACCTGTCTCCTCGCAAATGCTCGTCTTCTCGGGTACGAGTCTCCAGGCGAGGCTCGTTTCGTCGAATAGACCCCGGGCCATCTACTTCACGGACGACGTCTATATCGCATGGCTGCAGGGGAGCGACCTGCTCGAGATCGCGACTCTGGATGTAAACCTCGGGCCGGTGTTCTATACGCTCCGCCAGGAAGAAAGCGATACACCGGACTTTCAACGTCACACGGGCTTTTGCCTCCAGTGCCACGACTCGTATGGCCTCAGCGGGGGCGGCGTCCCTCGTTTTCTGATCGGCTCCGGGCCCACGGACGCGCGAGGACGGTCGACGAGCCACGATGGCTGGATTGTGACCACCGACGAGACCCCCTTGAGTCGCCGCTGGGGTGGATGGTACGTGACGGGCACCCACGGGGATCAGGAGCACGCGGGTAACGACGTCGTCCGGCGCGCTCCCGATCCGGTTCTGGAAACCGAAGCGGCCACCCACAACCGGACGGACCTCACGGGACTGCTTGACACGGGTCCGTACCCCACCGGGCACAGTGATATCGTGGCTCTCATGGTGGTCGAGCATCAGATTTATGTGCAGAATCTCATCACCCGTGTGAACTGGGAGGTCCGTACACTCCTCGACGCACAGGCCGAGCAGTCCGACCGGGGTCGCGATTCCGCGGCGGGTGTCGAGGTCGACATCGAGGCCGAGATCGCCGAAATCACCGAGCCGCTGGTCCGGGCGATGCTGTTCGTGAACGAAGCCCAGATCACCAGTCCGATCGTCGGTACGTCCGGCTTCCGCCCCGAATTTGAGAGTCGGGGACCGTGGGACGGAGAAGGTCGTTCCCTCCGTGACATGGATCTGACCCGACGCCTCTTCCGGTACCCGATGAGCTTCCTCATCTACTCGGAGGGTTTCGACGCGCTTGCGGTCGAGGCGAAGGACCGGGTGTTCCGCCGTGTGTGGGAGGTGCTCGCCGGTGTGGACCGAAGCGGGGCTTTCGATCACGTGTCGGTGATGGACCGCAGTGCGGTCCTGGAGATCCTGCGGGATACGCAGGAGGAGTTCGCGGGCTGGCTCGCGGGGAACAGGGCCGGCTCGGCCCGCTAGTTTTCCTGGCGGACTATGGCGCCCTCGACGACACGTCGGGAGAACATGTCGTCGGTTCTCTGTTTGGGCGACATGTTTGTCGGACTTAGGAGCTTTGTAGAAGCCTGCGGAACCTTGGCCCAACTGACCGGAAACTAGCCTTTCAAATGTGGGGAAAATCCATGCGTGGCAGACTGACATCGATGTTGTGCGTCTTGTGGGCCGTTCAGGGTTGCTCGTCCGCGGGTGCTCCGTCGCCCGGTGCCTCCCCGGCTCCCAGCAGAGCGATCGACGTCACGGAGCTCACGGTCGAGCAGATCCAAACGGCATACGCGGCCGGCGAGTACAACGCCGTGCAGCTCACTCAGGCGTTCCTGGACCGCATCGACCTTCACGAGGACCACTACAACGCCCTCATCTCGATGAATCCCGATGCGCTCGCCATCGCCGCGTCGCGGGATGACGAGTACCGGTCCGGGCGCTCTCGCGGTCCTCTGCACGGTGTGCCGGTGGTGATCAAGGACAACCTGGATTACGCCGGCCTCGTGACGACCGCCGGATACTCCGGCTTCAGCGCGGCCGCGGGCGGAATAGACATGATCCCCGGCGATGACGCGGCGGCCGTCGAGAGACTACGGGACGCGGGCGCGATCATCCTGGGCAAGACCAACCTGCCGGACTTCGCGGGTGACGGCACGCGCACGAAGAGTTCGGTCGCGGGCGTCACGCTGAACGCTTACGACGTTACCAAGGCCCCGGGAGGCTCTAGCGGTGGCACGGCGACCGCCGTGAACGCGAGCTTTGCCGTGCTCGGGCTCGGGACGGAGACGGGTGGCTCGATTCAGAACCCGGCGGGCGCACAGGGACTCGTGGGAGTCAAGCCTACATACGGGTTGGTACCCCTGGAGGGGGTCGTCCCGATCAGCGCCACCTACTTGGACGTCGTCGGGCCGCTGGCCAAGACCGTGTACGACGCCGCGGTCACGCTGGACGTCCTTGCGGGACCGAGTCCGGAGGATCTCGCCACCTACGCTTCGGTCGGCCACATGCCCGAAGGCGGTTACGCCGCGCAGCTGAGCACTTCGGCGCTCCAGGGCAAGCGGTTCGGCCTGGTCGGATTGGGCTGGAGAGAGCAGTGGCTGCCGTTGGCTCCGGAGACGGCGGTCATCTATGAGGAGGCCATTGCGGTGCTGAGAGCCCAGGGAGCCCAAGCCGTCATGGATCCGTTCATGAACAGCAGCTTCATCGAGCTCTATGGCGAGCGCCCGCGTGCGCCGTCCGTGGGCTCTCACGACATGCTGGTCTATCTACAGGGCCTGGGAGACGATGCCGCGTTCCACAGCGTCGAGGAGTGGGAGGCGCTCACGGGTGATGACTTCCGGGGCCGAAGTCCCGAGAACCGCCGCCCGCCCGCGAGGCCGAGCGCAACGGAGGAGGGCGATGCCTATCAGGCCTGGCGCAGGGACATCCGCGAGCTCTACCGGGCGGTCATGGAGATCTACGATCTCGACGGACTGTTCTTCCCCCAGGGGGGGGCGCCCATTCGTGACCTCGTCGAGGACCCAGAGCGGCCGGACTTCAGCCCCAACAACCATCCGGAACTAGCGAGTAACATCGTCAACGAGTTGGGCCTACCCGTCGTCACGGTGCCGTTTGCCTATTACGAGGACGGAACGCCCTTCGTTCTCGCCCTGATCGGGGACATGTGGACCGAGGCGGATCTGCTCGCGTACGCATACGACTTCGAGCAGGCCACGAAGGGGCGGGTCGCTCCGACGCTGGTCCAGAGGGCGGCAGGGCGCTGACCTCCCCGACCATCCACCGTCAAGGAGATCCTCCATGATTCGGTCCAGTCTTCGCTTCCTCGGGACGGTGCTACTCGTCGCCTGTGGCGGCGGGGCCGACAGTTACGACATCGTGATCCGCGGAGGCTCGATGCTCGACGGCACCGGCGCGCCCGCCCGGGTCACGGACGTAGGGATCCGGGGCGACATGATCGCCCGGGTCGGGGACCTGTCCGAAGCGAGCGCCACCCGCGAGATCGACGCCACCGGCTTGGTCGTGTCGCCGGGCTTCATCGACATGCATTCCCATTCCGATCGCACGCTCCTGGTGGACGGGCGAGCGCTCTCGAAGGTCATGCAGGGCGTCACCACCGAACTGGTCGGCGAGTCCGGATCGGCGGCGCCGGTCTTCGAGGGGTCTAGGGGGGAAGACACCGACTGGACCACGTTCGCCGAATACTTCGCGCGGTTGGAGCGACAGGGCATGAGCGTGAACGTGCTCTCGACGGTGGGCTCGGGCGCGCTCCGGGCCGGCGTAGTCGGCCTGAACGACGTGCCGGCCACGCCCGCACAGCTCGAGGAGATGAAGCAGCACGTGGAGCAGGCCATGCTCGACGGTGCGTTTGGGCTCTCTAGCGGGCTGATCTACGTGCCCAATAAGTATGCTTCCACCGAAGAGCTGATTGAGTTGGCGAAGGTGGCTGCCCGCCACGGCGGCTTCTACACGAGCCATATGCGCGACGAGGCCGACGAGCTGGTCGCCGGCGTGGAGGAGGCGGTACGCATCGGCCGCGAGGCGGGCCTGCCCGTGCACATCCTGCACTTCAAGTTCTCGGGAACGCGTAGTCGGATGCACCACGACGTGTCGCCGTTCCGCTCGGCCGTCGCCGTAGTGGAGAGGGCACGTGCCGAGGGGCTGGACGTTTACGCCGACGTCTATCCGTACGTCGCGAGCTCGTCGACGCTAAACCTGCGCCTGCCGGAATGGACACAAGAGGGTGGAGGGTCTGCGCTGGCCGAACGCCTCCGGGATCCGGAGGTCCGTCCCGGAATCCGGCAGGAGGTCGCCGAACACCTGGCCAAGGGCATTCCCGCGGGAACGCCCGAGACCGTGCTCTTGTCCCGCACCCGGTATGAGCCGCACCAGCAATACCAGGGCATGACGATTGCTCAGATCGCGGACGCCATGGGAGTCGAAGGTGCCGACGCGATTCTCGAGTTGGTGGAGAAATCGGAAGGGGGCGCCGGGGCAATCTACTTCGGCATCCGCGAAGACGACCTTGAGTATGCGCTGAGCCTACCGTGGACCAGCATCGGCAGCGACGGGTCGGCGTTGGCCCCGGAGGGTGAGTTGGCACGCTCGCACCCGCATCCTCGGTCCTATGGCACGTTTCCCCGGGTGATCGCCCGGTACGTCCGGGAGCGAGGCGTCCTCACGCTGGCCGAGGCTGTCCACAAAATGACGGGACTGTCGGCCTCTCAGTTGGGTCTCGCCAACCGTGGCACGCTCGCCCGGGGCATGAAGGCGGACATTACGGTTTTCGACCCGGGGGCTATCCGGGATCTGGCCACTTTCGAAGAGCCGCACCAACTGTCTGTCGGGGTCGAATACCTACTGGTAAACGGCGACCTCGTATTGGACGAGGGTGCACACACGGGCTCGCTTCCGGGTCGCGTGATTCGACGACGATAAGGCGCTAAGAGCTAGGAGTCAGTCACTCCCGCTCGGCCTGTGCGGCCACGTTCTGCTCACCCACCCGCCTCGTCCTGCCCGGCGGGACCATCCGGCCCGTCCTCCTCCGTAACCGGTTTGTCCCGCACCGTCGGATATTCGATGCCGAGCTGCTCCAGGTAGGAATCGAACCGGGTCTCGTCGTAATAGAGGGGCCTCATCAGCGGCCGCCAGCGCTCCATGAGCTCGGCGTTGAGGAAGATCGCCGGCTCGTCGGTCTCCGAGATGAAGGGGATGTAGTCCTGCTCCTCCAGCTGCACATCGTTGAAGTACGTCCACGCATCCTCGACGATCTCGGGCCGCAGGAACAAGTCGAGGAGAGTGAGGGCCTGTACCTTGGCCCCGGCCAGCGTGCCCTTGTGAGCGACGGGGGTGGCCATCGCGATCCCGTTCGCCCAGTTGTGTCCAGGTCCGCCTGGCATGTTGGCGGGGTAGCGTAGCGTCACGGTCGGCATGTTCCAGGACACGTCACCGATGTCGTCGGAGCCACCGCCCAGAGACTGGGAAAGGTCGACCGGTCCCCTGAGCTCCGGGATGGAGTCCGAAAGGCCTCGCTCCTCTTGCCCCATCTCGCGTTGCAGCCCGTTGGCCATCGTGATGTCGTCATCGGTCCAATCGGGCAGGCCGACGCGCTGGATGTTCTCGTACGTCACCTCGGCGACCGGCTTGCTGAAGTGCCGGCTCCACGCCGAGCCCACGATCTGGATCGTGTCGATCTCCGTGCCCGTCATGAGTGCGGCACCCTCCGCCATCAGGATGGCGGCGTCGTACTGCTCTTTGGTCAGCGTGTAATCCTTCTCGCGAAAGTAGAACCAGATTTTGGCATTTTGCGGGACCACGTTGGGCTGGTCGCCACCCTCGACGATGATGTAGTGGGATCGCGCCGCCGGGCGCAGGTGCTCACGCTTGTACTCCCACGCCTGGGCCAGGAGCATCACTGCGTCCAGCGCCGATCGGCCTCGCCACGGGGAGCCCGCGGAGTGCGCCGTCTCACCCGTAAAGCTGAACTGCGCGGAGATCAGCGCATTGCCGCCGCTCTGCCCCCAGGTCATGCCGAAGTTGTTGGACACGTGCGTGAACAGGTTGACGTCCACGCCGTCGAAGACGCCATCCCGAACGAAGAAGGCTTTGGACCCCAACTGCTCCTCGGCGATACCGGGCCAGATGAGCAGTCTGCCAGGGATGTTGTCCCGCTCCATGATCTCTTTGACGGCCAGGGCGGCGACGATGTTCACCGCCTGTCCGGAGTTGTGCCCTTCGCCGTGCCCGGGTGCCATCGACAGGATGGGGTCGCGGTAGGCGACGCCGGGCTTCTGGTTCGACTGTGGGATCCCGTCGACGTCGGACCCCATGGCGATGAGCGGTCCACCCGAACCCCAGCGTGCGATCCACGCGCTTGGCATGCCGGCCACGCCCAACTCGATCTCGAAACCGTTGTCCTCCAAGAGGCCGGTCAGATATCGCTGCGTCTCGAACTCCTGCATCCCCAGCTCTCCGAAGGAAAAGAGCTTGTCGACCATCACCTGGACCAGCTTTGCCCGGCTTTCCACCAACTCGAGGGCTTCGACCTTGAGAGCCTCCAGCCGCGGGTTGGCGTCCTGGGCCGCGAGTGAAGTGGCGAGGGCAGGCAAGAGCGCGAGCGTAGCGGCGAACGCTGTAATGAGGGACGGGCGCATCCGTAGGTCTCCTTCAACGGTTCAAACGGTATCGAGCCGAACTGGCCGATACTATTGGGACGATGAGGATGGGCCATGGCCACTACTTGGGCAACAGGCGCGACGGATATCCGGCAGCGGGAGCCTCTTGCGTCCGGGCATCGGGCAGGGACACCATGGGAGGCTCGCGGAGTCACGACGTGGAGTTTTTGGTCGCAGATGTGGCCCCAGCCCCGTGCCAATCAGGTACCGATATGAGATTGAAGCTCTCGCCGTTGTCCGTTTGTCTGATGTCCGCCTTGGCGGGTCCCGTGGTGGCCCAGCAGGGTGCCACGTCGGGCGAGTGGCGCTCGTACTCAGGCGACCTCGGCAGCACCAAGTACTCCCCGCTCGACCAGATCGATCGCGACAACGTGCAGGACCTGGAGATCGTCTGGCGGTGGAAGACAGACAACTTCGGCGCCAGTGTCGAGAGGTACTCCCGCGTGACCCCGATCATGGTGAACGGCGTGCTGTATGCGACCGCCGGGCGACGGCGGGCGACGGTCGCGATCGACGCCGTGACCGGAGAGACCCTGTGGATGCACCGCATGGACGAGGGGGTGCGAGGCGACTATGCGCCGCGCCGCAGCTCGGGCCGAGGCGTCGCCTACTGGTCCGGACGTCCGGACGAGAGCGATGCACAGATCTTCATGATCACGCCGGGCTATCATCTGGTTGCGCTCGACGCTGCGACCGGGCGGCCCGTCCCCAACTTCGGACAGGACGGCGTCGTGGACCTGAAGTTGGGGCTCGACCGTCCGGTCGATCTGATCGAGGCCGTTATCGGTTCCAGCTCGCCGCCCGTGGTCGTAGGTGACGTCGTGATCGTGGGAGCGGCGCTAGAGGTGGGCAGCTCGCCGCCGACCAAGGAGAACGCCCCGGGGCACGTCCGGGGATACGACGCTCGCACGGGGGAGCGGCTCTGGATCTTCCACACGATTCCCCAGCCCGGGGAGTTCGGGCACGAGACCTGGGAGGACGACTCCTGGAGCTACACGGGGAACGTCGCCGTATGGCCACCGTTCAGTGCCGACGCGGAGCTCGGTTACGTCTACCTGCCGGTCGAGGCCGGGACGGGTGATTACTACGGCGGGCACAGGCCCGGGGACAATCTGTTTTCCCAGAGCCTGGTTGCCCTCGACGCGAGAACCGGTGAGCGCATCTGGCACTTCCAGATGGTCCATCACGGAATCTGGGACTACGACCCAGCGTCGCCGCCCATTCTGGCGGACATCGTCGTGGACGGTCGGCCGATCAAGGCCGTCGCGCAGGTGACCAAGCAGGCCTTCACCTATGTCTTCGATCGGGTGACGGGTGAACCCGTGTGGCCCATCGAGGAGCGCCCGGTCGGCGAGAGCGATGTACCCATGGAGTGGACGGCACCGACCCAACCGTTCCCGACCAGGCCGGCGCCGTTCGATCGACAGGGTGTGTCGCTCGACGACCTCATCGATTTCACGCCCGAGATCAAGGCGGCTGCGATCGATTCGCTCGCGCGGCTTCGGATCGGCCCGATCTACACTCCCCCCTCTTTGGCCGAGGCGCCGGACGGCACCCGGGGAACGATCCAGTTGCCTGGCACGCTGGGAGGGGCCAACTGGCCGGGTGCATCGTTCGATCCGGAGACCGGGGTCCTGTACGTGGGCTCTGCGACCGCACCGAGCCTTCGAACGATGGTGAACGATCCCGATCGCTCCAACATGAACTACATCCAGGGTAGTGGTGGGCTCCCAAGGCCTCTGGGGCTGCCGCTCATCAAACCACCGTGGGGAAGAATCACGGCGATCGACCTCAACACGGGCGACCATCTCTGGATGGTTGCCAACGGAGATACCCCCCAGGACGTACTGGATAATCCGGCTCTCCAAGGTGTGGAGATTCCGAAGACCGGGCAGAACCTGTCGTCGGGGACAATGGTCACAAAATCGTTGCTGTTCGTCATCGGGGGCTGGCGCGGCGCGGGCGAACCCGAGCTGCGCGTACACGACAAGTCGACGGGCGAGCTGCTGGCGACGATCGAGCTGCCCGCCATCCCGAATGGGGTCCCGATGACGTACATGGCTGAGGACCGCCAGTACATCGTGATGAGCGTGGGAAACCGGGATCATCCACCAGAATTCGTAGCGCTGGCTCTTCCATGAATCGAGGGGAGGCCGATGGCCAGGAAGACGCGACCGTTTGAGGCTGTAGTGAGAACCATGGGCACGATCATCCGTTCGTTGGCCAATTTTCCCTCCCTCCTGGGCCGAAGCTCGCTCCTGATCCTCGGCCTGTCCTTCACGGCCTGTAGTGACTCTTCCGTGGGTCCGGGAGTGGGAGGCGCCGCCATGGGCCGGATCTATGCAGGCAACGGCTTCACGTGCGGGATCGTGGAAGGTGGGAGAGGGCTTTGCTGGGGCCTCAATGATCGCGGGCAGGTCGGTGGGCCGCGCATCGCCACTTTCGGGGAAGTGCCGGAAGTGATCTCCGAGGACTTGAGATTTCGGGAGTTGAGTACGAAGGCCGCGGGTCGCCACGTCTGTGGTCTCACGACCACGGGAGACGCTTATTGCTGGGGAGAGAACCGCTTCGGACAACTCGGCGATGGCACGACTGATTTCCAAATGGGTCCCCAACTGGTATTGGGGGGTTTGACGTTTACGTCGATTGCCGCCGGATGGCGGTTTAGCTGTGGCATTACGATCGATGAGGCGGCTCATTGCTGGGGCCGCGGTGAGTGGGGGCAATTGGGCGATGGGCTCGCGACGCTCAGCTCTGTGCCGACGGAGGTTTCCGGAGGACACAAATTCCGGCAGCTCGACGTCGGGTCCAACAACCTCGTGTGCGGCGTGACGACCGCCGGCAGCCTCCTTTGTTGGGGTCTCGACCTGAACGGGGCTCTCGGCGCGCCGAGCAGTTATTCTTGTATTCGTGACGACGGACTTCAGCTTCCTTGCTCGAAGATTCCGCAACAGATCGCGTCGGATGAGCGCTTTATTGAAGTGAGTGCTGGATCGTCCTTCGCTTGCGGCGTCACTCTGTCTCTTCAGGCGCTCTGCTGGGGCAGGAATGACCAGGGACAGTTGGGCAACCCCGGGACCGAGACTTGCACTCAGGGGGCCTTCAGTGGGAATGCCTGCGCTGCCACGCCAGTGCCGGTCTCGGGTCGCTTGAAATTCGTAACGGTGGCTGCGGGGCTCAGACACACTTGCGGGGTTACGATCAAGGGCGACGCGTACTGCTGGGGCCGCAACACCATCGGTGAGCTCGGCAGCGGAGTGGTGGGTACCAACAGCAACGTCCCGGTGCTGGTGCGTGGCGGCGTGTCATTCAGGCGGGTGACTGCGGGGGACCGACACAGCTGCGGCGAGGGGACCGACGGGCAGTTGTACTGTTGGGGGTCGAACCGCTTCGGGCAACTCGGCACGGGTGACACCCACCTGTGGTTGGAGCCTGCCCTCGTGGCTACGGGATTCCGTGGTCCCTAGGGAGTCCCGTAGTGCTCCGACCCACAGTCTCCGCTCTCGCCTTCGCCCTAGTCCCTTGCGTCGCAGCCTCGGACACACAGGCCCAAGACACCTTCACGTTGGTTGAGCTCGCCCCGAACGTCCACATCGCCTTGGTCACACCCAACCCGCCAAGGTACGTATTCGCCAACGCGCTCGTCGTGATCCGGGAGCGGGACGTCCTCGTGGTCGACGTGACTCGCCGGTGGTGGCTGGATGCGAGCCCCGACCGAAGGAGACTGGTGCGCCACGCCCTGCGTACGCTGGTGAAGGCCGGTGACGCCGGCGCGTTGGCGGTACTCGGTTACGGCGCGGAGACGCCGAACAAGATTCGAGCGGTGACGTGCAAGCTGGATGTGATCGAGATCGGTGAAAAAGTGCGCATCGAGGTCAATCTAGCGAATCCTTCGGACGAAGACGCAAGAGCACTCGTAGATCTTCGGATTCACTTCGTAAAGGCCAATGGTTCGACCAGCCCGAAGGTCTTCAAGGGTGCCGAGGTGACGTTGAAGGCGGGCGGGACGGCCACGGTGCGCAAGTCGGTCTCTCTGGCTCAACACACCACTCGAAAGCACTATCCAGGCAGTCATCGCGTCGAGGTGATGCTGAACGGAGTCGTTCACCCGGGAGCCGACTTCGAGATCGTGTGAGACCCCCCTGTTCAGATAGGGCTGGAGATCTTACTTGCGAGGGGGCTCAACTGGGGCGGGTGGGGTCGAACCACCAACCTCCTGGGTAACAACCAGGTGCTCTGCCAGTTGAGCTACGCCCCATCACTTGTACAACGTTCTGTGGGGCCCGTAGTTCCCTAAGGGAGGGGCGCTTCCCGCGCCGGGGGGGGCTCATCGGGACTCGCGACCATCTGCTGGACCTGTTGGACGACTCGCTTCGCCTTGAGAACACGACCGACGATCCCGTTGACGACGGCGGTCAATCCCATGATGCCGACGACCAAACCCGCGATATTGTTGAGCGCGAATAACAACACGACGGGCACGACGAACCACCGCCAGTGAGTGACCGCCCAATCGAAGAAAGTTTCCTTCCGGTCTCCTGCTTCCTCACTCGAGACTGTCATGATCTTGGGTTCGCCCCCGTGGCCGCGATGTGGATCAGAGTGCGACCAAGATCCGAGAGTGGGCCGGTAGGCGCAAGCGGAGTGACGTTCAGGCAGCGTCCGTCTTGAGGTCTTTTCTGGCCGCCTCGATAACGATGTTGGTCTGCGTCACGAGGTCCTCGGCGGCCGAATCAAACGGGGCACGCTACTGTGCGTTAGCTACCTGATAGATGTTCCGCACCAACGCCAGGTACTCGACGACAGACTCGCGTAACACATGGTTCGTCCTCGTGCTGGGAAGCACGGTACCGGCGACTCTCCACACACCCAACTGCACCATGAGCAGGCCGGTCAGAACCATGAGGACCTGCCCCACGGAAGCCGCCGTATACAAGACCGTGACCAGGACGAACATGACGCCCGTATAGGTCATGAGGCTGTCGATGACTTCTCGTAGTTTTCGCATACCGCTGCACCTGGTTAGGACCAGAGGAGGACCGGGCTGGCCGCTGGCCGGCCCACTTCCAAGATAGGGTCTAACGTCCATGGTTTCCAAAGAAACCGCTCGGGAGGCCTCACCCGCAGAACCCGGTAGGTCGCGGTCATTGTCCCTCTCTCGGCCTACACCCACCTTCCGTGACCGGACGAATCCGGGAGAAGACAGCGGTTCATGGTGAAGCGGAGCGAGGGCCACGGCATGGTGGAGACGAACACTCGGGTCTCGAGCGGGGTGGGCCTGTGAGTCCGACGTCGCCCGTCGTCGTCGTTTTTGCACTGTGGATGCTGGTTTTCGCCGCCAGTAGTCAGATCATGATCTTATCCCCGATTCTGCCCCGAATCGGCGAAGAGCTCCTCATCGGCGAATCGGCCTTGGGGACGCTCGTGTCTGCGTACTCGGTTATGGTCGGAGCCTTCGCGATCATCGCGGGCCCGATCTCGGACAAGATCGGCCGACGACGGATCCTCCTCATCGGCACGAGCGTCATGACGGGCGCTCTCCTCATGCATCACTTCGTGATCGGCTACTACTCCTTCTTGGCCGTGAGGGTGTGTTCGGGACTCGCCGGTGGGATTCTCAGTGGAGCGGCGGTCTCCTACATCGGCGATTTCTTTCCATACAATCGACGGGGCTGGGCGACCGGATGGGTCATGAGCGGCATGGCCTTCGGCCAGATCATGGGGATCCCGATCGGGGTCGTTCTGGCCGGTGCCTACGGATTCAAGGCGCCATTCTACCTGTTCTCGGTCGCGATGGCAGGGACTTTCGTGCTCATTTGGCTGAAGGTGCCTCAGCCGGACGTCGAGCGTACGCAGGGGAAGCTAACCTTTGCCAGGGCCGTGGGCGGCTACAGGGAGATGTTGGGGGAGCGGAAGATTCGAGCCGCCGCGATGGCCTACTTCATGATGTTCTTCGGGATATCGCTCTTCATCGTCTATCTGCCGTACTGGCTGGAACAGAGCTTGAACGCGACTCCGAACGCGATCGCTACGCTCTTTATGGCGGGTGGTCTCGCCAACGTTCTGACCGGTCCCCAGGCCGGGAAGCTGTCGGATCGGATCGGTCGTAAGCGTATCATCATCCTGTCGTGCGTCGGGCTGTCTCTAGTGATGCTCCTGACGACGGTTGTCCTACGCGAATTCTGGATGGCCTATATCCTTTACTTCGTCATCATGGTCCTGGTCGCCATGCGCATCAGTCCCTTCTCCGCGCTCCTTACAGCGATGGTCAGTGACGAGCGCCGCGGTTCCTTGATGAGCCTCACGGTGGCCCTGGGTCAGGCCGGATTCGCGCTGGGGGCCGCCATCGCCGGTCCGCTATACACGCGCTTCGGGTACGGGAGCAATACGGTCGTCGGTGCCGCGTCGGTGCTCATCATGGCGGCGATCGTGGCGTACCAGGTGCCGGAGCCCGTCGAGCCGCGCTCTGCGACGGCGGCGGCGAAATAACGAGAGGGGGCGAACCGGCGGAGCGAGCTAACGGACTCTGGTGCCGGTTTGCCGCACTTTGACGCCACCGTTGCAAGAGAGGGTGCTCCCCAGCACGCGATCGCATAAGATACGCCGCATGAATGAGGAAACGCCGTGAGCGGACAAGCGTCGGTGAGTGTGGCCACCACAGGCCCGAACCCATTAAAATAGGAAAACACTGAACAGGAGGCTGACCTTGGCCACTTCGCCGAGGCTGGAGTTCGAGCGTGATATCGTAGAGGTCCAGGGGCAGATTGACGGGCTCGTGGCTAAGTCGGAGCGTAGCGGATTCGACGTTTCAGACGAGCTGAAGGAGCTCCGGAGCAAGTTGGATTCCCTCAAGGAGTCCACGTACCAGAATCTGACCCCCATGGAGCAGGTGCAGGTCGCCCGGCATCAGGACCGCCCTTTCACGCTGGACTATATCGAGCGCGTCTTCACCGATTGGGTGGAGCTGCATGGAGACCGGAATTTCCGCGATGACGAGGCCATCGTGGGCGGATGGGCGGCGATCGGTAGCACGTCCGTCATGGTCATCGGCCATCAGAAGGGCCGAGACATGAAGGAGAACTTGCGTAGAAACTTCGGAATGAGTCATCCCGAGGGATACAGAAAGGCCCTGAGGCTCATGCGCCAGGCCGATAAATTCGGACGGCCCGTGATCACCTTTATCGATACGCCTGGCGCCTATCCTGGGATCGGCTCAGAGGAACGAGGGATCTCCGAGGCCATCGCATTGAATCTGAGGGAGATGTCTCGGTTGAGGACTCCCCTAATCTCAGTGGTCATCGGCGAAGGCGGATCCGGTGGAGCCTTAGGGCTCGGTGTGACGGACCGAATCCTGATGCTCGAGCACTCCGTCTATTCCGTGATCTCTCCGGAGGGCTGTGCAGCGATCCTGTGGCATTCGAGAGATTTCAAAGCTGAGGCGGCTGCGGCACTCAAACTCACGTCGCGGGACCTCCTCGTCTCGGGCATCGTCGACGAGGTCATCCCCGAGCCCGCCGGGGGAGCCCACTCGGACTGGGACGCTGCCGCGGAGGCCGTGAAGGCTTCCCTGGAAAGAAATCTCGAGGAGCTGCTGAAATTAGACCCGAATGATCTCGTAGAGCAGCGTTGGGAGAAGTATGAGGCCATCGGTGCTTGGGTAGAAGATTCCGACCAGGCGGACGGAGCTTGAGGGCCGTGGAGAGATGGTGGAAGGGATGGCAGGCGAGATGGTAGGCTTCGCGGAGGTTCGCTTCAAGGGTACGCGGAAGGAGTATTTCTCGTACGAGAATCTCGATCTCACGCCTGGGGAGCAGGTGATCGTCGAGGCGGATCGAGGGGAGGATCTAGGTAAGATCTCGGCTCTCGGCACGATCGCGGAACGTAAGTGCGGTTCGTCGGGTGGCTGCGCCACACCGCTTCCAGACAAGCGCGTTCTTCGATTCGCCGAGCTCGACGATACCCTGAAACTCGACGAGCTCCGAGACGACGAGAACAGGGTACGCACGACGGCGCGGCAACTCGTCGAGCGTCACGAGTTGAAGATGAAGATCACCGAGGCCGAGTGGCAGTTCGACAGGAACAAGCTGATCATCTACTTCACGGCCGAGCGACGGGTGGACTTTCGAGCGCTCGTCCGTGATCTCGCCCGAACGTTCCGGACACGCATCGAGCTCAAGCAGATTGGCGTCCGAGACGAGGCGGCTCTACTCGGTGGCGTCGGCCGATGCGGACGTGAACTCTGTTGTTCGACTTGGTTGCCCGAGCTGAAGCCTGTGAGCCTACAGCTCGCCAAGGACCAAGGTCTGTCTTTGAATCCTGCCCAGATTTCGGGATGCTGCGGGCGGCTCATGTGCTGTCTCATGTACGAACACCAGACCTACATAGAGGCTCGGCGCCGATTTCCCCGGGAGGGCAGGGCGCTTCGCACTTCGCTCGGGGATGAGTGCGTAGTCGACGTCGATATCTGGCGCGAGACCGTGACGCTCCGCACCTCAGGGGGGGACCGTCGGACGGTTGCGCTCTCCGACCTCAAGGAAGAAGTGGCCAAGAAGAGCCGATGACACGCCGCTACCTCACGACGCCGATCTACTACGCGACCGGCGAGCCGCATCTGGGACATGCGTATACGACCGTGCTCGCCGACGCGCTGGCTCGCTACTATCGGCAGACGGGGGAGGATGTGCGCTTCCTCACGGGCACGGACGAGCACGGCCAGAAAATGCAGGAGGTGGCCACGGAGCGTGGTCTCCCTCCAGGCGAACTCGCAGATCAGATGGCCGAGAGCTTCAGAGCGGCGTGGAAGACTCTGAACATCTCGTTCGATCGTTTCATTCGCACGACTGAGCCTGGGCACGTGGGTGTCGTCCAGACCATTTTGCAGAGGCTCTGGGACAAAGGGCAGATCTACGACGACCTCTACAGCGGTTGGTATTGTGTACATGAGGAGAGGTATTGGACCGAGAAGGACGTGGGCCCGGACCACCTCTGTCCGGACTGCGGGAGACCTGTCTCGTACGTCGAAGAGAAGAACTACTTCTTCCGCATGGGTCATTACCAGGCGCGCCTCCTGCAGCACATCGCAGACCATCCTCGATGGATCGTCCCTGAGACCCGTCGAAACGAGGTTTTGGGCTTCCTGAGGAAACCCCTACAGGATCTGTCGATCTCCCGTCCCAAGTCCCGCCTCAGCTGGGGGGTCACCCTTCCGTTCGATAAGGAGCACGTTTGCTACGTTTGGGTAGACGCCCTCATCAATTATGTGACTGGCTCGGGCGTGCTAGATCCCGAGAGTGGGCCGGACCAACCCGGCTTCACCGACCCGGGTGATTCTTGGTGGCCGGCCGACCTCCATGTCATGGGCAAGGATATCCTTACGACGCACGCCGTCTACTGGCCCACCCTGCTCATGGCGGCGGATCTCCCACTCCCCCGTCAGATTCTGGCGCACGGTTGGTGGTTGATGGATGACGCCAAGATGTCGAAATCCATGGGCAACGTCGTCGACCCGCTCGAGCTTCGTGAGGACTACGGGACCGACGGGGTTCGCTGGTACTTACTGCGGGACATGCCGACCGGGTTGGATGCCACGTATACCCCCGAGCGGTTCCGAGCCCGTTACGATGAGATCGCCAACGTTCTCGGCAACCTGGCCGGCCGGACGATATCGATGATCGTCAAATACCGGGACGGAGTGATCCCCGAAGCGCCGGGGAGCGGGTTGGACGACGAGACCTCGGCCGCGCTCGAGGCCGTCGAACGGCACCTGGATGACCTAAAAATACATGAAGCCCTTGCCGCTAGCATGGATCTGGCACGAGCGGCGAATGGCTACGTCGACGCCCGCGAGCCCTGGTCGCAGGCCAAGGATCCGACCCTTGCCGCCGAACTCGATGAGACCCTCGCGACGCTCGCTCGCTCGCTGACGGTTCTGACCGCCCTGTTCTTGCCTGTCACCCCTGAGAAGATGACGGAACTCGCGAGACGCCTCGGCTTGGCGTCCGTGCCCACGGTGGAACAAGCCACTTCTATCCCGCTCGCCGGACGAAGTGTCGAGGTTGGCTCTCCCTTGTTCCCGAGACCGGACCCTCCGGCTTGACACTCTCGGGCTGCGCTCGGTAGTTTTTCGCCGATTTCAGATTGTTGAAGCACTCCGATCAAAGGGTGGGCGGACGAGCGCATGGGTGATCAACGGTGGACTTTTCTCTGCGTTTCAGGTGTGACAAATCCTGTTCGGCAATACAGCCTGTCCGTCCAGGGGATTCGTTATCTCGCCTCTTTGACAAGCGCCTTCGTCGTCACGGTGGCCGTCCTCACGGCGATGGTGGCGATCGACGGCTCTGCCCGATACACGGCGCGGCGGCTCTCTTTGGAGAAGTCTCTCTTGTCTAAGGAAGTCGTCGACCTGCAGGGGAGAACTTCAGCGATCGAAGGGTTGGTCGACGGACTCATCGAGAACGATAGGCGCTACCGGCTTCTCGCCGGATTGGATCCCATCGACGAAGAGATATTCGAAGTAGGGGTGGGCGGGCCCGGTATGCTGAGTCCGACCGCTAGTTTGCTTTGGGGAATGGATCCACTCGCGGCCGAAGAGACCTTCGCTACGGCTTACGACCTGTCCGCTCTCGAGCGCCGTGCGAATCTCTTGTCCGCGAGCCTTGCAGAGGCCACCGAGAGGCTCTCGACCAACCACGACCTCATGGAGTCGACCCCCTCGATCCTTCCCACTGCGGGGCTTCTTAGCAGCGGCTTCAGCCACGCACGACTCCATCCCATCTCCAACGAAGAGCTGCCACACCCCGGTGTCGATCTGAGTGCCGTAGAGGGCACGCTCATCCGTTCGAGTGCGAAAGGGGTGGTGCGGTACGCGGGATGGAAATCGGGGTATGGATATATGGTAGAAATCGATCACGGGTTTGGGTACATGACGCGTTATGCTCATGCATCCAAGCTCCTTGTGGCCCGATGGCAGAGAGTGGAACGCGGCGAATCCCTCGCTCAGGTGGGCATGACCGGGACCGCAACGGCGAACCATCTGCACTACGAGGTTTGGTTAGGGGGAGAGGCTAAGGATCCGGTTGATTACATTCTTGATGGCGTGATCCCCTAGCGCGAAGCCAGGGTAACCGTCATAGTGGGCCGCCATCACTTTTTCCGGTAACGTGTAACGGAGTTGGAAATGACGCGAAGTAAGCTTTTCTTGGGAGCCTTCCTCGTCGTGGCCGTCGCGGCTTGTGGCCCGACCCAAATCGTGGTTACGGCAGAGTCGGATGGGGGTGACGGCCAGGCTACCCGGCCTCTGGGCGACTTGGAGATTCGTGTGTTCCCCTACGACCGCGACTTGATCTTCGATTCCATGACGGCCGCTGCGTCCCAGCCCGAGCCCGCCATCCCGGATTCGGTCCTCGCGGCACAGGATCAGGTCGCCGCAGCCCAGCAAGCTTGGCGTGATACGGAGGTTCGCTGGAACGTTCTGAGGGATACCCTTCAGACGCTGAGCGAGTCCCTCGAGCAGATGAGCCGTGGGCAGGCTCAGTACCGGCTACTCTTCCGGGACTTTCAGGACCTCGAAGACGAGTACAACACTGTCGAGCGCCGCCGTGACGTTTCGTTCCGAAACTTCACGGCGCTCCAAGAGTCGTCGTTCGCCGCCGCAGAGCAGATCCGTTTGGTTCGCGTGCAGTGGGGCGACGAGGCGTTTGCCGATGTCGGTGCGGTGATGCTCGCCCACGAGCGGGCGAGTGGACTCACGACGATGTATGATACCACGGACGCGAGTGGTATCGCCGCCGGATTCGAGGCCAGGCCCGGCCACTACTGGGTGACGGCCAGATACGAGTTGCCCTATACGGAACTCTACTGGAACGTACCCGTCACCGTGGTCAAAGGTGACCCGGTTCAAGTTCGGCTGACGCGCTCAAATGCTTCCAGTCGAACGAAGCTCTAAGGGGCTGAGCAGGGGCTGAGCGAGAGGCCCCGGGGATCTTGATCGTCCCTGGGGCCTCGTCGTATCCGAGAGCTGCCCGATCGAATAGCTTTGGGCTATGAAGACGTCGCATCCCAACGCACCCAATCCTTCTTTGTCAGTTGGCGAGGACCGGATTGCCTGGATCACGTTCGACGACCCCGGGCGCAAGGTAAACGTGCTCGCCGAAGACGTGATGACGCGCTTCGGTGAGCTTTTGGATGAGGTCCAAGGCTTGGCGCGGCAGGGCCGACTCGTGGCGCTGGTGTTATGGAGCGGGAAGGGTGGCTTCATAGCCGGAGCAGACGTCAAGGCCATCGAGGCAGTCGGCGATCCGGTCGAAGGGGCCGAGGCATCCAGGTTCGGGCAAGCTATTTTCGGGGCGCTCGACACGCTTGCGGTTCCCAGCATCGCCGCAATACACGGGATCTGTCTAGGAGGGGGCGTCGAGATGGCGCTCGCCTGCAGCCATCGTGTGGCCTCGGATTCACCGTGCACTCGGTTGGGTCTGCCAGAGGTACAGCTCGGCATCCTTCCCGCGTGGGGGGGGACTAGCAGGCTTGCGAGGCTCGTCGGACTCGGAGCCTCACTCGATCTGTTGCTCACCGGGCGCCAAGTCTCCGTCTCCAAGGCTCGCCGGATAGGGTTGGTGGACGAAGTCCTTCCGGCCGACCTATTCCGTGATCAGGTCGCTGCATTCGCGTTGGCACGAGCAGACGGTGTGACGGCGTCCTCGCGGAAGCGACGTCCGCTGCTGAAGCGCCTTTTCGAAGCCACACCTCCTAGTCGTTGGATCATCCTGTCCGTCGCGAGGAAGCGGGTCCAGGCGCAGACCGGTGGGCACTACCCGGCGCCGCTGAGAATTCTCGAGGTCCTGGGGCGCAGTATGGGTCGGCCTCTCGCCAGCGCGTTGGAGATCGAGGCCGAGGTCGCGGGAGAGCTCATCGTATCATCTGTCAGCAAGAACCTCATCCACGTCTTCCACCTCCGGGAGGAAGCGCGAAAAGGGACGGGCGTCGCAGACACGACGGTACACCCGAGTCAGGTGGGGTATCT
>Ga0310124_10000431_pt1 | contig 28971 bp, 23 predicted proteins | sample CB11b_AW_Bot5_MG_FD_203507 | JGI IMG/M metagenome (GOLD analysis project Ga0310124, IMG submission 203507) | Marine microbial communities from Western Arctic Ocean, Canada - CB11b_AW_Bot5 | ecosystem: Environmental > Aquatic > Marine > Oceanic | place: Canada: Western Arctic Ocean | collected...
GCACCGCGTCGACGGGACGACCATTCCGTTGGACTCACGCTCGGAGACTTACCGGTGGCCAGGAAAGACGTTGACCGTCTCCGACATGCCCTAGTGTTGCAATCTCGGCTGACGGACCCGAACCTTCCAGCGCGTGCAGTGAGGGGCATTCTTACCCGCCCGAGCTTTCCTGACGCATTAACGTGGCTCACGATTCATGGGAAGAATCCGGATGCCGTCGCGCACTGGCAAGAACTTGCAGCAAAAGGCCCACGACCCCGTCCCGAAAAAAAACAGCGTCGCCGTCGACGCCGCGGACCACAAGCGACCTCCACGAACGAACAAAAAAAATCTGAGTAACGTCTGTCTACCCGGCGAGCAGAATGCCGGTCACGTTAAAGAACGACAAAACGAACCCAACCGCTGTCAGTAGAATCAGCACCAGAGAAGTGAGCATTACGCTGGTACTCTCACGGTGCTCATCACTAAAACCCATGAACTGGGCTGCTAACCACCCCCCCACAAACCCACCGCCATGCGCCCAATTGTTCACACTGGGCATCACGAAGCCGAAAACACCAAGGATAATGGCCCACTGCCACAACTGCTTCGTCAGCATTGACTGACCCCGTTTCTGGCCGTACACAATCAGTGCGGCAAGTAGACCAAAAATAGCGCCGGAAGCACCAATGGTCGGCGCACCGGACATCGTGTTCGACACTAAAAATCCTGCAGCTCCAGAAATATTGAATAACACGAAGGCTCGTGCGGGCCCGTACGCATCAGAAGCCACCGGACCGAGATTTCGGATCCACATCACATTAAAAAAAATGTGCAGCAGGCCGCCATGTAAATAGATGGCCGTAAGAAGGGTCCACCACCAACCAAGTTCCCACGCAACACCACCAGTCATACCCAACTGGTACAGCGCACGCCCGCCAGGAGATAGAATCGATAAAAATCCAGATGCCTCCATGATCGCTTCCGGCTGGAGCAATAGTGCTAAAACATAGAGGGTGACGGTTGCACCGACGATCAACGTAATTTGATCAAGCCGCGTTCCGATCACGGAGCGAAGCACTGGCGCCCACCCAAAAAGACCAGGCCGCCATGCGCCACAGAAGGGGCAGGTCTCCTCGTTAACACCGACGAGCTGGTTGCACTGCGCACAAACGATTGAACCCTGGGCTTGTCGCACGAGCTACACCGTACTACGACTTATGATTCATGCGGTTGCAGTTCCGCTTGCTCAATGGTTTTATACGGCTTGGCAAGTCTGCATTTTGTAAGCACCCAGATGAGCGGCCATGCTGGGTCTATTTCTGTCCAGCGCCTGGAGACACTGAACTTGGGACTGCGCGGAAACCCATGATGGTTATTGTGAAGTCCCTCGCCAGCAGTCACTAAAGCCAACAAGCGGATGTTCATCGCCGTATTGTCAAAATTCTTGTAACCGTGAGTATGGCACAAGCCATTAATTGATGAAGACAGCACAAACACGTACACCAAGCCGTGCAACGTAGCAGCAAGAACAGCCCAGCCAATGCCAATGAGGCCACTCAAAGCCAGTATTCCGACGATTGGTCCTAAAATTCGAGAGCGGAAGACATGTCGTTCCCACCAATCATCCTCGAGATCACGGGTGTATTTGTCTAGCACCTGCGGATCGCGAGCCTCACGAACATAGTGAAAGACATTCCCAAGTTGCACCGACCAAAACCCTTTCAGAAGCGGACTATGTGGATCGCCTTCCTCATCGGTAAACGCATGATGCTTACGGTGTACTGCTACCCATTCGCGGGTATTGATACCAGTCGTAATCCACAGGCAGACGCGAAACCCCCAGGCAACTACCGGGTGCATTACAAGAGCCCGATGAGTCGCTGCTCGATGCAAAAAGATAGTGGTAGAAAAAACCGCAACCTGCAGCAATACCAAAGTAACGGCGAGACAAATCAACAATGACGTGAGCACTCAATCCTCCGCTTACACGTTCCAACCGGAATTCTGCCGACGACAAACTCTAACGTATCGACGCAAAACTAGGTATTCTATCCATTCGTTCGCTCAAACTCCGCCATAAATGAGACAAGGGCATCGACCCCCTCCTCAGGAAACGCGTTGTAAATCGAGGCACGCTGTCCACCAACTGAACGATGCCCCTTGAGTCCAGTAAATCCAGCATCGGCAGCGTCCGTCACAAATCGGTCATCAAGTTCAGTCGACGGCAACCGAAAGGTAACATTCATCCTCGACCGGCTATTTGGTAAAACCGTTCCTCGATAGAAATCACTGGAATCAATCTGCGTGTACAACTTGCCTGCTTTACGCTTATTTTTTTCTTCAATGGCGACAAGCCCCCCTTGTTCAAGTAACCAAGACGTAACAAGCGATACGGCGTAAATCGCAAAGACAGGCGGCGTGTTGTGCAATGACCGGCTGTCAGCGAATGTCACATATCGCATCATCGTTGGCAACGATGACGGCGCCCGCTCAAGGAGACCAGAGCGAACCAGCACGAGCGTGACACCCGCCGGGCCGAGATTTTTTTGCGCTCCCGCATAAATCAATCCGTGACGCGCTACATCGATCGGCCGACTAAAAATATTCGACGAAGCATCTATGACCGACGGTACGTCACCAGTAGGTGGCAACAACTCCCATTCAGTACCAAAAATGGTGTTGTTGCTTGTGAGATGTACGTAGGAAGAGGTCTCGTCCAAGTCAATTTCTTGAGCTGTCGGAACACGACAAAACCCTTCTCCCTCTGTGGTTGCGGCAACGCGGACCGCTCCAAACTTCTCAGCTTCTTTCGCGGCCTTTTGTGCCCACGATCCTGTCACGACGTAGTCCGCTGGTCTAGATTTCAGGAACAGGTTCATCGGTACCATCGCAAACTGGTGTGTCGCACCGCCCTGCATAAAGAGCACCTGGTAGTCATCCGGAATACTAGCCAATGACCTGATATTGGCTTCAGCAGTTTCTAACACTTCATCAAACGCAGAAGACCGGTGACTAATTTCAAGTACCGACATCCCGATCCCTGGGAGTGCCAGAAGGTGCTCCCGCATCTGTTCTAGGACGATGGTCGGCAGCACAGCCGGCCCTGCACCGAAGTTAAGTATGCGATTCGTCATGATGAAAAACGGTGAATAAGGAGACCATCACGAAGTTTCGGCTCAAACCACGTTGATTTTGGAGGCATGATGTCACCGGCGTCGGAAATAGCCAACAATTCGGATGGCGTCACAGCCGCGAGTGAAAACGCAACCGCGGCGGCACCAGAGTCAACAGCCTGCTCAAGCGCAGCGGTGCCACGTGATCCACCGACAAAAGTAACTCTCGGGTCCGTTCGAATATCTTTCACATTGAGAAGTGGTGTCAGAACATGATCCTGCAAGATTGCGACGTCTAGTTGTTTGACTACGCTCTCACCATCACCGCGGATGACTGACCGGACGGGGCTGAAATCGACACCATACCAAGCATCAGCCAGATACATCGACACCCGCCCCTTTGACGGCTCAGGTGAAGTATTCGGCGTAACCGAAAAACGCGAACCGAGCGCCGTCAAAAACCCCTCTGTTGTCTGCCCGGCAAGGTCGGCAACCGTTCTGTTATAAGGCAAAATCCGCGTACTCGTGTCGGGAAATGCAACTCCTAAAAAATATCGTGATTCCGCGGCCGGATCGGGATCGCGCAATTCATCACGTGCGCGAGCGGCACTGGCAATGCGGTGATGCCCATCAGCAATGTAAATAGATTGCACCGCGGCGAAAGCTGCCACAATATTTTCGGTGTCGGTGGCTGAGATTCTCCAGACTGTATGTTGCACACCATCCGGTGCAACAATGTCGAGTAATGGAGCGGCTGACACATTGCTGACTGTGAAGCCCTCAATAATGTCGTTCGCACGATAGGCAAGAAACACGATGCCTGTTTGCGCCCCGAGTGCCAGCATATGGCGCGTTCGGTCATCCTCTTTGTCCGATCTCGTTCGCTCGTGGCGCTTCACGACGTTGCGGTCGTACTCATCGAGTGAAAAACAGCCAGCAATCCCAATCTGTTCATGGTCGTTAGTTCGAAGACGATATATGTACAAGGACGGTTCCGATTCAACCACGAGAGGTGCCGAAGAAACGAGTGTGGCAAGGTTCCGGGTCGCCTGGTCATAGACCTTCTGGTCATACGGGTCAGTATCATCAGGTAAATCAATCTCTGCCCGCGATACGCGTAGAAAACTCAACGGATTACCAGTCGCCATTTTTCTGGCCTCATCCGTCGACACTACATCGTACGGCACAGCCGCAACCGCGGATGCGTTATCCGACGTAGGACGAAGCGCACAAAAGGGACGAATAACAGCCACGGGCTACTGGGTGAGCGCAAGCGCCGACTCGGCCACTACGATAGCCGCAAGCCGGTCGAGAGCGCTGTCTCGATAGAGGTCAAAAAACTCCATATGTTCGTCAGGAACAGGGTCACCAGGTGGAAGATTTCGGTGTTCAAGTAACGGGTTAACAAATTCACCATTTTTCCGCATGCGATAGTCGAGATGAGGCCCCGTCGCCAGTCCAGTCGACCCAACACGACCGACCACCTGTCCTTGCGTAACACGCCCCCCTTGCCGAACACCCTTTGCAAAAGCGGAAAGATGCAGATAGTAGGTCTCGTATCCATTCGTGTGGCGCAGTCGAACCATATTTCCAGAACCACCACTCATACCGACAGAGACAACGGTACCGTTAGCAACGGCAATCACTGGGGTCCCGGTTGGCGCGCCATAGTCAACACCCAAATGCGGACGGACACCACCGAGCACCGGATGAACACGCCGGTAGGAAAATCGCGAAGTCACACGCGGTTCAAAACGAAATGGAGAGCGCAGAAAGAGACGCTTCATAGAACGTCCATTCTCATCAAAATATTGGGCTTCGGTCTCGCCGGGAACATGAAAACGAAAAGCCTGCGCGCGACGACCATCATTGACGAACGTCGCCGCAAGCACATCTCCATAACTCGAAAACTCACCTTCCCGATATACCTTCTCGAAAATCACTTCAAAATTATCGCCCCGCCTTAAATCATTATTGAAGTCGATCTCCCCACTAAAGACCTCCGCCATCTGAACTGCAAGCAGCACACTTTCGCCACCCGCATCGAGAGCCGCCACCAATGAATTGTTCGTCGCATCAATCTTGCCCCGTGTAGAAACCTCCATGGTTTCTTTAATGTAGGGCACCAACTTCGCAACGTAACCAGATGAATCAGGCACGACACGAAGAAACTCGTCTTCATTAATGTGATATTCAAATCGGCGCAGCTCACCCTTTTCTCGGTCAAACAGCATCCGATATGGATGGCCGACTCGTAAGCGACGCGGGTCAAACACTGCGCGAACGGCCTCGACTAAAGCCACTGTCTCATCCGCCAGGCTGTGATCATCAAAAAGGCTCGCCAGCGTAGAACGACGCGGTACCGCCGCTTCGACCAGGCGCGTTTCAAGCGGCAGCTCAATATCGTGCACCAACAACTCTCTGAGGACTGGCTCATCGATCGGCGTCGCCGATTCGACAGAACCGCAAGCCAAGCCAACCACACCGCAAGCGCACAATACGTGCAACTGTATGAATCGAAGGAACATAAGAGAATGGTCAGTTTACCATGGCACCTTCTTGAAACTTTCCGAGCATGGCAACTATTACCTTCCGTAAACTACCCGGTGACGGTGATGGGTTGGTCGCGACCGCTCGGTGGCTCAACAACGCCAATGACAACCGTGTCACTGTAGCCCGCTGCACGCAACTGTGTAACACACGTGGCGGCACGACCGCTACGCACGCTAGCCAGTAGTCCGCCTGCCGTTTGGGGATCAAATAGCAGTAGGTACCGCGGATCGGAAGTGTCCACATTATTGAGAGCCACAGCCCGGCGCAACCGGATATTCTGCGGCTGTATCGAACTCAATAGTCCAGCCGCGGCAGTGTCACACGCACCGTCGAGCCACGGAATGACTTTCAGATCAAGACTGACATCAACAGCTGACGCTTTTGTCATCTCCACTAGATGTCCCAATAACCCAAAACCAGTAACATCTGTGCAGGCCGTGGCTCCATTAGACCGAAGCACCTTCGCAGCGTCTCTGTTTGAAACAAGCATGTTCCGAATGGCTCCATCAACCCATCGCGCTTTCGCTTTGCCGTGCATGTCGGCCGCCAGCAACGTACCGGTGCCTACCGGTTTTGTCAAAATCAAAACATCCCCTGGCGTTAATCCTCGCTTTGTAAAATAGTCGCCTCGGTTAATCGTTCCCGTCACCGCAAAGCCAAGCGTTAGTTCCGTACCTTCGCTCGTATGCCCTCCAACGAGAGCAGCACCAGCGTCATTCAACACAGAAATCCCGCCAGCCAAAAGTTCTTCAAGCTGAACTTCCATCTTCTCTTCAAGACCTAATGGAATGGACACGATTGCCAAAGCAGATTGCGGCTCAGCTCCCATCGCGTAAAGATCGCTAAGACAATGATTTGCCGTAATACACCCAAATAGATAGGAGTCGTCGACCATTGACCGAAATGCATCCACAGATTGGACGACCAACTTACCGTCCGGGATTACCTCCACTGATGCGTCATCGGGCGCGTTGAGCCCAACCAACACTTCATCACGGTTTATTGGTTCAAGCCGACTGATGACACGGTCAAGAATCGACGCGCCTACCTTTGAACCACAGCCACCACAACGCATTGCTGCACTTGTCAATCCACGGATGTCCTCGGCTGACGCCAAGTCAGACGCTTCGACGCGAGTTACCGGGCCACTCGTTCCCATCTCAGGAAAATCGACAAAACGCCCCATGAAGCGCCGGTCGATCCAATCTTTCCATCGCCAGACCCACGAACCTTCGAACGACAATCGACCGCGCGATGCAATTGCGTATTGATCGCCAGTGCTTACAAGGCTCAAAAAGTGGCGCTGCGGTGAAAACGATCGTGGGGTCTTCCCCTCAAGAACTCGCCTCAAATTTCGCTCAAGTGGTGGTCCCTGACGAACAGCGAACACGCCTGCCTTCTCGCGGGGATAACCGACCACCGATGCAACATCGCCCGCAGCAAATACATCCGAATGAGAAGTCGACCGCAACGTTGATTGCACAGTGAGAAAACCATGGTCATCAACTTCAAGTCCACTGTCCCCTAGCCAATGCTGTGGCGCAGCATCTGTCGCCCACACAATTTCGTCCACCGGATAGGTGGTGCCATCGTCGAGTTCAATTCGATCATTGGCCACCTGCGACACGCGCTGCCCCAAATGCAGATAGACACCTCGCTCACTTAGCACTCGTGAAAACCGCCGCTGCACGCCACGGTTATGCGTAGGCATTACCGTTGGCGCCGAACCAAACAAATGAAACTCTGGAGCACTAATTGTCTTTCCGGTCTTCATTAAGGCGCGGTGCATAGACAAGGTGAGTTCAATGCCAGCCGCACCAGCACCTACCACCGCAACACGCAATGGTTCAGAACTCATCCGCATACGCTCCTCAAGCGCTTTCCATCTGGCAACTAATCCACCAATCGGCTTCACCGGAACAGCGTGTTCGGAGGCTCCCGTAACACCACAATTCGGCGCAATCCCAATATCGATCGACAACAGGTCATAAGGCACGGGAGGACGATCACGACACGTCACAACTTTCTTCGCTAGATCAAGTCCAACGGCTTCAGTGTGATACAAACGCGCTCCTGCAAACCGACAGAGTGGTGCAAGATCAATATGAGCGTCGTCGAACGAATAGTGCCCAGCAATAACGCCGGGTAGCATGCCAGAATATGGTGCGTGAAGGTCCCGAGTCACGAGCGTAATACGCACGCTCGGCATCGGTCGCATGCCAAGCCTACGAAGAACAATAACGTGACTGTGTCCGCCGCCAAGCAGTACAAGATCCTTAAGGATTGGTTGAGCGTTCTGCACGGTCTAGATCTCTACTCCATATTAGTCGCAGACGCGAAGACCTTTGCCATCGCGTAAGAGAATCGATCAACCGGCGGAAGTAGGCTGACCACCAAAAATACCCCTTTCGGAAAATCAAAAAAATATCCCGGGTACAAATATACGTACTCTTCTCTTAATAGCCGAATTACCAATTGCTCTTCACTGCAGAGTGCTGGTACTTGTATAACGGCGTACCAGCCACCTTCAACAGGCAGGAGACTGACGGACGGAAACGTCTTAACCAAGCGCTGAAGGCCGGTAAGGTTTTCAATGACGCGCTGACGAATCTGACTCGCTAAAGCTTGTCCCGAAGACAATAGGTCAGGTGTAGCCAACTGAACGGGTGTTGAAACCGAAAGATAGGTATCCATAACAAAACCAAGCGCTCGCAACGCGGATTCAACATCGCTGTCCAAGCCACCAACAACAAACCAACTGAGTTTTACTTGAGGCAAACCTACCGCCTTAGATAGACCACCAAGGCAAAACGTCAACACCTCGGAAGAGTTATCGAGCACGCTCGTCACAGGAACAGTCGTATTGATCGGGTAACCACTGAAGACTTCGTCCACAATGAGTGCGCAGTGGTGACGTCGACATGCTCGCTGCAAAACTTTATAGTCCGCGGGCGATAGGTATGACCCCGTTGGATTATTTGGGCTGACCGCAATGAGCATGCGCACGCCATGTTCCATCGCCGCAGACAACGAACCAAGGTCTATTTCCCATCGACCGTGAAATACCAACCGGTACGGGACCGGCTCGACAGCATCTAAACGCGCCAAATGTTCAAGGAGCGGATAGCTCGGTTCGGGAACAAGCACTCGATCACCGGGGTTGCAAAGTAGCTTGAATAAACTACTGTACGCCTCACTAGTAGTCGCGGTTAACACCACCCGGTCAGGGTTTATCTGTCTCTCATTACGCGATAAATACTCAGCAACAGCGGTACGCGCTTCCATTAACCCAAAAGACGACGGGGTATACACAAGATTCTTAGGGCTGGAAAAGGCCTTCAGAAGCTTCGGCGAATAATCGAACCCGACCCGAGTCGGGTTCGATTCCGTCAGGTCAATGACGTCCGCCCCCTCAGCATTAAGTTGTTTTCGCAGCTGTGTCAGCTGGTTCTCCAACTGATGGGCTGGTATTCGAGAGGAAAACATGCTCCTGAGCATATGCCGACAGGATTCGTATACTGGATCGATTTTTAACGGTAACTGGGTGTTAAGATTCCCTGGAGTCTCCAAACCTTGAATATAACTCCACCAACGGAGTCGCTCTAGGTGACTATCTCACGCGTACCAGCTGTTCTCACCATTGTCTGGTTTGCACTAAGTGGTGTGATAGATGCCCAGAAAAATCTTCCTGACTCACCCGACTACCTAGTTCCACCACAAGAAATTGTGGACATCATCGATGCACCGCCGACACCAACGGCGATTATTAGTCCTGACGGGAAAACTGTCGCGTTTCTCGAACGGCGCAGTGCGCCACCAATTCAGTGGCTGGCGAGACCGATGCATCGCCTGGCAGGATACCGGATCGATCCCCGCAATAGTGGCCCGTGGAGCGCGCCAACGATTCAGGTAATCGACATTCAACCGATTCGAGAAAACAACGGCACGCAGTTTGCATTAAGTCCAAAAACCAGAATTCTTGCGCCTCGTGGAACCAGTTTAGGATGGCCGAGATTCTCACCCGACGGAACGCACCTTTCTTACGCCGTAATTCGTGATACCGGGATTGAACTTTGGGCTGCCGACTTGTCAACTGGGCAACCGAGACCCCTTACCAGTGCATCTCTGAATGCGACGTGGGGCAACCCCTGCGAATGGCTCGGCGACGCCAGTGGGGTGCTTTGCCGTTTCCGCATGTCGGCCCGTGGAGCACCACCAGACGCCCCCGAAGTCCCATCAGGTCCAAACATACAGACGAGTGACGGCCAACAGTCAACCGTTCGTACCTACCAAGATCTTTTATCTAACGCGCATGACAAAGCACTTTTCGACTATCACTTCACATCCCAAATTGCCACCGTCACCCTGGCAACAGGACGCAGAACGGCTATTGGCGACCCCGGACTCTACGCACGAGTCTCAGGCTCGCCAAATAGTCAGTATTTGTTAGTTGAGCGCCTTACCAAACCGTGGTCTCTACTCGTTCCGGCCAGTCGGTTCAGTCGTTCAATCGAGATCTGGGCACACGACGGTGCATCTGTGACGCTTGCGTCGCGTCCAATAGCAGACACGGTACCAATCGGCGGGGTACCCGTCGGCCCACGTCAACACCGCTGGCATGCCATTGCACCTGCCACCATCATCTGGGTTGAAGCCCAGGATGAAGGTAACCCGAACAATACGGTTGGTCATCGAGACACTATTTTGTCAAGCGAAGCACCATTCGTAGAAGACGGTCAGGAAATCGCGCACACCGAATTTCGAGTCAGTGACATCGCGTGGACACAAGATGGCACAGCACTGATAACCGAACGCGACCGAGCGACACGCTGGACACGCACGCATCTCCTATACCCCGGCAGCAGAGACTTACGGCTACTCTTCGATCGCAGTGCAGAAAATCAGTACGACAACCCTGGCAGACCATTGCGACAAACTGCCAGCGGTGTATCTCACAGCACGATTCGTCAAGACACCAACGCGGTCTATCTCACTGGAAACGGTGCGTCCGTAGACGGTGACCGTCCGTTTATCGATCGCCTTGACCTTACGACACTCGAAACCGAACGGCTCTTCCGTACCGAAATTGGGACATATGAGGTAATTCTCGGTGTCCTCTCCACCGACGGAAACATGTTACTGACTCGCCGCGAGAGCCCGACAGCACCACCAAATTATTTTCTCCGTGACCTTGCTGCCAATAGTGTAACGGCACTGACCGAATATACCGACCCAGCACCCCTATTACGGAACGTGACTAAGCGCCTACTCACTTATGAGCGGGAAGATGGCGTCCAACTGTCCGCGATCCTCTATCTCCCGCGCGAATATGACGAGGCCACCCCGTTGCCATTGCTCATGTGGGCCTACCCTCGCGAATTCACCAGCACGACAGCAGCGAGCGAAGTGCGCGGTTCGTCGTATCGATTCACAACGACACGAGGGGCTTCGCATCTTCTATTGTTGACGCAGGGATATGCGATTTTGGACGGACCAGCAATGCCCATTATTGGCGAAGGAGAAACCGCGAATGATTCGTATGTTGAGCAGCTTGTTTTAAGTGCAAAAGCTGCCGTCGAGACGGTGGTTGATATGGGTATTACACAGAACGATCGTATCGCTATCGGAGGACATAGTTATGGGGCATTCATGGCGGCGAACTTGCTCGCACATTCCGATCTATTTCGAGCAGGTATCGCACGAAGTGGTGCCTATAACAGAACCTTGACTCCCTTCGGATTTCAAAACGAACGCCGAACGTTTTGGGAAGCACCGGAGATCTATGGAGCAATGTCACCATTTTTTCATGCTGACCACGTAAACGAACCGATCCTGCTCATCCATGGAGAAATCGACAATAATTCCGGCACTTTTCCAATTCAGTCAGAACGCTTCTATCATGCACTCCGAGGTCATGGCGTAACTGTCCGCTACGTCACTCTGCCGTATGAATCACACGGCTATGCAGCGCGAGAATCGATTCTTCATGTGGTGGCCGAGATGCTTCGCTGGTGTGACACAAACCTAACCGACACCGAATCTCAATAAAATCTGAACACTAAACTACGATGCTCAAATGGCCTTGGTCGCGCTACAATAAAACATCAACCAATCAGATTAATCTCCCATAGGACAAGCAATGTCAGATACGACTCACAATACACAGGAAATCACCGACGGTAACTTTGAAGAATCCGTCCTGAAATCTTCGGTTCCCGTCCTCATCGATTTCTGGGCAGAATGGTGCGGGCCGTGCCGCATGCTCGCACCCACGATAGAGGCGCTTGCTACCGATTACAGCGGTAAAGTCACTGTAGGAAAATTAAACGTCGATAATAACCAAACAACCGCTAGCCAATACGGAGTTCGCTCAATCCCGACACTCTTATTGTTTAAGGATGGTGAAGTCGTCGAAACAATTGTCGGTCTCCAAGACAAACCTCGACTCGAAGCGATTCTCGACAAGCACGTTGGCGCGTAACAATTAAGCGGTACTTTGTAATCCGCTTACTGTTTCTGCAATGCGGATTCTTCTAATCCCCGTCGGTAGCGCGGGCGACGTGCATCCGTACGTTGGTGTGGGGTTAGCTTTGCAACGCCGTGGCCATGACGTCAGGGTCATCACTAGTCCGTATTTTGCGTCGCTACTCGACCGTGTGGGGTTACCGCTCATCCCGCTTGGTACCGTTGATGATTTCCGTGCCCTCTTCAACGACCCCTTGCTCTGGAACCCATTCCACGGAATCAACGTCATCGGACAAGCCTTAGCACACAGCACAACCGAACTCTACCAACTCATCAAAAACGAAACAGAGCAAGCGCAGACTGTTCTAATTGCTCCGGGAATGGCCTTTGCAGCCCGTATCGCACACGAAACACTTGGAGTCCCACTCGTGACGATGCACCTGCAACCAACCTGTTTCATGAGCCAGTATGAAACACCCGTGCTCCATCAATGGTTCGCCACAATTAATCACTGGCCTGCGACATTCAAACGACAAATACTACGCGCCTCCGGTTGGGTCTCGGACCGTGCCCTATCACCGGGCGCCAACACGCTTCGTCAAACACTCGGACTGCCACCCGTAAGACACATCGTCCGTGACTGGTGGCACTCGCCCGCACGTGTCATCGGTCTGTTCCCAGACTGGTATGCGCCCCCCCAACCAGACTGGCCTCGAAACACGACCCTCACGGGGTTTCCACTGTATGACGAGCAAGGGGTAAGCACGATTGAACCAGACCTAAAGAAATTTTTGTCTGAATCTACCGAGCCACCCATTGTCTTTACGCCAGGGTCAGCCAACACACAGGCGGCAAAATTTTTTACGTCAGCGGTAGATGCGTGTCGTCAACTGAACCACCGAGGACTCTTGCTGACACGATTTCCTGACCAAATCCCCGATTCACTACCAATCGGGATACATCACTCAACCTATGCGCCGCTTAGTAAAATTCTTCCACACGCCGCTGCGCTCGTGCATCATGGCGGCATCGGAACGGCCGCTCAAGCGTTGCGCGCTGCCTGCCCGCAACTCATCATGCCTATGACATTTGACCAACCAGATAATGCGGACCGTCTGTATCGGCTGGGGGTTGGGCGACTTCTCTCTCCATCCTCGTTTACCGGACCTCGAGTCGCTAAAGAACTTGACACACTACTTGGTTCAGAGAACGTCTCCCAAGCGTGTCACACGCTCGCTCAACGGTTTGTCGATTGCGATCCTATTGGAGACACGTGTTCCGTGATCGAATCCATGGATTAACTCGCGGACACTGACTCACCGCGAGCAGAATGCAACTCATGCGCCAGACAGAATCAAAATCAGTGGGAAAGTAAACCTGTTACGAGCGGTCAGAGCCCAGTGTTGGTAAAAATACTGGCTGCTGCCGGTGTCTCGACGCTTGCTCAAAAGCATACGCAATTCGGATTAGTGTGGGCTCGCTCCACGCGCGTCCGAAAAACGACAACCCCACCGGTAACCCTTGAACATCGCCTGCCGGAACCGTGATATTTGGATAGCCTGCTACAGCTGCCAGAGATGAACTCCCACCACTGAAATGATCTCCATTCACATGATCAATCACCCACGCCGGCCCCCCGGTGGGGGCGATGACGGCATCGAGGTCATCAGTATCCATGGCACGGTCAATACCTTCCTCGCGCGACAATCGCCGTGCGACAGCATGTGCCTCTTGATAACGATCCTCCGATAGAGACCCACGCCGTTGGGCTTCGATGAGTCGTTCCTGACCGAAGTACGGCATCTCTTCAACAGCATGCGCTTCGTTAAACGCAATGAGATCTGCAAGGGATCGAATCTCCCCGTTTGGTAGCGCTGCCAGATAGGCATTTAAACCGACCTTGAATTCATACGCCATGACTTCGACCTCGGCTCTGCGCATGGTTGGACTCGGTCGAAGAGCAATCGGGTCTACGATTGTGGCGCCCCGGTCACGGATCAGAACAATTGCATCTTCCATTAAGCGATCAACCAACGGATGAAATCCGAACGCACTCCGTTGCACTCCAATCCGTGCACCGATAAGACCGGCCTCATCAAGAAAAGGGGTGTAGTCATCAAGACCGAGAGTCTCTGCAGCCTCGGTCGCGGGATCTCTCGTATCGACGCCGGCTATCAAACCGAGCACCACAACTGCATCCCGAACGGTTCGAGCCATCGGCCCAGCCGTGTCTTGTGTCGCCGATATCGGCACGATTCCAGAACGACTCACAAGTCCAACCGTAGGCTTGATGCCCACAATGCCATTTGTGGAGGCTGGACATACTATCGACCCATCAGTTTCCGTGCCAATGGCAACCGTTACGAGATTGGCGGACACCGCTACGCCTGAGCCTGAACTGGACCCACATGGACTGCGGTCGAGTACGTACGGATTTCGACATTGTCCTCCACGCGCACTCCATCCGCTTGATGATCGAGTCGAACGGTAATTCGCCCACTCGCTCAAATTGGCCTTGCCGAGAAGGACAGCACCCGCCTCACGTAGTCGGCGTGCAACCGTTGAATCTTCACGCGGAATGGATCCCCGCAAAGCAAGAGAACCCGCAGTCGTTGTCATCTGGTCGGCTGTATCAATATTGTCTTTTAATAAGACCGGCACCCCATGGAGTGGTGACCGAACCGTACCGGCATCACGCTCTCGATCCAATTCTTCAGAAATATTTAACGCGTCAGGATTAGTCTCAATCACACTCTGCAGCATCGGACCCTGGCGATCGAGTTCTTGGATTCGAGAAAGGTAATGACTGACAATGCTTCGGGTAGTTCGATCACCAGAACGCATCGATGCCGTCAAATCAGCAATAGCGATCTCTTCAAGCTGGAAGTTAGATAGTGTTTCTCGCACCAATGCTGTGGTTTCGCCAGGACGTTCCTCATCTACCGAACCACAAGCAGTCGCCCCGACGGTCAACGCACTTACGCGGAGAAAGTCACGGCGCCCGACCTTGACCCTATCGTGTCCCGCCATCAGATTACGGAACCGTAATTTCAAACGGAATAAACGTGTCGCCCCAATGGAGACGAAGTTCAGCCGTTTTCTTTTCAACGGCTGAAAAGTAGAACGCCATCGTTTCAATATGCTCACCGAGGCGAGGCGAGGTCATAAAACGCAGTGCGTCCGTTTCTTCACCCGGGTATGGCGTGTGATACACGTCGGCTTGGGAGTTAAAGATGATAGTCCAGCGATTGGGATCGGGAATGGCCCACAGGCTATATTTCCCGGCAGCTAACGCATTGCCATTAATGGTCACATCCCGGCTAAACTCGATGGCTGTCGCATCGTTCGCACCGGGATTCCATATTTCTCCAAACGGCACAATCCCACCAAATAGTTCTCGGCCGCGCGCGACAGGCCGATCGTAGGTAATAGAGATCGAGGTATTAGCAATCTCCTGCCATACAGATCCACTCTGGCTCGGTTTTACATCGTCGAGCGCAATGACTGGTAAATCGGCAGCAGTCGTATCCAAAGAGGCCTCTGGAGAACCGCCCGAATCCCCGGCAGCCCCGCCGCCACAACCAACCAAGCCAATTATCGTGCTCACTACGAATACACTCAGCCAGTTCCTTGTCATCGATCGCTTCCCCCTATCCAAATCCAGATCCTACGGCTCGAGTCTATCTCAGTCTTTGCGCGGTAAGGACTCATCCCGCATAGCAGTACGATAAGCAAAGATCGCCGTCACAACAGCCATCTGGCGTAAATCCTCACTTTGTACACGATCGAAAACATCCATATTGGAGTGGTGCGTGCGTGAGTTGTATTCGAGTCGATCCTGAATAAACTGAAAACTAGGTAATCCGACTTCGTCAAACGGCACATGATCCGTACCACGTGTTGAACGCCGACCAATAGTCGTCACCCCAAGGTCACTTAACTCACCCATCCAGCGTCGAAAAATCGGCTCGACAGCATCATTCCCCTGCAACCAGACACCGCGGATACGACCGGTTCCGTTATCAATGTTGTAGTACGCCGATACAGTCTCGTGACCTGATTTCAGTAGTTGGCTTTTCGCATCACCAAAGTGACGCGTAACGTACGCACGCGACCCGAGCAAGCCTTCTTCCTCGCCACCCCACAACGCCACGCGAATAGTACGTCTTGGTCGCACATCAAGCGTCTGTAGAATACGCACGGCTTCCATCATGGCTGCGACCCCAACTGCATTGTCTGTGGCACCGGTTGCAGCATGCGTCGAGTCAAAGTGAGCACCGAGAATCACTACTTCGTCAGCGAGATCCGTGCCGGGAAGTTCAGCAATTAAATTGAACCCGTTCGGCTGCGTTTCTTCGTGAAAACGAGTCTGGATATTGATCTCAACCCGTACCGGCACATTGTGGTCGAGGAGTCTTACCAAGCGGTTGTAATGTTCAACAGCAATCGTTGCGGAAGGGACGACATCAACAGCTTCGACCGCTCGTGAACCACCAGCTCCGACGAATATCGTTCCACCATCGGTACGTTGCGTCGGCCAGACCAAGTCACTACCCAACGGAGCACCTCCGACAAGGGATACGTCACTTCCACGATCCAAGACAGCCACCACGCCTTCCTCAAGAAAAAACTGATCGACGTAATCATCAAGTCTGGTTCCTGTACCACCACTTCCCTTCTGCTGCGAAGTCCCTCTAGGTAACTGCGAACCGTCAGTCAGTAATTCATCATCCAGTCGCAGTACCAAATCACCTTCAAGCATCTCGACACGTCGCGCCGGTTGTGTCAAAACGATCTTCCCGCTCAGCGTGCCTCGATATTGATCCAAATCATCACGTGATGAGATCACGACCCGAACAACATCTGCTGTTACAACGCCGTCGGTACTTGTTGTCCACGCCCGCGGGTACCCAATGATTGGCATGATTTGTGGCGCGACCAAGTGAGCATGAAAACGCTCCAACGACCAGCCACGACCATATGGGAACCGTTCCTCATAGACACGCAGACCCCATCGTCTCATCCGACCCGAGGCCCAATCCTTTGCTGCCTCGATAGAAGGCGTGCCCGTTACACGCGGTCCAAAGACGTCACTAAGCCAACTAACTGTCTCCATAGCCTGCGACCGCTCGAAACCTTCTTCCCGAATCGCACCGAACACTTCTCCATCAACCGCTTGTGCCGATATCCAGACCGGTCCTATGCTGACTAAGACCAACACAGTCACGAACGCGGTGATAGCGCGCATATGTGAACCAGTCACTCTACTGGGTCAATTTGCCGTCGTCAGGGGGTGACAACACCGTACCATCGGCTTCAAGAACAAATGTCAGGGTACGCGTCCCCGGTACGACCCGCTGGATGAAAGTGCCATTGATGGTCACTCCCGTAACCACGCTGGCATCGCCGTCAGGATTACGACGACATTCATTAACATCCCGAACAGTCATCGTGTTCGCGATGTCGACCGGGATGGCATTAAATTGCATCGTGAAAACGTTCGGCGCTGATTCTGTCAGTGGGACCACAGCACCGTTCCTCCAACTCGGTACAACGTTGGTCTCAGATTTCATCCGTGTTAGACAATCCTGAAAAGCTCGTTGGCTACCGGCCGGCGGAATGGACGCGGACTGGCTACGGAGACGAAATTCTGCAGTGACAATTTGTGTTGGCTGTACTCCGCGTGGCGACTCGTTACAATCAGTCGCCATCGAAGCAACAATCGGCAGGATAATCCAACAACGGCTTGGTCTGGTCATCATGACGTGGTTACCGAACTTTTATCTCTTAAGCATATAGGAATGATCGCTCGCTACCCTGTCGGACCAGGGACTACCGACCGATAGCTTTTAGCAATGATGACTATCTTGAGACGCTTGTTCGGAGTGTCAGTTGTGGCACTTCTCGCGGGACTCGTCGGGGTCGGCGTTGGCCTGTTGGTCGCACCAGCCGCGGGGTCGGACACACGCGCTTGGCTTGCAGGAAAGGTTCAAAAACACGGGCCAACCGTGAAACAAAACATACAAAAGGCTGGCGATTCGGTTGGCGACGCGGCTGAATTCGTTGCAGCACAAGTCGAAGCCGTCACCGACAACGACTGAACTAAATCAAAGTGAAGAACACTGGTCACCATATCGGCGGCATCCAGTAATATCTGACACGTCGCAGTTGTTGTCCGAACTATTTCCCAGATCCGTAGGTGCCTTGCTTGCCCCGCCTTAGCCTCGTACTCTCAGCCGGTGGTCTTCGTGGCGCGGCACATCTCGGAGTCCTCCGTCGTCTCACGGCGGCAAATATTCCACTCGATAGCATTGTGGGCGTGAGCGCCGGCGCTGTGATTGCAGCGTATTACGCTGCTGTGGGGTTACGCACCGAAGAACTAATTGGTGAAGCCAAGCTTTTTAAGGGACGGCATATAGTGGCACACAGCTTGAACTTGCGCACTTATCGCCGACTCCGATGGTTTTTTGAACCATTTGCCGGCGTTATTCCGACACGACTCAAGCAACTCGAGTCGAGTCGTTTTGACCAACTTCACCACGGCGTCCGATCCATCGGGATTGTCTGCCATGACCTGACCCACAACTGCCCTCGCTACTTGACAACTGGTTCGCACGGTAATATTTCACTCTACAACGCGGTAGCAACAAGCGCATCAATTCCCAGTATGTTTCCACCACAACCAGTCGAATTCGAAGGACAGCGCTGCGATTTTACGGACGGCGGTCTCAGTGATGCTTTACCGATTTCTTTTGCTAAGTCATCAGACCTGAACGCTACTCACATCATTGCGTCGGATTGTCGCACTCACGGTGCACGTCCGCAATGTGCAGATGAGCCTAACTGCGTCTACGTGCGACCTACACTCGACGGCACGACGGTCCTTCGGGCACCTCGAGATTCACTAACTCAGGCTGTCATTGCTGGAGAGAACGTCATTACCGATAACGTTCTCGACCAGATACGATCTTGGGTTCTCTAAACATAACCAGTGTAAAACCTACCAGGCTTTTCAAGAACATCTTGCTTGTCGCGAAACAACCAAAGCCGTGGTACTGTGCATACGGTGTTTCCATGCGTAAGAAATGCAACAGATTTGCAACGACGATCCTACTCGTCAGCACCATCTCGACCGCACTAGCGATACAACGCGATATTCGGACAACGCGAGAGCTCTTTCCGAATACAGAAGACCGTGGACGCGCCGCTATCGAATATATGGATAGCCAGCTACAAGTTGTCGCCGCTTACTATTACTCGCAACGCAACCACGACTCGCGGTGGCTACTAATTGAAACTGCCATTACTTCCGCCGATGTGATGACGATTGAGCGCGACAGTATCCACCTCGTGCATCCTAACGGCAGAGAAATTCCCCTGGCCTCACAACGCTCGTTTGCCCAAGACCATCAGCGGACCAGACTCTTGGTACAGGCAGCAACGACCACCCGTCACGGAATTGGCACCTACATCGTTCGGCAACGAGCTCGACGATTCCAGTTTTTTGTTAGTCCATTCGATGGCATTGCCGACAAACTCTTCGATGCCGATCAACATCGTGTAGCTTGGGGTGACCTATTTTTCTCTTCACCAACTGGACGTTGGGACTCCGGCACGTATTCGCTTGTTGTCACCGGAGGAGAAGGTCGACAGGCAGTATTGCCCATAGACCTCGACTAGCGCCGAATTACTCTCTGATTGAAACTCTTCGCTTTTTTGCTGAACGGTACATTCTTTGCCGTTGATAACGATCAAGCTGTTTCGGCGCTTCATTGGACCAAACCCAAATAAACGCTTGGTTTTCGAGACTGCCTGGGATTGGCTGTATCAGTCCCGATGGAGGTTCTATTTGACGCTATCTAAGGCTTCTGCCAATAAGCCGATGACTCCTCACGGAATTCCGGCCAGAGCAATACTCATCAGACCACCCTAACCCGCGGTATATAAGCTAGGTCATACTGTTTAATAGGAAACTGGCAACCACCGGATATAGCTAATTTCCAGGGGGATACCGATGCGACGTATAGCTAGTCTCAGCACTATCGCAATCATCGCGCTCATTTTGGGTGCACATCTCGGCGCCGAACAAGGCGCAGGACACAACCACATCGGCCATGTAATGGATGCGTGGAATGACACACCTGACGGTGTCGGACTACTACCCGCAGCTGTTGAAGAAGCCGGAATCGCCGCACAGCACGCATCACTTGCGACAAAGGATCCCAGTAATCTTGACGCGATGAAGCGGCATACCGCGCACGTTCTGCACGCTGTCGACCCGACCCAGATCGAAAATGGCCCCGGCAAAAGCTACGGCGTGAAACAGGGTGCGGAAGGCGCAGCGAAACATATCCAAGCCGCTGCCAACACCGACGGGGCCTCTGACGCAATTAAGACACATGCAACTCACGTCGCTACATCAGCGCGTAATACCGTTGCGCGTGCTGACGAGATTGTGGCTCTTGCCAAGAAAATAGCCATGGCCAACTCAGCATCAGCTGCGTCAAGCTTGGTAGCCGAACTCAACACGCTCGCACAGCAGTTACTGCCAGGAACCGATGCCAACGGAGACGGCCGAACTGGCTGGCAAGAAGGTGAAGGCGGGCTTGAAGTCGCTACAACGCACGCAAATCTCATGAAGAAGGCCGAAAGGCCTTCCATAAGCTAAGCCCTCGTGGGGCGAGTGTTACAACCGTAGATTCAGGCTAGTAGCGCTCGTCCTTCTTTTTCCATAGCAAACCTCAGTCAGTCAATTTGATAGGTTCGTATCCGGTCGAAGCGCGCACTTAATCCGCTGCGTAGGGTGACGAAAGTCTGTACTCGGGGTGCGACTCTAAATACTTCTCAATACGCGTTACTCTTTTCACAGCGTCACCAATAAACGTTACTGCTTCTTGTAAGCGCGAGTCGGGTTCTGCGCAACTGAGACGCAGGAACCCACCTCCAGCCTCTCCGAAGCATTCTCCTCCAAGGCAGGCCACACCGTAATCATCATCAGCAGCTTCTAATAACAAGAGCGCCAGCCCATGCGAGGTAATTCTGTATCGATTGCAAATTACCTTGACGGACGGAAACACATAAAACGTCCCCTTGGGCATCATGCACGAGAGGTCGTCCAGTTGATTAAGTGCTGTAACGAGCAGCGTTACTTTGCGGCGAAAATCAGCCATCCTTTCGTCGCGGACAGCCCCATCGCCCAACATCGCAGCGATCCCGGCGTATTGCGTAAATGGCGGCACGCACGACAGTGAGGTATTCGCTAATGTGGTCAGAATCTCGACCGTCGCCGCACTCGACACCCCATAGCCCAACCGCCATCCACTCATACTGAATGATTTACTAAACGTATAGGCGGCTACGCACTGATCAAACATGCCTGGCTGTGCAAGGAGCGTGTGGTGCCGACCCTGCCAAATCATTGCATCGTACGGCTCGTCACTAAACACGGCGATATTTCTACCTCGAATGAGCGATGCCAACGCCTCGAGATCTTCCAAGGTGGCTACACCACCAGTGGGATTGTGTGGACTATTAAGAAAAATAGCCTTTGGTTTTGGGTCGTGCGTGAGAAACCGTTCAACATCATCAAGACTCGGACGAAAGTCGTGTGACGCACGTAATTTTGAGATAACCATTCTTCCACCGCGACGATGGATATTGGCTGCATAAGTCGGGAAGTGCGGGCTAAAAACAAGTACACCGTCACCGGAGTCAACAAACGCTTCACAGAAGAACTGCTCAAACACCTTTGCGCCCGGACCCACGACGATATTGTCAGCCGACACGGACAGGTTGTACTGCTGGTTGACATACTCGGCAGCCGTCGAACGAAATTCAGGAAGACCGGCTGACGGTCCGTAATGAGTCTGCCCCTCCGTTAGCGCTCGGATACCACCGTCAAATCCTTCTGGAGATGTTGGAAAAGGACTATCGCCAACTTCAAGTTCAATAATGTTTTTCCCTGATGCAATTAAACGCTTGGCAACAGCTAAAACAGTAAAAGCCGTCTCTCCCTGAACAGCGGCGGCAAATGTCGAAAAGGTCGCAGACATGGGGGGCGGCAAGCATACCCTACTGGTATTTCGAGACCCTTAGAGTGCTTCCCCTTCGACTTAAGAATGCGCTTCGGGCCATCACTCGAATAGTACCCCTGGACCTTCGAGCAATTCCTTAAGCGCCTGAAGAAGTTCCGCACCAGTTTCCCCGTCAATTGCACGGTGGTCCGCCGACAGTGTGACCGTCATCATTGATTCGACAACAACCCTCTGATCGCGCACAACGGGTCTCTGTTCAATGGCACCAAACCCAAGAATGCAACTCTGGGGAGGATTCAGAATGGCAAAAAGACTCGAAACTCCAAACATTCCAAGATTCGAAATCGTGCAGGTACCCCCAGTGTAGTCACCCGGCTTCAACTGCCCTTTTCGTGCGCGGGTGGCAAGGTCTCTGAGTTCAACAGCTATCGTCTGCACGGCCTTTGTCTCGGCTGCTCGGACAACGGGTGTCACAAGACCTGATGGTGTCGACACCGCGACCGCGACATCCACAGTTTCGAATACCCGAACCGCATCACCCGTCCATGCTGAATTAGCTTGCGGAACCTTAGCGAGCGCTAGCCCAGACGCCCGTACGAGGAGATCATTAACCGTAATGGGAAGAGCACCTGAAACAGCATTCGCGCGTTTCCGGAACGCAACCAGATGCTCAACAGAACATGACAACTCAAGATAAAAGTGCGGCACTGTCTGCTTGGACATCGTCATCCGCTCGGCAGTCACGCGTCGCATCGCAGTGAGTGGCTCATCTGCATGCGCAGAATCCGATACGGGTTCCGTTGACTCTCGGGATGCCGCTCCACCCCTCAGCTGCCGTTCGATATCCGCTTTTGTAATTTGCTCTGCTGGCCCCGTACCACTGATGCTCGCCAAATTGAGACCGGCTAATGCGGACATCTGCCGCGCCAAAGGTGTCGCTTCGACCGCCTCTGAGGCCAAAACCTCATCCTTGTTTTTTAACTCTGGCGCCGTTGGCTTAGCTGGAAGCTCCGCAGCAACGTCAGAGTTGGGTTTGTCTTGCACCGAGCCACTCTCTCGTGTCTCGACGACGTCACCGTCTCCGGATAACCGCAACGTCGCCAACACGGTGTCAACGGGCACATCCTCAGTACCCGCAGCAACATGAATCACATCAAGAATGCCGCCAGCAGGGGATTCAAGTTCAACGGTTGTCTTATCAGTCTCGATTTCAGCAATCGGATCACCGGCGCGAACCACCTGACCAGGCTGCCGAAGCCATGTCGTGACCGTGGCCACAGCCATGGATTCTGCCATTTTTGGTAACCGTACTTCCATCGTTACGGCCTGTCCGGAATCCGACACGTTTGACCGAAAAACACCGTCATCTACTGGCGTATCTTTCTCTTCTCCATCAACATCCCTGAGCACCGCCAACACCGTCCCGACTGCAACATCTTCTGTTCCGGCTGCGACCTGTATCCGGTCGAGAATTCCATCTGTCGGCGCTTCAATTTCAACGGTTGTTTTATCGGTTTCGACCTCCGCAACTGGTTCACCCGACCGCACAGAGTCCCCAGGTTGCTTGAGCCACGTGGTTAAGGTGGCCGAAGTCATCGATTCAGCCAATTTAGGCAGGATGATCTCGCTCGACATGATTGGTAATTATCCGTCAACAAACAAACGTGCAGCCGCGGAAACCATCGCCTTCGCGTCAAGGCCATACTCCCGATAGAGGTCTGGCAAATCACCTGATTGGCCAAATCGGTCTACGCCAAGTGGCACAACACGATGAGGCCGAACCGACGCCAGCCATGACAACGTCGACGGATGGCCATCTATCGCTGTAACAAGACCTGCACTCGTAGGAAGCATCTCAAGCAACCGCGAGACATGCGAGGTTTGCCGACCCAGAGGACCTCGATAACTGTCAGTCCAACCACGATACAAACGGTCAACCGACGTGATTACAAGCAGTCCTGCGTCCGACACATCCTCGGTTATCTGCTGGTGCGCATCAATCGCTTCTGGTAGCACCGCGCCTGATGCGACAATCGCCAGTGTCGTGTTATTCCCGGGAGGAACCAGCCAGTATCCTCCTTCAGTAACATCTCTCGCTAGCGCGTCCGTAAACTCTCGTGCCGGCTGCGCAATCGGTCGTGTCGACAAACGCAAATAGACGGCACCTCCGTCGTCTGCCTGTAAATGTTCAAAACTCCATCGCAGCATTTCACACAGTTCATCGGCATAAGTCGGTTCGAAGGCCGTCAGGCCAGGTTGTGCCAACCCAATCAATGGCTCGTACACCGACTGATGCGCACCTCCCTCGGACGCCAGTGATATCCCTGACGGCGTGCCAACCACAATGAACCGTGCATCCTGGTAGCAGGCATAGTTGAAGGCATCGAGGCCACGGCTAATAAACGGGTCATAAACCGTTCCTATTGGTAGTAGTCGCTCGCCAAACAAGGGCGCGCTCAACCCAAGCGCTGCAAGCAGCAAAAACAGATTGTTTTCCGCAATGCCCAGTTCAATATGTTGTCCCTGTGTCGACGTCTTCCAGTTCAGCGCCGACAAAATTCGCTCGTCTTTAAAATGGTCGCCTTGATCGTGACGACCAAAAATCGCGCGCCGGTTTAGCCATGACCCAAGGCTCGTCGAAACCGTAACATCCGGAGATGAAGTGACAACGCGGTCTGCCAAATCAGGGTGTCTGCGCGCAAGGTCGGATAGAAAGCGCCCAAACGCTTCTTGAGTCGAAAGCTTGTCGCCGCTCGGCGGCTCAAACCGAGACGGCACCTCGACCCGAGGAGCACGGTATCGCCGCGGCCCCGACCGGCCAAAAGGAACCGCGTCGAGAAACATACGAAGTTCTTCAGCAGGGGTTTCCAGACCCGCGAACTGGTCCCACTCCTCGCCGTCAGAAACATGCATCTGCTTTTTGAATGCTGTCATCTGATCCGGCGTCAGGATGCCAGCGTGGTTGTCTTTATGGCCGGCGAGTGGAAGGCCGTAGCCTTTAATGGTGTAGGCAATAAAGCACGTCGGCTGGTCATCAGGGACAGCCCGAAACGCCTCACACACCGTCTCCATATCATGGCCACCAAGATTCGTCATTAAGCGACCAAGTGCTTCATCGTCATGCTCATCGAGCAACGCCCGAATCCCATGAGTATCTCCGAGATCGTGGATCAGTTCTTTACGCCAAGCTGGCCCACCTCTGTACGCAAGGGCTGAATACCGAGAATTATCAGCGGTATCGATCCAATGCTGCAGGGCATCTCCACCAGGGCGCTGAAATGCCGCCGTCAATAGATGTCCGTATTTGAGTATTTCGACCCGCCAATCAAGATTGCGAAAGAACCGCTCAAGACGGTCTGAAAATCGTCCGACCATGACTGCATCAAGACTTTGCCGGTTGTAGTCAATAATCCACCAAACATTACGGACATCATGCTTCCATCCTTCGACCAGCGCTTCAAAGAGATTGCCTTCATCAAATTCGGCATCACCAGCAACAGCAATCATCCGACCCGGTTCACGTTCAAGACCGAAGTTCTTAAGGCGAATGTAATCCTGCACCAGCGATGCAAAGGACGTCATCGCGACGCCCAGCCCGACAGACCCTGTCGAAAAATCTACATCGTCCGCATCCTTAGTACGAGAAGGATATGACTGAGCTCCACCAAAGCCTCTAAACCGCTCTAATTGATCCTTAGATTGGTTGCCCAACAAATACTGGATTGCATGAAAAATAGGACTCGCATGCGGCTTAACCGCCACTCGGTCAGTAGGACGCAGTGCGTCAAAGTAAAGAGCTGTCATCAAGGTGGCCACTGATGCCGAGGATGCCTGATGCCCCCCAACCTTCAATCCGTCCCGAGACGGGCGGAGATGATTCGCATGATGAATCATCCAAACAGACAGCCACAGCACCTTCCGTTCAAGGTCTTTGAGATAGCGAATCTGCTCTGGCGTTCTCTTCAATGAGTTTTCTTGAGTCAGTATCCTTCAACGAGTGATCCTAACAACTATTACGCACGAAAATATTGCTAATATTTTTATTTTATTTAATTATTAGCAATATTATTGCTTACATGAGGCGTAAATTAGATTCCATCGATCGGAATATCCTCATTGTCCTCCAGAAGGATGGTCGCCTCTCCAACACACAACTCGCCGACCGGGTTGGGCTAACACCGGCTCCATGCCTCCGCCGTGTGAGAGCGCTTGAAGAAGCAGGTGTCATTCAAAAGTATGCGGCTCTCGTCGATTCACGCGCACTCGCGCTGGGCGTAACCGTCTTTGCCCAGGTAACCCTGGACAAACAAGTAAAGGACCAGCTCGAAGTCTTTGAACAATCTGTAGGCAAATGGCCCGAAGTCATGGACTGCTATCTCATGACCGGAGATTCCGACTACTTACTCCGGATCGTTCTACCAGATGTTGAAGCGTATGAACGTTTTCTTAACGAAGCCTTAACGCAAGTACCAGGTGTCGCGAGCATCAAATCCAGCTTTGCCTTGCGGCAAGTTAAGTACTCGACTGCTCTTCCATTAATTCCCGAAGAGACCGACAGGCGACCTGCGTAGTAGGATGCCAGCATCATTTTGAGGAGAACCGCATGCAGACGAGGATGACGAGACGTGAAGCATTACAGCTGCTTGGCGTAACAGTTGGGACCATGACCACCGGTCTCCCCGCAAAAGCTCAACAGCAATTCACTACTGCTAACCCGCCGGACTTCCCTGCGGGTTCGATTATCCGTACCTTACAAGGTGACGTTGACCCATCGTCCTTGGACAACGGAGCAACACTGTTTCACGAACACGTAGGTCGAGATGACATTGAACTCGCGGTCGAAGAATTACGTGCCTGCGCATTTGACGGACTCCGATGCATTGTTGACGCGGCTACTGGCCGCCGGACTGAACAACAAATACGAAACCTAAATGCAATCGCAAACCAAAGCGACGTGCGCATCATCATGGCGGGTGGTTATTTCGAAGACATTGGGTTTGCTATCTACCCGGTTCGTGTCGCTGAGATGTCAGAAGACGAGCTTGTCGACGAACTTATCGCCGATGCCACCAGTCAACGCTGGGGCGCGTTTGGTGAAATTGCATCGTCACTGGAGATGCGCCCAGATGAACGGAAAGTTCACCGGGCAGTTGCAAGAGCACACCGACAAACCGGACTTCCAATCTTCACGCACACACCGCATGAGAGCTGTCCGAGCTGCGCAATGGATCAAATGGATGCGATCGAAAGTGTCGGTGTTGACCTTGCACATGTCGTAATCGGCCACATGGCAACTCTCAAACCTGAGCATAATCCGCTCGCCACTCATCGTGCTATCGCCGAGCGTGGTGCGTTCATCGGCCTCGACACGCTGGGTCACGAGATGGGCCGATCGGACATACCAGCTGCCGACAAAGTCCGGATGGTCACCGACCTGCTCGACGCCGGCCTTGAGGATCACATCCTCTTGTCATCTGATCAGGGCAATGTTCGACAGTTCAAGCACTACTACGGGCATGGGTGGTCATCAGTACTCATGCAGTTCGTACCAAAACTACGATATGCACGGATTCCGGAAGAAACGATTCGTAAAATCCTCGTCGATAATCCTCGAAGGTTTCTTGCATTTCAGCCACTGTCCTAATCGGCGGAAGGAAAGATTCACCACAAATCATGGTCCGTTAGCAATCGCCGCAACCTAGTTAATGACCGCTTGGTATGCGAGATTCCTTGAGAGCCCGTGCACTCTTCCGTACGGCGTATGCTGCATCATCCCTACAAAAGTGAAGTCTAGTGCTGGGTCAATCCAAAACCACGTACCGTCAATTCCAAGCCAGTAATACGACCCGGGTGAATGCGGTTCACCCGCAGCGGCCGGGTCCATATAAACCATAAAATCCATTCCGAATCCCATCCCTGACCGCATATTGCGCGTCGCCTCCTCCGACATATGGTTAGTCCGCATCATTTCCACTGTCCGCGGCGCAAGAAGTCGTACACCGTTCAGCTCACCGCCGTTAAGAAGCATCTGCGTAAATCGCAAATAGTCATCCGCTGTGCTGTAAAGGCCCGCACCTCCAGTCGGTCCTTGAGGCATGACAGTCAACGGTTCGCGACCAGAAAGACGCTCTAAAACACCTTGCGCATCAAGCCGATGCCGAGCAGCAACCCGTCCAAGTTCAGAAACTGGGACATAGAATGCCGTGTCTCCCATCTCGAGCGGACCAAAGATCCGCTCATTGAGAAATTCTGCAAATGTCTGCCCGGAGAGTTTTTCCACAAGATAACTTTGAGCGTCGACCGCCGAACTGTAGATCCAGCGCGTCCCAGGCTGTGCCAGTAGTGGCAACATTGCCATTTTGTCGATCATGGTTTGCAATGGTTCTCTTGGATTCAGTACTCGCTGATCTCGAAACATGCGATTGACTGGATGTCGCATGTCGAGGGTATACGACAGACCCGCCGTATGAGTCATGAGTTCCCTCATCATGATCGGGCGGTCTAGTTCTTCCTTTTGAATGGAACCATCGCTGTTTTCGCCGGTATATACCTCCAATTGTTCGAATTCCGGTATGTAGCGAGACACTGGGTCATTGAGACGCCAACGACCTTCTTCGTAAAGCATCATCATTGCGACGCCGGTAATCGGCTTAGTCATTGACTGAATACGGAAAATTGAATCGCGGGTCATCGGTTGTTTGCTCTCGATATCCCGTACACCTGCAACATCAACAAACGCGACCTTGCCGTGCCGAGCCAGCATTGTCACCACGCCAGCTAGTTCGCCATTGTCGACCATCTCTTGTAGTGCATCGTCAAGCCGA